>Ga0302347_1000903_pt1 | contig 40400 bp, 35 predicted proteins | sample PhyWR1_FD_202178 | JGI IMG/M metagenome (GOLD analysis project Ga0302347, IMG submission 202178) | Leaf surface microbial communities from wheat plants in UC Gill Tract Community Farm, Albany, California, United States - DLSL W.R1 (v2)... | ecosystem: Host-associated > Plants > Phyllosphere >... | reverse complement strand
CGAGCTGATACGCAACGACTGGCTGGACCACGACTACATCGCGCGCCACACGCTGGGCTGGGACGCGCTGCGCGAACGCGCGCTCGAATGGCCGCCCGAACGCGCGGCCGAAGTCTGCGGCCTGCCCGTGGAGCAGATCACCGAACTGGCGCGCGCCTATGGCACGACCGAGCGCGCCGCCATACGCCTGAACTACGGCGTGCAGCGCGCGCGCGGCGGCGGCAACGCGGTGCGCGCCATTGCCTGCCTGCCCGCGCTCACGGGCGCCTGGCGCGACCGCGCCGGCGGCCTGCTGCTGTCGTCGTCGGCCGCGCTGCCCGCGCGCCGCGCCGCGCTGCAGATGCCGCAGCTGCTGGGCGCGCGCCGCCCGCGCACCATCAACATGAGCACCATAGGCAATGCGCTGCTCGAGCCCGGCGACGCCGCGTTCGGGCCGCGCATCGAAGCCGTCGTGGTCTACAACAGCAATCCCGTCGCGGTCGCGCCCGAGTCGGCCAAGGTGGCGCAGGGCTTTGCGCGCGACGACCTGTTCACCGTGGTCATCGAGCATTTCCTCACCGACACCGCCGACCATGCCGACTACGTGCTGCCGGCAACCACCCAGCTCGAGCACTGGGACATCCACGGCAGCTACGGCCACACCGACGTGCTGCTCAACCGCCCGGCGATCGCCCCCGTGGGCGAAGCCAGAAGCAATGCGCAGATCTTCCGCGATCTCGCGGCGCGCATGGCGGCGCTGGACCCGGCGTTTGCCGCGCCCGGCTTTCACGAGGACGACGAGACGCTGTGCCGCCAGGCCATCGAATCCTCGAAAGTCGATTTCGACCAGCTGCTTGCCAGCGGCTTTGCCCATCTGCCCCTGCCCGACGCGCCGTTTGCCGAAGGCGGCTTTGCCACGCCTTCGGGCAAGTGCGAATTCATCAGCGCCAGCCTGGAAGCACTGGGCGTCAACCCGCTGCCCGACTACCTGCCCAACCACGAGCAGCCCGACCCGCAAGGCCCCTACCCCCTGGCGATGATCTCGCCGCCGGCGCGCAACTTCCTCAACAGCACCTTTGTCAACGTGCAGAAGCTGCGCAACGCCGAAGGCCGGCCGCTGCTGGAGATGCACCCCGAGGATGCCGCCACGCGCGGCATCGCGGACGGCGCGCTGGTGCGCGTGTTCAACGCGCGCGGCGAGCACCTGTGCCATGCAAGCATCAATGGCCGGGCGCGCGCCGGCCTGGTCGTGGGCCTGGGCATCTGGTGGCGCAAGGACGGCGCCAACGGCACCAATGTCAACGAGCTGACCCACCAGCAGCTGACCGACATAGGCCGCGCGCCCAGCTTCTACGATTGCACGGTACAGGTGCAGGCGGCATAGCAGATCGGCCTGCACTGGGCGCACAGCGCTGGTGCAAGCGGCGGTCTTGCGGCCCTGGCAAGACTCGGCCAGGCACCCCAACGGGGCAGCCTGCGCCCATCTGGAGCGTTCAAGAAAAATTGCGGACTTCGACAAAAAAAACTGCTTTGACACCCTTTTGACCGCTGATGCACAGTGATTGCACGGCTTTGAAAGCCCGGCCTGCGCGCCCCATGCGCAGGCCAATGGTTCAAACACTTTTTTGAGGAAAAGTCACGATGCAACCCCTTCGCACCGCCGTCGTTTCGGCCATGGCTGCAATGGCCCTGTGGACCGGGCTCGCCCAGGCCGCCACGCTCACCATGTCGGCCGAGCAACCCGACACCAACTACCACACCGAAAACGCGCGCAGCTTCGCCGAGGACGTGAAGACGGCGACCGGGGGCGCGCTGGAGTTGAAAGTGCAGTCCAACTCGATCCTGCTCAAGCGCCCCGAAGTCAAGCGCGGCGTACAGCAAGGCCTGGTTCCCGTCGCCGATGTGCTGCTCGCGGCCATGGGCAACGATGACCCGATCTTCGAGATCGACAACATCCCGTTTCTCGCGCCATCCATGGACAAGACCCGCCTGCTCTGGCAGACCGCGCGGCCGCTGATCGCCCAGCGCCTGGAGAAAAGCAATCTGGTCCTGCTGTACGGCAGCCCCTGGCCCATGCAGGGCATCTACACCAAGAAGCCCGTGGAGTCGCTCGATGACTTCAAGGGCATGAAGCTGCGCGCGGTCAATGCCTCGGCCTCGCGCATGGCCACGCTGATGGGCGCCGTGCCGACCACCGTGCAGATCGCCGAAGTGCCCCAGGCCTTCTCGACCAACATGATCGACATGATGATGACCTCGTCGGCCACCGGCGTCGACACCAGTGCCTGGGATTACACGCAGTACTTCTACAACCTCCAGGCGGCCGCACCTTTCCACGTGGCCTACATGAACAAGCGCGCGTTCAACGCCTTGCCCGAGGCCCAGCGCAAAGCACTGATGCAGGCCGCCGCCAAGGCCGAGGACCGCGGCTGGGTGCTGGCCAGGGCAGCGGACCAGAAGTACATGGACACGCTGACGGCCAAGGGCATCAAGGTCATGCCCATGCCGCCCAAGCTGGCCGAGCAGCTCAAGGGCGTGGCCAAGACACTGTCCGACGAATGGGCCAAGAAGGCCGATCCACAGGCGCTGGAGGTGCTCAATGCCTACCGCAACCATCCTTGACAGCGACGCAGCGCCCGGCGCCGCCCCCCCGCTGAACGCCATGCATTGGCTGGACCGCACGCTGGACGCCATCTCCCGCGTGTCGGGCGCGCTCGGTGGCATCGCGCTGCTGGCCACGGCGCTGCTGGTCGCGGCCCAGGTCGTGGCCCGCATGCTGGGCACGCAGATTCCCGCGGCCGACGATTTTGCGGCCTGGTCGATGGCGGCCACCGTGTTCCTGTCCCTGCCCTATACCTTGCGCCAGGGCGCGCATATCCGCGTCACGCTGGCGCTGCAGGTATTGCCGCCGCGCGCCAAGCAGGTGTGCGAAGTGCTGTCCACGGTCGCGGCACTGGTGCTCGTGGGCTGGGCCGCCAAGCACTGCACGCTCTTCGTGCACGAATCCTTTGTCGGCAACGAGCTGTCGCAAGGCATGGTGATCCTGCCGATGTGGGTCCCCCAGCTGTCCATGCCCATAGGCATGTGGGGCATGTTCGTGATGCTGCTCGGGCGCCTGGTGTGCGCCCTGCGCGGCGACTACTGGACGGAGGAAGGTCATGGCTGACGTACTGCAAGCGGTCTTCGTGATCGGCGCGATGCTGTTGATGCTCGCCGCGGGCCTGTGGGTCTCGCTGGGCCTGCTGGCCTGCGGCGTGCTCAGCGTGATGTTCTTCACCGATGTTCCGGCCGACATCGTGCTGCCCACCAAGGCCTGGGATTCGGCCGCCAACTGGGGGCTGGTGGCGCTGCCGATGTTCATCTGGATGGGCGAGATCCTGTTTCGCACGCGGCTGTCGCAGGACATGTTCGCCGGCCTGGGTCCGTGGATGCGCATGCTCCCCGGACGCCTGGTGCACGTCAATGTGGTCGGCTGCGGCATCTTCGCGGCGGTCAGCGGGTCATCCGCCGCGACGGCCGCGACCATAGGCAAGATCTCGCTGCCCGAGCTCAAGAAGCGCGGCTACGACGAAGGCCTGGCCGTGGGCTCGCTCGCGGGTGCGGGCACGCTGGGGCTGCTGATTCCGCCCTCCATCGTGATGATCGTCTACGGCGTCGCGGCGCAGGCGTCGGTGGTGAAGCTGTTCATCGCCGGCATCATCCCGGGCATCATGCTGATGGTGATGTTCTCGGGCTATATCGCCTACTGGTCCTGGCGCAATCCCGGCAAGGTGCCGGCCGCGGACCCGCCCATGCCGCTGCGCGAGATGGTCTACCGGCTGCGCCTGCTGCTGCCGGTGCTGGCGCTGATCGCGCTGGTGATAGGCACGATCTACACCGGCGTGGCCACGGCCACCGAGGCCGCGGTGATAGGCGTGGCCGGCTCGCTGGGCATTGCGGGCCTGAGCGGCTCGCTGTCGCGCGCCAGCTTCACCGACAGCCTGATGGGAGCGGTGCGCACCACCTGCATGATCGCCTTCATCATGGTCGGCGCGGGCTGCCTGACCGCGGCGATGAGCTTCTCGGGGCTGCCGACGAACCTCGCGGCCTGGATCTCCTCGCTGGGCCTGAGCCAGTACGGGCTGATCGCGGTGCTGTCGGTGTTCTTCATCATCCTGGGCGCTTTCCTCGAAGGCATTTCCATCGTGGTGCTGACCACCTCGGTACTGATGCCGGCGGTGCTGGCCGCGGGCATAGACCCGATCTGGTTCGGCATCTACCTGATCCTGATCGTGGAGATGGCGCAGATCACGCCGCCCGTGGGCTTCAATCTGTTCGTGATCCAGAACATCACCCATCACAGCCTCTGGTTCCTGATCAAGAAGTCCTTTCCGTTCTTCCTGGTGCTGGTTGCCGCGACGGCCATCGTGACGGTGTTTCCGGACATCGTGCTGTGGCTGCCCAGCGCGATGAAATAGCCGTGCGCTGATGCACTGCTCCCGGCCCCCTGGCCTACGGCCCGGGGGCTTTTTTCATCGTCAGTCCGCCAGCGAACGCATCCATGGCTGGCCCGCCTCCTGCTGCACCCGCTCGGCCGCGGCATGCGCCACGCCCTGGGCGCGCCGCAGCACTTCGAGCACGCCCGCGGACGCGCCGCGGCGCGCGATTCCCAGCATGGTGATGGGCAGCGGCGCGGGGCAGTCCCACAGCGTGAGTCCGCCCTGCAGCAGCGGCGCGATGACGAACACCGGCGGAATCGCGGCGACGGCGTAGCCATCGTGCAGCAGCTGCAGAATGGACTCCACCGAGGGCACGTTGGTGATGCGCGCGTTCTCCAGCCCATGGTCCATCAGGAATGCCTGCAAGTTGGCATGGGGCAGCGAGAAGCGCGAGAAGGTCAGTATCCGGTGCGAGACGATTTCCTTGAGCGCATGCGCGCGCGGCAGACCGCTGCACAGCTCGGGGCGCGAGATCCAGTGCACCGGATAGTCGCAGATGCGGCGCACCACATATTCGTTCGTTTCGGTCGCGGGCGTGAAATGCATGTCCTGGAACATGACATCGATGCTGCGCCGAACGAACATGTCCTGCAGGTTGCGCGAAGTGTCGACCGCAATCTCCAGATCGATCAGCGGGCAGGCCGTGGAGATCTCCTTGATCAGCGGCGACAGCCAGGTCTTGACCACGGTTTCCACGGCGCCTATGCGCACCGGGCCGGCCACGGGCGCGTCGCGCTGCGACAGCTGGTGCAGGCCCTTGGTCAGCGCGACGATCTTGCGCGACTGCTCGACCACTTCCTGTCCATGGGGCGTGAGCTTGAGCTGGCGCGCGCTGCGGTCTATCAGCTCGATTCCGAGGTCGTCCTCGAGATTGGCGATGCGCTGCGACACGGCCGTCTGCGTGACATGCATGGCCTCGGCGGCCTCGCGGAAGCTGCCGACGCGTGCCAGGACGATGAGGGTTTCAAGAAAGCGGGTGTTCACGCCAAACCGGCTTGCAAAAACCGTGCCCCCCGCTGCAGCGCGCCGCGCCCGCGGCCTGCATGCCTGAAGAAAAATTGGTTTTTTTCGTCGAAAAAAAGTCGTTTGCCGCAGCGCGGCGAAGTTTGGATGATCGCTTCATCGCGGCAGGAAATGTCGCTGCAACGGCATTCAGGAAGACCATTCATGACGACAGTCACAGCGGAAAAACAGGCAGCCAGCGCGCCAGCGCGCATCCATTTCGCCGGTGCCGGGGGCATCTATCTCGACTGCGGCGACGCCCGCATCGACGTGGGCGTGCAGCAGCGCATCTGGGCGCTGGCCGAAGCGCTGCGCGGCGGCGCGCATCTCGACGGCCTGCGCGAAATCGTTCCCGGCGTGAACAACATCCTGGTGCTGTTCGACCCGCTGGCGCTGGCGCCGACGACCGTGCGCGACTGGGTGCTGGCGCAGTGGGAGCGGGCCACGGCCTGCGCCCGCGCGCCGCGCGTGGTGGAAATTCCGGTCATCTACGGCGGCGAAGGCGGCATCGACCTGCAGGAGCAGGCGCAGCGCGCCGGCCTGGGCGTGCACGACTACGTCGCGCTGCACAGCAGCGCGCAGTTCCAGGTCATGTGCATAGGTTCGACGCCGGGCTTCAGCTACCTGTCGGGCCTGCCCGAACGCCTGCATGCGCCGCGCCGCTCGGTGCCGCGGCTGCGCATTCCCCGCGGCTCCGTGGTCATAGGCGGCGTGCAGGCCGGCGTCATGCCCGATGCCGCGCCTTCGGGCTGGCATATCCTGGGAGTGACTTCGGCGGCGGTGTTCGACGCCGCGCGCGCCGCACCCTGCCTGTTCGAGCCCGGCGACACCGTGCGCTTCGTCGCCCGGGAGGTGATCGCATGATGCAGGTCCTGACTTCGGGCGCGATGAATCTGGTGCAGGACGCGGGCCGCAGCGGCCACCTGCATCTGGGCGTGTGCGCCAGCGGCGCGATAGACCCGCTGGCGCTGCGCTACGCCAACAGCCTCGTGGGCAATGCTGCCGACGCCGCGGGCATAGAGCTGGCGATCTTCCCTTTCCGCGTGCGCTTCGAGCGCGACAGCGTCTTTGCCTGCACCGGCGCCGATGCGCGCATAGAACTCGACGGCCGGCTGATCGCGCCCTGGTGGAGCTGCCGCGTCGCGGCCGGCCAGACGCTGGAGATCCAGCGCCCGGCGCGCGGCATGCGCGTCTATCTGGCGGTGGCCGGCGGGGTGGATGTTGCGCCCGTGCTCGGCTCGCGCAGCACCGATCTCAAGGCCGGCCTGGGCGGCATGGGCGGACGCGGCCTCAAGCGCCTGGACATGCTGGCGCTGGGCGCGGCCAGCGCCGACGCGCCGCGCCGCGCCGGCCTGGGCTGCGTGCCGGGCGAAGTGCCCGCGCTGCTGGCGCAGATTGCCCAGGGCTGCGTCAGCGTGCGCGTGCTGCCGGCCGCCGAGTACGAGGAGTTCAGCGCCGACTCGCGCCAGCGCTTCGAGGCCGCGCCCTGGCAGGTCACACCCGACTCGAACCGCCAGGGCTACCGGCTGCAGGGCGCGCAGACGCTGCAGATGGCGCAGCGCCGCGAACTCCTGTCACACGGCCTGGTGCCAGGCACGGTGCAGGTGCCGCCCGCGGGCCAGCCCATCATCCAGCTTGCCGAAGCCAATACCTGCGGCGGCTATCCCAAGATCGCGACCGTCATCGAGGCCGACCAATGGCGCCTGGGCCAGGTGCCGGCAGGCTGCGCGCTGCGCTTCGAGCGCGTCGACGTGGCCCAGGCCGTGAGCGCCCTGCGCGCCCAGCACGCAGCCTGGCAGGCCCTGGCCGCCCGCCTGCCGCTGGTCGCGACCCGCCTGCACTGATCGCCTTGCGCCATCGCCCACTCCTGCCGTCGGCACGCACGGCAGGCGGCATTTCACCCCAGCAAAGAGGAACACCACATGAGCAAGACCGTAGACTTGAATTCAGACATGGGCGAAGGCTTCGGCGCCTACCGCCTCGGTGACGACCAGGCCATCCTGAAGATCGTCACGTCCGCCAACATCGCCTGCGGCTTTCACGCCGGCGATCCCGAGATCATGGCCAGCACCTTTGCCGATGCCAAGGCGCAGAACGTCTGCGTGGGCGCGCACCCCGGCTATCCCGATCTGTGGGGCTTCGGGCGGCGCGACATGGCGTTCTCCCCCGCGCAGATCGAGCGCCTCGTGGCCTATCAGGTCGGCGCGGCCATGGCCTTGTCGACCTATGCCGGCAACCCGATCAAGTACGTCAAATGCCATGGCGCAATGGGCCACCAGACCTACCACAGCGAAGCCGTGGCGAGCGCCGTGTGCCGCGCCGTCAAGGCCGTGGACCCGTCGCTGATCCTGCTGTCGATCGCCAACGGCCAGCAGGACCGCGTGGCGCGCGACATGGGCCTGGTCTCCAAGGCCGAGATCTATGCCGACCGCGGCTATGACGAGACCGGTTTCCTGATCGCGCGCAGCCTGCCCGGCGCGCTGCTCAAGGACCCGCAGCAGGCCGCGGACCGCATCCTGCGCATGCTTGCCGCCGGCGGTGTGGAAACCTGCGAAGGCAAGACCGTGGCCACGCCCATCGACTCGATCTGCGTGCACAGCGACACGCCCGGGGCGATCGAGATGGCGGCGCGCGTGCGCGCCCTGCTCGAAGGCGCGGGCGTCACCGTCCAGGCGTTTGCCTGAGGAGAGCGCGATGCAACACCCTTTCGTGGAACACCTGTTCGATCTGTTCGAGCAGTCGGGCGCGCTGGAGATGGAATATGCCAGCCCCGAAGGCAGCCTGCGGCTGGCGCGCGCGGCCGGCGCTGGGCCGGCGCAGATGCCGGCCCGGCCTGCAGTGGCGACCGCCGCGGCGCCGGCAATGCCGGCCCACCCGGCCCGGCATGCGCTGGCCGCTCCGCTGAGCGGCAACTTCTTTCGCGCCAGCGCGCCCGACGCCGCGCCGTTCGCCCAGGTCGGCTCCATCGTCGAGCCAGGCCAGGTGCTGGGACTGATAGAAACCATGAAGATGCTCAACGAAGTCGAAGCCGACCGCGCGGGGCGCATCGTGTCGTTCGCGATCGACAACGGCCAGGCCGTGCAGGCCGGCGCGGCGCTGCTGGTGATCGAAGCGCTGGAGAGCGCACATGTTTGACAAGCTGCTGATCGCCAACCGCGGCGAGATCGCGGTGCGCATCATTCGCGCCTGCCAGGCCGCGGGCCTGAAAACCGTGGCCGTTCATTCGCTGGCCGACGCCGGGCAGCTGCATGTGCGCCTGGCCGACGAGAGCGTCTGCATAGGCCCGGCACCCGCGGCGCAAAGCTATCTGAACCAGGCGGAAATCCTGCTCGCGGCCCTGTCCACGGGCGCGGGCGCGGTGCATCCGGGCTACGGCTTTCTATCGGAGAACGCGCAGTTCGCCGATGCCGTCGAAGCCGCGGGACTGGTGTTCGTCGGCCCGCGCGGCGACACCATACGCCGCATGGGCGACAAGATCGCGGCCAAGGCGGCGATGCGCGAGGCCGGCGTGCCCTGCGTTCCCGGCTCGCAAGGGGAGTTGTCGCCTGATCTGGAACGCGTGCAGGCCCAGGCGCAGGAGATCGGCTACCCGGTGATCATCAAGGCGGCCGCAGGCGGCGGCGGCCGCGGCATGCGCGTGGTGCACGGTCCCGACGAACTGCCGGCCGCGCTGCGCCTCACGCGCGAGGAAGCCGCGCGCGCCTTCGGCAGCGCCGCGGTCTACATGGAGAAGTTCCTGATCCATCCGCGCCATGTCGAGATCCAGGTGCTGGCCGACGGCCAGGGCCGGGCGGTCTGGCTGGGCGAGCGCGACTGCTCGATGCAGCGGCGCCACCAGAAAGTGCTGGAGGAATCGCCGGCGCCGGGCATAGAGCGCAGCGCCATCGCGGCGATAGGCGAGCGCTGCGCCCGGGCCTGCGTGCAGATGAACTACCGCGGCGCGGGAACGTTCGAGTTCCTGTTCGAGAACGGCCAGTTCTATTTCATCGAGATGAACACGCGCGTGCAGGTCGAGCATCCCGTGACCGAAGCCGTGACCGGCATAGACATCGTGGCCCAGCAGTTGCGCATTGCCCAGGGACAGCCGCTGGCCCTGCGCCAGCAGGACATCACGCCGCAAGGCCATGCGATCGAATGCCGCATCAATGCCGAGCATCCCTGGACGTTCCGGCCTTCGCCGGGCACGGTCGCGCAATGGCAGGCGCCACAAGGCGCAGGCATACGCGTGGACACGCATCTGGTGGACGGCGCCGAAGTGCCGCCCTGGTACGACTCGCTGGTCGCCAAGGTCATCGCGCATGGCGACACCCGCGCCCAGGCCATTGCGCGCATGCAGCAGGCGCTGCAGGCCATGCGGCTGCAGGGCATAGACCACGGCGCGCCGCTGCTGCAGGCGGTGCTTGCCGACGCCGGCTTCCAGCAGGGCGGCACCGACATCCACTACCTCGAGAAATCACTGGACCGGCTGCAGTCCACAGGAGCACGCCATGCAGATTGAACGCATCGCGCAATGGCTGCAGCGCATGCCGCGCAGCGGCATCACGCAGCTCGAATGCACGCTGGGCCAGGCGACGCTGCGCGTGCTGCTGCGCAGCGCAGCCGTACCGTGCACGCGCGCCACGACCACCGTGTGCGCCAACGGCTTCGGCATCTTCCATCCGCTGCACCCGCTGCAGCCCCAGCTCGGCGCCCGGATCGGGCGCCCGGTGCAGGCCGGCGAGGCGCTGGGCTTCATCGAAGTCTGCGGCATTCTCACGGCGCTGCCAGCGCCCGCCGCCGGCACCGTCACGGCCTTGTGTGCGGCCGCGGGACAGTCCGTGCAATACGGCCAGGCACTGGTGCAGCTGGAGTCCGGCGCATGAGCGCCGGCACGCCGTCAACGGCTTCGGCTGCGCTGCTGGGCGTGGCGCAGATCGTGGTCTGGGGCGGCTCGTTCTTTCTGCTGACGGTGCTGGCCGCGCCCATCCATGCGGACACGGGCTGGTCGCTGACCTGGATCTATGGCGCGCTGACCGTGGGCGCGCTGGTCTCGGGCCTGCTGTCGCCCTGGGCCAGCCGGCGCATCGCGCGCGGCCAGGGCCGGCGCGTGCTGCTGCTGTCGAGCTGGCTCGTGGCGCTGGGCCTGGTGATATTGGCGCTCGCGCCCCACTACAGCGTGTTCGTCGCCGGCTGGGTGGTGATGGGAATAGGCATGGCCGGCGGGCTCTACGACCCGCTGTTCGCCGTGCTGGGCGCGCGCTGGGGCGCGCAGGCGCGCAACACCATCTATGTGGTGACGCTGATCGGCGGCTTCGCCTCCACGGTCAGCTGGCCGGCGCTGGCCTGGCTGGAACCCGAACTCGGCTGGCGCGGCACCTGCCTTGCCTATGCGGTCTTCATGGCCGTGGTGATGTCGCCGCTCTACCTGCTGGCATTGCCGCCCGACATCGCGCCCGCATCGGCCGCGCCGCCGCGGCCCGGCGCCGACCGCCAGGCGCTGGCCGACGTGGACCCTGCGCTGATGCGGCTGCTGTCGCTGGTGTTCTGCATCGCTGCCATCCTGATGACCGCGGTATCGGTGCAGATCATCCTGCTGCTGCAAGGCACGGGCCACAGCCTGACCGCGGCGATCGCGCTGAGCGCGCTGATCGGCCCGAGCATGGTCGGCGTGCGCGTGCTCAACCTGGCATTGCGCAATCTGCACGCGATCTGGATGGCGCTGTTCTCTGCCGTTTTCGTCGCGCTGGGCATGCTGCTGATCAGCGCGGTTCCGGCCGCGGCGGCGCTGGGCATCGTCTGCTACGGCGTGGGCAACGGACTGCGCGCCCTGGTGCGCGGCACGCTGCCGCTGGCGCTGGTGCCCGCCCATGCCTATGCCCTGGTCATGGGCCGGCTGGCGCGCTCGTCGCTGCTGTGCCAGGCGCTGACGCCCCTGGTCTGCGGCTTCATTCTGTCGCAGTGGGGCGCGCATGCCACGCTGTGGCTGCTGGCAGCGCTGGCCGTCGCCAACGCCGGGCTGTCGCTGCGGCTGCAGTGGTATCTCAGGCAGCAGCGCAGCACCGGGCCGCATGCCGGCGCCCATTCCTGACCGATTTCTTCACCCCCTTCGCTGGAACCCCGCCATGACCGCGATCACCCTGTCCGCACGCCTGCGGCGCATCAAACCGTCTCCCAGCACCAGCGCCGCCGACCGCGCCCAGGCGCTGCAGCGCAGCGGCCGCTCCATCGTCAATCTCGCCGTGGGCGAGCCGGACTTCGACACGCCGGCGCACATCCGCGCGGCCGCGCTGCAGGCCATGGACGCGGGCGCCACGCGCTACACGCCGATCGCCGGCAGCGCAGCGCTGCGCCAGGCCATCGCCCAGAAGCTGCTGCGCGAGAACGCGCTGAGCTATGACGCCTGCGAAACCCTGGTCACCAACGGCGCCAAGAGCGCCATCTACTGCGCGTTCGCCGCCACGCTGGACCCGGGCGACGAGGTGCTGATACCGGCGCCTTACTGGGTTTCCTATCCCGACATGGTGCTGGCCTGCGATGCCCAGCCCGTGATCCTGCCCTGCCCCGAGGACCAGGGCTTCAGGCTCACGGCGGCGCAGCTCGAGGCCGCGATCACGCCGCGCACCCGCTGGCTGCTGCTGAACTCGCCAAGCAACCCCACGGGCGCCTGCTACACGGCCGGGGAATACCGCGCCCTGGCCGAGGTGCTGCAGCGCCATCCGCAGGTCATGGTGATGACCGACGACATCTACGAACACATCGTGTTCACCGCTGCGCCCTGCGTGCACCTGCTTGCCGCGGCGCCGCAGCTGCGCGCGCGCACGCTGGTGATCAACGGCGTCTCCAAGTCGTACGCGATGACGGGCTGGCGCATAGGCTACGCCGCCGGTCCGCGCGAACTGATGCAGGCCATGGAAACGCTGCAATCGCAGACCAGCGGCAATGCGTGTTCCGTGAGCCAGGCGGCAGCCGTCGCGGCCTTGTGCGGCGACCAGACGTTCGTGCGTGAAAGCGCGGCCGTCTATCGCCAGCGGCGCGACCTGATGCTCGCGGGCCTGCGCCAGATCCCCGGGCTGCGCTGCCGCGCGCCCGACGGTGCGTTCTATCTGTTCGTCAACTGCGCGGGCCTGATAGGCAAGCGCACGCCCCAGGGCAAGGTGCTGGCCGACGATACGGACCTGGTGCTGTACCTGCTCGACAGCGAAGGCGTGGCGGTGGTGGCCGGCAGCGCCTACGGGCTGTCGCCCTACTTCCGCCTGTCGATCGCCACCTCGCCCGAAGTGCTGCAGGATGCGCTCGCGCGCCTTGCGCGCGCGGTGCTGGCGCTGCGCTGAAGCCGGCGGTTCAGATCGCCAGGCCCAGGATTTCCCGCGCCTTGGCCGCGTCGATGTCGCGGTGCTCGGACAGCGCGACCATGCCGTGCTTTTCCAGCTGGGCCACGGCCGCGTCCACGGCTTCGGCGCCCAGGTCATAGGCCGACAGCCGCGTGGGCACGCCCAGGCCCTCGAAGAAGTTGCGCGTCTGCGTGATCGCGGCGTTGATGCGGCCTTCTTCCGAGCCTTCGGTAATGCCCCAGACGCGCTCGGCATACTGCAGCAGCTTGGCGTGCTTTTGCTCGCGGCGCGCGTCCATCATCGCCGGCAGCACCACGGCCAGCGTGCGCGCATGGTCTATGCCGTAGAGCGCCGTGAGTTCGTGGCCGATCATGTGCGTGGCCCAGTCCTGGGGCACGCCCGCGCCTATCAGGCCGTTGAGCGCCAGCGTGGCGCTCCAGACCAGATTGGCGCGGTCGGCGTAGTCGGGCGTCCCGCTGGCCACGACGCGCGGGCCGATCTCGATCAGCGTCTGCAGCAGGCCTTCGGCAAAGCGGTCCTGCACGCGCGCATCGACCGGATAGGTCAGGTACTGCTCCATGGTGTGCACGAAGGCATCGACCACGCCGTTGGCCAGCTGGCGCGTGGGCAGGGTATAGGTCTTGGTCGGGTCCAGCAGCGCGAACTGCGGAAACAGCAGGCGGCTGGAAAACGGCAGCTTCGCGCCTTCGGCCGCATTGGTCAGCACGCCGCCGTTGTTCATTTCCGAGCCCGTGGCCGGCAGCGTCAGCACCACGCCCAGCGGCGCGGCCTGGGCGACACCGCGCCCGCCCTTGCGCACCAGCTCCCAGGCAGCCGCCGCGTCGGCGCCGGGAAGACGCACGGCCGCGGCAATGAACTTGACGGCGTCGATCACCGAGCCGCCGCCCACGGCCAGCAGGAAGTCGAAGCCGCCCTGCTGGAACTGCGCGACCGCGCGCATCGAAGTCTCCAGCGTGGGATTGGGTTCTATGCCCGCGAAGGTTGCGTGGCGGCGTGCGCCCAGGGCCGCGCGCACTTCGGCCAGCGTGCCGTTCTTCTCGGCGCTGCTGCCGCCGACGACGATCAGCACCTGCGCGGTCTCGGGCAGCAGCTTGCCCAGCTTGGCGATCACGCCCTCGCCGAAAACAATGCGCGTGGGGTTGCTGAAATCAAAATTCTGCATCGTGGCTCTCCTTGGAATGGGGTGGCAGGGCCTGCGCCCTGCTCAACCGCCATTCTGTCAGGACAGCGCGCTCAGTCGAGCTTGATGCCGGCCTTCTGGATGATCTCGCCCCAGCGCTTGGCTTCGGCGCGCGCCATCGCGCGGAACTGTTCCGGCGTGCCCGGCAGCGCTTCCATGCCGAAGTCCTGCATGCGCTTGACGACGGGCGGGCTGGCCAATGCCTTGTTGAGTTCGGCATTGAGCCGCTGCGTGATGGGCGCAGGCAAGGCCTTGGGCGCGAGAATGCCCTGGAAGGCAAAGACTTCGGAATTCGCCACGCCGGCTTCGGCCAGCGTGGGCAGCTGCGGCAGGTTGGCCATGCGCTGGGCCGAGCCTATGGCCAGCGCGCGCACCTTGCCCGACTGGATGATGGGCAGGCCCGAGGCCAGATCGAGGAACATGCACGGCACCTGGCCGCCCATCACGTCGGCCACGGCCGGCGCCGCGCCGCGGTAGGGAATGTGCGTGAGGAAGGTGCCGGTGCGCGCCTTGAACATTTCCATCGCCAGATGGTGGGGCGAGCCGTTGCCGGGCGAAGCGTAGTTGATCTTGCCGGGATTGGCGCGCGCATAGGCCAGGAATTCCTGCAGCGTCTTCGCCTCGAACGCCGGGTTCACGACCAGCGCCAGCGGGAAACGGCTCATGCCGCCCACGTACGTGAAGTCCTTTTCGGGACTGAACGGCAGCTTGCTGAACAGGTGCTCGTTGTAGGCCAGCACGGCATTGTCGGCCGACATGATGGTGTAGCCGTCGGGCTTGGCCGTCGCCACCTGCTGGGCGCCGATGTTGGTCGATGCGCCGGGCTTGTTCTCGATGACGATGGTCTGGCCCAGGCTCTGGCGCATGGCTTCGGCCACGGTGCGCGCCAGCACGTCGGTGCCGCCACCCGGCGGATAGGGGACGACCCAGCGAATGGCCTGGTCGGGCCAGTTCTGGGCCAGTGCCTGCGATGCGAAAGGCGCGGCGGCAGTGGCCGTCATCGCGGCCAGAAAATGTCTGCGGTCCATTTTTTGTCTCCTGAGGAAAAAGACCGGCGTCGCCCGCGGCGCGCCGGTGGATGCATGAAGGGCGTGCATGGCAAGGCCATGCCGCGCCGGCCGGCACTCTGTGGTGCCGGTCCCGCGCGCGCTCCGGGGTTTCAGGCCGGGGTTTCGCCGGGCGCGGTAATCGTCTGATCGATCGCGCCGAAAATGCTCTGGCCGTCGCGGCCCTTCATTTCAATGCGTATGGTGTCGCCGAACTTCATGAACTCGGTCACGGGAGCGCCGGTCTGAATGGTTTCTATGCAGCGCTTTTCGGCGATGCAGCTGTAGCCCTTGGGCCACTGCATCGCGCTGCCTTCGCCCACGCCCTTGTTGCTCACGGTGCCGCTGCCGACGATGGTGCCGGCGCGCACATTGCGCGTCTTGCAGATGTGGGCGATCAGCTGGCCGAAGTGGAAGGTCATTTCGGGGCCGGCGTCGCACATGCCGACCTTGCGGCCGTTCCAGATCGACTGCAGCGTCAGGTTCAGCCGGCCCGCGTCCCAGGCATCGCCCAGCTCGTCGAGCGTCACCGCGACCGGGCTGAACGCCGTCGCCGGCTTGCTCTGGAAGAAGCCGAAGCCCTTGGCGAGCTCGGCGGGAATCAGATTGCGCAGCGACACGTCGTTGACCAGCATCACCAGGCGAATGCCCTGCAGCGCCTGGGCTGGTGTGCTGCCCATGGGCACGTCGGTCGTGACCACGGCGATCTCGGCCTCGAAGTCGATTCCCATGGCTTCGCTGGGAACCACCACGTCGTCGCAGGGACCGATGAAGTCATCGGAGCCGCCCTGGTACATCAGCGGGTCGGTGTAGAACGTCGCCGGCACTTCGGAGTTGCGCGCCTGGCGCACCAGCTCCACATGGTTGAGATAGGCAGAACCATCGGCCCACTGGTAGGCGCGCGGCAGCGGCGCCATGCACTGCTCGGGATTGAAGGCGAACGCATGCGGCGCCTTGCCGGCGTTGAGCTGCTGGTACAGGTCCTGCAGCTGCGGCGCCATGAAGGCCCAGTCGTCCAGCACCTGCTGCATGCGGCTGGCAATGCCGGTCGCATAATGGGCCAGGCCCAGATCGCGGGAGACAACGACCAGTTGGCCGTCGCGCGAGCCGTCTTTATAAGTAGCGAGTTTCATGGTGGCTGGAACTTCAATGGCGGGGACAGAAAGGCGCGGCCTGCAAGGGCAGCGATGAGATTACGCTTGGGTAAATGAGTTTACCTAAACAAAACAATGGAATTTTAGTGCATATGGAAAAGGAACGCGCAGGTATTCAGTCGGTCGAAGTCGGGTTTGCGCTGCTCGAAGGCCTGGCGCGCGCGCGCGTGCCGCTGATGCTCAAGGAAGTCGCGGCGTCGGCGGAGATGAGCGCCGCCAAGGCGCACCGCTATCTGGTGAGCTTCCAGCGCCTGGGCCTGGTGACGCAGGACAGCCGCACTTCACGCTATGACCTGGGCCCGGCCAGCCTCAAGCTGGGCCTGGCCGCGCTCACGCGCCTGGACCCGGTGCGCCTGGCGCGCGAACGCATGCCGCTGCTGCTCGAAGCGCTGCAGCACACGGTCGCGCTCGCCGTCTGGGGCAACCATGGCCCGACCATCGTGCATTGGGAAGAATCGGCGCAATCGGTCACGGCCAATCTGCGCCTGGGCGATGTGATGCCGCTGCTGTCTTCGGCCACGGGGCGCTGCTTTGCCGCGTACCTGCCCGCGGAGCTGACACAGGGCATGCTGGACGCGGAAATGCAGCGCGCGCGCCAAATCGGCCGCAGCGACCTGCCGCTCACGCCCGAAGGCGTGCGCGCCATGCTGGCCGAAGTGCGTGCCCACGGCACGGCACGCGTGGTCGACACGCTGCTGCCGGGCATCGTCGCGTTCTGCACGCCGGTGTTCGACTCGTCGGGCCATATCGTGATGGGCATCACCACGCTGGGCTCGATCGCCACCTTCGATCCGGCCTACGACGGCGCCATCGATGCCCAGTTGCGCGCCGCCGCGCTGCAGCTTTCGGCCGACCTGGGCCACGCGAGCCGCTGAAGCGGCGCCCGCCATGCGAACGCCTGTGCTGCTGCCGCTGACCGCCGCCGTGCTGGCCGCGCATGCCTGGCTGCTGTGGGAGCTGCCCGCATGGTCCAGCGCATCGGCCAACCCGGACCCCACGCGCAACGCGCCCGCGTTCACCACGCGCAGCATCGCGCCGCCGCCTGCACCGCCGCCCCCGGCCCCCGTCGCCGCGCCCGTGCCAGCGCCCCGCCCCCAGGCAAGACCGCGCCCCGCGCCGGTGCGCGCCGCACCCGTACCCACCGAACTTCCGGCCGAGGCTGTTGAGACAACGCCCGCCGAAATTCCGCAGGAAACGCTGGCCGCAGCCCGGGAGCAGGCAGCGCCCCCCATGCCCGAGCCAGCGCCCGAGCCGCCGGTGCCTGCCGAGCCGCCAGCGCCGACCGAGCCGCCGCCACCGCCCCGGGCCGAAACACTGCAGGGCGTGCAGCTCGTCACCCCCGACGGCCAGCCCTTGCCCGCCGATACGCCGCTGCCGGTGAAACTGCCCGCGCCCACGCGGCTGGCGTTCGATGTGACGGGCCAGGCCAAACGTTTTGAATACCACGCGAGTGCCGAACTGCTGTGGCAGCACGACGGCCAGCGCTACCAAGTGCGCCAGCAGATCAAGGCATTTCTGGTCGGCACGCGCGCCCAGACCAGCAACGGCCAGGTCACGGATGCGGGCCTGGTGCCGCAACGCTTCACCGACCAGAGCCGCAGCGAGAAAAGCGCGGAGTTCGACTTCGTGGCCCAACAGGCACGCTTCACGCCCGCAGCCCCGCCGGCCCCCATAGGCGCGGGCGCGCAGGACCGTATCAGCGTGTTCCTGCAGTTGTCGGCAATGCTTGCCGCCGCGCCCGAACGCTACCCCGAAGGCGCGCAGATCACATTCACCACGGTGGGCAGCAACGACGCCGAACGCTGGACCTTCCGCGTGCACGCGACCGAGACGCTGGAGCTGCCGCTGGGCGCGCTGCCCGCGCTGCGGCTCGAACGCCTGCCGCGGCGCGCGGGTGACCAGCAGGCCACGCTGTGGCTCGCGCCTTCGCTGGGCTATCTGCCGGCGCGCATACGGCTGACCCAGGCCAACGGCGACTTCGCCGATCTGCGCCTGCAGGCGCACGCCGCGCCCTGACGCCGGACGAAACGCCCGACGCCGCACGGAGATCGAATCCGTGGAATACTGGTGTCCAGGGCCTTTTGCCGGCGACCCCGCCGGCGGCTCTTGAAGTCTGCTGCCTTGCAGCCATATGACTGTCATCGGCACGACTTTGCAACAGGGGGGGATCACCATGCAAACGCTATACGACTCTGACACTTTTGCGGTGCTCCATATCCGGCCCGATTTGCCGGAATTGGCCGAGGGCGAATCCGCTCCCGCGCAAGAGCTTCACCACGCACAGATGCAGATGCCACGCCACGGTTTTGAAATCGTCGACAAGCGTTCGGGCAAAGAGGTCTACCTCGACGGTTCCTGGGCCGAAATGTTCCAGAAGATCATTCTCGGCTGGCAGCAGCAGACACCTACGCAGGAAGAAGTGGAAAGCACGCTCGACAGCTACGCCGGGCTCGCACAGAACCCAGTACTGGTGCACTGAGCGTCGGGCTCAGGATAGGCGGTTCGACTCCGCCTGTACCGCCGGCTTGTAAAGCCGCCGGTACAGCGGCTCGACCACCAGCAGCACCGCCATCAATCGACAGACTTGCAGCGCGGTCACCACGGGAACGCCCAACTGCAGCACCTTGGCGGTGATCGCCATCTCGGCGATGCCGCCGGGCGCCGTGCCCAGCACCATGGTCACCCAGGGCAGGCCTGTGGCCCAGGCCACGGCGGCAGCGAACAGCGCGCACAGCGCCATCAGCACCAGGCTGCCCAGCGCCACCGTTGCCAGCCAGCGCGGCGCGGTGCGCAGAAAATCGCGCCGAAAGCGCACGCCCAGGCTCACGCCAATCAGCAACTGCGCGCCATTCATCATCCACTGCGGCACGGCCGACAGATCGAGGCCGAGCATCGCCAGGCCCATGGAGGCCAGCAGCGCGCCCAGAAACCAGGGATTGGCGCGATCGAGGCGCAGCATCAGCCAGGCGCCCAGGCCCGTGCACAGCGCCAGCAGCGCCAGTCCCGGGCCATGCACCACGCGCGCCGCACCCCATTCGCCCGAGCCATGCAGCCCGCTCCACTGCAGCGCGAAGGGAATCACCACCGTGACGATCACCAGCCGCAGGCTGTGGCTGGAGGCCACCAGCTCGGTGCGCGCGTTCTCGCGCTCGGACAGCAGCGTCATCTCGGACGCCGCGCCTATGGAGCCCGCGAAATAGCAGGTGGCGCGCAGCTGCTGCGCCGGCACCTCGGGCATGCGCGGTGCATGCACGCGGTACAGCCAGGCGCCGAACAGCCAGCCCAGCCACAGCGCCCAGACAATGCCCAGCAAAATGACCCACCACATGCTCGCCACGAGCGCCGTGACGGCCGGCGTGAAGTAAAGCCCCAGCGCCGCGCCTATGGTCCATTGCGCGGCATTGCGCGCCCTGCCCCAGCTCGCGGTCGGCGCGCCGCCCATGGAGGCCAGCGAAGTCGCGATCAGCGGGCCCAGCATCCAGGGCAGGGGAATCTTCCACCAGACGCACAATTGGGCCGCAGCCCAGGCGCCCAATGCGGTCAGCAGCACGCGCAGCGGGAAACTCACGCGCATGGGATCGCCACCAGCGGTCCTTCCCTGCTTTGGCGCAGCAGTGCCTCGAACGCGTCGGCCGGCAGGGGCCGGCTGCAGAAATAGCCCTGGAACTGGTCACAGCCGCGTTCGCGCAGGAAAGCGAGCTGTTCGGCGGTTTCCACGCCTTCGGCCAGCACCGCCAGCCCCATGCTGTGGCCCATGGCGATCACGGCCGCGCTGATCGCCATGTCGTCGGCGCTTTGCGGAATGTCGCGGATGAAGCCCTGGTCGATCTTGAGCACATCGATGGGAAAGCGCTTGAGGTGGGCCAGCGACGAATAGCCGGTGCCGAAATCGTCGATCGCCAGCCGCAACCCCAGGGCGCTGAGCTTGCGCAGCACCTGCAAGGCCTCCTCGGGCTGCTGGGCGAGCGCGCTTTCGGTGATCTCGAGTTCCAGCTGCGCGGCCGGAAAGCCCGCATCGGCCAGCGCGGCCTGGGTGCTGCCGACGATGTCGGTGAGCATGAACTGGTGCAGCGACACATTCACCGCCACCGTGATCTCGGGCAGATCGAGCGCGCGCCAGCGCTGGCCCTGGGCGCAGGCTTCGCGTATCACCCATTCGCCCACAGGCCCGATCACGCCCGAGCTTTCGGCCACGGGAATGAAGCGCGCCGGGGAAATCAGGCCTTCGACCGGATCGAGCCAGCGCAGCAGCGCTTCGGCCCCCATGAGTCGCCCGGTCGCGATCTCGATCTGCGGCTGGTAGTAAAGACGCAGATGGCCTTCGGCCAGCGCCTGGCGCAGCCGTGCCTCGAGCTCCAGGCGCTGGCGCGCGGCCTGGGTCATGTCTTCCTGGAAAAAGCACCAGGCGTCGGCACCGCTGTGCTGCTTGGCGACATGCACCGCCGAGTGCGCGCCCTGCAGCAGGCCTTCTGCCGTTGCCGCATGCTGCGGGAAGACGCACATGCCCACGCTCACGCGCGTGATCACTTCCATGCCGTCAGGCGTATGCCAGGGCTGGGCCGCCGCGGCGATCAGCCGCTGGGCCAGCTGCGCGGCGTCGATCTCGCTGCCCAGATCGAGCGCGGCCACGGCGATCTCGTCGCCGGCCATGCGCCCTATCAGATCGCCGGGGCGCAGCACCGCCTGCACGCGCGCTGCGACATGGCACAGCACCTGGTCGCCCACGGCATGGCCGTAGCTGTCGTTGAAATCGCGCAGGCGATTGATATTGATCAGCAGCACCGCGAGCTGGCTGGACTTGGCTGTGGCCGTCTCCAACGCCTTTTCCAGTCGGTTGCCGAACCAGGCCCGGTTGTCCAGACCGGTCAGCGGGTCCTTGCGCGCAAGGTATTCAAGGCGCTGCTGCTGGGCCTTTTCCGCGGAGATGTCGGTGAACATGCAGACGTAGTGCGTGACGCGGTTGGCGCTGTCGTGCACCGCGCTCAGCGACATGCGTTCGGGAAACACTTCGCCGTTCTTGCGCTGATTCCATATTTCGCCCTGCCAGTGGCCCGTGCGCTGCATGCTGTCCCACATGGCTTCGTAGAACGCCTGGCCGTGGCGGCCCGACTTGAACATGCGCGGCGTCTGGCCCAGCATTTCCTGCTCGGTATAGCCCAGCAGCCGCGTGAAGGCCGCGTTGACCGACAGGATACGGCTGTTCGCATCGGTCACGATCACGCCTTCGATGGTGTTGTCGACCACGGTCGCGGCCAGGCGCTGGCGCTCCTCCTCCTGGCGCCGCAGCGCCGCGCGGCGCAGCACGTCGGCGCGGCGCACGGCCTCGGCGCGCAGCAGGCGGCGCAGCAGCCAGCCGGCCATCAGTGCGTTGAGAAAGATGGAGACATAGCCCTGCGCGTCTTTCCAGCGCGCGACCTGCGCGGCATCCTGGGCCCACTGCAGCAGCAGGCGTTCGCTGCCGGCGAGCCACAGCACTGCAGTCAGCGTGTACAACGCCAGAATCCAGTACGGCCAGGTCGGTTGGGGTGCGCCATCTTTATGCATGTATTTCCTCAATCCACAATCGACGGCCCTTGCTGCGACAATCGCAGGGCTATGACCCAAGCCTACATTCTTACCTTATCCTGCCCCGACCGTCGCGGGCTGGTGCACGCCGTTTCGGGCTTCCTGCTCGAACAGGGCGCCAACATCGAAGAAGCCGCGCAGTTCAACGACGGCGCCACCGGCCTGTTCTTCATGCGCGTGCAGTTCGTCTGCACCGACACCGACGCGGCCACGCTCAAGACGGCGCTGGCCGAACTCGCGGCCCGCTTCGAGATGCGCTGGAGCCTGCACTCCCAGTCCGAGAACATGAAGACCGTGCTGCTCGTCAGCAAGGAAGGCCATTGCCTCAACGATCTGCTGTTCCGCTGGAAGTCGGGCCTGCTGCCCATCGACATCCGCGCCATCATCAGCAACCACCGCGACTTCTACCAGCTCGCGGCCAGCTACAACGTGCCTTTCCACCATATTCCCGTCACGGCGGCGACCAAGGCCCAGGCCGAAGCGCGGCAGTTCGAGATTATCGAGGCAGAAGGCGCCGAACTGGTGGTGCTGGCGCGCTATATGCAGGTGTTGTCGAACGATTTGTGCACCAAGCTCTCGGGCCGGGCGATCAACATCCACCACAGCTTCCTGCCGAGCTTCAAGGGCGCCAAGCCGTACTATCAGGCGCATGACCGCGGCGTGAAGCTGATCGGCGCCACGGCCCACTACGTCACAGCCGACCTCGACGAAGGCCCGATCATCGAGCAGGACGTGGCGCGTGCCGACCACACCGACACCGTCGAGGACCTCACGGCCCGCGGCCGCGACACCGAAAGCCAGGTGCTGGCGCGTGCCGTCAAGTGGCACAGCGAACGCCGCGTGATCCTCAACGGCCACAAGACCGTCGTCTTCCGCTGAGCGCGGACATGCCGCTGCCCGCGCCCACCGCCAGCCCGACTGCGCCGAGCGCCGCGCGGCGCATTCCGCCCATCCAATGCCTGCTGACATTCGAGGCGCTGGCGCGGCTGCGCAGCGTGACGCAGACCGCCGAGGAGCTGTGCGTCACGCCCAGCGCCGTGAGCCACCGCGTGCGCCAGCTCGAGCAGATGCTCGGCTGCCGGCTGTTCGGCCGCGCCGATTTCTCGCTGACCAGCGAAGGCAGCGCGTACCTGTCGCATGTGCGTGAAGGCCTGGGCGCGCTGCAGCGCTTTCCCGGCAGCGCGCTGCCCGGGCGCAGACGCCTCAAGCTTGCGGTCACGCCCACGTTCGCGCGCTGCATGCTCATCCCCCGGCTGAGCCAGTTCACCGACGCCTATCCCGAAATCGATCTCGAACTGCATGTGAGCATTCCGCTGCTCGACGTGGTGGCCGAAGACGCCGACCTGATCGTGCGCTTCGGCCCCGGCCATTACGCCGACATGGAACATGTGGAAATCGCGCGCGACGTGATGACGCCGCTGGCCTCGCCGGCTTTCGTGCGCGCCCACGGGCCGTTCGAGCAGCCAGCGGACATGGAAGGCCTGCCGCTGCTGCGCAGCCCGCTGGAGCCCTGGCGCGGCTGGTTCGACGCCGCGGGCCTGGCCTGGCCCGAACCCGTCGAAGGCTCGCAATTCCACGACATAGGCCTGCTGTGCGATGCCGCGGCCGCGGGCATGGGCATAGCGCCCGTACGCCTCAAGCTGGGCGCGGCCTGGCTGGACAACGGCACGCTGGTGCGGCTGTTCCCGCTCGACGTGGCAAGCCCGCACGCGCATTACCTGTGCTGGCATACGGGCACCATGGACCGGTGGGAGTGCTCTGCCTTTGCGCAGTGGCTTAGTCAAGCCGTTTCCTGACTACAAACGCCCAAAACCGTTCGCCCTGAGCCTGTCGAAGGGCGTTTCAGGGCGCAGCGTTTGAGAACTGCGCAGCAAAAAAGAGATTTGCATCCATAGAAGGTGGCCGTTCATCCTTCGACAAGCTCAGGACGAACGGGAGAGCAAACGTCACGCCAAATCAAACCGCACGCTCTCAGCAGACTTGCGCAAGCCTATCGCAGGGCGATCTGTGGCGCGTTACGCCGCCCCCTCCGGCAGCGGCAACACCTTGCCCGGATTGAGCAGATTGCGCGGATCGAGCGCGCGCTTGATCTGCCACATCAGTTCGAGTTCCACGGGCGACTTGCACTCCAGCAGGTCGTCGCGCTTGGCCACGCCAATGCCGTGCTCGGCCGAGATCGAGCCGTTCTGGCGCGTTGCCAGGCCGTCGACCGCATGCGAGACGCGCACGTAGTTCTCGGCCAGGAACTCCTTTGCGGGCGCGCCCTTGGGGCGCAGCGGGTTGAAGTGCACGTTGCCGTCGCCCATGTGGCCGTAGATCACCATGCGCGCGTCGGGCGCCAGCGCCAGCACCTGGGCCGAGGCGTCGGCGATGAAGTCGGCGATCTTCGACAGCGGAATCGAGATGTCGCACTTGATGCTGCCGCCTTCGCGCGTCTGCGCGTCCGAGATCTCCTCGCGCAGCTGCCAGAAGGCGCGCGCGTCGGCAATGCTTGCCGCGATGGCCGCGTCGGTCACCAGCCCGCGCTCCATGCCCTGCTCGAGAATCGCCATCAGCGTCGCGTCCAGGCCTTCGGCGTCGCCGCCCGAAGTCAGCTCGATCAGCACCATCCAGTCGTGCGCGGCGGGCAGCGGCGCGCTGAACTGCGGCATCGATTCGAGCACCAGCGTCAGCGCCGGGCCGGAGATCAGCTCGAAGGCCGTCACGGCCTGGCCGGCCGCGCGCTTGGCTTCGGTCAGCAGCTCCACGGCCGCATGCGGGTTCTTGACGGCGATCCAGGCGACGGCGCTGGCACTGGGCAGGGGCATCAGCTTGAGCACGGCGGCGGTGATGATGCCCAGCGTGCCTTCCGAACCGATGAACAGCTGCTTGAGGTCGTAGCCGGTGTTGTCCTTGCGCAGTCCGCGCAGCGACGAATAGATGCGGCCGTCGGGCAGCACGGCCTCGATGCCCAGCGTCAGGTCGCGCATGTTGCCGTAGCGCAGCACGGCCGTGCCGCCGGCATTCGTCGAGAGATTGCCGCCGATCTGGCACGAGCCTTCGGAGCCTATGCGCAGCGGGAACAGGCGCCCGGCCTCCTCGGCCGCGGCGCGCGCGGCCTGCAGCGTCACGCCGGCCTGCAGCGTCATCGTGTCGTTGACGGTGTCGAGTTCCTGCACCTGGTTCATGCGGCGCAGATTGAGCACCACGGCATCGCCCGCGGCGTCGGGCACGGCCCCGCCCATCAGCGAGGTATTGCCGCCCTGCGGCACCACCGGCACGTTGTGCTGGAAGCACAGCGCCAGCACTTCGCTGACCTGCTGCGTGTTGGCCGGCAGCACGACGGCCAGCGCCTTGCCGTGGTACAGCTTGCGGTAGTCGGTGGTGAAAGGCTGCATGTCGCTGGCGACTTCAATGCAGGCTTTCTCGCCGACGATGGCGCGCAGGCCTTCGAGCACCAGCGCGTGGGGAATTCGGGAAGTCGAGGACATGTTCAATAGGCTCCGCGGGAATCGGCAGGGGCCGCTGTTTCGGCCGGCTGGCCCAGGAAGTCGCCGGCCAGGCTGCGCGCCGCCTTGGCGTACAGCAGCACATCGACCCCCACGGCAACGAAAGTGCAGCCGAGATCGAGATAGCGGCGGGCCAGCACCGGGTCGGATGTGAGTGTACCGGCGGCCTTGCCCGAAGCGATGATGGTGCGCATCGCGTTTTCTATCGCGGCCTGCACTTCAGGGTGACCGGGGCGTCCGCGAAAGCCCATGGACGCGGCCAGATCGGCCGGGCCGATGAACACGCCGTGCACGCCATCGACCGCGCAGATTTCTTCCAGGTTGTCCAGCGCCGCCACGGTCTCGGCCTGCACCAGCAGGCAGATTTCGTCATCGGCGACATCGAGATAATCGGCGCGCGCGCTCCACTGCGAAGCACGCGCCACCGCGCTGCCGACACCGCGAATTCCCAGCGGCGGATAGCGCGTGGCCGAGACCAGCGCGCGCGCCTGTTCGGCGGTATCGACCATGGGCACGAGCAGCGTGGTCGCGCCTATGTCCAGCAGTTGCTTGATCAACGCCGTATCGCCCTGCACCGCGCGCACCACGGGCTGGGCCCGGTGCGGTGCGACGGCCTGCAGCGCGCCCAGCGTCGACTTCAGGTCGTTGGGCGCGTGCTCGCCGTCAATCAGCAGCCAGTCGAAACCTGTGCTGGCGCTGACTTCGGCCATGTAGGGATCCGCCATGGAAAGCCAGAGGCCGACCTGAGGCTGCTGAGCGGCCAGTGCGGCCTTGAAGAGGTTGTTTGCGGGCATGTGATCGGTGGGTGGAGTTCGGGCGCTGAAAGCGTCTCAGGCAACCCGGTGGAGAGCGGGCAGTGTGGTGTGGGCCAGATGGTCCACGATATTTTGTGCGGTCATGGTGGAGACCTGCAGGGCGGCAGCGCGCGTCACGCCCGCCACATGGGGGGTGAGCAGCACCTGGGCCAGTGCTGCCAGGGGATGGTCGGCGGGCAGGGGCTCGGTATCGAAAGTGTCCAGGCCGGCGCCGCCGAGCTGGCCGCTGCGCAATGCCTCGATGAGTGCGGCCTCGTCCACGACGGGACCGCGCGCGGTGTTGATCAGCAGGCTGCCGCGTGGCAGCAGGGCCAGTTCGCGTGCGCCGATCAGGCCCCGGCTGCGCTCGGTCAGCGGGCAGTGCAGGCTCAGGATGTCGAGTTGGGGCAGCAGGCGGTGCAGCTCGGCCTCGGTGGCAAAGCCGTCGGCCTGGCCCTCGGGCCGCAGCACCAGCACGCGGGCGCCCAGGGCGCTGGCCAGCTGCGCGGTCGCGCGGCCTATGCTGCCGTAACCGATGATGCCCACCGTGGCGCCGCGGAAGTCGCGGCCCTGCCAGGTGCTGCCGGCCCATTCGCCGGCGCGCACCATGCGGTCCAGTTGCGGCAGCTGGCGCGTGAGCGCCAGCATCAGGGCCACGGCATGCTCGGCCACTGCGCCGGCATTGGCGCCGGGTGCGACGGCCACGACAATGCCGTGTGCGCGCGCCGCCTCCAGGTCCACACTGTCCACGCCGGCGCCGTTCTTGGCCACGATGCGCAGCTGCGGCGACGCGGTCAGCACGCGGTCGGTGATGGGCGGCGAGCCGCGCAGCACGATGGCCTGCGCGCCGGTCTCGGCCAGGCGTGCGGCCAGCGCGTCTTCGGTGGGGCTGCCGGACAGAAAATGCACCTGGCCGCCGGCCTGCTCAATGATGCGTTGCGCGGGCTCGGCCCAGTGTGACGCGGTGACGAGAACGTGGAAGTGTGAGGACATGGGTGAAAAGCTCAGTCGATGCGGATGCCTGCCGATTGGATCACCTTGCCGTAGCGGCTCCATTCGTCCGTGGTGAAGCTGGCCAGCTCCTGGGGCGAGCCGGCCCGGGTGCGCACGCCGAGCAGGGCGAATTTCTCCTGGACGTCAGGCAGCTTGAGCACCTGGGTGAGCGAGGCGTTCAGGCGCGCCAGCACATCCTTGCCGGTCTTGGCCGGTGCGTACAGCGCATACCAAGCGTTGACCTCGAAGCCCGGATAGCCGGCCTCGGCGAAAGTGGGCACGTTCTGCAGCTCGGGCAGACGCGATGCCGAAGCCACGGCCAGGGCGCGCACCTTGCCACTCTTGAGCAGCGGCGAGGCGCTGGTCAAGGTGTCCATGATCATGTCCAGCCGCCCGCCCATCAGGTCCATGGTGTGGGCGTTGCCGCCCTTGTAAGGCACATGGTTGATCTGCAGCTGGGCGCGCTGCTTGAACAGTTCGGCGCCCAGGTGCAGGGGCGATCCGTTGCCGGAGGAGCCGTAGTTCAGCTGGCCCGGCTGCTTGCGCGCCGCCTCCACCAGGGACTTCAGGTCGGTGTAGGGCGAGTCCTGGGCCACGACCAGCACCAGGGGTACCACGCCTATCATGCCGATGGGCGCGAAGTCGGCCACCGCGTCGTAGCCGGGGCGGGCATACAGATGCGGGCTCACGGCATGGCTGGCCAGCGAGCCCAGCACCAGCGTATAGCCGTCGGCCTGTGCCTTGGCGGCCAGCGCGGTGCCGATGGTGGTGCCTGCGCCGGGCCGGTTGTCGATGACCACGGGCTGCTTGAGGTTCTCGCCCATCTTCAGGCCGATGAGCCGGGCCACCGCGTCGTTGGCGCCTCCGGCGGGATAGGGTACGAGCAGCGTGACCGGCTTGGCGGGGTAGGCGCTTTCGGCGTGGGCCAGCGGCGCGACCAGCGGGCTGGCCAGGGCTGCGGCGCACAGCAGCAGGCCACGGCGGCTCAGTCGGGAAGAGGTGGAAGAATTCATGGTGCTTGTCTCCTGTTGTGATTGCTCTTGCGGCATGGGGTGGTTCCCCGGGTGCGCAGAGCCCCGCTCCATGCTGAGGGCTCTGCGTTGGATCTCGGTGCTTTGGTCTTGGCTTACTCGTTACGTCAGGTGGGGGGGCGGCGGGCCGTATCGCTGCGGCCGCGGTCTCAGGCGTCCAGCCCGCCCTGGCAGACGTACTTGGTGTGCAGGTAGTCGTCCAGGCCGTGGGTCGAGCCTTCGCGGCCATAGCCCGAGTCCTTGACGCCACCAAAAGGCGCGGCCTCGGCGGCCAGCGCGCCTTCGTTGATGCCGACGATGCCGGTCTCGAGCGCATCGGCCACGCGCGTGACGCGGCGCAGATCGTTGGTATAGAAATACGCGGCCAGGCCGAACGGCGTGTCGTTGGCAGCGGCGATGACCTCGGCTTCATCGGTGAAGCGCGTCAGCGGCGCGACCGGACCGAAAGTCTCTTCGCAGGCGCAGGCCATGGTCGCATCGGCATCGACCAGCACCGTGGGCGCGAAGTAGTTGGCACCCAATGCGGGCAGGCGCGTGCCGCCGGTGAGAATGCGCGCGCCGCGCGCCACCGCGTCCTGCACATGGCGCTCTATCTTCTGGACCGCGCGGTCGTTGATCATCGGTCCGATCTGCGAGGCCGGGTTGCTTGCCGGGCCGACCTGCAGCGCGGCGACGCGCGCCACCAGCAGCTCGGCAAAGCGGTCGTGCACCGCGGCATGCACGAACACGCGGTTGGGGCAGACGCAGGTCTGGCCGCCGTTGCGGAACTTGGCCTGCATCAGGCCTTCGACCGCGGCTTCCAGGTCGGCGTCTTCAAACACGATGAACGGCGCATTGCCGCCGAGTTCCAGCGACAGCTTCTTGAGCGTGTCGGCCGAGCGCCGCGCCAGGTGCTTGCCCACGGGCGTGGAGCCGGTGAAGGTGATCTTGCGCACGCGCGCGTCATCCAGCCACACATCGACGACTTCGGGCGTGCGTTCGCGCGAGGCGCTGACGATGTTCAGCACACCGGGCGGCACGCCGGCTTCGTGCGCCAGCGCGACCAGCGCCAGCGAGGTCAGCGGCGTGTCTTCGGCCGGCTTGCAGACCACGGTGCAGCCCGCGGCGAGTGCCGGGGCGATCTTGCGCGCAATCATCGCCGCGGGAAAATTCCAGGGCGTGATGGCCGCGACCACGCCGACCGGCTCGCGCAGCGCAAACATGCGCCGGCCCGGCACGGGCGCGGGAATCACTTCGCCGTTGGCGCGCGTCGCCTCCTCGGCAAACCATTCGATGTAGCTGGCCGCATAGGCGACTTCGCCCCGGCCTTCGGCCAGCGGCTTGCCCTGCTCGCGCGAGATCAGCCGGCCCAGGTCTTCCTGGTGGGCCAGCACCAGATCGTTCCAGCGCTTGAGAATCTGCGCGCGCTGCTTGGCCGGCGTCCTGCGCCACGCGGGAAAGGCCGCGTGCGCGGCGTCCACCGCGGCGCGTGCATCGGCGGCGTTGGAATCGGGCACGGCGGCAATCACGGCGCCGGTCGCCGGGTCGGTCACATCGAGGCTGCGGCCGGCTTCGGGCGCCAGCCATTCGCCGGCAATGAAGTTGCCCGTGCGTTGCAGTTCGGGGCGGGAGAGAGTCAAGGGCATGGCGGGTCTAGAAAATAGGGGTGTAAGGGTGCGGCAATCAGCTTACGATGCCCAGATGCCAGGGCACGAACTCGTGGTCGCCCAAGCCCAGCAGCTCGCTCTTGGTGGGCTCGCCCGAGGCATGCCAGAGGATCTGCTCGAAGATGCGCTGGCCCAGTTCAGGCACCGTCAGTTCGCCGTCGATCACCACGCCGCAGTTGATGTCCATGTCTTCCTCGAGACGGCGGAACATGGGCGTGTTGCTCGCCAGCTTGATGGTCGGCGCGGGCTTGCTGCCGAACATCGAGCCGCGGCCCGTGGTAAAGCAGATCAGCTGCGCGCCGCTGGCAATCTGCCCGGTCGCGGCCACGGGGTCGTAGCCTGGCGAGTCCATGAAAACGAAGCCGGGCTCGGTGATGGGCTCGGCGTATTCGTAGACCGCGCGCAGCGGCGTGGTGCCGCCCTTCATGGCCGAACCCAGCGACTTCTCGAAGATGTTGGCCAGGCCGCCGGCCTGGTTGCCGTGGCCCACCACGCCGTTGAACTGCGCGTTCTGCCCGGCCGCATAGCGCTCCCACCATGCCAGGCGATCAAGCAGTTTCTGGCCGACTTCGGGCGTGATCGCGCGGCGCGTGAGCATGAATTCGACGCCGTGGATCTCGGGCGTTTCCGACAGGATGGCCGTGCCGCCATGGCGCACCAGAATGTCCATGGCCGCGCCCAGCGCGGGATTCGCGGTGATCGCCGAGAAGCCGTCGGAGCCGCCGCATTCAAGGCCTATCTTCAGGTGGGCGGCGCTGACGCGCGTGCGCTGCGCGGCATTGGCTTCGGGCAGCATTTCCTCGATCGCGCGAATGCCGGCTTCTATGGTCTGGCGCGTTCCGCCCACGTCCTGCATCACCATGGTGCGCATCAGCCGGCCGGCCTCAAGGCCTTGCGAATCGACCAGCGCGCTGACCTGGTTGCGCTCGCAGCCCAGGCCGACGATCAGCACACCCGCGAGATTGGGATGGCGCGCATAGCCCGCGAGCGTGCGCCGCAGCACATCGAAATGCTCGCTCGGCGACGACATGCCGCAGCCGCTGGTCTGCGCAAACGCGACCACGCCGTCGACATTGGGAAAACCGGCCAGGCGCTCGGGAGTGAAGTGCGCGGCGATGCGCGTGATCACCGTCGACGAACAGTTCACCGACGACAGGATGCCGATGAAGTTGCGCGTGCCCACGCCGCCGCCCGCGCGCTCGAAGCCCAGGAAAGTCGCGCGCTGATCTTCAGGAACGAAGTCGACGGGACGCACGTCCTGGCAGAAGCCCGGGTCACGGTAGCTGTCGACCAGCGTCAGGTTGTGGCTGTGCACATAGTCGCCGGCCTCGAGGTCGCGCGCAGCGACGCCGATCACGGTGTCGTACTTGAGCACTTGCTCGCCGGCGGCAATGGCGCGCGCCGCGATCTTGTGGCCCGCGGGAATCTGGGCGCGGGCGCGCACGCCGAATTCGGCGATCGCCTCGCCCAGCGCTATGGCGGTCTTGGCGACCAGCACGTTGTCGTTCGGGTGCAGGCGCAGCAGGGGACTGTGGTTCATGGAAAGGCAGCAAGCGGGGTGGGAAAACGCCAATGGGTGCAGGGCCTCAGCCCTTGGCCATCAGCTCCTTGAGATTGAGCTTGCGGATCAGATCGGTTTCCTGCTGGAAGACGCTCTGGATGTACTTCTGGTAGTCGGGGCCGTCCTGGTACATGACCGGCGCGTCAATGCTCTCGGCAACCTTGCGGAACTCCTCGCTGTTGACGGCGGCGCGAAACGCATCGCGCAGGCGCTTCTCGATTGCCGGCGGCAGGCCCTTGGGCGCGCCAATGCCGTTGGGCGCCTCGACGACCACGTCGAAACCCAGCTCCTTGAGCGTGGGCGTGTCCTTGAAGCGCGGCGTGCGCTCCTCGCCCCAGGTGGCCAGCAGGCGCATCTTGCCGGCTTCGACATGCGGCGCCCAGGAGCTGCTGTCGGCCAGCAGATCGACCTGTTCGCCGAGCACGTCCTGCAGCGCGGCCGAGCCGCCCTTGTAGGCAATCGCGTTGAACCTGATGCCCGCGGCCTGGGCGAACTGCTCCATGCCCACATGGGTTGCGCCGCCTATGCCCGCATGCGCATAGGTCACGGTCCCGGGCTGGGCCTTGGCGCGCGCCACGACGTCGCGCAGCGACTTGAAAGGCGAGCGCGCGGGCACGGCAATGCCGAAAGTCTGGCCCGAGGTGCGCGCGAGATAGGTGAAGTCCTTGAGCGGATCGAGCTGCACCGTGCCCAGCTGCGAGAAGCGCGTCACCGAGATCGGAATCTGGCCTATGGTGTAGCCGTCGGGCCGGGCCGACGACAGCGCCTTGGTGCCAATCATGCCGGAGGCGCCGGCGCGGTTTTCAAGGGCGATGGGCTGACCCAGTTCCCGCGCCGCGATCTGGCAGATGATGCGCATCGAGCGATCGGCCGTGCCGCCCGCGGGCCAGGGGCAGATGAAGGTGATCGGGCGTTCCGGGTAGGTGGACGCAAGAGCGCGGCCAGGCACGGCGGCAACCGCAGCGGCGCCCAGGGCGCCAAGCACGAACTGGCGCCGTGCCAGGGGGCGGGAAGTCTTCATCGTTGTCTCCGAATAGTTTTTCTAGGGTCAGCCCGGCCGATTATTCTGAAGATAATGATTGCTTTCCAATGAAATAGCGGACTGTCTTCATAATGAACAGGTTATGAAGAGGCCAGCGCTGTCCCCTGCCCCATGAGCCAGATCGATCGCGTTCTCCGTTCCAATCTGAAGCTGCGCCACCTGCAATTGCTGGTCGCGCTCGACGAGTTCCGCCATCTCGGCAGGGTCTCTGAATTCCTCTCGATCACCCAGCCCGCGGTGTCCAAGATGCTGGCCGAGATCGAGAAGATGTTCGAGCTGCAGCTGTTCGTGCGCTCGACGCGCGGCACCGAGCCCACGCCCCACGGCGTCACGGTGGTGCGCTTTGCGCGCTCGGTGCTCGCCGACTACCAGCGCACGCGCGACGAGATCAGCGCCGCCGACAGCGGCGGCGTGGGCCGCACCAGCGTGGGCGCGATGGTCGTGGCCCTGCCCAGCCTGCTGATGCCGGCCATCCTGCGCGTCAAGGAGCGCTCGCGGCGCACCACGGTGATGGTCGAGGAAGGCGATCTGACGCGGCTGCTGCCGCGGCTGCGCGTGGGCGAACTCGACCTGATCGTCGGCCGGCTCGAGCCCGGCTATGCGTCGCCCGACCTGGAGACCGAGTCGCTCTACGCCGAGCCGATGTGCATTGTCGTGAGCCCCGAGCACCCGCTGGCCGGCGCGGCCAGGCCCAGCTGGGCGATGCTCGCCGAACTGCCCTGGGTCGTGCCCCCGCCCTGGGCCTCGTCGCGCTCCAAGCTGGCGCAGATGTTCCACAAGCATCTGCTCGAGTCGCCCACGGACATCATCGAGACCTCGTCGTTCCTGGTCACGCTGTCGGGCATGCACCAGCGGCCGGCCATCGGCTTTCTGGCGCGCAGCGTTGCCGAGCACTTCGCCCAGCAGGGGCTGGTGCGCATACTCAAGCTCAAGGTGCCTATCGAGCTGCCGCATGTGGGCATCATCACGCTGCGCGGGCGCGCGCCCACCCCGGCCAGCGAACTGCTGATGGAAAGCCTGCGCGCGACCGCTGCGGCGCGTGCCTAATTTCATGCAGACGTGCAAGAAAACTCACGCCACGCCGCCAGGTCTTCGCTAAAGTCTCAAGCCATGAACACCGAATCTCCAGCCACCGCCGCGCCCTCGCCTTCCGAGCGCGCGCGCCGCCAGGCCCAGATCGTGCAGGCGCTGGGCGCGCATGTGCCCGCGCACGCCCTGCTGTGGCACAGCGAAGACACCACGCCCTACGAATGCGACGGCCTCACGGCCTACCGCCAGCGCCCGCTGGTCGTGTGCCTGCCCGAAACCGAGACCCAGGTGCAGGCCGTGCTCCAGGCCTGCCATGCGCTGCAGGTGCCCGTGGTCGCGCGCGGCGCGGGCACGGGGCTGTCGGGCGGCGCCATGCCGCATGCGCTGGGCGTGGTGCTGTCTCTGGCCAAGTTCAATCGCATCCTGAAGGTCGATGCCTACAGCCGCACCGCGGTCGTGCAGTGCGGCGTGCGCAACCTCGCGATCAGCGAGGCCGCGGCGCCGTTCGGCCTCTACTACGCACCCGATCCCTCAAGCCAGATCGCCTGCACCATAGGCGGCAACGTGGCCGAGAACTCGGGCGGCGTGCACTGCCTCAAGTACGGCCTCACGGTACACAACGTGCTCGAGGTCAAGGGCTTCACCATGGCCGGCGAGCCCATCACCTTCGGCAGCCAGGCGCTGGACACGCCGGGCTACGACCTGCTGGCCGCGGTGATAGGCAGCGAAGGCATGCTGGCCGTGATCACCGAAGTCACGGTGCGGCTGATTCCCAAGCCCCAGCTCGCGCGCTGCATCATGGCCAGCTTCGACGACGTGCGCAAGGCCGGCGCGGCGGTGGCGGCAGTGATTGCCGCGGGCATCATTCCGGCCGGGCTGGAAATGATGGACAAGCCCATGACCGCGGCTGTCGAGGACTTCGTCAAGGCCGGCTACGACCTCACGGCCGAAGCCATCCTGCTGTGCGAATCCGACGGCACGCCCGAGGAAGTCGCCGAGGAAATCGGCCGCATGAGCGCCGTGCTGCGCGACGCCGGCGCCACGGCCATCACCGTGAGCGAGAACGAGGCCGAGCGCCTGCGCTTCTGGAGCGGGCGCAAGAACGCGTTTCCCGCGAGCGGACGCATCAGCCCCGACTACATGTGCATGGACTCGACCATTCCGCGCAAGCGCCTGGCCGACATCCTGCTGGCCATCCAGGCGATGGAGCAGAAGTACCAGCTGCGCTGCGCCAACGTGTTTCACGCCGGCGACGGCAACCTGCACCCGTTGATCATGTTCGATGCCAACGATGCCGACCAGCTGCACCGCTGCGAACTGTTCGGCGCCGACATCCTCGAGACCAGCGTCGCCATGGGCGGCACGGTGACGGGCGAGCATGGCGTGGGCGTGGAAAAACTCAACTCCATGTGCACCCAGTTCAGCGCCGAGGAAAACGCGCAGATGTTCGCGCTCAAGGCGGCGTTCGACCCGCAGGGTCTGCTCAATCCGGGCAAGGTGATTCCCACGCTGCACCGCTGCGCCGAATACGGCAAGATGCTGGTGCGCGGCGGGCAGATCAGCCACCCCGACCTGCCGCGGTTCTAAGTCGGAAATTGCGGGAAACCTAGGGTTTACCCTTGAATTGCCGCAGGGCAATCAAGGGCTGCACCCTGCCTCGACGCGACTCGGATTATCTTCAGGGGATTGGGGGACGGCGACCTGCTTGGGCCAGCCGCCTCTCTGCCAGCCCGCACCCTGCGGGCGGCCACCAAGGAAAACATCCATGACCCATCGCATCGTGATCGTCGGCGGCGGCGCCGGCGGACTGGAACTGGCCACGCGGCTGGGCCAGCGCCTGGGCAAGCGCCGCCAGGCGGAAGTCATCCTGGTCGACAGCCACCTCACCCACATGTGGAAGCCGCTGCTGCACGAAGTCGCCGCGGGCTCGCTGAGCCTGTCGGACAACCAGTTCAACTACATTGCCCAGGCCAAGTGGAAGCATTTCCAGTTCCAGATGGGCCGCATGTGCGGTCTCGACCGCCAGGCCAAGACCATAGAACTCGCGCCGCTGCTGCAGGACGATGGCAGCGAAGCCGCGCCGGCGCGCACCCTGGCCTATGACACCCTGGTCATGGCCATAGGCAGCGTGACCAACGATTTCCACACGCCGGGCGCGGCCGAGCATTGCATCTTTCTCGATGCGCCCGACCAAGCCGAACGCTTTCACCGCCTGCTGCTGGCCAAGTACCTCGCGGCCCACGCGGGCCACGACAAGCAGGCGCAGCTGCGCATTGCCATCGTGGGCGCGGGCGCCACGGGCGTGGAGCTGGCCGCCGAACTGCGCAGCGCCGCGCAGCAGCTGTCCGACTACGGCCTGGGCAATATCGCGCCCGAGAACCTGCACATCACCGTGCTCGACGCCGGCAAGCGCGTGCTGCCGGCGCTGCCCGAACGCATTGGCCGCGACGCCCATCAGACGCTGGAAAAGCTCGGCGTGCAGGTGATCACCGAAGCCGCCGTGAGCCGCGTCACCGCCGAGCAGCTGGAAACCGCCGACGGCCGGGTGATTCCGGCCAGCATCAAGGTCTGGGCCGCGGGCATCAAGGCGCCCGATTTCCTGCAGAACCTCGACGGCCTGGAAAGCAACCGCATCAACCAGCTGGTGGTGCGCACCACGCTGCAGACCACGCTGGACGATGACATCTTCGTGCTCGGCGACTGCGCGGCCTGCCCCATGGACGACGGCAGCGGCAAGAACGTTCCGCCGCGCGCCCAGGCGGCCCACCAGCAGGCCTCGCTGCTCGCTGAGTCGCTGCCCAAGCGCCTGCAGGGCCAGCCCCTGCCCGAGTACCGCTACCGCGACTACGGCTCGCTGGTCTCGCTGTCGCACTTCTCGGCCGTGGGCAACCTGATGGGCAACCTGATGGGCACGGTCAAGGTCGAAGGCTGGCTGGCGCGCATGTTCTACATCTCGCTGTACCGCATGCACCAGGTCGCGCTGTGCGGCGTGTTCCGCACCGCGCTGCTGATGCTCAGCGACCGCATAGGCCGGCGCACCGATCCGCGGCTGAAACTGCACTGATCGCGCAGGCGTTTGGTTTCGCGCACAATCGGCGGCATTTTCGTTTCGCCGATTCTCTGCCCGCCATGACCGCTGCTGACTACGCCACCCTTCTCCAATCCGGCAACGACCTTGTCGCCCAGGCCCAGGCCGTGGCCACGCAGGACTTCACGCAGGCGCGTGCGCTGTGGCAGCAGGCCGGCGCGTTCTTCGCCAAGGCCCACCAGGCCGATCCCGAGCAGCACGCCGCAGCGCTGCGCCTGGCCCAGGCCTGGATGGCCGAAGCCCATGCGCTGCAAAAGGAAGGCTCGGCCAACGCGGCCGTGATGTGGACCAATGCCGCAGCCCAGTGCGAGCGCGCCTTCGATCTCCAGCCCGACCATGCGCCCACGGCCATGATGGCCGCAAGCTGCCATGCGTGGGCCAAGAATGAAGAAGCCGCTCAGGCCTGGGCGCAGCTGGCCAAGCATTTGCAGCAGCTGGATCTGGACGAGGCGCAGGCGGATCAGGCCTCTTGAGCTTGGAGGACTGGCATGACGCAGGTCCGACGCTGTCGGGCAGGCCGTTCATCCTTCGACCTGGCTCAGGACGAACGGTGATCGATATCTGCGTTCTGACTTTTCCACACCGTTCGCCCTGAGCCTGCCTGGCCGGCCGCGTCAAAGGGCGTTTCAGGGCACGATCTTCTTGCGCACCCGCCGCTTTCACCTGCCGGCCAAAGCCGCCTTGATCTGCGCCACGTTGTGCAGCATGGCCGTAGGCCCGGCGCTGCCCAGCAGGTACCAGCCCTTGGGGTCGAGAAACACCACGCGGCCGTTCTTGCCGGCCTGCGTGCCCTGGATCTGGGCGTTGTCGAACAGCTGCCGGGACGGCACGACGGGCTTGCCTTCCTTGTCGGTCTGCGTGCCCGTGGCGGCATTGCGGTCTATCACATAGAGCCAGGCCGGGTCCAGCCTGGCGATGTCGTCCATCTTCAGCGGCACGCCGCGCGGCTTGGATGCGTCGGCCGCGAGCAGCGGCTTGATGCCCAGCACGTCGTGCAGCAGGCCGAAGCGCGCTCCCGGAGGCTGGGCGCTCATGTTGGTGTTCACCGCCAGCACCAGCAGGCCGGGTTCGGCCTGGGCGGCGACGGCCTTGAGGGCCTCGACTTCGGCGCGCACCTTGGCCATCAGCTGCCGGCCCTGGGCCTGCTTGCCGTACAGGCTGGCCAGCGTGTCGACATTGCGCTGCATGTCGCCCAGCAGGTTCTTGCCGTCGACGCTCAGATCCAGCGTGGGCGCGATCTTCGACAGCACGTCGTACTTGGCGGCCGAGCGGCCGGCAACGACGATCAGGTCGGGCCGGATGCGGCTCAGCGCCTCGAAGTCGGGAATGAACAGCGAGCCCGCGGCCTGGTACCTGGCGTCGGCGTAGGACTTCAGGTAGTCGGGGTACTCGGCCTTGGCGACGCCGGCCACGGGCAGTTGCAGCGAATGCATCACATCGAGCGCGGCCAGGTCGTAGACCACGACCCGCTGCGGCTTGAGCGGCACCGTGGCCTGGCCCTTGGCGTGCTGCACGGTGATCTGGGCGGGCTGGGCTGGCGCGGCGGCGCCGGCGGCGCCAGAAATGCCCCAGGCGGCGGCGGTCAGGGCGATGGCGATGTGGCGGCGCGAAGTCATGAAGTTCATGGGTGTCTCATCCTGCAGGGAAATGGAGGAGCCGCGAGGCGGCTCGGGGGGACTCAGGGGGGGCTCAGAACTTGACGTTCATGCCCAGCCAGTAGCGGCGGCCGTCAAGCACGGAGTCGTAGTTCACGCCGTCGTACAGCACTTCCTTGTCGAGCAGGTTGTAGATGCCCGCGTACAGCGTCACGGTCTTGCTGTACTTGTACGAGCCGCCCAGGTCCAGCATCGCGTAGCTCTTCTGGTTGAACGTTCCCGACGAGGCCGCGCCCGAGCTGTCGCTTTCCTTGCCGCGGTAGGACACCTTGGTCCAGCCGTTGATCTGGCCCGTGGGGTTCCAGTCCAGCGACACGTTGAGCAGGTGGCGCGGCAGCTGGTTCAGCGGCTTGCCCGCGAACTCACCGCTCTTCTGTTCGGAAGTGGTGAAGGTATAGCTCGAGGTCAGGCCCAGGTTCTGCGTCAGCTGCGTGCCCAGCGTGGCTTCGATGCCGCGCGTGATCGCCTTGTCGACATTGACGTTGGTGGTCGGCACGCGTCCCGAGGAGTTGAGCGGACCGCATGTGGGACAGGCAATGCGCGTGATCTTGTCCTTGAAATCGTTGTCGAACAGCGTCAGGCCGGCCGTCGTGCCGTTGCCGGCATCAAACAGCAGGCCGATTTCCTTGGTCAGCGACGTCTCGGGCTTGAGATCGGGATTGCCGTAGATGTTGCCGCCGCGGCTTGACTGCCCCCAGTCGCCCAGCGTCTGGCGCAGCGACGGCGCGCGAAAGCCCGAGGACACGCCGCCCTTGACGGTCCAGCGCGGATCGACGGTCCAGACGCCGTACAGGCGCGGGCTCACATGGCCGCCGGCCTGGCTGTCGTGGTCGTAGCGCAGGCCGCCGGTCAGCGCGAAGTCGTCGCGCAGGCGCCATTCGTTTTCGGCAAACACCGCGTACTGGCTGCGATCGGCCGTGCTGCGGCTCGATCCCGGCAAGGTGTTGGTCGTTGTGTCCTTGAGGTCCTGCTCGCTGTAGTAGACGCCCGTGGTCAGCAGGTTGCGCTGGCCCAGCGGCAGGGTCCAGCTGCTGTTGAACACCGTGTTCTTGATCGTCATGTCGCGCGCGATGTTGCGCGTTTCTTCCTGCTGCACATAGGTGTCCGAAGTGGCCCAGCCCCAGCGGCCCTTGTGCTGCAGCGAGTAGCTTTCGCGCTCGAACCTGCGGTCGCTCAGCGCTTCCGAATCGAGCAGCGTCATGCCTGGCGTCGAGGTGAAATGCTGCTTGGCCGTGCCCAGCTCGAGGATCACGTCGTGGTCCTTGTTGGGTGTCAGCGCGAGCTTGACGTTGATTGCGCGGTTGTCGTAGTCGTTGTAGCCCTGGTAGATCCGGTCTTCCTCGCGCTGGGTGTAGTTGCCGTAGATGCTCAGGCCCAGCAGGTCCTCCTTGATCGGGCCCGACAGGTAGAAATTGCTCTGGTAGGCATTGCCCGAAGTCGAGCGCTCCTGCAGCGTCGCGTCGGCGCGCAGCGAGCCATGCCACTCCTTGGCCACCTTGCGCGTGATCACGTTGATCACGCCGCCCATCGCGTCCGAGCCGTAGAGCGAGGACATGGGGCCGCGCACCACTTCGATGCGCTCTATGGCTTCAAGCGGCGGAATCCAGCTCTGGTCGGTGCCGGTGCTGCCGTTGGTCTGGGTCTCGCGCGAATTCGTGCGCTTGCCGTCGACCAGGATCAGCGTGTAGTTCGCGCCCATGCCGCGCAGCGCGATGTCGTTGGAGTTGTTGTCCGAGGGCGTGAGAATCACGCCGGGCACGTCGCGCAGCGCGTCATGCAGGTTGGTATAGGCCTTCTTTTCGAGTTCCTCGCGCGTGACCACGGAGATAGACGCCGGTGCTTCCTTGATCAGCTGCTCGTAGCCCGAAGCCGTCACCACCACGGTATCCATTGCCTTGGTCTCTTGTGCGGCGGCAATGCCGGCAAAGCCCGTGGCCATGATGGCCGCGGCGACGGTGGGAAACGGGATACGAAGCAAATACATGTCAGGTCCGGTAAATAAGAAATGAAAAGCCTGATTCCGTTATGAGAATCAGTCGCATTATTATTTACTGAAACGTTACAAACCCGACATAACCCGCGCAGTCCCTTTCAATGGGTTGACAGGACGGTATTCATGTGCGCAATTGGTAAGTACCCTGACGATTGCGTGAACTGCGTCCCCGCCGGCTCAAAGCGCCGCCCACCATTGCGGCAACTGGGCCAGCACGAACAGCAGCAGGCCGATCGCGCCGCCCACCAGCGTGCCGTTGATGCGGATGAACTGCAGATCCTTGCCTATGTGCAGCTCGACCAGATGCGACAGCTCGGCAGCATCCCAGCGCTTGACGGTGTCGCT
>Ga0302347_1000902_pt1 | contig 40431 bp, 40 predicted proteins | sample PhyWR1_FD_202178 | JGI IMG/M metagenome (GOLD analysis project Ga0302347, IMG submission 202178) | Leaf surface microbial communities from wheat plants in UC Gill Tract Community Farm, Albany, California, United States - DLSL W.R1 (v2)... | ecosystem: Host-associated > Plants > Phyllosphere >... | reverse complement strand
AAGCAAGCTGAGAGAAGACTTGTCCTTACCTTTTTGGTCAGAATTATTGGATGACATTTGGCTTTTATAAAACACTTCGGTAAAAAGCCAAGCTCCCATCAGTAAATAAAAAATGATGATGTTCATTTCATTTATGTTTATTCTTGTCCATTATTTCCCGAATTTTTCGCTCTTCCCAATCTTTTCCGAGAACAAACTGCGGAACAAAAACACTCAATCCGTGAGCCACCAAACCAATTCCCCAAAAGAATAGTGTGATGAAATTCTTATATTGAAAATAACTTTCACCCGGTTTTAAATCTTGAATATTAATAAACACAATCAATAGATTCACAAGAATATAAATTACCAAATGTGTGTAAAACCCTTTCAGTTTTTTCACTCTTCTTCTGGCTTCAAGATATTTGATATCGTCTTGTTTGTTAATAATTTCCATTGTTTTGTTTTTTGAGTTCTTTGTTAATCATATCTCTTTCCCAATCGGAATTGAAGAAAAACAGCTTAATTCCTTTGATTGTCAGAATCAATCCCCAAATGATGAAAATCCACGATACTTCAAATACTGAAATATAATTCAATCCATATTTTGCGAATTTAATCCCATAAACGATTCCAAATACGATGGCGAAAACGAGAAGACTTTTGTAGAATTTTTTGATTTTTTGTACTCTTTCCACAGCCATTTCGTAACGTGGATTTTCTTTATTGATGATTTCCATTGTGATTAGTTTTTAAGGTTATTTTGATTATTCATTATTTCACGAATCTTCTTCTGCTCCCAGTTTTTTCCTCCGAAAAGATAAATTGCATATCCGAAAATACTGATTTCACATCCTGCTATCGGAAACCAAAACCATTGAAAATCCGGCGTTGATTTTAGATTAACAAAGATTAAATAAGGCATCAGAATAACGAATCCACCCAACATCGTGTAAAAAGCTTTTACTTCTTTCATCCTAGCTTTTGCCAGTTTCAGTCTCGAATTGTTTGTGTGGTTTTCCATCGTAATTATTTTTTGAAGTTATCCTTATTCATTATCTCTTGGATTTTCTTTTCTTCCCAATTTTTTCCGATTGCAAAGACGTTCATTCCGTGAGCCAAAAGTCCTACTCCCCATCCAAGCATTGGCCAGTAAAACCAAAATTCTCTTGGAGAAGTCATTAAATTAAGGATTACCAAAAACGGAATGATAATGCAATATGAGATAAGATTTCCGTAGAATCCTTTGATTTCTTTTACTCTTTTTACCGCTTTTTCGTAAGCAATACTTTCTGTTTCTTGTGTGGTGTAAGCTGTCATTGTCTGAGATTTTTTTTCTATTAATATTGGTATTTTGACTTTAAATGTCTGTTCTGTTTTTTCTATAAATACATTGTCTTTTGTAAGTAATGCGTATCGCTGAACGATGTTTGCTAAACCAATTCCCGCACTTTCTTTAAGCTGTTCTCTTACTTGAAGGTTATTTTCTATTGAAAGAAATTTTCCTTCTGTAAAGATTCTGATATTCAATGGTTTTGATGAGGTTGCGAAATTATGTTTGATACAATTTTCTAATAATAATTGTAAAGAAAGCGGAACCACAAATTTTTGCAAATCATCCGGATTAATATCAAAAGTGAAATTCACGCTATCTTCAAATCTGGTTTTCAATAGATTGCAGTAGATTTTAGCAAATTCTATCTCATCTTCTACTTTTACCATTTCTTTATCTTTCTGTTCCAAAACGTAGCGATAAATCTTTGACATCGATGTCGTGAATTTCTGCGCCTGTTCCGGATTTTCATCAATCAAAGCTGTTAAAACGTTCAAAGAATTGAATAGAAAATGCGGGTCTAATTGGTTCTTCAAAGATTCGAATTGAGCGTTGGCGGAATTTGCGATTAACTTCTGTTCTACAACTTCTTGTTTGGTATTTTTTTTCAATTCCTCCATAAATCCTTTGGCGTGAAGGAAAGCAGAAATCATCAAGGCGAAATTTATCATAAACCAATTGGTGAAAGTGTACTTTCCTGAAAAAATATCTTCTGGAGTAGCCACTTTTTGGATAATTACATAGTTTACATAATTACACGCATAAACCATTATGAAGTTGACAATTAATGTTGCCACGATTCCAAGAATGGCTCTAAGTCTGGTTTGTTCTGTCCACGAAAGTTTTTTATTGAGAAAATCATTCACATAACCATTACTCAACCCTAATCCGAAAGCGTACATTGCTGAAATAAGCAGGTTGTAACCAAAGCTTTCTAAAGTTTTTTCATTTGAGAAAAAAGTGAAGAAAAAAATGGACGAGCCAAGTGTAATCCACGTTAGCGTTATTAATGGTTTTTTATTCATATTCTAATTTCTTGGTTCAAAATTATGACAGAAAGAAAAGTTAAGCAATTATATATGACCGAACTGTTAAAAAATCTGACTGAACTGTAAAATGCCTTGTTAAGAATCTTAAATTTTTGATAAGATCGTTACTGACACGCAAAAAAGGAACATCTTTTGCTTGACAAAAAACCAAAACTTAATATTATATGAATAAAAATGTAGAAATAATCTTTGCAGGACTTTTCGGAACAGCTGCTGTTTTGGGAATTTTTGCAGCGAGGAAATATTTTAAAAACAAGATTTATAACAGCGAATATTCTGACCATCATTTATTATTCGGAAATTCTAAAAGAAAATATTACGCATCTCCAAATGACGGCGTAGAATTGGACGCATTCTTATAACACACACTATTTTTATTATACAAATTTCCGGTTCTCGCAAGCCGGATTTTTTTGTGGAAAACTTTCCGGAATTTTAAGATATTTTTCATTTTTCAAGTGATAATTTTGAACCATTCTCTCGCTGATTTTGCAGATTGCGCAAATTATTTCTGATTGTAAATCTGTTAAAATCAATTAAATCTGCGAGAAAATTAAATTCCAATGTCAGATTTAATTCCAAAAGGTCAAGGTGCACAACGCAACGTCATCAACCGATTCGACAGATATATTTTCGAGCCGGAAGACTATGAAATGGACAAAGTCAAGACTCAGGTTACAGAAGTTTTTCCGAAGACGATTATCAATGTTGTGAAAAGTCCGGATTTGCCAATGGACTATTCTATGAATCCATATCAAGGTTGCGAGCACGGCTGTTCTTATTGTTTTGCAAGACCAACTCACGAGTTTTGGGGCTACAGCGCAGGTGTTGATTTTGAAAGAAAATTAATGGTCAAGAAAAATGCACCGGAACTTCTGGAAAAAACTTTTCAGAAGAAATCTTACGTTGCGAAACCCATTATGCTTTCCGGAAATACCGATTGTTATCAACCGATTGAGAGACAATTTGAAATTACCCGAAAACTGCTTCTGGTTTGTCTGGATTACAGACATCCGGTTTCCATTATTACAAAAAATGCTTTGATTCTAAGAGATTTGGATATTCTGGAAAAAATGGCTGAGAAAAATCTGATTTCGGTTTCGATGAGTATTCCGACGCTTAATGAAGATTTGAGACGAGTAATGGAACCAAGAACGTCAACCGCAAAAAACAAACTGAAAGCGATTGAAGTTTTATCCGAGAAAAATATCCCCGTGAATGTGATGATTGCACCTGTGATTCCAGCTTTGACAAGTGACGAAAGTTTATCCATTATGAAATCTGTTTCCGAAGCCGGCGCAAGAAGTTGTGGTTATACTTTGGTCAGATTGAATGATACCGTTGAACCTGTTTTTGTCCAATGGCTGGAAGCACAATTCCCTGACAGAAAGGACAAAGTCCTGAATCTCATCCGGTCTATGCGAGGTGGAAATCTCGGAGAAAAACGATTTTATGAAAGATATAAAGGCGAAGGAAACATTGCAGAAATGATTCATAAAACCTTTGAAATTGGGAAGAAGAAGTTTTTTAATAATCAAGAAAGAGCAGTTTTGACAACTGAACATTTTACAGGAAGCAGAACGCAGCAATTGCGATTGTTTTAAGTAAATAAATTTCTTGCCGATTTAGAAAATTCTGCAGATAGAAAATTTGTCAAATCAGCACAATCAGCGATAATTATTATTAAGAGGTTGAAAGCTTTTCACTAAATTTGCAAACTGATTTATTTCTCAGTAATTTTCCCAAATGAAGCAATATTCCGCAAAACGCAGCATCCAGATTCTAGCTCATATTCTTGAACAATACGGCATCGACAAAATCATCATTTCTCCAGGTTCCAGAAACGCACCTTTGGCGATTCATTTTTCTGAGATTGATGCGTTCCAATGTTACAGTATTGTGGATGAAAGAGTCGCTGCTTTTGTAGGTTTGGGAATGTCGAAATCGATTAAAAAACCTGTTGCAATTACTTGTACAAGCGGTTCTGCTGCGACCAATTATTATCCGGCTGTCGTAGAAGCTTTTTATCAGAATGTTCCTCTTTTGGTTTTAACAGCGGACAGACCTTCGGATTTTGTGGATATTTTTGACGGGCAGACGATTCGTCAGAAAAATATTTTCCAGCAACATTCTTACGGTGATTTCGAGTTGCTTGAAGACGAAAAAGATGGAGCCGATGATTATAATTTCGAAACCATCAAAAAAGCGGTTGAATTGTGTATCGAAAAAAGCGGGCCAGTTCATATCAATATTCCTTTGGCAGAACCACTTTATAATCTTTTGGATGAACTTCCTGTGATGCCAGCAGTTGAGAAAACGATTCAGAAAAAAAGTTATGAACTTCCTTCGAATCTGGTTGCAGACTGGCATACTTCCAAAAGAATTATGGTTCTTGCAGGAACGCTTGCTCCAAATCCAGAGCTGGAAGCTCAACTTTCTCAATTGGTTAAAAACCATACAGTTGTCGTTTTGACAGAAATGAATTCCAATCTTCAGCACGACAAATTTTTCGCTCATATCGACCGTTACATTACCGATTTTTCCGAGGAAGATTATCACACTTACGCACCGGATTTGTTGATTACAATCGGACAAAATGTGGTTTCCAAAAGAGTAAAACAATTCCTGAGAAAAGCGAAACCAAAGCAACATTGGCACATCGATGAATATTGGCAACCTGATACCTATCACGCTTTAACTCAAAAAATTGAAACTAAGCCAGAGATTTTCTTTTCCAAATTATTGAAATCCATTAATCTGGAACCAAAACCTTTTTTCAATCTTTGGGATGTTTTGAAAGATAAAAAGGACGCAAAACACGTGGAATATCTGAACAAAGCACCTTTTTCGGATTTCTATCTTTTCAATCAATTATCCAATAATATTCCTGATAATTATCGAGTTCATTTCTCCAATTCTTCAGCAATCCGATACGCACAATTATTTGAATATCAGAAATATGATGTGTATTGCAATCGTGGAACCAGTGGAATCGACGGCTGTACATCTACGGCGATGGGATTTGCAATGATGGAAGATGAACCAACGATTTTGATTACCGGCGATTTGTCTTTTTTCTATGACATCAACGGACTTTGGAATCAGTACATTCCGCCTTATACGAGAATTGTGATTTTCAATAATGGTGAAGGCAACATTTTCAAAATCATTCCCGGACCAAGCGGAACGAATGCTTTGGACGAATTTATCGCCACTCAACATCACAGAAATGCAGAATTATTAGCAAAGAATTTTGGATTCGAATATACTCGTGTTGAAGATGAAATTTCTCTTGACCGTGTTTTACCAAATTATTTCAAGCCGGATTCTAAACCGAAAATATTGGAAGTAATGACGTCGGAATGTAATAATGCGGATGTGTTGAAGCAGTATTTTGCGGAGTTGAAGTAAATTTTCTCGCAGATTAAACAAATTTTACTGATTTTTAAAGTCTGAGTAATCCGCTAAATCTGCGAGAATTAATAATTCTTTAATAGTTTAAAACTCCAAATCCGATTCTTCTTTTGGAAGATTAATGATTTTCTCAATCGGATAAATGAACATATCATCGAAGTCATTCAAAGCATTGATAAGCTGAAAATGTGTGAATTCTTTAATATTATCTAAAGTTATTTCAGCTTCTTTGATTTCTTTTGATTGTAAAAGATTCTGTCTCATTACACCATTCAGAAGATAACTTTTCGGCGTGTACCAAGTTTTATCTTTTAAGAACAAAAGATTGGAATATGAAGTGTCCGTAATCTGATTATTCTTCACAATGATGACTTCCTTAGCGTGACTTTTATCCTTCAATTTTTGTAATTGAGTTCTGTCAGCAGACTTAAAGCTATAATCTATTTCATTATCAATAACCAACTCAAAATCATCTAATTCTAAAATCGCATAAGGAATAATCTGTGTCTTGAAATTATTTTCCAAATCATATTCGATTCGGAATTTGTAAAGTCCGTGTTCATCGTGTTCCAGACTGAGAAATAAACTGTAAATATCAATTTTGCATATTTTTCCGAAATGCGAAAAAGTGTCGTTCATTCTTTTCTGATGAAGTTCTTTCAGGAAAATTTTCTGGTCTTCCACTTTGATACTTTCAATAAATCGGGACATAGATTTTGTTTTTCATTTCTTCGTATTCGCTAACAAGGTCACTTTGATGGGTAATTCCACCTCCGCTTTTGAAAAACAGTTTCTCGTTCTCTTTTTCAATAAAACGTATCATCACGCAGGAATCAAGATTTTTGCCGTCAAAATAACCTGCGATTCCCGTATAAAATCCTCTTTCATATTGCTCGGCTTCCAAAATAATTTCCAAAGTTTTGGGTTTTGGAGCACCAAGAATTGAGCCTGCCGGCAATAATTTCTGAAGAATGGTTCCAATTTTATTTTGATATTCAGGCTTGATTTCACCTTCGATTTCGGAACTCATTGCCAAGAGATTTTTCTGCTTGGTTTTGATATAATCGATTCTTTGAAATTCTTTAACATGAACATTATCAGCAACTATACTCAAATCATTCCTCAACAAATCTACAACCGTGTAATGTTCTGCTTTTTCTTTTGGATCATTTTTCAGAATATTTTCCGCGTTTTCAATTTCTGCATCGATGGTTCCCTTCATTGGATGTGTAAAAATCTTGTTGTCAACAATTTCTACGAAAGTTTCAGGTGAGAAAAATACGAATTCATCCGGAACTAAAACTTTATATTTTGCCTTTGAAAATTTGAAAATATCTTCTAAACTTAAACTTGCTTCAATTTCCGTTTTGGTGGTATAATTGGTCAGATAAGAATTTCCTTTTCTGAGATTTTTCTGAACCAATTCGAATCCTTTTTTATAATGTTCTAATGTTTCGGGAAATGATTTCCATTCAAAATTCGGAATTGTTGTGTGTTTATAATTAACATTCGTAAAATTATGAAAATCAATTAACAAAGCTTTATTTTTAATTTCGTTTTTTGTGAATATTCTGACTTCATCCATCAAAAAATTAATCAGAAAAAAGAATGGTTCTTTTTTCTCTGACAACTCGTCCATCTTTTGAAACTGCGGATTCTGAAACATAAAAACAAAAATAGGAATTTGTATCGCAAAGGCGCAATTTAATAATCTAATACAATTGATAAGTCGCAAAGTTTCCAATATTGGATGTTTTGTGCCTTAAAAAGATTTAGATAAATAATTTTGTGCCTTTGCAATATATTTCCAAAACAATAATGGCTACTTTTGCAAAAAAAGTTTGAGAAATGACGACGCAAAAACCGGAAATTGGAAAAATACTGACAGAAGCCTATCAATATTGGATGAGAACTTTGCCGTTCCAGCTGATGTTTACGGTGATTTATTTCAGTATTTATATGTTTGCAGCGATGTATGCGTTCCGATATTACGGACTTTTTGAAGAAATTCAGAAGTTCCAAAATCTTTTCTATTCTGACAGCTCAGCATTCTTGACAAAATATGCAGAATTGATGCAGACGGAAAATGCGGTGAATTTTTCTATTGCGGTTTTGATAATCAAATCTGTGATTTATCCCCTGAATATTGGCTTTTTGAAAATTTACAGAAAGTTGGATATTGGTGCTCCGTTGGAATTATCGGATTTGTTTGCCGGTTTCAGGGGTTATCATTTCATAATTTTTGTAGCTTTTGCATTGATTTGGAATTTCATTAATAATTATCTATTCATCATTTCTCTTGTCTGGATGCCGATGTTTTTGCTGGTTCCGGCTTTGATTTTCTTCAAAAATTATAATTTCTTTGATGCTTTTAAACTGAGTTTTCAGGTTTTTAACAAGAACGCTCTGTTGATGATTGTGGTTGTTTTGGCTTCTATAATTATTTCTTTTTCGGGAATTATTGTTTTCTTCTTTGGACTTTTTGTGACTTTCCCTTTTTGGAATGCAGTAAATTATGTTCTTTATAAGCATCTGATTGCAGACTTTGAGGAATAATTGTTGTTTTGTTAATTCTATTAAGAGATTTTTTGTGTAGATTTGATAATCAACTATAAAAACAAACTTAATGGACAATTTTAATGAATTCAATTCTTCTGTGCCTGTGCCGGAAAGAGAGGCAGGAAGCATCATCTCTCACGCTTTAGAAATTTTTAAAAATACGTTTCTATATTGCTTTTTGGCAGTTGTTATTTATTTTTTACTAAGTCTTCTTGTTCAAATGTTAACCGGATTTGACACTCAACTTTTAATTGAACAAGCAAGAGAAAGTAATGGTAATTTTGGTTATGCAGATATGATTGCAGCACCAGGTTTTGCAGCTTATACTGGTGCAAGTTTTTTGGTAACACTTCTTCTAACACCTGTATTGGTAAGTTTGATTTATGTGGCTAACAAGTCCAATTTCAAACAACCAATTGTAATTTCTGATATCTTTTTTGCATACAGACAGAACTTTATTAATATTTTCATTTACGCTTTAATTACTCAAATTGCTCTTACAATTCTACTTTTTATGTGCGTTTTGCCGGCGGTTTTTGTAATGCCTTTCTTTTTCCTTGGCTATCCAATTTTAATTTTTGAAAAGGCAAGTGCTTTTGATGCTTTGAAGAAGTCTTTTGATATTGTTCAAAATAATTATGGCACGATTTTACTTACCGCATTATTGGCTGGTCTTATCAGTATTGCCGGAGTTGTGCTATGTTGTGTTGGGATTTATCTAACGATTCCATTTGCATACATTGCAATGTATTCTACTTACTGTGCATACTGCGGAACACCAAGACAAATAGAACAATACAAATAAATTCAAATAAACTATGTCAGATTCCGGTAAACCAATAGATTCTGTTGTTATCAAACAGATTGCATTAATTCTTGTTATATGTGTTTTAGTTGGGTTAATTTGCTGGAATCTGGCATTGTTCATTCCTGCTGTTCTGGGAGCAATTACACTTTATATTGTTTGTAGGAAATATAATTATTATCTGATTGAAGAAAAAAACTGGAAACCGTGGCTATCGGCTACAGTTTTGATGTTAGCATCTTTGATTATTCTGATTCTTCCGGTTTACTTTATTGTAGATATGTTGGTTGCAAAAGCCGGGAATGCGCAGGTTTATATGGAAAAGTTCAATATTTTCCTGGAAAAGATTCATCAGTTTGTTTATCAGAAAGTAGGATTTGATATCTTGAGCAAAGAGAATATTACAAAAGTGACCAATTTTGCAGGAACACTTTCTACAAAAGTTTTGAATACCACTGTGAACACTTTCACAGTAATTACATCGATGTATTTCATTCTGTATTTTATGTTTGTAAAAGCCAGATTATTTGAAAGAATTGTAGCCAAAGCAATGCCTTTTAAAAGAAAAAACATCCAGCTTTTAGGAGACAAATTCATAAAACTCGTAATGGCAAACGCGATCGGAATTCCGGTTGTGGCATTAGGACAAGGTATGGTTGCCTTAATTGGTTATTGGATTTTTGGCTGCCCAAGTCCAATGCTTTTATTTGCTTTAACGGCAGTTGCATCTATGCTACCAGTTGTAGGTGCAGCAATTGTTTATGTTCCGGTTGGGATTTTCATGATTGCTGAAGGACAAACTGGTCCTGGCGTTGGGATTTTGATTTACGGATTGGTAATTGTTGGTTTGACAGATAATCTTCTGCGATTCACATTACTGAAAAGATTAGAAGACATCCATCCGCTAGTGACTGTTTTCGGGATTATTCTCGGGATGAATATTTTTGGTTTCATGGGATTGATTTTTGGTCCGATTCTAATGTCAATTACAGTAATGCTAATTCAGGTTTATAGAGACGAATTTTCAGAAGACGATACTCCGCAGTTGGAACTTCCGAATCAAGAAATTGAATTAGAAAACAAAACCGACTTAATCATATAAAATGGACGGCATTAATCCGAATATCCTGAAAGAAATCTGTGAGGTCAGAATGCCTTTCGGAAAATATAAAGAAACAATTTTAGCCGATTTGCCAATCTCTTACCTTGAATGGTTTATCAGAAACGGGGGCTTCCCAAAAGGAAAGTTAGGAATGCAACTTTCCACAATCTACGAGATCAAACTCAATGGATTAATGGATTTGCTAAAACCTCTAAGACATTAATTTTTTCGGTAAATTTGCATTCATAAAGTTGTTATGAAGAAAAAAATAAATGCACTTCGGAGATCTCTAATGCGGGGTCTTACCAAAAATATTGGTAAATCTAATGCAGATATTAAAAACAATCAAAATATAAAAATCAAGAGAATTCTGATCTCAAGACCCAATCACAGATTAGGAAATTTACTATTATTGACTCCTCTTGTTCAAGAAGTTATCAAAACCTTTCCTGACAGTAAAATAGATTTGTTTGTTAAAGGTGGCGTAACACCGATTATCTATAAAAATTACGAAAATATTGACAGATATATTCAGCTTCCTAAAAAGCCATTCAGCAATTTAGGAAAATATATCAAAGGTTGGTTTCAGCTAAAGTTTCGAAAATATGACTTGGCAATTAACTCTAATCCAGATTCATCTTCCGGTAGATTATCTATTCTTGCGACCAATTCTACTTTCAAATTTTTCGGCGATCACGATGAAGAACTTAATTCAAAATATCAGGATTATAACCACGACGCTAAGAAAACGATTTACAATCTCAGAAAATTCTTAACGGAATTAGGCTATCCAGAAAACACTTCTGAGCTTCCTTCGCTAAAACTTATTTTAGATAAAGAAGAACTTGAAACTGGAAAAGAAAATCTGCTAAAAATAGTACAGAACGATAAGAAAACCATTTGCTTATTCACCAACGCGACGGGCGCAAAAATTTATTCTGAAGATTGGTGGGAAGCTTTCTATGACAAATTAAAATCTACGTTTCCAGATTACAACATCATCGAATTGTTGCCTGTGGAAAACATTTCAAAACTGAATTTTAAAATTCCGAATTTCTACAGTACAGACATCCGGGAAATGGGTGGATTTTTGGCCAACTGTGCACTTTTTATTGCCGCTGATAATGGCGTCATGCATCTTGCAAGCTCGGTAAATGTACACACAATCGGGCTTTTCAAAGTGACAGATGAGACGATGTACAAACCTTATAACGACAAAAGTTTCTCTATCAATACAAATAATTTGGATTTGGATAAAGTAATAGACCTCATCAAAACGTCTTTATAATATTATAACCAAACTGCTATGAACTTTGTACTTTCCGAGGCTTATTCTCAATACAAAAACGACATTCTAAACATTTTAAAGAATTTTAAAAATGAAGGAACTGTCGTTGGTCACGGAAATAGAAATGTTGTTAAATTTTTCATTGTCAATGATTTAAAGTTCAATTTCAAATCTTTCAAACAGCACAACATCATCAATCGTCACGTTTACAAATATTATCGAAAATCAAAATCGAGACGTTCTTATGAGTATGCACAGATGCTTTTGGATAAAGGTTTTTTCACACCAAAACCTGTAGCTTTTATAGAAAATCACGATTGGATTGGTGTAACATCCAGCTATTATGTGAGTGAACAACTTGAAGATGTTTTTACTTTAAGTGATGTTCTTCATAATGATGATTTTACAGACAGAGAGAAAATTATTAAAGCCTATACCAATCTCATTTTTCAATTGCACGAAAATGGAATTATTTTTATTGATAACGCTTCCGGAAATTTTTTGATCAAGAAAACAGATGAAAACTTTCAGTTTTTTTTAGTCGATCTGAATAGAATGAATTTTTATGAAAGTATCAATATTGACAAAAGATTAATCAACTTTGAGAGGTTGACCAACGATCTTGAAACCATCAAAATAATTAGTGCAGAATATGCCAGATTATCGGGGAATTCTCCTGAGTTTTGTCTAAATAAGATCGTCGATTTTACTAATAAAAAAGCATTTAAACGTAAGGTAAAGAAAATACTGAAGTTTTATAAATATTTTCTTCCCAAGCATTAAGCTTTCAGAGCTGCAATCTCATCTCTCAGTTTCGCTGCTTTTATAAAGTCAAGATTTTTAGCTGCTGCTTCCATTTCTTTCTGCTTTTGAGCCACGATTTTCTCGATATCCTCACTTCCATAACTGGCTTTGGTTTCTGCAACTTCTCTTAAAATTTCTTTGTGCGTATATTTTTCATCCGGGAAATCTTTGCTTCTACCAACTAAGTTTTCACTGATTTTTTTATTCAATGCTTGAGGAACTTTACCATTATCAGCATTATATTTCATCTGCTTTTCACGACGATAGTTGGTCTCATCAATCGTAGCCTGCATAGATTTTGTCATTTTATCAGCATACATTATTGCTCTACCATTCAGGTTTCTAGCTGCTCTACCAACTGTCTGAATCATCGAACGGCGAGAACGCAACATTCCTTCCTTATCCGCATCTAGAATCGCAACTAATGAAACTTCCGGCAAATCTAACCCTTCTCTTAATAGGTTAACCCCAACCAAAACATCGAATAATCCTAAACGCAAATCCTGCATAATCTGAATTCTTTCCAAAGTCTCCACATCAGAATGGATATATCGTGTTCGGATTCCGACTTTTGTAAAATATTTTGTGAGTTCTTCCGCCATTTTTTTTGTTAATGTCGTTACCAAAACTCTTTCGTCCAGTTCCACTCTTTTGTGAATTTCTTCAATTAAATCATCAATCTGATTCATCGTTGGACGAACTTCTATAATCGGATCCAAAAGTCCCGTTGGGCGAATAATTTGCTCAATGTAAGTTCCACCAGATTTTTCCAATTCGTAATCTGCAGGTGTTGCCGACACATAGATCACCTGATTCTGCATATCTTCAAACTCATTAAACTTCAAAGGTCTGTTGTCCATCGCAGCAGGCAAACGGAATCCGTGTTCCACCAAAACTTCTTTTCGGCTTCGGTCACCGCCGTACATTGCGTGAACCTGAGGAACAGTTACGTGACTTTCATCAATCACCATCAGGAAATCCTTAGGAAAATAATCCAGCAAACAGAAAGGCCTGGAGCCCGGAATTCTTCCGTCCATATAACGAGAATAATTCTCAATTCCTGAACAATAACCAAGTTCACGAATCATTTCCAAATCTAATTCCGTTCTTTCTTCCAAACGTTTGGCTTCCAAAGGTTTTTCGATTTCCCGGAAGAAATCAACCTGCTTTACCATATCATCCTGAATCTGTTTGATGGCACTTTGCATCGTTTCAGGTGTCGTTACAAAGAGATTAGCCGGATAAATATTAATCAAATCAAAATTCGAAATCACATTTCCGGAAACTGGGTCAAAACTTTGAATTTTCTCCACATCATCTCCAAAAAACTGAATCCTAATCGCTGTATCAGCATAAGCCGGATAAATATCAATCACATCGCCTTTTACACGGAATGTACCTCTCTGAAATTCATTAAGTGCTCTGGAATACAATGCACTAACCAATTGATGAAGTAATCTTGTGCGGGATAATTTTTCGTTTTTCTCAATCGTAATCAAGGATTTATGGAATTCACTCGGATTTCCAACACCATAAATACAGGAAACCGAAGCTACAATCAAAACATCTCGTCGCCCGGAAAGTAAACTTGCAATGGCAGAAAGTCTCAGTTTTTCAACCTCTTCATTGATACTCAAATCTTTTTCGATGTAAGTATTGGTTGATGCAATGAAAGCTTCCGGCTGATAATAGTCGTAGTAACTTACAAAATATTCTACCGCATTATCAGGAAAAAACTCCTTGAACTCCATAAAAAGCTGAGCCGCCAAAGTCTTGTTATGCGCCATCACAATTGTTGGTCGCTGGACATTGGCAACCACATTGGCAACGGTAAACGTTTTTCCGGAACCGGTAACCCCGAGAAGGGTTTGATATTTTTCACCAATATTAATCCCTTCTACCAGCTTCTCAATCGCTTGAGGCTGGTCTCCAGTAGGTTGATACTCTGATTGAAGTTTGAATTGCATTGAACAAAAATACGAAATAAAAAAACGTTTCGGAATGCGAAACGTTTGATCTTGATGATAAAAATATTCTATTGAAAATTCATAGTAATAGGAAGCTGAAAAACTGTAGCAGCTGGCTTTTCGTTTTCTGTTGCTGGTTTCCAAGTTACATTTTCTGTTGCTTGTTTCATTGCTCGTACTGCTTCTGCATTGAACTTGGGATTAGGTCCATCCGCTCTTACATCCGTTGTCTTGCCATTTTCATCAATAGAAATATAGACATTCGTTTTTACAGTTGTTTTCTCTTTCACAAATCCTGAAGAATCAAAAATATTAGAAAAATTCTTGCGAAGCGAATTAATGCCTTCCGGATATTGAGCTGCTGTAATATTACTAGCTGGAGGCGGCGGAGGTGGAATTGGCAATTCGTTTTCTTTAAATTCCTTAGGAGCTGGTGGTGTCTTTACTTTTTTTGAATTCTTAAGTTTGACATTATTTTTCCCTTCAGTCTTTTGCGGAATCGTATCAGATTTTATAGAACTTTCAACAGATAATTCCGGCATATTAAGTTGATTTTCAGCTTTAATTTCCGAAGCGTAAACTTTTTGAACAAACAAAAGACTCAATCCCGCAAAAGCAGAAACCGCGATTATTTTTTTTGTTTTTTCGAATTTTGACTTTTTTGTGGTCATCATAATAAATCGTTTTTTGGTGTTATTGTAATTGAATTGGTGTGTCAGTTTTAGATTTTGCGTTTGGAGAATTTCTGAAAGAATCAATGTCTGATAATCTTTCACATTATTTTTTTGCTGAATAATGCTTTCATCTGCCAAAAACTCGTGATTATCTGTCATCGCTTTTTTATAAAAATATAAAGCAGGATTGAACCAGGAAATAACTTTTAGAATTTCTAAAAACAGAATATCGAAAGAATGTTTCTGAACAATATGTGTTTTCTCGTGCTGGAAAATTCTGTTATCGATTTGTTGATTTTCGAAGTAACTTTTGTTCAAATAGATTTTGTTCAAAAAACTGAATGGCGGCAAATTTTTCTCAACTAATTTCACTTTCTGATTCTGATAATTAATCTCTTTTCCTTTCAGAGTAATAATTTTTCTAATTGATATTACAGTCCTGATAATCAAGCCAATTGATATTAAAATACAAATTGAAACAATCAAACTCATCCAATTAAAATCAGTCGCTTGAGTTGTTGTCTGAATCAATTGCTGAGTTTGGATTTCTTCAAAAATAAGATCATTCTTCTGTTGATAAATCGTAGGAAGGTTGATTTTCACAAACGGAATTACATAAGAAAACACCAAAGCCAACAAAAGATAAAACCTGTTGAAGCGGAACATTTTCTCTCTTTGTAAGAACAAATAATAAATCGCTATCAGTAACGATGAACAAAGAATTATTTTGAAAATAATGGTTAACATTTTAGTCTGTTATTTCTTTGTCAATAATGTCTCGAAGTTCTTTCAATTGTTTCTGGGACAGTTTTGCATTTGATGTGAAAAATGATGCGAACTGGCTCACAGAATTATTAAAAAAACGGTCAATCATAGAAGACATTTCTTCCTGGAAATAATCTTCTTTTTTCACTTTTGGAAAATATTCTCTCGAGTTTCCATAAGTTTTGTAGCCTATCAAATCCTTGTTCTGCATTCTTTTGAGAAGAGTTGCAATGGTTGTTGCAGCAGGTTTTGGTTCTGTATATTCTTCCAAAATATCTTTCATAAAAAGCTTTTCTTTCTGCCAGAGAATCTCCATCAAAACAATTTCTGTATCTGTTAATTTTTGTTCTCTCATTCTACAAACATAAAATTTATTCTACAAATGTAGAATTAAAATTTAAACTAACAAATTTTACTGGCATTATTTTTCCATTCCAAACAGAAAATAAATATTATGTTAAAATCCACACTCCCTTTTTTCCTTTCATTAATTGGTGCATTTTATTCGTGCCAGAGCAAAGGAAAACCCAGCAAAGTCTCTGCTATAGAGGAAAAAGCGAATACGAATTACAAACCTGCATTTGCAGGACAAACAAGAATAACACCTGTAAAAACTACAACACCTTACAATGTTGAAGTTTTGAATACTTCTCTCGGAAAACCTTGGGGAATTATCAATTTACCTGACGGCAAATTTTTGATTACCGAGAAAACTGGATTTATGAATGTCGTTTCGGCAGATGGAAAACAAGTTTCGAAAATCGATGGCTTTCCAAAAGTAGATGCTAAAGGACAGGGCGGAATGTTGGACGTTGCATTGGATCCAGATTTTAAAACCAATAATATCATCTATTTCAGTTTTTCTGAGCCTTATGAAGGCGGAAATCATACCGCTGTCGGAAAAGGCAAATTATCTTCTGATCTTAAAACAATTTCTGATGTCAAAGTGATTTTCCGAGCAACACCAACTTACGATGGTGATAAACACTATGGAAGCAGATTGGTTTTTGATAAAGACGGAACTCTGTTTGTCAGCACAGGCGAAAGATCAGATAAACAAACAAGAGTTTACGCTCAGAAAACAGATAATTATCTTGGTAAAATCCTGAAAATTACCAAAGAAGGAAAACCCGCTCCGGGAAATCCATTCATAGCAAAAGATGGTTACAAACCTGAGATTTTCGCATACGGAATCCGTAGTCCGCAAGGTTTGGCCTTGGACGAAAAAGGTCAGCTTTGGGATATCGAAATGGGACCAAGAGGCGGTGACGAAATCAACCTGATTCAAGCTGGAAAAAATTACGGTTGGGGCGATGTGACTTACGGAATTGAATATTCTGGAGAAAAAATCAACAATGGAACAACACAGAAAGCTGGAACAGAACAGCCCGTTTACTATTGGGATCCTGTGGTTTCACCAAGTGGTGTAACATTTTATACAGGAAATATCGAGGAATGGAAAAATAATCTTTTTATAGGATGTCTAAGCGGCGAACATATTAACAGAATCGTGATTAAGGACAACAAAGTGGTTGGCGAAGAACGATTATTATTGGATCAAAAAGAAAGATTTCGAGATGTTTTGAATGGAATGGATGGTAACCTCTACGGCATTACTGACAGTGGTAAATTGTATCGAATTTCTAAAAAATAAAATACAAAATCCTGATTAACTCAGGATTTTTTTATGCGGTCTGCTTTCTTGATTCCCTGAAAATCTTTTAGATAAAAAGGTTCAAAATAAGCCACACTTTCAAAATCTTTTTGATTGAATTTCTCAACCGATTTTTTAATCAGACCTTTTGCGGAAGGATGAATATCGGATTTGAATTCTGCATTTGGAAGATTGAGAATTTCCTGTGCTTTTTTTGCACCGTCTCCAATGAAGAGAACTTTCTTATCCGCTAATTCTGAAAAGGAATTTTCATCCAAAATTTTAGCTTCGGTTTCCTTTATCATTTCGCCGGAAGTTCCATCAAAAAATGCGGTGTAGACTTCCATTCTTCTGGCATCAATCAAAGGAATAATTAATTCAAAACCTTGATTGACAAATTCTTCTACCATAGAATCCAAGGAATTAATCGCAATCAACGGAAGCTTTAAACCATAACAAAAACCTTTCGCAGAAGCGGCACCAATTCTGAGTCCAGTATAAGAGCCAGGACCTTTTCCCAAAGAAATAGCATCCAAATCTTTCAGGGAAATTTCTGCGCCTTCCAAAGCCCATTCTACAAAGGAATGTAGACTTTCGGATTGTTTATAATTATCGGAAATTTCTTCGCAAAGGCAAAGCAAATTTTCGCCATCAGAAATGGCAACAGAACAGTTTTTGGACGAGGTTTCTATGTGAAGGATTTTCATTCTGCAAATGTAAGGATTAAGGAAGAATTATTTCAAACTCACACTTTGCCGGCTCCACAATTTCCAGATTCCTTTTTGTCGAATCCAGAATTCAAGGACAGATAATTTCATTTGGAATTCATCGTTCTTGTAAAGTCCTTTGACAGAAATGATTCTTCGGATATTGGCAAATTTGTTTTTGATTTTGAATTCCTTCAATTCGTTTTGTTTTACGGATTGATATTTTACTTTTCCGGATTCGAAATCTTTTTCAAAATCATCTTTATTCTGAATCCAACCATTGGAATGTCCGAACGAGACATCTTCAGAAAACAACTCTAGAATTTTGGAATCGTTATTTTGCATCAATGAATCCAGCTTTGAAACTTGAGAGATGAATGCTTTCTCCTTTTTAGAATAATTTTGAGAAAATCCGAAGACAAAACAAATAAGAAATATAAAACTGAAAAGGGATTTCATTATTTCCTGTAAATCGTTCTTGGTTCAGCCTGTGCTTTTGGATAAATCGTGAATTCTGCAATCGAAACACGCTCCGGAACATTAATGCAATAAGCAATCGCATCGGCAATATCTTCCGCAATTAAGGGTTCGTAACCTGCATAAACCGTCGCTGCTCTGTCATCATCACCTTTGAATCTTACTTTGGAAAAATCAGTTTCCACTGCGCCTGGCTGGATATTCGTAACACGGATTCCGAATTCTGTCAACTCAATTCTCATTCCTTCAGAAATGACGTCAACGGCTTTTTTGGATGCACAATAAACTACGCCGTTCGCATAAGTTTGTCTCGCAGCAACGGAACTGATATTGATGATTTGTCCATTCCTTTTTTCTTTCATTAATTTAATGATTGGTTGAGAAACATAAAGCAAACCTTTCACGTTTCCGTCCATCATAGAGTTCCAGTCTTCGATATTTCCTTCAGAAATTGGGTCTAATCCGTGAGCATTTCCGGCGTTGTTAATCAAAACATCAATGTTTTTCCAATTTTCAGGAAGTGAGTTAATGGCAGAAAAAACTTCATCAGAATTTCGGACATCAAAACTTAATGTGAAAACTTCGGTTTCCTTCGATAATTCTGATTTTAACTCTTCGAGAATAGTTTTATTTCTGCCGCAAAGAATCAATCTGTTTTTTTGTTGTGCTAAAAGAATTGCAGTCGCTTTACCGATTCCGGAAGTTGCTCCGGTTATGAATATTGTTTTCAATTTTAAATTAGATTTAGTCTTACAAATTTAAGTTATATCAAAGAAAAATCCCGAATAATTCGGGATTGATTTATTTCTTATCTCTTTGAAAATCCAGACTAACAGAATTCATGCAATATCTGGTGCCTGTCGGAGGCGGTCCGTCATTGAAAACGTGTCCCAGATGCGATTCGCAGCGTTTACAAAGAACCTCTATGCGTTCCATACCGTGAGTTGAGTCTCGCTTGTAAATAACACCGTCTTTGTCTGCTTCAAAGAAACTTGGCCAACCACAAGTGCTCGCAAATTTGGAACTTGAACGAAACAAATGATTCCCGCAAACGGCACAGTAATATTCTCCAACTTCATCAAATTCATTGTATTTTCCGGTGAAAGGATATTCTGTATTGGCTTCTCTTGAGATGGCGTAAACTTCTGCAGGAAGAATTTTTTTCCATTCTTCGTTTGAGACAGTTAGTTTGGTTTTATCGGTTCTTGAGTAGTAAGGATTGTTTTTGTGTGTGTTATCTTCCATTGTTTTTTGTTCTGGTTGTTTGGTTAAGTCCACTTTTTTCTGCGCACATTGTTGCAAAAATAAGGTCATTAACGTTAAAAAAACTAATTTTTTCATTACAGTAAATTTACGAAATCTAATATTAGATTCCATTATCATAAGTTAGTTAAACAAATGCACTCATTCCCGTAATCGAACGACCGACAATCAGAGAGTTGATTTCTTTAGTTCCCTCGTAAGAATAAATCGCTTCTGCATCGGCGACAAATCTGGCAACATCGTGTTCCAGAAGAATGCCGTTTCCGCCCATCACTTCTCTTGCTTGTGCAACAACATCGCGCGTTCTCAAGCTACAGAAGACTTTCGCTAATGATGCGTGTTCATCTTTCAAAATATCTTGGTCCTGCATTTCCGACAATCTGAAAACCAAAGTTTGCATCGCAGTCAAATTGGACAACATTTCCACCAAATGTCCTTGAATTAATTGGAAAGAAGCAATCGGTTTTCCAAATTGTTCACGTTTTCTGGTGTAATCCAAAGCGCTTTCATAAGCACCTCTTGCGCAACCAGTTGCCATCCAAGCAACGCCGGCTCTAGTCATTTGAAGGACTTTTGCAGTGTCTTTGAAACTGTTGGCGTACTCCATTTTTTGAGAATCTGCGACGAAGCAATCCTTCATCGTAATCAATCCATTTTGGACAATTCTGAGTGCCATTTTCCCTCTTATTTTTTCAACTGAAAATCCAGCGGTGTCCTTTTCCACAATGAAACCTTTCACTTGATTATCTTCAACATCTCTTGCCCAAATTACAGTTACATCAGCAAACGTGGCGTTTCCAATCCATTTTTTCTGTCCGTTCAGAATCCAGCCGCCTTCTACTTTTTTGCAGGTTGTTGTCAATCCGCCTGCTGCGCCCGAACCAACTTCCGGCTCCGTTAATCCAAATGCGCCAATTAAATCAAATTGTTGCATTCCTGAAAGGTATTTTTGTTTCTGTTCTTCGGAACCGCACATATAAATTGAACCCATTGATAAGCCGGATTGAACTCCGAAAAATGTTGCCAAGGAAGCATCAACTCTTGCGATTTCCATTGCGATAACGCCTTCCATCAAGAAAGGTAAATTGGGGCAACCGTAACCTTCGTAAGTGACGCCGCAAAGATTCAGCTTTTTGAATTTTGGGATGAGTTCGTGTGGGAAATCGTCTGTCAGCCAATATCTGTTGACCAAAGGTTTTGCTTCTTTTTCCATAAACTCACGAACTTTTAACTGAATTGCTCTTTGCTCATCGGTCAGTTTCAAATGAAGTTCATAAAAATCGCCGTTGATTGGTGGTAATTCTCTTTTCTTTCCAGAGGAATCGAGCATTTTTGTCAAACCTTTGATTTGATTTTCGTCCAATTTTGAGAACTGATTCATCAGTTTTGGAAGGTCAACTTTCTCGGAAATTTTTGCGATTTGGTCTATATCGATACTTTTCAAAAGATTGAAAACACCTTTAATCTTGGAGATTGTACTGTTCATAGATTCTATTTTCTTGTAGAATGCAATTAATATTCCTAAAAAGCTTTTACAATTCATCAATTATCAATATTTCTTTGAAAAATGATTTTACAAAACATTCATAATCAATATTTTATATTAAATATTAGTTTACAATTAGTTTCGGATTGATTTGCAGAATTGCTTTCATTTTAATTATCAATTTTGAGAAAGAAGGTTTCAAATGATTGACAAAGTTTTATTTGGAACGCCGAAACCCGCAGCCTGACTTGAGCGGAAATCCTTTTTACGCAACGTAGTGGAGTGAAAAGATTGGGAGCGGAAGGCGGATAAAGCTGCCCAAATTTTAAAAATTTAATCTCTAAAAATAATCTATTATGAAAACTAAAATCTTATCAATCAGCTTACTTGCTTTACTTTTAATTGGATGTAAAAAAGGAGAATATGCAGAATCTGCTTACGCAACTGCAGATAGCGCGGCTGCTGTTTCTGACAATGTTTCTATGGCAGCAACCCAATCTGTCGAAGGCAAACAATTTGTGAAAACGGCAGAAGTGGATATGGAAGTGAAAGATGTTTATGACGCGACAATTTCGATTGAGAAACAGCTGCAGTCGCTTGGCGGATTTGTGACGAAAAGCAGAATGGAAGCGCAGACTTTGTCGGAAGATACTTATAATACGTCGGATGAATCGGCGATTTTGATTCGAAAATTCCAGAATCATAATAGGATGCAGGTAAGAGTTCCGACTGAGAAATTGGGCGAGTTTTTGGATTTCATTAATGATAAAAAAGTGTTTCTGAATTCCAGAATTATTTCTGCAGAAGATGTTACAGCAAACATCAAACTTTCCAAAATGGAAGCGGAAAGACAATCGAAAACCAGCACTAATATTTCTGAATTGAAAGCAGGAAAAGATAAAGTGAATCTTGATGATAAAAATATGTCTCAAGCTAATATTCAAAAATATTCTGACGAAATTCTTGCCGACCAATTGAAATTTTCAACGGTTGATATATTCATCCAAGAACCAAAAACGAGTGTTGCGAAAATCCCAATCGTTAATACAAAAAACATTGATAACGAGTACAAACATAATTTCTTTTTCGATGTGAAAAATGCTTTTGTGGAAGGTTTTTATTTGATTCAGCAGATTTTTGTTTTCCTGATTTCTATCTGGCCGATTGTTTTGATTGGCGGTTTGGTATTTTATTTTTTGAGAAGAAGAAAAGTGTTGGTGAAAAGTGAAGAATAGTCTTATCGCAAAGCCGCAGGAAATTTATATTCGATGCTTAAAAGTCGCAAAATTTAATTTGCGACTTTTATCAGTATTTAGAGAAAATAATTGCGCCTTTGCGTTTGGTATAATTTTTATTTCATAATTTTGCAAAACGATGTTGAGAAAACTGCAATTGATATTAATGATTTTCTGTTTGGGAACTTTTGTGTTTCCGATGCAGAATTTTAATGCTCAATTGGCTCAGAGTTCTTGTTGTGAAGCTCAGAAATCAAATTCTGACTGTTGCAATAAAGAAGAGAAAAAATCAAATTCTTGTCATCACGATTCCAAAAAAGAAAAAGACTGCAAAGACAATTGCACCACTTGCAAAACCTGCAATTCTGGATTCGTTTTTTCTGTTGTTTTGAATAACTTCGACAACAAATTGAAAACACCGATTTTTGAAATCAACAATCAATATTCTTACTATTCTCAATCGCCATTAGCGCGAACTTTCAACATCTGGCAACCGCCTAAACTTGGTTAATTTTAATTTCTCTCGCTGATTAAGCAAATCTTACAGATTTTTTCTGAAAGTTAATCTGCTAAATCCGTAAAATCTGTGAGAATATAAATTCAAAGATTTATTTAAAAATCTTAATTCAATCAAATTAAAATTAATCAAAATCAAAATGAATACAATCATAAAATCAGGAATTTTATTCCTTTCTATATTTCTATTTTCAAATTTTTCTGCACAAACAAAAACCTTCAAAGTCAAAGTAGAAGGCAACTGCGGAATGTGCAAAGAACGCATCGAAACAGCGGTTAAAGCTGATAAAAACGTAAAATCAGCCGACTGGAGTATGAGCAAAAAAGTCTTGACTGTAAGCTATGACGCCTCCAAGACAGACAAAAAATCGATTCTGAAAAGTGTAGCTGAAGTGGGTCACGACAACGAAATGTTCCGTGCTTCTGATAAAGTCTATGACGATTTGGATGCTTGTTGCCAGTACGACCGTCCCGACAACAGCAAAAAAATGGCGAAAAATGCCGATACAAAACAAGTCTGCGAGCTTAAGTAATTAATTTAAATTTTTTGACGATGAATTATTTAAGTAGAAAACTTATGTTTTCTGTGCTGCTCGTTTGTTCCGTATTCTCTTTTGCGCAAACCGTTACAGAACAGTTTTTGGTAAAAGGAAATTGCAATATGTGCAAAGCCAGAATAGAAAAAGCAGCCTTGAAAGCCGGCGCAACAACTGCCAATTGGACTGCCAATAATCAGACTTTGACAATGACTTTGGACGAATCAAAAGTTAAATGTGACGATATCCTGAAACAAATTGCAGAAGCTGGTCACGACAATGAGAAGTTCAAGGCGTCTGAAGATGCTTACAAAAATTTACCTCCTTGTTGCTTATATACAAGAGGTTCTGATTTTGAAAAACCGAATGACACACTTGAACATCATTCAGATTCTGATAAAAAAACCAATCAGATTGAAGGTGTAAAACTGAGAAGAGAAAAAGAAGCCACTGCAATCAGCAAAAAAGAAGCGGGATTGATTTTCAATATCAGTTCCAAAGAATTGTTGAAAGCGGCGTGTTGTAATCTCTCCGAGAGTTTTGAGACCAACGCCACTGTGGATGTTTCCTTCAGCAATGCTGTGACCGGAACCAAGCAATTGAAAATGCTCGGACTTGACCAAAAATATACACTTCTAACCAAAGAACAATTACCTGAAATCCGAGGATTGGCTTCGCCTTATGGACTCAATTTTATTCCAGGAAAATGGATTGGCGGTATCCAGCTGACAAAAGGTGGAAGTACAGTTGTAAATGGTTACGAAAGTATCACAGGACAAATCAATACGGAACTTTTGAAATCTCACGATGATGATAAAAAATCGGAAACGGAAATCAATTTGTTTTCTGATAACAACGGCCGTGTGGAAGCGAATGTGACGAGCACTTCTCCAATTTCTGACAAGTGGACTCAAAGTGTTTTGCTACACGGTAATGGAACTTTTGGCGATACAGATATGAACGATGACGGTTTTCTTGACAGGCCGAAAGGAAGTCAGTTAAATGTTGCTTATTTGTTGAATTACAATGATTTAGAAAGCTCTGGATTCGCTTCGCATTTCGGGATTAATTTCTTGAAAGATGAGCGAAAGGCAGGACAAATCGGATTCAATAAAAGAATTCCACAGAAAGACCAATCGCTTTATGGTGTTGGGATTGATATTTCGAGATTCCAATTGTGGAACAAAACGGGTTATGTTTTCAAAGGGAAACCTTATCAAAGCCTCGGATGGATGAATCAATTGACTCATCATCAGCAAGATAGCTTTTTCGGATTGAGAAATTATTATGGAAAAGAAACGTCTTATTACTCTAATCTGATTTTCGAAAGCATCATCGGAAATACGAACAACAAATATAAAGTCGGTGCAAGTTTTCTCTATGACAAATACGATGAAGATTACCTTTTGGACAATTACAAAAGAACCGAAACCGTTCCTGGATTATTTGCAGAATATACTTTGACAGGCGAAAAATTCACTTTGGTAACAGGCGCTCGTGTTGATTTTCACAATCTTGCAGGAACGCAGTTTACGCCGAGAATGAATTTCAAATATGATTTGACACCGAAAACGATTTTCAGAATTTCAGCTGGAAGAGGTTTCCGAACTGCGAATATCTTTGCGGAAAGCCAGTCATATTTTGCTTCGAATCGAGAAATTCAAGTTATTAATAATGGTGGTGAAATCTACGGTTTGAAACCAGAAATTGCTTGGAATTATGGTGTGAGTTTACAACAGGAATTCAAATTGTTTGGAAGAAAGTCAACAATTCTAGCTGATTTTTTCAGAACGGATTTCCAGAATCAGGTTGTAACCGATTTGGATGAATCTGCTCAGAAAATTTTGTTCTATAATCTTGAAGGCAAATCTTTTGCAAATAGTTTCCAGACGCAATGGGATTTTCAACCTGTGAAAAATCTGGAATTCAGAGTGGCTTACAAATATTATGATGTGGCTTTGGATTACTTGAGCGGGTTGAAAAAAGTGCCGTTTATGGCGAAACATCGTGGATTTGCAAACTTGGCTTATTCCACCAATAAAACTGAAAAAGGCAGATTTTGGAGCTTTGATACGACTTTGAATTTAGTCGGAAAACAAAGACTTCCGAATACAAAATCGAATCCAGCAGAATTTCAGTTAGCAGATTATTCGCCAAGTTATGCAACTTTGAATGCTCAGATTTCCAGAAATTTTTCTGAGAAAATCAGGGTTTATTTGGGTGGAGAAAACTTAACTGGTTATCAGCAAAAAGTTGCGATTCTAGATGCGGGAAATCCGTTTGGAAATTACTTTGATGGTGGAATGGTTTACGCTCCGATTATGAAACAGAATTTCTATGTTGGTGTGGATTTTAAGTTTTAGAACTTTAAAAAATGAATCAAAAAACCTCGTCAGATTTGGCGAGGTTTTGTTTTTATTGATTGTCTTTGTTATAAAATTCGACGACTAATTCACTTGCCTTTTCGAAATCATTTTCAGCAACCTTCAGTTGGACACCTTCGCTTGTATTATTAAACAGATTGAAAGTATTTGCCATAATATTTCCGAAGACATAAGCTTCAATGCCATTGGTTTCTAAGTAAACTTTGAGCATTTCTGCTTCGATTTCTGTATTAAAAATCTTGAGTGTAATTAATTCCATAATTAATTTATTATAACCTGTTCGAAGTTTCGTTTACAGCACTTTCTTTGTAATTGGACTTTTTCAATTTACCAAAATTATATTTTGCCGCAAAAGATATCGTTGGTGTATTGCCAAAAAAGGTGCCAGTTGATGCGATTTTGTCGTAAGACATTTTTTGGATGTAATTCATTTGATTAAAAACATCGTTGTACCGGACAGTAAAATCAAAATCGGAAACGGAGGATGTCAAACCAAGATTTACCAAGCACATTGCATTATTTTCATACAAGCCTTCCACACGTTTTGTTATGTAAGAACCATCTAGCAGGATTGACAAATACTTCCAAACATTCACAGTATTGTTGGTGGAAAAATAAACATAAGGCGTCGAATTTTTCAGAACGGCTAAAGAATCTTCGATTTTATCATAATTGACTGAAAGACTGTTCTGAGAAGTCCATTTTTTCCCTTGAAAAAGAGAATCAATACCTAAAGAAACACCCATTTCTTTATCGAAATTAACCGCTGTGAATTTTGAAATATTCTTCTCATCATCATAAACCAAAGTATAACCCAAAGGATTTTTGCTGTTGTAAGCAGATGCATTGACAGAGATTTTCTTGAGATTGGCAGTTAAAGAAATGGTATTGGTATAGGTTGGAATTAAGTTCGGATTGCCCTGATACTCAACGTACGGACTTCCATACAAACCTCCCGAAGACAAATCTCCGTAGTTGGGACGGGAAATGCTTTTTCTGAAATTCAGAGTATAGTCATAATTGTCATTTTGCTTGAAACTGATTTCTGCATTTGGGAACCAATCGAGATAATCTCTCTTTATTTTTGTCTGATTTTCAATTTTATCAAAACCTTCTGCATTGGTAGATTCCGTTCTCAAACCAGCATTGATATTCCATTTGTCTGCATTAAAAGCGAGATTTGTGTAACCTGCAAGATTTGCTTCCTTGAATTGATATAGATAGAATTCCGAATTTTGATTACTATGATAAGTTGTTTTATTATCATTCTTAGTTTCAGCTTTCGTGTAACTTCCGCCAAATTCCAGACGGTAATTTTCACTTAATTTTTTTTCAATATCAATTCTTCCGGAATAAACATTTCCAGAATATCGCTGAATGCGAAATTGATTGAACTCATAACCAGAATTATTGGTATCGTTGAAAAATTGATAATCTACATTTTTGCTCTCTCGTTTGAACTGAAATCCGGTCAAAATCTCAGCATCCCAATCTGTTAATTTCTTTTTATAATTAAAGATAGAGTTGATTGTCGCCCGTTTACTGTCTTGCTGATTGAGTGTTTTAATAAACGCAGAATTACCATTTTCAGAATAAAATGTATTGGTATTATTATCGCCTTTGTCCGGTCTGAAATTACTGTTGACAGACAATGTCAAATAATCGCCGTCATCATTCAGTTCCTGATACAAACTTGCTCCAAAAATAGTTTGCGGACGTTTTGTAATTGATTTGATGATGTAATTGGAAGCAATATTTTTACTCGGAACCGAATAATCAAAACCGTTGCTTTCCCAATGGTTAATTTGGTTGTAGGAAGCATTCAGTTTCCACTCGGTTTTATTTTTCTTTTGCTGAAAGTTCGCTGAAAGATAATTACTGAATCGTTTTTGGAATGTCGCTGTTTCCGAGACACTCAATTGTGAACCGTCTTTTCTGCTCTTTTTAAGATTAACTTTGATGACCGCTTTTCCTTCGGATTCATATTTCACAGACGGATTTCTGATGATTTCTACAGACTTGATATCGTCCACCGGAATGGCAGACAAAGTCGCAAAATCCACTCTTTGATTGTCCACATACAACAATGGCGTTCCTTTTCCGACAAATGACATGCCTTCGCCATTGGCATCCACCATCACAAAAGGCAATTTCGATAATAAGTCAGTCGATGTCGGCAATTTGTTCAAAGCAGAATTCGCGACATCCAACGTAATATTTCCTTTTTCTACCTTGAAAATCTTTTTCTTAGCAGTGATTGTCACCTCATCAATTTTTTGACTTTTCGGCTCAAAAGCAATTGAAAACTCCAGATTTTTTTCCAGATAAAATGGCTTTTCATTCTGAATGGTTTCATCTGATGACAACTGAAGATGATAATTGCCCGACTTCAATTGGTCAAATTCAAACTTCGAATCCTGAGCGACTGTAGATTTAATTAATTGATTATCATTATCCAAAAGATAAACAACAATAGGAAAAGTGCTTTTCTCTTTATCAGAATTAATGATTTTCCCATTAATCCTAAGATTTTGCTGAGCAGAAAAAGTCGTTGAAATGAGGATTAAAAACAATAAAATGTTCTTCATTGCTAATTAGTTTTTAAATGTTTACTTAATTATTTAAAACAATCATCAGCTCTGTTTTATTACATTATTTATCAGGTATTAATCCATAAAAAATAAAAAACATAAAGTTTGTCATTCCGTAGGAATCTCAACATTTTAAAATTCAACAATTTAGATTCCTACGGAATGACAAAAAAATATCTAAAAATATATGTATAAAAACGAACAATCAGAAAACATTTTGAATTATTTTCGCTGTAAAATCGCTTTATTGATTTCATTAATCAATTCTGGGCCTTCGTAAATGAATCCTGTGTAAAGCTGAACAAGACTCGCTCCAGCTTCCAGTTTTTCCAAAGCATCCTGAGCATTATGAATTCCACCAACGCCGATGATTGGAAATGCTTTTCCACTTTTTTCTGATAAAAATCGGATGACTTCTGTCGAACGTTTTGTCAAAGGTTTTCCGGAAAGTCCACCAGTTTCGGTCTTGTTTTCTGAGATTAAATTTTCTCTTGACAACGTTGTATTGGTTGCAATAACGCCAGCAATCTGAGTTTCTTTAACGATATCAATAATATCCAAAAGTTGTTCATTTGTTAAATCCGGTGCGATTTTCAGAAGAATTGGTTTTTGCTTGGGCTTTTCAAGATTGAGATTTTGAAGTGTTGATAATAATTCTGTAAGAGGTTTTTTGTCTTGAAGTTCTCTTAGATTTGGTGTGTTTGGCGAACTGACATTTACCACGAAATAATCAACGTAAGGAAATAATTTTTCGAAACAGATTTTGTAATCGTTGACCGCTTCTTCATTTGGCGTGACTTTGTTCTTTCCAATGTTTCCGCCAATCAGAACATTTTTGTTTTTCTTCAGACGTTCAATGGCTTTATCAACACCGCCATTATTAAAACCCATTCTGTTGATGATTGCAGAATCTTCTTTCAGTCGAAATAATCTTTTTTTATCGTTTCCAGATTGAGCTTTCGGGGTCAAAGTTCCGATTTCTATAAAGCCAAAACCAAGGTCAGAAAGTTCATTGAAGAGTTTTGCGTCTTTATCAAAACCTGCTGCGAGACCAACCGGATTTTTAAATTTCAATCCAAAAACTTCACGCTCGAGACGTTTATCAACAATTGGTTTTGGTAAAAATAATTTGGCAAGAAATCCAAAATTCTTCAGAATAGAAAATGTAAAATGATGAACTTCTTCTGGGTCGAATTTGAAAAGAATCGGACGAATTAGGCTTTTGTACATCGGAGAAAAGTTTTACAAATCTACGTTTTTGTGAGGATAATTGATTAAAAAAAACACTTAATAACGAGTTAAACACAAAGGCACAAAGTTTAATCTTGAATATCTTGTTTATAAGGCACTAAGTTTTTGAAGAATCTTCGATTTTCTTTGTGCCTTAAAACAATTGTAGTGAAATAGCTTTTTGTGTCTTTGTGTTTGATATTCATAAGAATTTAAGAAGGATAAACTAAAATCTTTATATCTTTACTTAGATTTTATCCGAATTTTTAAATGATTCCACATACTTTTTATAAAAGTTTAATTTATATATTTTTCCTTTTGTTTCTGCCTTTTCAAGCTTTTGCAATTACGCCAAAGGATTGTGAAAAAATGATTATTGAAGGCGTTGAAGCGATGAACAAAAAGGATTTTACCAAGTCTCTGCAAATTCTTACCAAAACAAGAAAAATTGCTCAGGATAACAAATGGTACCGCGAAGAATTCCTTGCAACAAACAACATCGGTGCGAATTATTATATGCGATTGGATTATGGCGAAGCACTCAATAATTACCTTGATGCTTACAAAATTGCCGTTGCTCATCTGGACGAGAAATCAGAAATGACAGTTCTCAATAACATTGCAATTCTCTATTCCCGGGACAACAAAATCGATAAAGCCAAAGAATATTTTTCCAAAGCCTACGAACTCGCGGGAAAAGTTAACAACAACACTTCCAAAGGTTTATACGCTATTAACCTGACCATTGTTTACAACGAAAAAGGCGATTATAAAACGGCAAAAAAATATATTGATGAAGCTTTGAAATTGACATTAAATTCGCCTTATCATCTGCTCGCAAAGTCTACCGAGATGGAAACATTGGTGAATCTGGAAAAACACTACGAAGCCACAAGAATTGCTAATGAACTTTTACCAAAACTGACCGGTGTAGAATATTCTGAATACAAAACCCAGGTCTTATATAATCTTTCTGTGATTGCAGAGCATAAAAATGATCTGCCTAAATCTTTTCATTATCTGGAATTGGCAGAGAAAAGCAATTTGAATTATGATTTTAAGGAAAATCTTTTCGAGAGATTCAGCAAACTTTACCAAAAAGCGAATAATATTGACCGCGCCGTTGCTTACAAAGATTCGATAATGGCAGTGAAAGATTCGGTGAATCGGATTAAAAATGGACAACTTTTCGAGAATAGTAAAATTAAATTTGAACTTCAGAATTCTCAAAAAGATTTGGCAGAAAGTCAAGGGAAACTGACGACCCAGCGTTCTTATTTTATTAAAGGAATTTTGTTGGCTATTTTTATTATTGCCATTATTTTTTGGGCACTCAGAAATAGTATTCTGAAAAATAAACAGCAGAAAATCATCGAACAGAACAATGCAGAGATTGCTAAACTTGAACTCGAAAAAGAAAAAAAAAATAAGGAAATCCTTGAAAATCAATTAAAAGAAAAAGAAGTTTCGGCTTTGCTGGAAGAAGAGAAATACAAAAATGAAATCGAAGCTAAAAACAGAAAACTGACAACAAAAGCTTTACAGCTCTCTACGAAAATAGAACTCATTGACGACCTCATCAACACGCTTTCCCGAGAGTCGGATGATTTGAACAATGTTGATATCAGTAGCATCATCAAGCAATTCAAAATTCTTCAGAAACAAACACACGAAGAAGAAAGTTTTTTGGTTCATTTTGAGGAAGTCAATCAAGGTTTCCTTTCCAGATTGAAACGACTCCATCCCGACCTCAATTCCAATGACATCAGATTCCTTTCTTATGTCTATATGAATCTGTCGGTAAAAGAGATTTCGACGATTTTTAACATCACTCCGGAGGCTTGCCGCAAGAGAAAAGAGCGGATTACGAAGAAGATTAGCGACGATGAAAACCTAGACCTATATACTTATATTACAAGTATTTAGAAAAAATGTCACTTTATTTCTGAGATACTGTCCTACTATTTCCCCATTAATTTTTTGCATTGCTAACATTTATCATAACATTTGTTAGATAAAAAATTAGATATATGAAGAAAATTACCTTTTTTGCGGGATTACTGTTTGCGCTTTTTACCAATAAAACGAATGCCCAAATTCAGGTTTTGGGTAAGAATGAATTCGGAAGAATCTTCGAAGTTACATATAGCATAACAGAACAAAACACTGTCTATGCAACAACAATTACCAATCACATTCTGGTTTCCCACGACAACGGAACTTCTTGGGAAGTTTTCTATTCCCTGCCGACAGAATATGGAAACATTACCAAACTGAATATCAGCAAAGACGGTTCATTTTTGTCTTTTTCGACTTTGAAAGATGGAATTGGGGAATTGCATATTTTTGATATCCCGTCAAAAACAATTACCAAAACTTTTTCAATGCCAAATTACTCAGAAGGTGCTTTTGTTTCGGCTTATAATTTCTTTGAGAATGATAAAAACACTTTGATTGTAAGCTCTCAGTTTCCGTATGGTCTTGGAACAGCAAACCGGGTTTTTACAACAACTGACGGTGGAGAAAACTGGAAAGAAGTTTATTACTCTGTAGATGATAACCATAATATTATAACGAGTTATGTAGCCTTCAGCCCAACTGATAAAAGCAAGATCTACATTGCCAACGGAAATGGAAGCGAAGGTGTTTACGGCGGACTGATGATTTCCAACGATGGTGGTGATACTTTCACAACCAAACTGGAGGGCAGTGTTCTCGCAACGCTGGAATTCAACCCGAATAACCCGAACGAAATCTACACTGGGACAGGAATCAGCTTCGGAATGAGTCCGGAAAAACTTCATCATTCTACAGACGGCGGCGCAACTTGGGAAGACAAAAATATCACTTGGGGAAGCAACGGCATCCTGAATAACATTATCGATATCAAATTCAATCCGTTGGATAACAATCACGTGATTGTTTTGGAAGAAGACGAGATCGTTTCCACAAAAGACGGTGGCACAACTTGGCAAAGTGTAGAATATCCTTATGATAATTTGGACAGCTATTATTACGGAATCAAAGCAAGCTTCAATCCTTTCAAAGCAGGCGAGTTGTTCATTACTGCGAACTATAAACCTTTGTTTTCTACAGACAACGGAGCAACTTTGGCTCAGGTTCAAACGCCTTTTTACAGTTCTACGGGAAGAGTTAATCTGTTTGAAAATTCCACTGCGAAACATTTGTTCTACAGCGTTCAGAGTGGTTTTGTTCATAGGAATTTAGCGGATAATTCAGAAAACGCTTTTAACATCGAGCCTCTTAATATTTTCAGTACCAATAATACGCCTTCATATATTTCTGATTCTAAAACAGAAGGAAGAATCTATACTTTCAAAGGTGGATTTATGGGTTCAACTTTGTCTATGAGTAATGATTTCGGAGCAACTTCCAATACTATTTTCGAAACGTTTACGAGCGGATTGACCAATGTTATTCCTGACCCACAGGTCAACAATCAAATCTATACCACTTTCGATAACTGGGGACAAGGCGAATTGGATAAAATCAATTTCAACGACCAAAATAATATTATAACAACTAATATTCCCTTGCCTGCACAAGCAAGTGTTTACAAGATTCTGCATCCGAATAATATCTCAGACGAATTCTTTATCCTGATTGGTTCCGAAGTTTATAAAACAACGAACGGCGGAACAGATTGGACTCCGGTTTCTTTAGGAAGTGATTTCCCTTCAGATGCTGCAGTTTTTGATATCGTTCAGAATCCCAAAAATACCAATCAATTGTCGTTAGGAACTTCTAGCGGTGTTTATGTTTCGAACGACAAAGGTGTAACCTGGGCCCTAACTGGAGAATTTGTAGCGAACAAAGTAGCTTATTCTGATATCAATTCCGGAGTGCTGATTGCAACAACTTATACTTCTCAATTCACTCAATTCAATGTTTATTATTCTGTGGATAACGGCGCCAATTGGGAAAGTGTCGACAGAAAAGACCTTTTGTACTCAGAAACTAGTTCTGTGACGATAGATTTCTCGGATAAAAACGCCTACATCTACATTGCATCGGCTGACCTGGGATTGCTAGGTTATAGTCTGAATCTCGACATTTTAGCAACCGGCGAAGTTTCCGGTGAAAAAGCCAAAGTTCTGGTTTATCCGAATCCTGTTGTAGATATTGTTCACATCGATAACAAGAACCTTAAATCTGTTGCACTTTACAATATGGAAGGCAAAAAGTTATTGGAAACTAAGAGCAGTGAAATGAATGTTTCTAAGCTTCCAAACGGCGTTTATGTTCTTAGAATCGTAACTTCTGACAACAGCATTGTAAGCAAAAAAATAATCAAAAAATAATAGTTAGTAAAAATGATCAGAAAGGCTTCTCAGAAATGGGAAGCTTTTTTTAATAATCAAATATTAAATGTAACCTTCAAAATCAAAACCTAAGATTTTTCCTATCTGTAAAAAATCTGGATTCACATTTAAACTTGCATTAAGGGAAATATTTTGTTCTGTAATGGGATGTTTAAAATTAAGCTGGTGGGAATGCAGAGGCATTGCAGTAATATTAAAAGCATTCAGCCACAACTTATTTTGCTTATTGCAACCGTGTTTTCTGCAACCCAAAATCGGATGCAAAATATGTTTGAAATGCTTTCTTAATTGATGAAATCTCCCAGTTTCAGGAATGGCTTCTACCAAAGAATAACGAGACGTTGGATGTTTTAGAAATGGTAAATCTATTTCAGAAATTTGTAAACGACGATAATAAGTGATTGCATTTTGAACAATTTCATTTTCATTGGTCAAATCGTAATCAATCGTTTCTTCCTCTTTTGTCCAGCCTCGCAGAATCGCCAGATATTTCTTCTCCACTTCGCGATTCATAAATTGGTCACTCAATAATTTAAGCGTTTCTTTATCGAAAGCAAACAACAAAACACCCGAAGTTTTTCGGTCTAATCGATGAACAAGATGAACCTTTTTTCCAATTTGATTCGTCAGTTTCTCTATCGCATATTCATCGGCTGGGCCGGCATATTTTGACTTATGAACCAAAAGTCCGCTCGGTTTGTTGATGGCAATAAGGTAATCGTCCTGATAAAGAATTTCTAGCATTGGGCAAAAGTAGAGATTTTCTGTAGAATAGGATGTCAGGTAAGACAAGGGTTCTACGGAACGGGAAATGTAACTAGCCCTGATAGTAGTGGAAATCCCACAGCAAGCTATGGGAAAGCAAGGTGCGAGGAATTGCAACGGATAGCAGGTTCCCGGCTCCTAAAAATGAATCTATTAAAAACTTCCATCACCCAGCTTCCAACTTCCTACATTTTCCTTATTTTTGCACTTCAATTCAACATAAATTATGGCAAAGCAAGAAGATGTTTTCAAAAAAGTGGTTTCCCACGCTAAAGAATATGGTTTTATTTTTCCTTCCAGCGAGATCTATGACGGACTTTCGGCCATCTACGATTACGGACAGAACGGTGCGGAACTGAAAAATAACATCAAACAATACTGGTGGAAAGCGATGGTTCAGCTGAACGAAAACATCGTGGGCATCGACTCTGCCATTTTTATGCACCCAACCATCTGGAAAGCTTCCGGACACGTGGACGCGTTCAACGATCCATTGATCGACAACAAGGATTCTAAAAAACGTTTCCGTGCGGATGTTTTGGTGGAAGATTACTGCGCCAAAATCGAGGACAAGGAAAATAAAGAAATAGAAAAAGCAGCTAAGAGATTTGGTGATGCTTTTGATAAAGCTGAATTTGTAGCGACCAATCCAAGAGTTCTGGAATACAGGGCAAAAAGAGAAGCAATCCTTTCCAGATTGGCAAAATCTCTTGAAAAAGAAGACCTTGCGGATGTAAAAGCTTTGATTGAGGAATTGGAAATTGCTGACCCAGACACTGGTTCTAAAAACTGGACGGAAGTGAGACAATTTAACCTGATGTTTGGAACTAAATTGGGAGCTTCTGCAGATTCTGCAACTGACCTTTATCTAAGACCGGAAACGGCTCAAGGTATTTTTGTGAATTACCTTAACGTTCAGAAAACTTCTCGTCATAAATTACCTTTCGGGATTGCTCAGATTGGAAAAGCTTTTAGAAATGAGATTGTTGCGAGACAGTTTATTTTCAGAATGAGAGAATTCGAACAAATGGAAATGCAATATTTCGTTCCGCCTGGAACTGAGTTGGAATTCTATGAACAATGGAAAAAAACACGTCTTAACTGGCATTTGGCGCTTGGTCTTGGCGAAGATAATTACCGTTTCCACGACCACGAGAAACTGGCTCATTATGCCAACGCTGCGGCTGACATCGAGTTTAATTTCCCATTTGGATTCAAAGAATTGGAAGGAATCCACAGTAGAACGGACTTTGACCTTTCGGCTCACGAGAAATTCTCTGGTAGAAAAATCCAGTATTTTGACCCGGAAAGAAATGAGAATTATGTGCCTTATGTTGTAGAAACTTCGGTTGGTTTGGACAGATTGTTCTTAGCAATCTTCTCTAACTCTCTGAAAGATGAAGTTTTGGAAGATGGTTCGGAAAGAACTGTTTTGAGCTTACCACCAGCTTTAGCACCAATAAAAGCAGCAATTCTTCCATTAGTAAAAAAAGATGGTTTACCAGAATTTGCAGAGAAAATTTTCAATGATTTGAAATTTGATTTCAATGTTTATTACGAAGAGAAAGATGCAATCGGAAAACGTTACAGAAGACAGGACGCCATTGGAACGCCTTTCTGTATCACAGTTGACCACGATTCTTTGAACGATAATACTGTAACCTTGAGATACAGAGATACAATGGAGCAGGAAAGAGTTCCTGTTTCTGAACTGAGAAGGATTATTGATGAGAAAGTGAATTTCAGAACTTTGCTTTCTAAAATTTAAATAATTATCCTTAATATATAGAGAAACGCAGTAAATGTTTTACTGCGTTTTTTTGTAAATTACTTGGAAATAAAACAGGATATACATATATTCGCACCCTAAAAAAACATAAATTTTGAAAAATGAAAAAAGCTCTATTCGCTTTAGCGTTCACTTGTAGTATGGTACAAGCTCAAACTGTTACAGATTATGTTACTGGAACAGGAAACCCAACAGGTATCGTTTTTGATTCAGCAGGAAACCTTTTTATTGGAGATGAAAGCAATTATGCAATTAAAAAATTCTCCAGCGGAACGCTCTCCACAGTCAAAACAGGAATGAACGGACAACCAAGACAAATTATTTTAGACGGTAATAATATGCTATGGGGGGCTTTCCAAGCTTTAGCTAGTATAAAAGAAATAAATACTGCTACTGGTGTCTCTACTTCATTTCCTGCAACAAACCCATTCGGAATTTTGGACAGCGGTTCCAATTTTATATTTTTTACCCAGTCTGATGGAAAGCTTGTGCGATATGATAAAACCACCGCAAGTATGACAGAGTTTCCTTATAATCTTACAAGTCCGAAAGGAATGGCGAAAGATGCAGCTGGAAATTTTTATATTGCTACGGCTGGAACAGCTAATGAGATTGTGAAGATAACTCCTGCTGGAGTAATAACTACTTTTATTGATAATATTCCAAATCCACAATATCTTGCATTCGACACAGCTGGAAACTTGTATATTTCTACTGATTATAAAGGTGAAATTTACAAATATGGAGCTGGCGAAACGGATATGACAGCAGATGTTTTTGTATCAGGATTAAATTATACAAATGGACTTGCTGTTTATAATAACAATTTATATTGTGCTATTGTTTCCAATGGGAAAGTTGTTAAAATTACACTTGATCCATTGGCAACAGATGAAGTAAAAGCAAATGATTTCACTATATTTCCTTCTATGGCAGATGATTTTTTAAATATTGAGACCAAGTATGCAGTAGATTCTCTGGAAATTTATACGGCTGATGGGAAATTAGTTAAGGTTGCTTCTAGAGACAAGAAAATAGATGTTAGTCATCTTAACGCTGGAGTTTATTTTCTGAAAGCAAAAGTTAATAATACAAATGTTTCAAGAAAATTTATTAAAAAATAGCCGAATTAAATAGTGGTTGGCTTTAAAAGCAGCGTTTAAAATTTATTCTTAAATACTAAATAAAATCTCGACATTTGAGTTCGGGATTTTTTATTTTAAGCTATGAATCAAACAATTACTTTCTCTGCAGAAATCCAGCAGCATCAGGACATCAACGCTGCCTTTGTCAATTTTCCATTTGACACAGTTGAATTATTTGGGAAGAAAGGACAAGTTAAAGTTAAAGTCTTATTTGATGACAAAGTGGAATACAGAAGCAGCCTCGCCAATATGGGTGGCGGCTGTCACAGATTGGGATTGACTCAGGCTATTAGAAAAGAATTGGGGAAGACATTTGGAGATATTGTGGAAGTTAAGCTTTGGGAAGACAAAGAAGAACGAATTGTTTTTGTTCCCGATGATGTTCAGGGATTACTTAATCAAAACGAAAAAGCAAAAGATTTCTATGATAAAATGTCTTATACGCACAAAAAGGAATACATCCGTTGGGTAGAAGAAGCCAAAAAAGAAGAAACGCGCGAACGCCGGAAAATCAAAATGATAGAAATGCTTCTTGAAGGCAAAAAAGGGATTTAAAATAATTTTAAATCCCTTTTATTTTTTATTTTATTCTTGCGAGATACATCACCTGATTATCCTGAGAAATCAGAAGCGAATCGCCTTTGGTTTCAGCCGAAATCGTATTTCTTTCATAGAATTCTCCCTCTGAAGTTTTCTTTTTGAAATCCAAAACAAATTTGTTATTATTAGCTTCCAAAGTAATGGTTTTTGATTTTCCATTGTCGATAAAAGTAGCCTTCGCTCGGCTTCCGTCCGCAGCTTTGTAAGGAACCGAATATTCCTGTACTTTCTTACCGTCTACAGTTTTCTCCATAGAAGTTGTTGTTACGCTGTCTATTTTGCCGTTCTCATCAGTAACAGTTGTTTCTGTGGAATAAGATTCGGAAGTCATTTTAGTATCATTTTTTTTGCAGGAAACTAATGCTATAGCAACTGCAAAGCCAGAAATTAAAGTGTTTTTTTTCATAGTTATAAAGGTTTTAAATGAGTGATTTTTTTTGTATCAAATTGTTGTCCAAAAACAAAAAATCCCGAAACTAATTTCGGGATTTTTATCATAATAATTGCAATTTTACTTTTTTAGGGATTTGATTCCCATTTCAAATAATGCAAAACTCAACAAATCAGCATTTTCGCCAATCACTTGTTCTGTAGAACGTCCTGCACCGTGACCTGCATTTTTCTCGATTCTTAACAAAATTGGATTATTACAAGATTGTTTTTCCTGCAACTCAGCGCCGAACTTAAAAGAATGTGCCGGCACCACTCTGTCATCGTGATCACTGGTGATAATCATTGTGGATGGATAACAGGTTCCCGCTTTTACATTGTGAACCGGAGAATAAGATTTCAAATATTCGAACATTTCTTTGCTGTCTTCTGCTGTTCCATAATCATAAGACCAACCAGCCCCTGCCGTGAATTTGTTATACCTCAACATATCCAAAACCCCAACACCTGGGAAAGCTACTTTTGCCAAAGCTGGTCTGATGGTCATCGTAGCACCAACCAGAAGTCCACCGTTGGAACGGCCGGAAAGCGCCATATATTCCTTCGTAGTATAGCCTTTCGACTGTAAGTATTCTCCAGCTGCAATGAAGTCATCAAATACGTTTTTCTTTTGTCGCTTAGTTCCTGCATCGTGCCATTTTTTACCATATTCTCCACCGCCTCGGATGTTTGGAACAGCGTAGATTCCGCCATTTTCCATCCAGATAGCATTCACCACAGAGAAACTTGGCTGAAGACTGATGTTGAAACCTCCATAGGAATAAAGAATCGTTGGATTTTTCCCATCCAGCTTAGTTCCTTTTTTATAGTTGATCATCATCGGAACTTTGGTTCCGTCTTTCGAGGTGTAGAAAACCTGCTCAGAAACATAATCTTCTGGATTGAATTTCACTTTCGGTTTTTGATAGATTTCTGATTTACCAGAAGCCACATTGTATTTATAAATCGTTCCAGGTGTGATATAATTGGTAAAAGAATAGTAAATGTCTTTATCTTCTTTCTTACCTCCAAATCCGGAAACAGTTCCTTTTCCTGGCAACGTGATTTCTCTGACCAATTTTCCTGTTTTATCAAATTGCTTTACAAGGCTGATTGCATCTTTCATATATTTCCCGAAAAAATAGCCGCCAGCTTCAGAGATGCTCAGTACATTTTCCGTTTCTGGGATGACATCTTTCCAGTTTTCAGGACTTGGGTTTTTGATACTTACTTTTACCAATCTCATATTCGGAGCATCTTTGTCGGTGAAGATGAAAAGGTCGTCGCCTTGCGTATCTACAATATCAGCATTGATGTCAAAACCTTTGTTGATTTGGAAAAAATCACCACCGTTTTTCAAATCTTTGATAAATAACTCATTTCCATTGGTTGCATTAGCTCCGGAAATAATCAGGAATCTTTGGTCTTCTGAAACATCAGCCGAAAGATATCTTCTTGGTGTTTTTTCGCCTCCGAAAATCAATTGGTCTTCAGACTGTTTTGTTCCTAATTTGTGGAAATAAACTTTGTGTTTATCCGTCA
>Ga0302347_1000899_pt1 | contig 40460 bp, 57 predicted proteins | sample PhyWR1_FD_202178 | JGI IMG/M metagenome (GOLD analysis project Ga0302347, IMG submission 202178) | Leaf surface microbial communities from wheat plants in UC Gill Tract Community Farm, Albany, California, United States - DLSL W.R1 (v2)... | ecosystem: Host-associated > Plants > Phyllosphere >... | reverse complement strand
AAAAAGCGACTCGTTTTCACGAACCGCCATGTAGCTTGCTTCTTTAATTTTGATATCGTATTCTACAACGACTGTTAATTTGTCGTTCATTAAATCCGATTTATTTGTTGTGATTTCTCGTTCTTGCGTGACTTCAAATAAATTATGCTCGTTTGCAACTTTGACAAGCGTTTGAAAATCATCAAAGAAATAAACATCTGTCATAAGCTAACACCTCGATAATTTAAAGTTAAGTTTGTGCTGTTTGTTGTGATCGTTTGCCCTGTTTTGAGTTTGAAATTAGTAAAGTCGCTCGTCATATCTAATTTATTTGTACTCAAAATATTGTTTATCCACACTTCGCCATTTTTGATATCGATAAAAATATCATCTGTTGACTTTGTACCGACTAAGCGAATCGTTTGTTTTCCGTTTGAAACATATGTGCCACCAGTCATTTTTATATCGTCAACTGTAAAATCGTGAAATGAATCGATAACGATTTGACCTGTAGAGATAGTATAAGCATCTGTATATTTAAAAGGACTCTCACACAGAATGCTAAACGATGAAACAATCGTATTGCTTGAACCGTCTACCTCGTCAGATGAAACATAACGACCAAAATAGTTCCAATTTGCTTCATCATAAAACTTAATTTGCACATTTTCTTCTCGATACAGTAATTGCATAAGATATTTATACCGTTCTTGCACTTCTTCTGCAGTTTTACATTCTAGCTTGTACTTAATCGTTAACGTACGACTGTTTAAGCGTTGTGAATTGATAAGCACACCGTTTAGAACGTTATCCGTTTGAACGTCTAAAGAAAGCATTTCTCGACCGTTTACGCTAAGCGTTTGATAGCCTTCAATTTTATCTTCTAAGAGAATGCCATCGTAGAACATAGCGGAACTTGGTAGCCAAACTTTATCGATGTAAAACTCGTTTAAATCTTGAAAATCATAACTGTTCATGCGACACCTCCTAGAAAGCTAAATTGATTTCTGCATTGTTCCCCATTGCTTGCGAAATATCGTCTACAAATGCAGTAAATTGTTGATTGCCTAAGCGGATGTTGAACGTTGCGGATTGATTTGCTTTACCCATGTTTACCTCGTGTTGGATTGTACTGCTCATTGAACCATTCATATTCGCTAAACTTGCGGACATGTTTAAATCTGGTTGCGCTGCTTGTGCAAGTAAATCTGATGCTTTAGATACACCGTCTGCACCGTTTGCGATACCAATGGCCAAACCTTCAGCAGTGAAACCACCCATTTTCTTCATCACTTTAGAAGGGGAGGCAATGTGTAGAATCTTTTGCACTTTATCAGTAATACTGCTCGCAACATCTTTTACTGCATCTTTTACCGCTTGAGCTTTCTCTTTAATCCCATTCACCAAGCCATCAATGATATTCTTGCCGATCTCAAATAGATCGATCTCTCGTAGTTTATCAAAGGTATCTTTGACTGTTTGGATAGCATCAGATATACCTTGCGTCATATTGTCCCAAGCTTGTTTTGCACCGTTTACGATGTTATCCCAAGTGGTAGATAAGAATGTTGTAAAACCGTTCCATGTATCTTTCCCCCATTGAATTAGGCTATCCCAAGTATTGATCGTATCTGTTTTTGTTTGCGTAACTGAACTAGATACAGTTGTTTTGATGCCTGTCCATAGATCGCTTAAGAACGTGGTGAATGCGTTCCACAAGTCTTTTGCACCTTGAATGGTATTTGCGATCGTATCTGTTACAAAGGTTTGGATATTCGTCCATGCGGTTTGAACACCATAAATAATATCAATCCATAAGTTTGTAAAGAATAACTTCACATCGATCCAAGCTGTTTTGATACTTGTTGTAATGCTGATCCATAAATTCGTAAAGAACAACTGGATTTGAGTCCACACTTTTTGAGCTGATATAAAAATACCGTTCCATGCTGCATTTAATGTGTTTTTAATTGCAGTAATAGTTGAAATAAAGATAAATTGAATATTGATCCAGATATCTTTAAATGCAGTTACAATATTCTCCCAAACTGCTTTCATGTTATTTACTGCTTCGTCCCATCCGCCAGAAATTAAACTAGCGATAAACAAGACTGGAGCTAATACAACGTTTTTCAAGATAGTAAACCCAGATTTGAAAATATCGACCATTCCTACAATTGCATTATGTGCAGCGACCATGAAATAGCCTTTAATATTCGATAGTGCAGTGATTAGTGGTGAGAATAACGATTTAACAAAATTAAACTTTTCGGTAACTATCGAAATAAAATTCGTTACTCCTTCAGTTACAGAGTCCCAAATACCTTTAAAGAAATCCGTGACAGCCCCCCATTTTACTTTTACATCATCCACTACTGCATTAAATGTCGATTTTATAGTAGATGAAACATCAGTCACGGTTTGTTTGATACTATCCCAGATACCGCTAAAGAATGAAGTAATACTTGCCCAATCATCTTTCGTTTTTTGTGCTGAATCTGAAACAGTAGAACTCACACCATCCCAAACGCTTTTTGTCGTGCTCGTTACATTGTCCCAAATACCATTGAAGAACGACTTAGTGTCTTCCCACTTATCTGTGATCCAATCAGAAACACCACCGATAACGTCTTTAACACCATTCCAAACATTATTCGCAACTTCTTTTACCTTATCCCAATTTTTATAAAGTAAGATACCAGCAACAACTAAAGCCCCGATTGCTAACGCGATTAATCCAGGTATAGATGTCAAAGCACCAAATGCTATGCCTATACCTTTTATTGCAGTTTGTACATTTTTAAAGGTTTTTACCGCCGAGTTAACAACATTTAAAGCTACGAAAGCACTGGCTAATCCAGCTAAAATCGGTATGAGCCAATTTGCATTGTCGCCAACAAATTTTATTGCATTTCCTAAAGCATTTAAAATAGGCGGTATATATTGCGCAGCTTGCGTCAGCCCTTTTTCCATAGAAGATCCTACGTTTGAAATAATATTTCCAATACTTTTCAAATCTGTTTTCGCTAAGCCTTCGTCAACTGCACTAATCAAATTAGCTACACCACGAACGATTGCAGTTTTCGCATTTGCTATCCCTGTTTTGATACCTGCTGTAGAATCTTTTGCGATTTGTTGCAGTGATTTTAAACCACCGCCGCCGTTTTCATCTAAGCTGATCAAAGCGTTTTGAAACTCCTCTACTGATACAGTACCTTTAGATAACCCTTCTTTGAGTTGTCCTGTAGTCATATTCATCGTTTTAGCGATCGCAGAAAGCGAAGGCCCTAGACCACTATTAATCATAGAGTTCCACGTTTCAGCATCGACTTTACCGTTTGAGAAAGATTGCGATAGTTGGATAATCGCATTATCAACTTGTTCAGTTGTACCACCAAAACCCAAGATACCATCGTTCAACGCTCTAAAAATCTTTTGTGATTTGCCTATATCTTCAGTAGAAGAAGCAAGTAACTGAACACCTTTAATCGCTCCATCAAGCGGAGTAGGCAATCCTTGAATACTAGCTTTTAAATCTTCCATCGTTTTCTCAGTTTCTTTTGCACTAAACCCCATATTCTCAAACGAACGAGTAGAGTTATTTAGTGTATCAAAGCGATCTATAGCACCACCTAGCGAACCAGTGATAGCATTAATACCTAAATCTACTGCTTTATATACCCCGACACCTTTCAAAATACTACCGAAACTCAATCCAGCTTTTTTCTGATTCTGTTCAAAGCCTTCTGTAGACTTTTGAGCTTGTTTCATAACATCTGTAAAACCTTTATCGATTGCTGAAAGGACTGCTTGAACCTCAAATGATTCCATTAGTTTCCTCCTTTCCTCGAGAATTGACTCCTTGTGTCATTTACATATTGTTTTTTAGTAGATTTAATACCCAATATTTCATTTTCTTTCGCTTCATAATCAAAGAAATCTTTGAACCTTTTAAATACCGGAACTTCTTTTTTACCTTGTGTTTTAGTTGCTTGAACACTTTGGTTGATCCACGCTTGAACGTGCATATCATATTCTTTATCTAAACGCCTAAGACGAAACGCCTTCAATCTGATTTGGTATTCAGAAAAAGTCATTTCGCCTAATTCTTTAGCATTTTTAACATCTAACAATCTATAAGCATTCAATTCGAACACTTCTAAATCAATATGATTAACAATTATTTTTTGTTTTGATTTTTCTGAGCATTGTCCATCATTTTTGTAAATTTCTTGCCTACAAATTCCGACTTTTTTAATTCCGATACGACTTCATCGAATAATTTTTCTGTTTCAGAAGCCCCAACAAACAAAGCAAGTTTTTCTTCTGAAATATTTTCTTTTTGAGATTGATTAGCTAGTTTTAATGCTTCAATTAGCGTTTCAATGTCATGGTTCAGAATGTTTACACCAATTGATTCAATACCTAAACGAACAGGCACACCATCTGAATTTTCAGTGTATTTGTAATTAATTTCTTTTAAAAAGTTATAATCGAATAAGAATGTATATTGTTTACCGTTAATTTCTAATTTCATTCATTTTCCTCCTTAAATAAAAAAAGAGAGAGTAAAAACTCCCTCTAATTAAGCGCTCGCTACTGTGTCAGCAAATTTGTATTGTGCTGCTGCGTTTTCTAAATCTTCTTTTGTTAGTGTTGCGTAACCGTCCTGATGCACTAGATCAACTGCGTAAGTTAGAGATAACTCGACAATATCTTCTGTCGTTGCAGTTTCTTCAAAATTGATAATCGTAGCTTGAACATACTTAGCAGCGTATTTTCCTGTATCGCCTGTTTGCTCGTCTTGGCGATCAATTACCCAAATTTCTACTTTATCTTTTGACATAAAAGCAGAATAAAGCATTTTGATTAATGGATCTTCACGATTGAATAATGCAGTAGAAGTGAAATCATATTCAATTTCGCCTACTGATTGCACACTTCCATCTTTTGTTGGAGTTGTATCGTTAGAGCGTGACATATTGAACGCATGCTCTGTTTGATATGCTAAAATCTTACCGTTTGCCGAATCCTTATCTGCAAGTAAACGATAAGCTAAAACTACGTCTTTACCTTGTTTAACAGCCATTTTATGACCTCCTATAAAATTCTAAATTCCAGTGAAAGCATGAAGCGTTTCAGTGGTGTGTTTGTTGTTGTGTCATCTAATACTCGTATATCGCTATTGTTAGCGTTCATTGAGAAGTGATAGCCGTAAGCCTTATCGATTGTCAAACACTCGTTATAAAGTGTTTGAGCCATGTTTGAGCCAATGATACGATCATCATTTTTTATCCAGATAGACAAATCTAAAATAATCGAACCTTTTACACTCGTTTTGGTGGCGTTTGGTACAAATTGCGTACCTTCCATTTCAACAAATGGATAGCCTACTTCATCAAGTGGTTTGTAGTCATATGTTCGATAACCTAAAAACTGAGAACGTTTGAAAACTTCATCAAAAATCGCTTGATCCGTTGATTTGATAATCATTTCGCTAACCTCATCAAGTCAGACTTGAATTTAACTTTCTGTTTTTCGAATGCCGGTTTGATGAATGGACGTTTATCCATGAAACGAGTACCAAATTCTAAATAACCAGAATAAGGTGCTTTACTCGTTACAACTCCGATAAGTCCACCGTGCTTGATTTCTTCGTCAATTTTAGTTTTCAAGTTACTTGTATCCACTGGTGCGATACGTTGTGCATTTTTCGTCATTTCATCAGTGTTGTTTTTAACTACTTGTTTAACTAACTCCATATCCATATTCTCTTTAAGCTTTTTGTTCAGTTCATGTAAGCCGTCAAAAGCCACTGTTACTTTTAAATCCACTACAACACCTCCTGCACGATCAAAGCGTTACGACTGTTCAATGTGGTTCGTTGTGTAGCTAGTTTGTACTTCTTGCCTTGAAACTCGATAAAACTAAATACAGGTACAACAAAAAGAGGCGTTAGCCGAATGACTTTCGCCCCTTGCTTAATATCGCCAAAAATAGCCACACTTTGTTGTGTACCCATATCCGTAACGTTTGCAATCGTTCTTGTTTCATCTGTACGTTTGACTACTTGCTTGCCTAAGTCTGGATCATAGACTTTTTCTTCTTTGTAGAATGTGATTTCATCTGTGTACCTCATAAGAATCTCACCACACCTCTTTTAGGCTTATAAAACTCCTCATCTGCTTTACGTTTGAACTCGTCAATCACTGACTGATATTCTGCAAAGTCTGAATCGGGAAAAGAAATGTTAGATCCTTCTTGCGAATAACTAGCAAATCCTTCATTTCCCACACGGTTAAAACGCTTGATACATACCTCAGTAACAATGTAATCCATTTCTTGTGGAACGAACTCCACACCGCCCAGAATCGATTTTAAACGCGCTGTAGTCAATCGTTCGATAACTTCAAGCTTATTGTCGATATTGTCTGAGAGCATTGCTTTTACATCATCTATTGCACTCATTTACCCACCTACTTCTCTTTAGTGGTTTTCTTAGCCTTTTTAGCTTTAGTTTCCACAGGTTGAATGAACGACTCGCCTAAAGTTGCCAAAACTTCTTCGTATCGTTCTTGCGTTAGGCTGATAGTCGAACCTGCTTCATATAATTTTTTCGTATGTTTATCACGAAATTTTTCTTTGACTTCGTATTTAGCCATTTATAACACTACCCTTCTGGAACTGTAGTTGGTGCTAATTTAGCAAATGCTTCATCTTTAACGACCATAAACGCTACGTCCATAGTCGCACGTAAAGCGACTAATTCTTGTTCGAATAAGTTTACTGGAGTACCGTCTGCATTTTTCAATGTAGATAATTGTGCTTCTTCTGAAATTTGGAAAGAAATGTTGAATGGAATACCATAGAAAGCGTAGTTGAAATCACCAGCATATAAGTTTCCTTTAGCTAGAGCTTTCAAATCTACTACAGGTAAGCCATCAATAGTGTTTGCAGCACGATCAAAGATTAATTCAGTTGTATTTCCTACAATTTTAGAAGCTTGACGTAAAGTAGTGCGGTTTTTACGAGTAGAAATAACTGCATTTGCTTCAAAATCATTTTCATCTAAAGTATCTTCTAAAGCTAAAATGTTATCGTAAGTCAAATCGCCATTAATAACGTTACCTGCTGCAATAGCTGATTCATCGATAGATTGTGCAAATGGATTTTCTTGATTTAGTAAAACCGCTGCATCGAACTTTTTGTAGAAAGCTTCAGCAATTTTAGGTTGCATCATAGTGAAGAAATCAGAAGCTTTATAAGTCAAATATTCACGAGATACAGGAATAATCACACCTAATTTTTTAGCTTCCATTTTAGCTGTTTGCCAAGTTGGTTTAGAAGTTTGAATTTTCTCACCCTCACCAACCCAGTATGCTCCAGGGCCACTTGCGAAGAACTCAAATTTCTTTTCTTTGCTATCCATTTCCTCAAATTTAGCTAATTGCATAGCTTTAGAGTTTTGAATAACCTCTTGTAAGATCAATGTGTTGTATTTGTCAGGAATCGTACCATCTTTCTTTTCTAATACCGTTACATTATCGGGATCCCAAGTTTGCGCGAACATTTGTAAGTGCATTTTCATAAACGGTTGTTTCTTCATGTGTTGTTTCCTCCTAATTTACGATTCTGTTGGCTTTAGCCAATTCAGCAATCGATTTCGTTTTATTTTTTTCTGTTGAAAATTTTCCGCCTTCCTCTGGTACAGATTGGCGTGCATTTTCTTTTTTGATTCGTGCTACAAAGTTTGTTACGACTGATACTGCTTGTTTAGTCGCTTCTGCATCGTCCGAAACAATCAAAGATAGTAATTCTTCATCATGTGGTAAGTTCGATTCAGAAAGCATTTTAGAAGCTTCTCGTTTCATTTCCACAAGCGCTTGACTACGTTTTAATTCAGCATTTTCATTTTTGATTTGCTCTAGTTGATGCTGTAGTTTTTCTTCAGCATTCATTTTCGCTAATTTCTTAGCTTCTTCTTCCTTTTCAGCAAATTCTTTTTCAGCTTGTTCACGAGCTTTTTTAGCTTCAGCAGCAACCATTTTAGCTACATCATCACGAGTAAACGTTCTGCCCTCTTTCTGTTCTTCTTGTTGTCCATTTGGTGGTGTAGGATTATCTGCCGGCGGTGTATCTTGACCACCATCTGTTTCTGCAAAAAGTTGTAAATTTAAAGGCATAAATAATTCGTTGTTTTTCATGATGCGTCCTCCGGTGATTACGTCACTACTCGATATATTTGATCAGTTACGCCAATCACTCGACACAGCTTTCTCTTTATAGCGTCTGTAAGCAGTAAGAAGACAAAATAAAAAGGCTAGCGTTTATTTTTCTCTAACTTTCGTTTATTACGTTCTTTTAACAGATCATCAAATTCTTTATTTACTCTGCGTTGTTCCTCACTGTCCACTTCTTCAAATAGTCTTTCTGAGTAAGGGGCGGTTGAACATTTACAATTAGGGTGCATAGGAAAGTAGTTTTTACCTACCTCCATGTCTTTAACATTGAACACTTTATCATCTAGAGGTGCGCATATATCCTCACATGCAGTAGGCTCAGCAATATAAATATATTTCTTTGTGTCGTACTTGTTATAACTATCTCGTTGTGCTTCGCCTTGTACTCGTGCGGTTTCAGTTCTCATGAGTCGTTCGGCTTGATAACGAGTAACATCAAACGTTTTTCGTAGTTCTCTAGCCAACACTTTAGGGTTCACGCCTTGAGATAAAGATTTGAATAGCAATTTCTCTAAGTCTTGCTGTAAAGCTATCGTATTACCCCAAATACCTTCAGAAAATATCGTTCTGATTGCGCCTTGATCAAGAATGCCCTCAACTTTATACGAACCATTTAAAATCTTATCTGCTTGTTTACGAAAATCTTCTTCGCTAGGCATATTCTCGGCTAAAATGCCGGCTTGTTCACGCAATTCTGTTAGTGTAGCTTCTGTCATGAACTCGTCAAACAGTTTTACTAAGCCTTCACCCATTGCCGTTGTAGCAAGTCCAATTTTTGCTTTAAGTAGCTCTAAACGACTGATACGCATTTTTAAATTGTATGTTCTCAAAAGTTTATTTGCAGTTGGCGAGAAGTCTTTTCGTTCGACCATTCTTTTAGCAGTCTTAGCAAATTCTTTTACGTCAAACTCATCTGCTCGTTTCATAGCATCTGCTATCGTGATATTTTCTTTTTCTGCATATTTAGAAACATCAGCAAGTATCTCTTTTTCGATGTCTTTCATAGTTTCTTCGAGAATGTCATTGATTAAATCTGCGTTGTTTGCATCTACTTGTATCTTACGTTCGATGTTTACTTGTTCACGTTTACGCCAGTACTCAAGTGATTTCATCTAATCAATCCTTTTCGAAGTCGAGGATATTCTGTCTTTGTTGAGCTGAGCTATCATCTTCCTCTTTGATTCGATCCATTTCTTTATCAACATCTGTAATGAATGAGCCTAAGCCTAATTTCGTTTTTTGACTGATTTCTGTACCTGCATCGACTAATGCTTTTAACTCCTCGAGAACAGCTTTAGGGAGGTTAGGTGTAAAGGTAATACGCAAACCTTTCAAGTCCGCATTCGTAAGCTCAGATGTTTCAGAACGCAAATTAAAAAGCAAACGATATCTACGAGCCATAGCCTTAGCAAAAAGGCGTTGCTTGTTAGATGTCATTTGCTCGAATCCAAATAATTTGTATTTCATAGCTTCTCCACTTTGAACACCAGAGAAGTTGCTATCTGTTAAGTCTGGAACCATTGAAATTTGATGAATATCTTTTCTTACACGATCTTTATACGATTCAACACCGTTCACATCGTATTGTTTGTAAATGTAGTTAGCGGCGATATTTGTTTTGTTTCCGTTAATATCCGTACCAGTCTGCAAAAGCAACATATTCGCTTCTTTTTGCTTGATTGCTTCATCTGTCGTAAGTCCTGCTGCATCTAAATCGCCATTAATTACTAATAGAGCATTCGTTAAGTCTGTCATATAGTTTGCAATGTCTGACTGTGCTGCATCGTATAAATCGATAAGTGATAACACATCTTCATATAAGCCCATTCTAAAGCGATTAGCCGAATACTCTGTGATAGGCACATCTTTATGAGAATGTGGTTTTGCTTCGCCATCACGTACCAATTCGATAGCACTCAGTGTGGTTTCTGCAAAGTTATGTGTTTCCTCAGCAGTATAAACAACCGGCTTGATTTTCACTTGATCCATACTCGTTGTGAAATTTGTTTTAGGATATCGAACGGCCAAAATAGGTTTACGCTCAATCGATAGATCGTATACAACAAACGTTTCAAACACGTTGCACTGATAAATCACATCTTCATCAGACTCATTTCGCATCATATACTCATAAGCTCGACCATATTTGTCCATATCTAGCCAAATTTCACCATTTAAGCCGTCAATGTCATTGTTAGCATTAAAGTCATTGATTACTTTTTGTTGTTCTTCGCCTTCTATCGCAACCTTGACTGCGTTCCCTGTGTTGTAACCCACGTCAAACGTACAAAGGACTTTACCGAAGTTATGTGCTGCACGATGATCAGCTTTATCTTTTTCTTTACGGCGTATGTTACGCATGATATTTGTATTTTTCGCTTTATAGTAATCATCAAGCACACTCAAACGCGGCACTTGTTTTTCATGATGGTGCATAATCATGTCTGCTAAGTCATTTAAGTTACTTAGAAGTTCTTCAGCAGAAGAATAGCGATAGTGTATGTTTGATTCAACTGGAAACGATACAAAGTTAGTATTTACACCAGTTGTTTGATTCAAATCTGCTCCATGTTCAAATTCGTTTACTTTATCCATTGTTCACTCTCCTTTATAATCCCATATTTCGTATACGTTTAATCATCTGAGAAGTATCTTTCTTCTTCTCAATAACGCCAATTTTATCTCGAATAGGTAAGAACGAGTATTGACTGGCGTTTATCGTATGATCGTTTGAATCTTCCGGTTTGTCACCATCCCACGCATACGTGTTTAATTCATGTATATGTACATTGCAATGATCGGCCACTAAATACATTGGCTCTTTTCCGTCTGAATCCATCCAACCAAGCATTAAATTAATACGGTCAATAATCTTCATTCGTTTATCTGAACCAGTGAACGTGTATACATTCGGTTTAGAACGCTTTAATTTAGCAAGCTCAGTTAGTGTCGCTTGGTCTGCATTATCGACATAAACCGTTTTAGACAATCCCCATTTGTTTCTACAACGCTCTAAAAACTGAAATAAGTTGATAGCCACATCGCTTGGAGAGAATGGCACTTTTTCATCTTTGTTGTTCTTTACTTCTTCTTCTAACGTTACAAGTTGCCCTGTATTCGTCACGCCTTGAAAAATAAATGAGATCGTATCTTCTGATTTAGCAGAGTAAGCAGTATCGACACCACAAGAATAATGAACATACTCTTTTTGCATTGCTTGTCGCTCGCTTATAACGTTGTTTCGGTACTCAAAATTTGAGAATATCAAACCTTCAGCACGACCTCTGACACCTTGTATCTTGTTCTTATACAGCTTAGTCCCAAGCGGAACGGAAGAAATGATTTTCTGTTTCTTCGCTTGCGTCAGTCCATCATTATGGTCAAAACTAAAAAACCAGTGAACCCAACCTTCTTTAGGTGTGGCGTTCAACTGGTCTAATATCTCTTGCGGTGCATCATGTTCATATTGCGGTAAAGGTCTAGCATGATTGATAAACTCATGATAAATCGGCAACTCTGGATCGTCTGGATTGAGTGTGGCCATTACATAATCAGCACGCATGAATATTTCTCTGACGTACTCCATATCTGCAATGTTTACCTCATCGATGTACAAACAACCGTACTGCCCACCTAATACTTTTTTCCAACGTGCTTTATTATCGTAACCCAAAACATATACGATTTTTTGACCGTTCGGCGTTTCATATTTCAGATGAGGGAGAGCGTGGTCTTTATCCCCTTTAGAGTGATAAGAAACAAAACTTCCGAAAATATCCGTTATCCCTAACTCAGATTGAATGATATTCTTTTCGATAGTCCCCAAATCTAATCCACTAAGCACATGTAGCTTTCTTTTCGATTCAGCAACACGAAACATAAATTTAACAGCGCCCACAGTTGTTTTACCTGCTGCGGTAGTTCCCTCCAGAAACTCAACATCTGTTCTATACTTCATAAATTGACGATACTTCTTGGAAAGGATTAGATCACTCATCTTCATCACCTAGTTGTGATAGTATGCTACCGAGTTTATCCATTTTAAGTTGTCCGTTGATTTCTGTTTGTTGCTTATCAGTATATAAACCAGCCATCGTCAAAATCATTTTTCTGTCTTGATGCCCTTTTTCTTCTAAAGCATATTTGAATGTAGCATTTAACACTGCACTAGCTTTTCCTTTGATTAAGGACATGCTAGTATCGTTGACCAAACTGACAAATTCTTCTTTTTTCATTGAATCGTAATATTTATTTCGACTGATTTCAGCGAGATTACACAACTCTTTGACGGTTTTACCAACGTTTTCCACGTCTAACAACACATCTAGTAATCTTTTTTCAGCAGCCGTTGGTTCATATACGTCATTTTCTGTCATGTAATCACCACCTTTCTAAATCAACGGATCTCCCCAATGCCGAACACCATAATTAGTGCCATCATCTATCGTTTCACTTCTCATGAACTCTAAGTACAATTCCCAGTTTATGCCGAACTTATCATACATCATTCGTTCATAACTTTTTCTTTGTTCTTCCCACTTCATTCTCATAAATGGATCAGCAAACGGATTATCTCCATACTGAAAAGCACGACTATGTTTGCTATTACTTTCAATACTCTTCAATCGCTCGTATTCGCTTAACGAAATCGTAATTAAAGGTTCTTGCATTCTACTCACTCCTTCCCAAAATAAAAAAGCCTAACCTAAGTTAGACTTTAATCGCTTTGTTTTCCCACTTCTTATAAGCATCAAAATAAACTTCTTCTTTATCTCCGTTGTAAGTCAATTCATAGTACATACCATCAGATAAAGTAGTAGATACCAAAGCTTTTGAATTTTGCAGCGTTTTAGATAACCAAACAATGAATACATCGTCTTTTGTGATTTCTTTCTTATCCGTTTTGTCCAAATGTTCATTTGCGTATTTTACTACTTCTTCTTTACATAATTGAATAAATTTTTCACTGTCCATTCTAATTCCTCCTCAAAATAAAAAAGCCTCACCCTGCACAGTAAGACTCGTATATACACAATATGCAGTTGTTTGCTACCTGTATTTCCGTACAGTAGCGATAAACTAAACTAATAAGAATAAATCTCATTTCGCCAAACGGTCGAACCGTTTTTTCTATAAGCCTTGTGGGACTCGAACCCACATTTCGACTGCGCTGTCGAGCGTTCTGCCAATTAAACTAAAGGCTCAAACCATTTGACACCTGACTAACACTTGTGCCTGTCGCACCGTCTGCGATAAGTTTTCGAAGCGTCCTTCGACTTTTATATGCTAGTTAAACCACACCGAAGCCTCGCAACTTCATGCACGCTTTTACGTGTTGTGGCATCTTGAAAGGAGTAAATCATGCAAAAAATGAAACCAAAGTAGTCTTGCCCTCAAGGAGCAACTAGCGTGTAATGAATCGAACATTACTTACGTCACCAGACACGCTAACAACAACTTCTAGATTTTTTATCTGCTTTGCAATGTGTTTCCGCACACTGCTGATAATACTAATTTAACACGGATTTTAGGCTAAAAAGTCCAGAAATAGTCCAAAATTAAACGCCTAGTCCTAACTTTATCGCTAACTCTTTGAAAAACTCTTTCTTCAACTCAAATGCTGTACTTCTGCTACAGTAAATCAAGTTATTTGTAATCAACCCTTGCATCGTATACTTGCGTTTTCGCTTATCCTTCAAATACAATTCTTCAATGATTACTTTCGTATTCTCATCTGATTCATCTAGCGTATCTTTTACAGCCTTCTGATTGCGTTCTAAACTTGTTAAACGTCTGTCTTGGTCAATCGTAATCAAAAGAGTTGCAGCCGCTTCTGTGTGTCCTCTGTTACTCTTAATCCATCCGTTCGCATCATTTTCGATATAAGGATGTTCGAGTTCTTCCATACGCTGTTTTAGATATTTCTCTGTTTTGTAGTAATCAGACAATACATCCACAATATAATCATACGTGCTTTTTCTCATTCCTCATCCTCCGATATCCCTGTAATCAACTCACGTTTTTCTATTTCTAACAAAGCTTTATCATTTTCTAAATGGAAAATTTCAAACTTTAAATCTTTTATATCTTTTGACAATTTCGTTATTACAAGTAAACTAACTGAAGCTAATGAACCAAAAAGCAATATTGATAAAATGTCCATTCACTCGCCTCCATGAATCTTACTCGCTTGCACAACACACATAATCGCCACACCAACACAACCGCCTAGAATAAAACTGATTAAACTGTACGCTATAATTTCGCTAGTCATTATTTTTGTCCCTCTCTCTGAAAAACTTGTTTACACGACTATTTTCAAATTCACGTTCTCGTTCTTCAATTTTTTTATTGAATCGTTCTCGCCTTTCCTCAGATTCTCTTTTAAATTTTCTGTTTGCTACGAAAGCCCAAAAAGCTATGAATATACCAAAAACTATATTGAACACTAAAATTATCGCTACCAGCGTTAAAACTATATCAGCCACGTTTATACCCCATTTCTTTTACGCTCACACGTACATTCCCCTCATGCTGAATGCAATACTCTAATTCACGTAGAACCGCTTCTTTTCCATGTTTAGCAATCATTCTGTTTATTTGTGCTTGGATATCTGTTCGTTGGATTTGTTCGATCGTTGGTTTCATAACTTACGACCTCCTAACCCACCTACTGTTGGATAAAACACATCAGCATAAACACTTACAGCTCTATCCACTTTAGTATCGATCACTTGAATACGATCATTGATTAATGGTTCTGCTAAATCTTTTAAATAAGAAGATCTAATATTTACTTTTTCACCATTGATTTCTCTAATTACTTTACGTCCGTTCAAAATAGATTGAATATCTGCTTCGCTTAACACGATTTCTTTCATGATTGTTCCTCCTTAAACAGACCTCTATCATTATTGATATATCCCGAATTGATCATGAATTTAGTTAAATATTTTATTGCTGTGTCCTTTGCTATAGATGAATGCTTATATAACGAGATATAACTCAATACACTTTCATCAACATTCATATGAAAATTACTCCTACTAAAATTTGCTGCTATATCTTTTTGGATTTCTTTAATGATTCGATCAAACTTAATCATTTTACTGCACCTCATTTCAAGAATATTCCGTCATTACTATTTTCAACAAAATCACTATCTCATTTAGGCTAAAATACTGCCTTTTTATTTTTCTGAAATATGAGATAGTGATTATTTGCGTATATTGATGAAATAACTATGTCAGAATATTTTTATTATTTATTGCTGAACCTCAAATCATACTCTTTTAGAATATAATTATATTTCTCTGTCACGAATCGAAACCGATCTTGTCTAAGTTCCAAATTACCTCTCCAATTTGTTTGTTGATCCAGATCATACAATTGTTGAAATCCTGTTTCGATTTCTTTAATCAGCAAGTCAACCAAAGCAGAAGTTTGCCAGTGTTTTTGAGTTCTGACATCGGCAGCAGTCTCTTTTAATTTAAGCTCTCGCTCTCTAGCTCCATATAACTGATTTTGTTTACTATTGATTTGTTGCATGAGTTTCTTCAAGATCATATCTGCATAAAGTTTAGTGAAGTCTGTCATGAATTATTCTTCTTCCCAGAACATTTCATCGAAATAAATATTGAAGTATTTACAAAATTTTTCTATCACTTTCCCTGAAGGTATCGATTGTCTTTTTTTGAATTGAGTAATTCTTCCACTCTGTATGCCGTTAGCCGCTTCAAAATGGTTAACAGATTCCCCGCGTTTTTCTAACTGCCTATCAAAGCAGTCCCAGAATACTTCTGCTATTGATTTCTTATTCATCAGCAGCCACCTCACACCACATTTTGACGAACTCGTTTGAGTTATTTCGATACCAATCGTAGATTTCCGATTCTCTCATTTCGCTTCTGCTATACTCTAGATTATCCAAGCATGAATAAAAATTAAGATTATCGCTCAAGCACTCTTTCATATACTCACGAGCTTTTTCTTCAATCGTTTCGTCTCTACGTAATTCGATTGGTGTTGCTGCGTATTCAGTTAATAAATCGAATAAGCGTTCTTTTTGATGAATAGTCAAACGAGCAAAAGAGGAAAAGCGAGTCCCTATAGAAAGTTCGCTTTCGATAGAAACTGTAGAAATAATTGCACCTTCTTTGTCTTCTACAACTAAGCATTTCTCAAAGAAAATGGATGTTCCAATCGCTTTTTCTTTAACTCCGCCTACAAAATCTAACACTTCTGCTCTACTGATAAAATTACTTGTTTCCATGTTTAGTCCTCCTCGTCATAATCATCATATTCTGCTGTATCATTCTCATCTCCAACAGGTTCACCACCGACAGAATAAGTTGTAAATGTATTTACTTCGTAGCAATCAGAACAATAGCGTTGGTGTTCATCTACTTTTATATAGTTATCTCCAACGGCTAAATCTCTATCGCAATTCTCACAATACATATCTATTTCCACTTCTCCTGCATATTCTTTATTCTGGGAATAACTAGCGAATTTCATTGCTTTTTCTTTACTACTAAAAAAACTTTCGCTTACTATTTTCCCATATATTACATAATTCACTTTATGTTTCGTCACTTTCATTCTTCTCTCTCCTTTTATATCCAAAGCATGCTAAATCCCGATAAGCGTTATACAACGTTTCACGATTGACGACAATCACGTTTTCGCTGTGTATGATCGCATTTGCTTCGTCTGTACTGATTTCTTCATATGTCCGCTCATCCTCGAAACAGAGTATGCTTCGAGAAGGCGAACGGTAGATTTTTAGTGTCATATCAAAATGGTACATCTTCTGATATATCTACACTTGTTCCAAAAGGATCACTACTACCACCATACGAACCGCTAGAACCATTCTGATTGTAGTTAGATGTATTTGTATTCCCTCCGCCTTGACCGCCACCAGAAGCGTTATTTGCGTCTCTCTTTTCAAGCAAATCAAAGTGTTCTACTACTACCTCAGTTACATAAACGCGCTGTCCTTGTTGATTCTCGTAGTTGCGCGTTTGTAATCTTCCTTGCAAACTAATCAGATGACCTTTTCTAGCATAATTTGCTAATGTTTCAGCCGGTTTTCTCCAAATCACACAGTTAATGAAGTCTGCTTCACGCTCTCCACTTGCATTTGTAAAATTGCGATTTACTGCTAACGAGAAAGTAGCAACCGCCGTTCCATTTGCGGTATATTTTAAATCTGGGTCTTTCGTCAATCTGCCAATTAATACAATATTGTTAATCATTTATTTTCCTCCAATTCCACTTCTATACGTGGGTTTTCTTTATCTACTACAAAATCGTATGAGTAGCCTTTTATTTCTTTCCAACCGTCATTTTTCAACAGACCGCATTCGATCATGCCATCCTGAATAAATTTCACTGCAAATTGAATGTTATCTTTATCTTTGCGCCTATCTTTACAGTAAAAAGTAACGTGTAATGTTATAGGCAATTTAAGTTTTTTCGCTCTAATCGGAGCAAATGCGGCAGCACATCGTTGCGTTTCCTGTTTCTTCAACTTTGCGCCACCAAATTTATTCGCCCGTTGAGCATTAATGAATTTATTTAAATCGATCAATTCCCCTTGAATTACGACTTTCATTCGCCAACCTCCATAAAATCGATACACAACCGCTGTTCTCGTTCTGCTATATCGAAAATGAGCCATTTCGTTTCCTCTGCATGATCTTTCATGCCGTTTTGTTCGAATATTTTCACTTGCTGCTCTAGTATCTTGACGAGTTTCGAACGTTTCCAGTTATTCTCATTCATGATTTCTAAATATTCTTTTCCAGTCATCCATGCCACCGATCAAAATCAACCGAGAAGTCCATAAATTGTTTTATGAAAATAAATGGTGCTACTCCAGTCAATCCCTCTCTATTTTTCGCAATATCACAAGCAATCCGTTTCGGATCGTTTTCATCAGCAGATAGAAATAAAACAGCATTCGCATCTTGCTCGAGTGAGCCGGATTCTTTTAAATCTGATAACATCGGTTTTTTATCATTACGTGATTCAATTGCTCGAGACATTTGAGCCAATAAGAAAATCGTAATGTTATAATCGGTCGTAAGCTTCTTCAATTCGCGAGTTACCTCATTCATGACTTGTCGTTCATTTTTGCGTGTATCATTGACTGTGATAAGCCCTGCGTAGTCTATAAACGCAATATAGTGCTTTTTGTCGTCTTTGCGTTTCTTGATTGCCATTTTTATATCGTTCAGCTTGGAGTGTTCAGAAGTAAACACTCGCATATCGTACTTTTCAATAATATCCATGTACGCTTGACGAGATTTCTTTTTGTTTTCTTCGCTTAATTTTCGACTGATAAACAACATTGAATTGATTCGTGTTTGTTTTGATACAAGTCGTGTAATCAACTCGTTTTGCCCCATTTCAAACGTAAAAAAGTCACACGCTACATCCTCATTTTTTTCGAACGCTTGTTCCATGATATTGAGTGCAAATGCCGTCTTTCCTGTTGCTGGTCGTCCAGCTAGAACAATCAATTTGCCTCCAGTTAGCCCACCGCCTAAAAACTGATCTAGCGGTTCAAACGTTTTGACTGCATTGTTTTCTTCGTCTAATGATTTAGAAAACTCAACAAACGAATTTTGTAGATATCCGTTAGGCTTTGTATAAGCCGCTTCCTCGTATTCTGAGAGATAACCTTGTAATTTATCGCCATCTTGTTTAGAAAGCGTCTGAGCGAATACAGAGGAAATATAAGATAGATTTCTTTCTAAATAATCGATGTGAACTTGTCTCGCTAGTTCTTCCTCATTTCCAGATGACTCAGCAAATCCTTTTAACACTTCTAAATCGTCAATCGTCCCAGAACTAAAATAGTCAATCGTCCGCATTTCTCTGTGTACCTGTTCTAGCGTGTAAGACGTCCCTCTGAGCCTGTTTATCGCTTCGATGATATTCTTATACCCAAAGTTTTCAAACCACGTTGAGTCGACTTCTATAGCGGTTATAAGCGACTGGTCATTTAGTAACTCAGCAACTAATTTCATTTCATTGTTCATAAGCTTCACGCAGCCTTCTTTGATCTTCTTCTATTTCTGAATCTCGACTACTAGAGATTGGTTTAATGTATTCATTTAGATATTCATCGAACTTGTTTCCAAAGAGCGTTTGTGGTCTAAGGTACTGACTCATTTTTGAATCATTACTCCACTGTTTCACTTTGGTATCGATAACTTTTATAAAGTCGTCATATGTTTGTCCTTCATTCATTCTTGCTTGAATGAGTTTTTTCCACTTATCTGTAACTTTGTACTTTTTGCCAGTCTGTTCGTTTAGGTAACTGATGATTTTAGAATAAGGAGCTGTGTCGTGCTTGCTCGACAATATATCTATGTTGTAATTATCTGTGTAATCATCTGTTAAGGTTTCTGAAGAAACTTCAGTTTCGTTTCTTAAGTTTCTTAAGATTCCAATCTGAACATTCTTAAGAATCAAATCTGATAGATTATTCATCAAAACTCGATAATGTAACGTAGGCGAACCGTTAGCTTTTTTGAGTTTTGTTTCAACTACATTCAATTCTTTCAATTTCTTAATTGATCGTCTTACTTGATATTCACTCAAGTAAATTTCTTCTTGCCATTCTCCATAAGTTTTATAGAAAAATCCGTCTGTTCGTTTAGATTTGTCAGACCAGAAAACTAATTGATTGAGGAGTAAAGCAGTATTCAAATCTTCTGTAACTTTCAAGTAAACAACTGGAAAGCTAATGATATTTTTTTGACCAGAAAAGCTAGTGATTAGGTTGTTAATTTGTTCGTAATTGGTCAATAGTTACCCTCCTATTCTTAAATTTTTGATTTCATCTTGATTCAGTTTCACGCCTAGCACTTTGTACTTCGATTTAAACTCCGATAAACCGATTTGGTGCTTTTCATTATGATGAGTTCTGCACAACGCTGCAAAAGTAAATTCTGTATGATCTACCGACTTGCGTTTTCGTCTGCCCAAAACTTTATCGAAGTGATCTATATCAGAACCACGTTTGCCGCAAATGCAACAAGTACGAGTCATCACACATTTATAAAAGAAATATTCGATATTTTGTGGTGCGATCTCGTAACCTTCCTTGAAGGGTATATCGTGTTCAAAAATAAAATCGAGTACCAATTCATCTAAAAGTGAAATATCATCAACCGTATTCATTGAACTATTCGATAGGCTTACGTTAGAGCCTGTGAGAAAGCGATACTGCCAATAGAATATGTCCTTAAGGTCATCAAAAGGCTGTCCAGTAAAAGCCGTTATATCGTTCATCAAAGCGAATGTGAATGCTCGTTGTTCGCTAGTAAATCCACGTGGATCCTTGATAAACAATTCTGCTTGTCGTTCGCCTTCATAATTAGCGAATGTCCGCTTCAGTCGTTCGATATTTAGTTCATCTTTTAACTCAAGCGTGATCTGATTGCCATCAATCTTTTTGATCGCTGCTAAGTAGTTGAGATTATTCATCTAATCACTTCGCTTTTTTAGCTTCTTTTTCTTTTTCCTTAGCCTTTTTTTCAGCTTCCATCATTGCGTGATTCAAAACTCGTAATAATATGCCGTACTGCTCATGATTGATCATTTCGATATGCCCAATAGGTTCTAAACCTAAGCTTGCAAATTCTTGTTTAATTTGTTTGTTCGCTCTTTGAACAAGAGTTGGAAGTGTGTCCATCTCTGTGATCTTATCGAGCGATCTAACCAAAGCTTCCAATTTGTCTAACTCTTTAAGTGAGATAGTAGGGAAGTCCGGTAAGTCCTCACCAACGTAGATGAAAATACCTAATCCATGTTTTGCTAGTGCTTTAACAAATGCACGCTTTAACGCTTTGTTGACTTGAGACATGCTAGGTTTCGGAACATCTTGATTTTTGAAATCTAATACCGGAAAAATCTCTTTTTCTGTCTTTCCTTTTACCGTCACGGACACCACTACAAAAGAACTATTTTCTGTTTTTTGGTAAGGTAATTTCTTTTCGATTAATTCAGTAAAGGTTCCAGATTGATTCTCAAATAGTTCATAATGCAAAAACCATTTTTCTTCGACTTTTGCGAACTCATCGAACTCTTTCATCAACTCATGTGCTTTAGCCCAACTTAGATAATCAAAACGCCCCTTTTTTGCAATATATTTTTTTACTGGTATTTTTTTCATTTCGATGAAATTGTTCGGCATGATTACGATTTCTTCACTCATTCGACTTCCTCTTTTCTCATGACCCATTTAGGATCACCGTATTTGATATATTTGCCTTTTTCGTAGTAGCTTAGTTTTTCTTGATGCCAATTTTTATAAGCATCTAAAACATCTTGATAATCTTCCCACTTAGCGATAACTAAAGACTTTGCTCCGTTTTTAGTAAATTCAATCTCGCAAACCTCATCCCAACGAGTAATTAATTTCCCTTTGAAGTCATGAACTGTTAGCGTTTCGCCAACTTCTTTATAGGAGTGATCGCTAGTCGAATTGACGTTTGTCATACAATGATTTGATTCGTCTTGTAAAATAGAATCGTAGTTTTCCATTGCGAAACCTCCTGTTAATTGCTATAATTGTGTAAATCTTATTTCGTGTGTGGCTAACTATTTGCGGTAGTTAGTCTTTTTTTGTTGCATAACCACTCTATAAACAACCATGATGTAATGACTCCTAAGAAAAGAAGTAAATAAAACCATCCCATCCAATACATAAAATCCCTCCTTGATTTATTCGTGAAAAGAGTTACAATGTTAATGAGGTACCCAACAATCAATACCTCGCTTTCTAAAACAACATTTTTTTCATCTACGGAACTTCTACTTTGAAGTTCCTTTTTTTATGAATATTTATTGAAATCTATTGTGATTTGTTTTACAATTGCTTAAGGAAGAACTGATTCTTCTTAAGACATCGATCTCAAACATTTCTGTTTGGGATTTTTTTGTGTGCAAATCAATCTGGTATACTGTCCTTATCAGTCAGTGGTCGGCTGAAATACTGATAAGGAGGTGAGAATATATGGATTATTCTAAAATTGCTTTTACACTTGAATTTGATGACGATAGTGCAAACTCAAATGCTAATGAATACTTACAAAAAGGTTGGTTGCTCATTAGTGTAGGGCCCAAATTAATCGATTTAGTCGGAAGTGCAAACCAGCCTTATTACAATACTGCTTATGTTGTTGGAGCAACAAAAGAACAGTACGAAGAATATTTAATCGAGCAAAAACAACTAGATGAAGAATTTAATAATCTATTTAGTTGAATGAATTAATTCCGTATAAAGTTCTGTATCTGAAAGATATAGAGCTTTATTTATTTCTACATAGCTAAGACCAGATTCTGTGCAACTCTTTTTAATCTCATTTAGTAGTGATTTTGTTTTATCGGAAATGGAATTTTTATCTATAGTTGTTGGCATACCCTCTGTTAATTGAATTTTTTTCATTATTTTTCCTCCTCATTCTATAAACGAAATTCAATGATCAAACGTCAAAAGAATCATTCAGCTTTATCAAACAACGTTTCGATTGTTGGTAAAATGTCATGTTTCTTCAAAAAGTCGTAGATGAATAAATGTCCTTTTTGCGTCCATTTCATAATCGGCTTCAAATTATCCGAACCTTGAACCGGAACCATTTCAGTATGCGTGTAGCCTTCTTTTTGATATTTCGCATATAATAGCCATGCTTTACCTTGTCGATATTGAATTCCGTAGTCGTGAAGTAATCTATTCATTTGTACAGCACTCATACCGTAGTTTTTTGCAATGAAACTGATAGGTGTGATACTTTTATTCGCTAAAATGGTGTCGTAATAATTTGCTTTAGGTTGCAATTCTGCGACCTTCTGTTCTGCGACTAATCGACCAGTACGTTCTTGCTTAAGTTGTGTAGCTAAGTTGATAAGTACATCTGGATTGAGTAAAGCTTCTTCAATTTTTTGATCTGTTAGATAAGCACCGTGTTTTCTGATCGTTGGTAGTACTTCTTTAGTTACCCACCGTTTGAATTGTTTAGCGCTTGGAAGTTTAGATTTTAGAACTAAACTGTATAAGCCTGATTCGTTGATAAGAACAACTTCACGATTCTGACCTGCCAGAACGATTCGTTCGGTCAGCTTATCTTCTTCATCAACATGATCTCTGATCGCTTTAGCGGTATTTGAATACCCAAGAATGTCCGCAACATCTTTACCTACAAAATATGGTTCGTAGTTGATTACCAAAGTTTTGACTTCTTCATCACCAAAATTAAAAATTTGAGTTTCTTTCATCATTTACGCCTCCTGTTTTAATGAGATTTCATCTTTGCTTTTTGAAAACAAATACTTGATTTCATATTCCGGAAAAAAAGTTTCTTGAATTTTAATAGCTTCGCCAAACTTAAAATCTGATTTTCCATTAATTTTTTCGCTAATCGTTTGATATTTGACTCCTAACAAATCTGCCATATCGACTAAAGAAACATTTTTCTTTTTGCGAATATCCTCTAAGTTATTCAACATTTACACCACCCTCTCTTAATACGAAAATTCGTACCAGTGATTAAAAAATATATAGCGTGTTGCCTTGCTATACTCATACTATATACGAAAATTCGTACCGAGTCAATACTAAAATTCGTATTTTTTGAAATTTATTTTATATACATACGATTTTTCGTATGTTATACTATGTTCATAGATAAGGAGGTGACATTATGAACATAGAAGAAAATTTAAAAAGTATGATTGAAGCGAAATACGGAAACGTCAAAAACTTTTCAATCAAAAACGATCTACCGTATACCACGGTTCGTTCTATATTAGAGCGAGGAGTTTTGAATGCTAAGGTTGAAAATATTATAAAGATGGCTGATGGTTTAGGCGTTAAAGCTGAAGATTTATTAAGAGAAAATCCTCAACCTTCCGTTAAATCTTCTATAGAAACAATCTACAATCAACTTGACGCAGCAAGACAAGCTAAAGTATATGATTTCGCTAAATACCAACTAAAAGAACAGAACAAACGTCCTGCACTAACGATCGTATTAAATGGTTATGTATCTGCTGGAACTGGTGAATGGTTGGATGATTCAGTGAAAGATGAGGTTGAATACACCGGAGAAGTACCAGAGCATGATTTTGCGGTTAAGGTAAATGGTGATAGTATGATACCTTTGTTCGATGATGGACAAGTAATCTTCATTAAAGGCACGTCAGAAGCTCGTGATGGTCAGATAATCGTTTGCGAGATAAACGGTGAAGCGTTCGTTAAAAAGCTTTCTGGCGATCGTTTAGTATCGTTAAATAAAGATTATAAAGATATTCATATTTCAGAAACAGATGACTTTAAGATTTTCGGTGTCGTGATTCTGTAAACGAGAAGCCACTATTTCCAATTGAAGTAGTGGTTTTTTATTGGTATTCTTAAACTATTAAATCTAAGGAGTAGATGAAAAATGAAAATGGGTATGAGAAAGCCGAGTCTGAAAAAATCTATATCGGCACGTACTACAGGTAAAGCAAAAAGAAGTGTAAAAAGCGCTGTGACACCTGGATACGGTCAAAAAGGTATGGGGTTTGTTAAAAATCCTAGTCGGTCAGTTAAGAATAAAGTATACAAGAAAACCACTTTTAGCTTTTGGGATTTGTTTAAATAGACTGAAATTAGGGGGTTCAATTCAATGAAAAAAGAATATATATTTAAAGGCGGTTCTAAGTCTAAAATCACTATCGATAATGATAAATTAATTATATCAAGAAAAGGTATGTTAAATTTTTTAAACCAAGGTTTGAAAGGTGACAAAACTATTTTCATAAAAAATATTTCTTCTATCCAATTAAAAAAGAATGGATTTAACAACGGTTATATACAATTTTCTTTGATTGGCGGCGGAGAATCAAAAGGCGGTATTTTGGCTGCCACACAAGATGAGAATACAGTTATGCTAGGTAGAAAAGGTGAATATGAACAAGCTTTAGAAATAAAAGAATATATTGAATCACAACAAATGATTGAAAAGAAAACATCTACTATTTCAGCAGCAGATGAAATCAAGAAATTTAAAGAGTTGCTTGATCTTGGCGTTATTACTCAAGACGAGTTCAATGCTATGAAGAAAGAAATATTAGGATTATAAGCACTCATGTAGCACTTTTTATTTGCGCATTTGCAAACGCTCTATTTTATGATAAACTAGTTACAAGCTCTTCCCTGAACGAGAGCCCTGTAATGACATAGTTTTGCCCTGTTTGTTCCCCAGACAGGGTATTTTTGACTAAATTTTGTAACCACGTTACAATTAAATAGTACATATGGAGTACTCATGTAGTGCTTTTTTTGTTTAAACTTGCAAACTATTTTAACTGTGATAGACTACATGTATACTCTCCCTCTCATGAGAGTTATTTATACAGACATGCCCTCTATCCTGTAATTGAGGGTTTTTGTCTTGTCTTCTTATGATATTCACGAACCGCCCTTTGTGAATATTGACTTTATTAAAAGTCTGTATTATCCTCAGTTCAAGGCTTATAAACCTTGCATTCGTTCAGGAGTATTCCGTTTTGGGATACTCTATTTTTTTGACTAAATTTTGTAGATGCGTTAGAATTAAGTCCCTTTATCTATTATTTTTTCCCCTACTCATTTGAGTGGGGATTTTATTTATTTAGCCTTGAAAACGTTTTATTTTGTGGTATAATTAAACCAATAAAAACCCTATACTAGAAATGGGTTTTTTATTGGTTTACACCCTGTCTGGCATGCCCTGCCGATGGGGTATTTTTATGCGCAAAAAACCACCCGTTAGAGTGGTTAGATAGATATAGCAAGTTTTTGTTTAACTTCGTTTTTATTTGTAAAATCAATAATATCAATATTATATTCGGCTAAAGAATCTATATTATTATTTGTTGTACTTTTACTTTTATCAACACCGTTAATGAGTAAACATAATTTTTCGTTCTCTTGATAATTTTTTTGTCTATATTCAGCTGTATCTAACAATGTAACAAGTGCGTTTTCAACTGTCGTTCTGGTAAGAGTATTATGAACTTTTACTAATTTTATTCCTTCTTTGGTGAAAAATCCAAAATCAATTTTATGATCTAATTGAGATTTTCCTGTAATTGAAAAACTTGGAATTTTATGATAAAACTTAGAGTTTTCATTAAAATACTCTAAAGCTTCATCATAAAAGATACTTTTAACATTTTTGGACGACAGCATCGTCATATCATTAATTTTAAAAATTAACTGTGTCATGTCGTGTACTGCTTGTCCTATATTTTTTTTATGGATTGGCTTTACAATTTCATTTTTTGCTGTCAATTCAGCATTATCTAATCTAATCAATGTATTCAATATTTTTCTTTTATGTGTATTTTTTCTAGTTACTGTATTTCCATTTACTTCCAAATTCCAAATTGTAAATCCTTCATCTGATAAAACTAATTTACCATCAACTAATTTCACAATAAAAGAAATACTATCTCCAAAGCTATCTATAAAAGGAGTTTGAACATCAATGCTTCCAGAATTTTCAAGTTGCAAAAAATTATAGTTACTTTTTACCCATTCAAAATATTCAGTTGCAATTTTATCTGCTTCTAACATTTTATTCGCCCTCCTTTATAGTTAGAATAATGTATCTTGGTTATGTATCTCAAGATTAATTTTACCTTGTTTTTCAATATTTGCATAATCACAGATATCAGTAAATACAGCTAAAAAATCATCAGAATTTTTTATATTTTCAAATGGTAATGAAAAACATTTCATGTAAGTACTACCATCTTGTTTATGATAAAATTCTTGCTCAGAAAATATATTTATTCTATTCCCGCTAATCCTAGTTCCATCAGCATTTTTATGAAAACTATTACTTAATGTAAGTCTGAATAAGACGTGCTTAGTTGTACAATCTAAAAAATTAAATATTTTTTTAGATTCTGTATAAATATACTTGAGAGAAAATTCTCTTTTATCTTTAAAAGAAGTCATCTTTATCTCTCCGCTATCTCCGTAAGTCAAAGTTTTAAAATGTTTTTCCATAGCCGTTTTAAATACTTTTATTAATTCCATAGCTTCTTCATCTGTAAGCAGTAATTCTGATAATTCCATATAGGTATTTCCTCCATATAGTATCGATCCTTCATCTTAAAGAATATAGCATTCTTGGGAACAACACAAACATTATTAGTAAATCTTCACAAAATCTCTTGACTTTCGGCTTTTCGCTGACCAGAATCGAGTGAAATTGGTGTGTGAGCATAGTTGTACCCTAGACTGACTAAAATAAAAAAATCTTAGTCGATTAGAGTACAACCTCCTGACCGTCGTCTCGTTTATCGGAGCCACGTTCGCACCTCATGAAGTTGGATATTTCTATCAACGAGAACCCTCTTAAAATACGCCCTAAGAGCATCGTTCAAGTTTACTGTGCACATGCACCGTATTACCACCCTAGCCGTTAAATCGGTCGCTACCACCATTCAGAACACGACATCATGAGGTCTGTCGTTTGTGTCCCTAGCATTCGTTATTGCGGCGGCGTATGCTTAACCTTTCTACTTATTCCCTATCTTTTAAAGGTCAGACAGTGGCTCGTCTGCTTTGATGCTTATGTAATTAAGTGCATCATAGCAAGGTTTCAAGCGTATTTATATAGATTTAGCTAACTCATATGCACGCATATACGCATATTTGCATGCACGCATGCACGCATATACGCATACTTGCATGCACGCATACACGCATGCAAATCTGAACATAAATGAATACTGTCAAATCAACTTTTTATGTCTTTATTTTTACATGCACGCATATATGCATGCACGCATATTTGCATGCACGCATACTTGCATGCACGCATACGAGTTTACGAAGAAACCCATATAAAGTTTTGCATGCGTAAGTTCATATGGTATTATGTATGCAAAGGATAATATAGGAGGAGATTATGATGACTAAGGTTATAAGTTTTGGGAATTTTAAAGGTGGAACTGGGAAAACAACAAATAGTACAATGGTTGCTTATGAGCTTTCCAACATGGGATATAAAGTACTTCTAGGAGATCTAGATCCACAAGCAAATGCTACTGATCTATTGCTACTTACTAAAAAAAGACGAGGAGAGTTTGACGTAGATAAAACTATGATGACTTGTCTTGCTGAAGGTAGTTTTAAAGACTCAATTGTTGAGATCAAAGAAAACTTGTTTCTATTGCCATCTGCTGACGACTTTTCTAGCTACAATATGTTTTTAGAACAAAAATTTCCAAATTCTGATTTTACTTCACGCAATAATTACTTTAATGATGTATTGAAAGAAGTAAAAGATGATTATGACTTTATCATTTTAGATAATCCGCCTTCAATCAGCATATACACAAACTCTAGCTTGATTGCATCTGATTATGTAATAGTTGTCCTACAGACCCAAGAGAGAAGTCTTACAGGAGCTGAGGCGTTTGTTGAATACTTAAATGAGTTCGTCAATCAGAACGACCTTGATTTAGAAGTGATTGGCATTCTTCCGGTTCTATTAAAGAGCGATTCAATTTACGATAATAGCGCCTATAAAAATTCTGTAGATATTTTTGGAGAAGAGAATGTATTCAAAAACATAGTAAAAAATATGGAAAGATTGAAAAAATATGACTCTAAAGGAATAATCGATGCACAATTCGATGAGTTAGAAAGTGATTTTCACGATACCAGAGTTCATAATTTGTATAAGACAATCACAGAAGAAATGTTGGAACGGATTGATATGATTGAGAAAGGGGAAATCTAAATGGCTCGTTTGATTACTAGAGAAGATAAAGTTAAACCTAAAACTCGATTCAATCCAAATAGCTTCGTTGAACCCCAAAAAGAAGAATCAAAGAAAAAAGCTAAAGTGAAATATTCTAGTTTACGTTGTACCGAAACCACTAAAAACAAAATCAATGCTTTGGTTTCTACTAATGACTTTGAAAATATCGAAGACTGTTTAAAACATATGTTAGCTGCTTATGAGGCTACTATGTCTAATGAGAAGATTCAGGAATACGAAATTATACAAAAGATATTAGAGAGGAAATCGAATAAATAATTTTTCTATGTCAGAGGAGGAGTAAAAATGGAAGTTAAAGTAAATACAACTATCTTAATTGATGAATCAAAAGAACAAGTGTTGAACAACTCAGTTAGTGATAATAGCAAAAAAATGAACAATCTTAATTTAGACGAAAAAGTTACATTCAATACAAATATTAAAATCAGTAATCACACTAGGAACAAGTTACAAGCATTGGCTAACTTAGGTTATGCTGGCTCACAAAAAGATGCAATTGATTTAATATTCTCAGCATATTTAGATACGTTGTTAGAATCTGAAAAGAAAGAGTTAGAGCTTCAGATAGATGTTTTAGAAAGAAAAGACGCTAAATTGAGAAAAAAATAGTCATTCAAGTGGTCTGTGCAGCGTGCATGAACCACTTTTTTTGTACAAAAAAAAGCCCACTCCAATTAAGGAATGGGCTTTTATATTTATTTTAATTTTGGACGTAGGTTTTCTATTTGAAAATAGAAAAAACGGCATTTTTTTAATTTTGAATTTGCTTTTGAAATCAAAAGTAAGTCAAAACTATATCATATCTAAATGAAAATGACTGTATCTTTAAAGCTGTATTGGCCACTCACACCATCATTTCCGAGTGGATCATAACAATATCGACTCATGACATACACGTTCTTGTTCTTCAGTACGTCTTTAACATCCACAGAAGCATCAAAACGACATTTGTTCGCTTGTGCTAGTTGATTATTGTTAAATGCTTTTTTCACATCGTCAGACTTCTGATACGAGTTTGCAGTGATATCGTAGCGTGTAATTTCTTTGTTTGTTTCACGATCCATGATGAATAAATAGTGGTAGTCGCCTTGCTTTTGATTTGAAGCTAAATGCCAACCTGCCGCACGCAATTTCCCATTTTCTAGTTTGAATAAATCGAGGTTTCCAGTATCGACTTTCGGATTTTGTGCAAAGTTTGAGTCAAACCAGTTTTCAGCGTAAGATACGTTTCCTTTTTCGTCTGAAGCACGCAGCATGATACAATATTTTTGACCTTCATTTAATACTTTAGGTGTAGCACCAGAAAATTCTACGCCCACATTTGCGTTTTGTGGATTAGGAAAGACTGCTGCAACATCCGAACGAGAAGTCCATTTTCCTTTAACACGGTACAGTTCTTTGTCTTTAACTGGATCAACAAAGAATAACCACGGTGTAGTATTTTTCAAGTCGTTTTTCTTATGCAGTAACCACCCTTTAACTAAAAATGCTTGACTGTTTAAATTCACTGAATCTAAACACGCTTTAATTGGGTTTTCTTGAATTGTAATTTGTGGCGTTTCACCATTCGCATACTTTTTAACTTGATCTACAAAATATTGTCTAGTTTGTAAATTTGTCCCGTGGAGTTGTTTAGAACGTTCTGGACAACTTGTGCTAGATAACTCACAGTGTAGCGGAAAATGATCTAAATCGATCGGAATATTGAATTGTTTGCAAAGCTGAGCAGCAAGCTTGAATGCCTTTTGTTCATTCGATAAAAATGTATCTAAATCACCTAATTGTTGACATACTTCAATACCGATATACCAAGCATTCCCTGTTGGATTAGCACAATGCCAAGCCATATTCATTGGGTCTTCTGCTTGATAAATCCCATCACTCGCTACGTAATAGTGAGCAAATCCACTTTCTGCGTCACGAGTAGGCAACCACCCTTTGTAAAATGCAGCGGTTGCGTTTCGACTTCCTGCGTCATTGTGGATCACAATTTTCGTCGGGTTAGCACCACGAGCGCCAACGATACCTGGATAAAATAATGTCATTCCCCATCATCCTCTTTCTTATTATAGTTCAATGCACTAACACCCGTTACAGCCCCTAGAAAAACCGTTACAGCGTTCAAAGTGATAACTGCTAAATCAGTATCGCCCCAACCGTAAGCTTTACCTAGCACGCCCACAAGCACAGATAAAGCAGGTAGCACAGTAAGCACTACCCACTTAATAATGTTGTATGTTTTATTATTAAACATCATTTTTTCCCCTTTCTTAATTCAGCGTTTTCTACTTCTAATTCATCCACTTTTTTTTCAAGCGATTCTACTTTTTCCTCATAAAACGCAATCTCTTTTTCATGTCGTTCTTCCATAAGCGTGATTTTAGCCTCGAGTTTATCCACTTTTGTTTCTAACTTCTCTACTTGCAATTCGTAACGTTCAAACATTGCAGTCGCATTCTCATAGTTTGTTCTTTCAAGATTCGCTTTATTATTTAGTTTTGATGCTGCGTATGCCCCCAGTCCTGTAATTATTACAGGTACAATCGCAATCAATACATTTTCGCTAATCATTAAAATTCTCCCTGTAAGCCACACCAATCGCTAAAAATGATAAACTGCCGCTTAAAATCCACATTGTGTTAGGGGGAGAACTGAACAAGAAGCTGACAGAAAATAACATCCAAAATGAAGCTAATCCGACTAATGCTATACGTCTTACTTTCGTATTATTGGTAAATACTCCAATCAACTTTAAAATCGCTAGAATGAGAAAAATACCGGCAATTTCAAAGCGATTAAAATACTCGTCAACGATTTGATAAACTTGATAGCGATCTAAGATAGGTGGAAACAATAAAATCTGGAAAGCATACAGAATAGTCGTGAATGAGAGTAGCAAGCTATCCCATTTTTTGCGTAGTAAGTTTTGCATATTTACACCTCTTTCTATAAAAAAAGAAGCAGTCTATTCGACCACTTCTTCTGCTTCATTTTCCGCTTGCTGACGTTCTGCTTCTAATCTTTCTTGTTCCGCAGTATATTTTTTGACTTCTTCGATAACTTCTTTAAACGTTTCTTCTGAAAATGTTCCGTTGACTAAACTGTTTCCTGCCATAACATTGACTTTCGCAGCATTGAACGAACCGTCTTTCAACCCTTTTAGCATGTTTTCCTTCATGAATTGTTCAAAATTAAATGTCATATTATGCTCCTCCTGAAGTTGTGACGACTGCGTTTGTGAGTTGTTGCAGTTTGTAATCGATATATTCGTTTGTATAGCGACCTGTTGTGAAGTTTTTTGGATCGTTTGAATCGATGTTTGAGGTTGCAATGTATTTAGGAAAAGAATTAAACTTATCGAATTTTTCATTCGTTAAATACATTGTTATATTCTTTGATTTAGATATACTCTTATTTGAAATGAATATATTCGATAAATCTGTTTCACTACCGTTTTTAGCTCTTAAAACCATATAAATTCTTGAAGGTTTACTTCCGTCTGAACAAAGACGTTCATTTTTGAATGTACAAAAAACATAACCTTTTTGTCCAATTTCTAAAACTGAAGTAGTATTCGCATATTGAACGTATTCAGCACCTTTAGAATTAGTTAAATGTGCAAAACCAATAACGCTCCCTTTTCCGTAAGATTGAGTCAAATCAACATATAACATCGTTGTGAACGTCTGACCCCAGTTGCTTTCGTCAATATTTACATATTCATAATAGTTGTTCCAACCTTTCAAATTTACGTTCAATTTTTTGCTAGTATCAATTTCTAATAAATTTTTTTCTGGCTTCACAGTCGTAAAATCAACACTCATATCCTCGCTATTCGCCCACGCTAATTTCGGCTTCTCCAGAAATCCCTTTGCTTTAATCGTTTCAGCATTTTCTTTAACAAATGCAATATCCTGTTCCAACTTTGGTCTAATCGCTTCAATCTGTTGTTTTTCATAATCCGCAGCATTCTCTACATCTTGAACACTCTCACTCATACTTTCTTTAGCAGTCGCAACATCTGCACTTAAATCAGTCTGACTAGCAATCTCGCTTTGTGCAGTCGCTTTGGCTTGTTCTACGTCTTGAATTGCTTTCGTGAAGCTATCATTTGCTTGTGCTTGTTTCGTTTGCACATCTGACACACTTGTATCGATACTATTTAATGCTTCTTTCTGCTTGTCTGACACGCTTTGAATACTATCTGACATATTTGTTTCAGCAGTCGCCTGACTTTTTGCTACGCCTTCGACATAGCCTGAAATTGTAGCCTGTGCTTGCGTTTTACTGCTTTCTACACTATCGACTTTACTCGCAATGTCTGACTTCGCTTGCGTGATATCTGCGTTCAATTCTTGCGGTCTAGCTTCGATTTTAAGACGTGTTTCGTTGATTGTGGTATCTAGTTCATGACTCACACCTTCGATTGATTTCAGCGCTTCTTGTTGCGCTTCGAGGACTTCTTTTTTTGCTTGTTCGAAGTCTGAAATGTAGACGAATTCAAAGTTGTTCACTGACTTGTCAATTTGTGATTTGCGTAGTTCGAACATGTACGCTTGTGCTGCATCGTTGCTACTATTTTCGTAGTTCACGTAGAAGTCCATTCGTACATAACCTTGATAACTTAAAATTTCATTTGGCAAATCGAACGTGACTTTGCTGTCTTTTGTTTTGCTGTCTAAGTGGATTAGAAAGCCTTCTTTATGACCGCCTGAAAAATTAGACGATTGCAAGACTAACTTCACGCTTAAATCATCGTCTAACGCTTGTTTATCTTTTGTGATTTCTGCGATTACTCGAATTGCGTTGATATCATATGAAAAAAAGAGCGAGTCAGTAGACTCTACTCTTTTCGCTTTAGTGTTGATATCGAATGCTAAGTTTAGTTCTTTGTATTGATTCATAGCGACCTCCTAAAATAAATTGACTAATTCTTAAATTTATCTTAATCTTTTATTTGTGTTTAAAAAAAGGGGGAAATTATTTGAAAAGAGATATACGTATTGATGCTTTAAGAGCTTTAGCTATTATATTAATAGTGTTAGCTCACACTTCACCGCCGCATATAATCCAAAATATCAGGACATTCGATGTACCTTTAATTACTATGATTTTAGGAATGTCATTTGTTTTAAGTAATAATAAAACTAAAGAAAAATATTCATCTTATTTAATAAAAAGATTCAAGCGTTTAATTATTCCTGCTTGGATTTTCATAACTTTTTTTCTATTTTTATTTTTTGTCTTATCATTTGCTTTTCCAGATTTAAAACATTTCTTTTCAGCTTATATTATTTTAACTTCATATACTTTGCTTTCAGGAATTAATTACGTTTGGATTATTCGAGTATTTTTTACAATCGCTATTTTTTCTCCAGCAATATTATATATTTCTAAAAAAACACATAAAAAAACTGCTAAATATGCAATGCTCTTATCATGCTTAATGATTCAACAAGCATTATATTACTTCGATCATTTTACTACTGGTAAAATTAATCTTTTATATCAGCAACTGATCGCAATTTCTTTTGCTTATATGGTAGCAGCACTTGTTGGGATGTGGGCAATAAAACAAACAAAAAAAGAAAATTTTGAAATGTCTTGCTTCTTCTTTTTCATCTTTTTTATTTTTGGTTTTTTAAATCATTTTTCTCAAGTAAACGATCAAAAATATCCACCTTCAATGTATTTTTTAAGTTACGGATTAGCTGTAAGTTTATTACTATTAGCTGTCATTACAAATAAAAAAATAGAAGAAAAAATAAACAAAAAAAGTATAAAGTGGTTATCTTCTCATTCGTTAGAATTTTATTATTGGCATATTATACCTATAACAATAATAGATTACAGTCACATAGAATTAAATTGGCTAATGAAATTTATTATAGTAGTAATTACTGCTATATTTATCTCTAAGCTGCAATTAAAATATATTCCCAATTTTTTTAATCCAAAATTAAAGAGACGCTAAAAGCGCCTCTTTTTTTTATTCAAAATAAACATTCACGATACCACTTAAATACTCTTTTCCGCTCGACCAACTTAGTTTCCGCTCGACAATATCACCGTCAGAATATCCCAAAATAGTTCTTAGATTTACATTAGCTAATTGATTATTTTCGCTAGTAATAATACTTGAATTAGATAGATTGATTGTTTCATTACCTCCAACAAGACCAAAAGTATAAACTTGTTTTTTAGAAACGCTATTGAGAATATCAGCACCCTCTCCAGAAACTTTAGAAGCACTTTCGACAGAATAAGAAGTATAGTCAGAAACGCTAACTGCATGATAATTGAACGCAAAATTGTTATTCGATTCGTCACCTCCAACAAAACTGTATTTAATTGTGATATTGTGTGTTCCTTCTTCACAACCTTCTAACAAATAAACATCTAAAACTCTGTAGAAAGTAGTAGATGAATCGACAACTTTAGATACTGTTTTTGATGCAATTTTATTGAATCTACGTTCTGAGTTCACACCTGCAGAAACAACAGCATCCTCATACACTAGTTTCGATGGATTATTTCCATCCATTCTACCCACAAATAAAAGAATCGATTCTCCTGAACGAACAGTTTTTTGAGCGTAAATTATTTTTTGATTTTTGTTGGTTGTTCTTCCTGTTACGAAATTAGGACTTGTTGAGATTTTAGAAGGTGTGATGCTGTCTTTGTTAGGATTCTTTACACTTACATTTTCTCCGTTCAACAAAACAGTCATACTATACGCTTCAACATATGTGCGATAAATTTTACCTAAAACTCGAACATAAACAACTCGTCTACTAGAAGTATCATTACATAATGCAGTAACGATGCTTGTATCAGGATTTCGTATTGAAAAACTCGAAACTCCATTGTCGAATCCTTGTTTCGAAGATTCGATTACATAAGCACCAGATTGAGTGTATTGACTAATACCACGCAAGAAATAATATTCCATATTTCTTTTTACATAACCAGAATTAGAATCTGTGCGTATAGTGACAACTCCACTTCTAGCGACTCCGCCGTTATGTGTAGGCTTTCCGTCCTGGTCTAAAGCTAGATTCCACAACGTTACAGAAGTGCATCCTCCAACGATCGATTTAAAAATGACATCACGAACAATATTTTTAAATTTATCGATAGGCGCATCGTCTCTATAAGTTCTTTTCTCAGTAAATTGCAATTCTAATTTTTTGTTAAACGGTCTTAAAATGTTTTGAACATCACTAAAACGACCAGAATACGAATGAAAACCTACAGCATCTGCATATTCGCCTGCTCCGTTTTCTAAAAGTTCTTTTAAATATCCTGTTTCGTTGTAGTTCGTATCGAAAATTTGAATTTTTGCTTTAACATTATATTTATCAAAATGCACAGATAAATAATTTTTAACAAATTCAGCGAGACTTTTACCTGTCCAAATTGTTGTCGGATAAGCAAAACTATAAGTCCCTTCGTTCGCAGGACTTAACACATGAACTGGTATTCCATATTTTTGATAAGCATCGATAAACTTGCGCAAATAAAGACAGAATGCTTCATAGTATCTTGGTTCATCGATCAACGAACCCCCATTGATCATTGATTTGTTTGTTTTCATCCACGCTGGCGGCGACCAAACAGCCGCAGTCACTTGAATATTGTTATTAATATTTAGGATTTCTTGTAACACCGGAATGACATATTTTAAATCTTTCGTTGCATTTTCAGAAGCAGGCGTACCTGTTCCAATGCTAAAATTAGTCATTTCAAAATCTTGGTCTACATCATTGTACGACCAAAAATCACTTTCAGACGTAAAGTCTGTTGCTGCAACTGAAATTCTAATACTTTTAAAATACGCTTCTTGCGGGCTAAACAGTTCATTCAATAACGAATGACGTTGTGCGTCTGTTAATTTTGTCATAAGCAGATAAGCCGTCGCAGGTGTAATACTTGCGCCCACGCCAACAAAATTTTGTTTTTTGATGTTTTCATTTACATTGATAATCGTTCTATTTTCCGGAATAGAATCGACTTCAAGCATTTCGATATTGTTTTTACCGATTTTAGTCATATCATAAGAGTAAGTTATCGCTCTTGCTAACTTACGTTTGCTTAGAATATCTAAATTTTTTGTATCTAGCTTTGTAGTAATAATTGACTTATCTTGCATTTGAGCTACCCCAATCGAATCATTAGCAACTTGAGTTTCTTGATAATTACTTACAAATTGCCATTTTCCGTTTTTAAACATATAAGATTTTGCAATACCTGTCGCTTCATCTGTAACTAAATAAGTTCCTGAGTCACCTTTTGGGAAAGCGTTTTGTAACTCTGATAAAGAACTATAAAAACCTCTCGGATTTGCTTTTGTAGCTTGATTTAGAGCATTCGTCAACGTATAAAACTCTTGCGATTGAATGATTTTACTAAAGTTTCCATTAATACCCTGTACTTCAATATTGAATTTGCGAGTCGTTGTTACTTTTCCTTGGAAATAAATTTGAATCGCCATTTCTACAGTTCCACGAGTGTTCATGATTTCAGGATAAGTAAAAATATAAATACCATTCGCTGTATCAACTTCCTCAAAATCATCAATACTTGTAATACCACTTGTTAAATTCGTCCAAACTGCTCTTAGAATAGCACCTGAAGAAGAAGCAGGTACTCCATTTGGTGCTACCTGTACCGTCAAAGTCCGTCCTGAGATATCTCCTAAACTTGAAAATTGTCTTGGAATTAAGTTGTTACTATTTGCACTATCGATTACTAAATCGATATTTTTAAATGTATCTAAATCTGCCATTTAAGCACCTCTTTCTAAAATTTAATTACATCTCTTGGATTGATACGTTGCCACTCTCCGCCTTTCCAGACTTCGAAATGCAGATGGATTCCAGTTGCTCTACCAGTTTGACCAGACATACCTAAAACGGTATCTGTATTCACGTTATCGCCAACTTTTACACGCATACTAGCAAGATGTCCATAATAGGTGTAATAATTGTCGGAATGTTTTACAACGATATAGTTCCCTCCATTTTCATCGTTAGGAACAATTTGATGAACTACACCTGTCCGTGCAGCGTAAACAGACGATGATGCTCCATTTTTAGGTGTAATATCAATACCACCATGAATTTTATTAGTTCCCCAACCGATTTGATTCCATTCTTGCAAAATCATGTAAGGGATTCGAATTGGATTTACCCAGTCTTTTTTCTCAATTGCCACACCTTTGAATAAGTCATACCAAGTTTGTGCATAATTTGAACGCTCTGGATGTGTAGATGCCGGACGTTCGAAATTACGTTCGAACACAGTTGCAGCTGTTCGTGCGTCTGTCATTGCTTTGTAGCCAGAAACAGTTGTAGGGTTAATTTGTCCAATCCACTGCCCATTCGTCATCGTCCAGTTTACAACTGCCATTTGAACAGACATTGTTTTATAATCGCCACCAACGTTCGAAGCTTTGTGCAAACGTTGGAAGTATTCACGACCATCATTTGTAGGACTTCCAATCAATGGATAAGCTGAACCATCAAACTGTACTGCACCGTATGCCGGACCGCCCACTTGGTCAGTATCTGGATTCATGCTTGGCCCTGCTTCACCGTTGATATTGCCTAAAATTCCGGCTGCTGCACTTTCTGAATATCCTAAGCCTCTTAAAGTTGTCCATGCTTCCCAAGCAAATTTTTTAGCTTGTGTATCTGCTATGCTTGGATAATTACCATTCCAACCTCCAGTATCACCGGCAGAACCTGTGCCAGGTACGCCAACTGCAACACCGTTTATTTTTAAACTTCCCAGTATATTGATTTCTCCACGTAGATTTAATTTCGGAGCTTCCGAAGTTGATTCTGCAGGTATTTGCACCACATAAGAAGAAGCGCCTGTGTTTTGCGAATTAGTAGTATTTAAAGAAAAGATTTGTCCGACTTGTTGCACGATAGCAACGCCATTCGCTTTTTTTGTGTCATTATCATACGTTGCTGTCATAAAAGCTAAATCTTTCCCAGCGTAGTCGTATACTTGTTTACCATCTTTTTCTACAACTACTGTTTCTTTTTTCTGTTGAAATCTTAACGAACCGCCCACGAGTACAATTTGAAAATCTTTAGTATCCGCTGTTTTAATTACAGTACCTTCAACTAAAATACCTGATAAAACACCTGCTCGAATAAAATCAGCATTTAAAATACTTTCAATCGTCCACGCTGTTCTTGATGAACCGTTATGGACATCTTGAATCGTTTTCCATTCGCCTTTGTTACATTTTTTGAATGAAATACCTTCACTATTTTGAATCATGAAATGTTGCGATTGTTCTATAGAAGGAGCGTCCATGTACACTTGTTCGTATGGTTCTCTAGAATTACTTACACCTGCTTCAATACCGTTAACTAAATAGATAGAACCTCCGTTTTTGCCGGCTCCACGCATGATGTCATCTTGATATTTGCCAATTTCAGTGCTTTGATAAAACGTCATCTTCTTTTCTTCAAGCGTAGATAATCCGCTCTGAATGTTTGACGTTTGACGTGTAAGAGAGCTTGTTAATTGATCGCCTATGCTAATTTCGCCTTTGCCGGTCAATAAATCGACTTTCGTTTTAAATACTCTTGTTTGATAGTGATAATCTCTATCGTATCGATGAATCGTAACGGTATTTCCAATTTTCTCGGTTCCGACTACCGAACTTCTAAATTGGACTAACGGTCTGTTTGTTTCAATCAAAGCTTTATATGTTGCTTGCAACAATTCTTCTGGATCTTCGATATCTTCAAAAATAACCACTTTTTCACGTTTTCGCATACCGCCATTTTTGGTAGGTATACCGTAAATCGCAGTCATTTCAGTATCTTCAAGCCAGTTTTGTCCTTTTGGTTTGTTGAGTGGAGAAGTCCATGCAACGTCCGTAAATTCAATTCTACGACCATATCCGTCTCCAACTTCTTCTCCTTTACCTCGACCAATCAAAGACGTGTAGACATTGCTTTTTTCGATTTCTTTTACAACTTCTAGCGCATTCTTTCCGTACTCGTAACGAGTATTGCTTAGCTCTCCGATTTGCTCGTAGAAATCAATATACTTCCCTACGATTTTACTTCCTTCAATCGCAATTCTGAACGTGATTTCACAACCGATGCCCTGTAAAATTTTTAACGCTTCTTTTACAGAAACATAATAGAACGTTCCTGTGACTGTTCCTAGCGCTTGTGATACGCTTGAAATAGTCCATTCCCCTTCTGTAGCATCAAGTAACCGTATTGCAAAATCTTCAAATTTTTCATTTTTCGGTCGCAAATCTTTCACGATATATGAATCTAACTCGTCAGGTGCAAAATTTACACCAGTGAACGTTAATCGTTCGTCTGTTTCAGAGATATTCATAATTCGATACATAGAAAAA
>Ga0302347_1000898_pt1 | contig 40462 bp, 41 predicted proteins | sample PhyWR1_FD_202178 | JGI IMG/M metagenome (GOLD analysis project Ga0302347, IMG submission 202178) | Leaf surface microbial communities from wheat plants in UC Gill Tract Community Farm, Albany, California, United States - DLSL W.R1 (v2)... | ecosystem: Host-associated > Plants > Phyllosphere >... | reverse complement strand
GCTACCTCTTCGTAGACTTCAAGAATATCTCCAACTTCTATGTCGTTATAACCTTTGATATTAAGACCACACTCATAACCTTTGGTTACTTCTTTTACATCATCTTTGAAACGTTTCAAGCTTTCTAACTCTCCATCAAATTTCACAATACCATCTCTAAGAAGTCTGATTTTAGAGTTTCTTGTTATTTTTCCTGTAAGAACCATACAACCTGCAATAGACCCAACCTTTGAAATCTTGAACACTTCTCTGATTTCTACATTACCAATAACTTGTTCCTGAATCTCTGGAGAAAGCATTCCTTCCATCGCTTCTTTAACTTCGTCAATTGCTCGGTAAATAATAGAATAAGTTCTGATTTCCACTTCTTCTCTATCAGCAATATCTTTAGCATTTGCACTTGCTCTTACGTTGAATCCAATCATAATTGCATCTGAAGCAGCAGCCAACAATACATCACTTTCAGAAATCTGACCAACGCCTTTGTGAAGGATATTAACCTGAATCTCTTCGGTAGATAATCTTTGCAACTGATCTGCCAATGCTTCAACTGATCCATCCACATCACCTTTAAGGATAATATTCAATTCTTTGAAATCTCCTAAAGCGATACGACGACCAATTTCATCAAGTGTCAAATGTTTCTTAGTTCTGATAGATTGCTCTCTCTGAAGTTGTTCTCTCTTATTTGCAAGTGTTTTAGCTTCTTTTTCGTCAGCAAAAACTCGGAATTTATCACCTGCTGTTGGCGCCCCATCCAAACCAAGAATTGTTACAGGAATTGATGGTCCTGCTTTTTCCATTGGTTTGCCTCTTTCATCCAACATTGCTTTCACTTTACCGTGATTTTTACCTGCAAGAACATAATCTCCAACAGTTAAAGTTCCGTTTTGAACCAACATTGTGGCTACATATCCACGACCTTTATCCAAAGCGGCTTCTATGACAACTCCACTAGCTTGTTTATTCGGGTTTGATTTTAATTCCAGCATTTCTGCCTGAAGTAAAACTTTCTCTAACAACAAATCGATGTTATTACCGAATTTAGCTGAAATCTCTTGCGCCTGAACATTTCCTCCCCATTCTTCTACAAGGATATTCATTCCGGAAAGTTGTTGACGAATGTTATCTGGGTTAGCTCCAGCTTTATCTACTTTGTTAATTGCGATAATCATTGGAACACCCGCAGCTTGCGCATGAGCAATTGCTTCTTTGGTTTGAGGCATTACATCATCATCGGCAGCAACTACAATAATTGCAATATCGGTAACTTGTGCACCTCTGGCTCTCATCGCCGTAAATGCCTCGTGACCCGGTGTATCCAAGAATGTAATTCTTTGTCCACTTTCCAACTTCACGTTGTAAGCACCAATGTGCTGCGTGATTCCTCCAGATTCACCAGCGATAACGTTGGTTTTTCTGATGTAATCCAGTAAGGATGTTTTACCGTGATCTACGTGCCCCATTACAGTAACAATCGGAGCTCTTGGTAATAGATCTTCTTCTAAGTCAGGTGTTTCGTCGGCTGCAGCTTCTTCAACATCAGCATCAGAGAACTCAATATTATAACCAAATTCGTCAGCAACTAGCATTAGAGTATCAGCCTCCAAACGTTGGTTCATCGTCACCATAACACCTAGAGAGAAACAAGCAGAAATAACTTCTGTTGCACTTACATTCATCAAACTCGCCAAATCGCTAACAGTGATGAATTCAGTTACTTTAAGAGTTCTATCTTGTGCATCGATTTCCTGTTGGATTTCGTCCTGCTCTCTTCTCCAAGATCTTTTATCTTTTCTATGTTTAGAACCTTTAGACTTACCACCTTTATTAGTCAGTTTCTCTAAAGTTTCTTTAATTTGATTTTTAACTTGCTCATCCGTTAATTCAACTGGCATTGTACGAGCTTGTCCACCTCGGTTGTTTCCACCTCGGTTATTTCCTCCAGGACGGTTATTGTTTCCGCCTGGGCGATTACCTCCTTGGTTGTTTCCTCCTTGTCCTTGTGGACGGTTATTATTTCCACCTTGGCGGTTACCACCACCTTGGTTATTTCCTCCTTGCTGATTGTTGCCTTGGTTGCCATTGTTATTCTGGCCAGGAACATCTTTAGTAATACGCTTTCTTTTTTTCTTAGCAGCGTTATTATTAGAATTAGCAGAAGGTTTTGGTTTATTGAACTGAGAAAGATCTATTTTCTCGCCAACGATTTTAGGACCGTCTAGTTTTTGATAAACCGTTTCTATTTTCTGAGGTTCTTCAGAATCATTGGACTCTGTATTTTCAGTCTGAGGTTTTACAGCTTCTACAGCTTTCTCTTCTTTTTTAACCTCTTCTTTTACAACCGGCTTTGGTTGCTCTTTTGGTTTTTCAGAAGCTTTAGGCTTATTGCTCTCCAGTTTAGACAAGTCAATTTTATCTAAAACTTTGAACTCCTGTTTTTCTTCTCTTTTAACCACTTCTGGTTTTGGTTCTTCTTTCTGAACAGGTTCAGCAGTGGGAACATTTGGAACGACTTCTTCCACAGACTTTGTTGGATTAAGGTCTATTTTCCCTAAAATCCTGGTCTCTGGTTTTACATTTGCTTTGGCTCTTATAACCTCAGGTGCTTTTTCTTCGATCGCTAATTTTTCGTCAGGAACTTTAGAAATCACCACCTCATGAGAAGCTTTTCTTTGTTCTCCATCTTTTCGGAACTCAGCTTCCAATGCAGAAAATGCCTGTTCTTCTAATAGAGCGTTAGGATTACTGTCCACACCTATCCCTTTGCTCTGCAGATATTCCACAGCTCTTGGTATAGAAATGTTCAGTTCTTTAACGGCTTTATTTAATCTTATTTTTGGCATAAATATAAATTTGCTTTTGGCTTTAGCGTTTTAAGCTTATTATTTTTCTTTTTATTAAGTTTTGGTCTCGGAAAGATTCTTTCGACCAGATTTATTTCCTATCCTTCTAATTCTTCTCTTAGAATATTCTTCACATCCTCGATTGTTTCTTCTTCCAAATCAACAATCTTCAACAATGCGTCCGTATCTTTATCTAATACACTTCTTGCTGTATTAAGACCCACTTTCTTGAACTCATCAATAATCCAAGATTCTATCTCGTCTGAGAACTCTACCAATTCTACATCATCATCATCAGAAGTTTCTCTGTAAACATCAATTTCGAAACCTGATAACCAGGAAGCTAATTTGATATTCTGACCTTGCTTACCAATCACTTTCGAGATTTCTTCTACTGGTGTGTAAACCAAAGCATAATTAGTTTCCGTATTAACCTCAATTTTATTAATGGTAATATTTCCTAATGCTCTCTTTACAAGAATTTCCGGATTTTTTGACCACTGGATAACATCGATATTTTCATTTCTCAATTCTCTTACCACACCGTGGATTCTTGAACCTTTCACACCAACGCAAGCTCCAACCGGATCAATTCTATCATCGTAAGCATCAACAGCGATTTTTGCTTTCTCACCAGGGATTCTTACTACTTTCTTAAGAATAATTGTTCCATCTTGAATCTCAGGAATCTCAAGCTCCAATAATTCTTCTAGGAATTTAGGCGCTGTTCTAGAAACTGTAATTTGTGGTTTAGAACCTCTAAAATCAACACTTTCTACAATTGCTCTTACATTATCTCCTTTTTTGAAGAAGTCGGAAGGGATTTGATTTTCTTTTGGTAAAATAAATTCGTTATCTTCATCATCCAAAAGAATAACGTGCTTGTGACGGATGTGGTGAACTTCACCTACAATCAATTCTCCGATTTTATCACGGAACTGGTCATACAAAGCTGCATTAAAATGCTCTTGGATTTTCGTTGCCAAGATTTGTTTAAGTGTCAAGATATTTCTTCTTCCCAATTTGGAAACAGGAATCTCTTGTGTATATTCTTCTCCAACTTCAAATGTTGAATCTATCTTTCTAACTTCAGAAATTTCTATTTCCAAATCATCATCTTCAGACATCTCATCCTCAACAATGACTTTGTTCAAGAAAATCTGAAAATCTCCTTTATCAGGATTTACAATTACATCAAAATGATCATCAGAATCATATCTTTTTCTAAGAAGAGTCTTAAGAGAATCCTCGATAATAGCCATTAAGTCTATTTTGCTGATATTCTTTATTTCTTTAAAATCACCAAAGGCTTCTATTAAAGCTAAATTATCCATATCTAAATATATAATTGATAAATGACGATTGACAATTGAGTTTTAGATTCAATTATCAATGCATCGTTATGTTAAAATTTTATTACTACTAATGCTTTTTTGATTTCGGAATAAGGGATTTCCTTCTCTTCCACTACATCTTCTTTTCCTTTCCCTATCAATTTTGGCCTTCTGTATTCTAATCGAAGGACGATCTTTTCATCATCTACATTTATCAATTCCCCTTCGATCTTAGAAGAATCCGCAAACATGACCTCTATCTCTCTTCCAATATTTTTTTTGAATTGTCTTGGAAATTCCAATGGCTCACTCAACCCAGATGACATCACTTGCAGTCCAAAATCGTGGATCTCTCTATCTAAATTGAATTCTACAGCCCTGCTTGCATCTAAACAATCCTGAAGTGTCACGCCATTATCACCATCCAAAACAACCGTGATATCAGAAGATGCAGATATTTTCACTTCTACTAAAAATAGATCCGGTCTTGTTAAAAGAAACTCGCCTACAAGCCGATTGACCTCTGTTTTAAAATCCATAATTCCAATCCTAATTATATCTACGAAAAAAGGCATTCTTGCGAAAGCCTTCCCATTTTTCCCGTAAATCTTTTGCAAAGATACTCCAAATTTATTTAATACACAAGCTATCAACCATTAAGAATTGATGATCTATTGTGCATCGCTTTTGGGCTTTCTGTTTTCATTTACCCAAGATGGTTTTGATTTTTAATTTCCATTCATCTTTTTGGGTTTTTGTAAATATGTAAATCTGAAAGTTACAAAATACCACACGAGATGATTCACCATCAATAACTGTGATACATCTATTATGATTCCCAATCATTTAGGATATGTTTTTTCTTCAAAAATAAACGAGAGTAAGATAATCCTACCCCTCGTTTTAAATTTCCTAATTATTATTTTATCTGATTTTCAACAGTTTAAAATCTAAAACCATATCCATCACTAAGTCTGGAACATGACCAACGGTTTCCAACTCGCAATATACAGGAAGCACTTCTTAAAAAACACTTCGGTCGGGGGGTAGAATGCTCCCGACCGAAGTTTCTCAAAATCATATCTCCACCTAAAACAAATATAATTATTGATTTATATACTACAACTAAATTTTTCTTATTTTTGCCCCAAATTTTAAAACTAATTCTTTGTGAATATTACAATTGTTGGGACAGGTTATGTGGGACTAGTTACTGGAACCACTCTTGCAGAAATAGGAAATTCTGTTTTCTGCGTAGATATTGATGAAAAAAAAGTAGAAGGGATGAAGAACGGCATTGTTCCCATCTACGAACCAGGGTTGGAAGAAATGTTCCATAGAAACATCCAGGCCAATCGTATTTTTTTCACAACGGACCTGAAAGAAGCGTTAGATAAAAGTGAGGTGATTTTTCTTGCACTACCTACACCTCCGGGAGAAGATGGATCTGCCGATCTTTCTTACGTCCTGAAAGTTGCCAATGATATTGGTGACCTGATGAAAGATTACAAGGTCATCGTAAACAAAAGTACCGTCCCTGTAGGAACTGCTGACAGAGTTAGAGAGGCGATTGCAGCTAAAACCGATGTCCCGTTCGACGTGGTGTCTAATCCAGAATTCTTAAGAGAAGGATTTGCTGTAGAGGATTGTATGAATCCTAGCCGGGTGATTATCGGGTCATCTTCTGACAAAGCCAGAAACATCATGGCAAAATTATATCAGCCATTTACCAACATCGGAGTGCCCATCATCAATATGGATGAAAGATCTTCGGAATTGACAAAATATGCGGCCAACTCTTTCCTTGCCGTAAAGATCACATTCATGAACGAGATTGCTAATTTCTGCGAAAAAGTAGGTGCAGATGTTGATCTGGTGCGACTTGGGATGGGTAGTGATGACAGAATTGGTCACCGATTCCTTTTCCCGGGCATTGGTTATGGAGGAAGTTGTTTCCCGAAAGATGTAAAAGCGCTTTTAAATAGCGGAAGACAAGAAGGTTATGATTTCCAACTTCTTGACGCGACAGAAAACGTCAATAAAACTCAAAAGGTGATTTTGGTTCCCGAGTTGGAAAATTATTTTGGAGGAAGTCTGCAAGGTAAAAAAATTGCAGTTTGGGGATTGGCGTTCAAAGCTAATACAGATGACATTAGAGAAGCATCTTCTCTTGACAACATCCAGTTGTTATTAGAGAAAGGTGCAGAAGTTGTGGCGTATGATGCTATTGCAGAAGACAATGTAAAGAAAATTCTGGGAGATAAGATCACCTACGCAAACGATATGTATTCTGCTCTGGATAATGCTGACGCACTTCTCATTGCTACAGAATGGCCAGAATTCAAAAATCCAAATTTCAGTCTAATGGCTGAAAAAATGACCAACAAAGCAATTTTTGACGGAAGAAATATGTTCCCTCTAGAACTGGCTGAACAAAACAAATTCTTTTACAAAAGTATTGGTAGAAAACTAATTACCCAACAATAAAACGAATGAAAAACATCATTATAACTGGAGGTGCAGGCTTCATTGGATCACATGTAGTGAGAGAATTCGTGAAAAACAATCCGGATTCTAAAATCATCAACCTTGATGCCCTGACCTACGCCGGAAATCTTGAAAATCTGAAGGACATAGAGAACGAACCAAATTACGTCTTCGAGAAAGCAGATATCACGAAACCTGAAGAACTGAGAAAGGTTTTCGAAAAATATAATCCGGATGCTGTCGTTCATTTGGCTGCAGAAAGTCATGTGGATAGAAGTATCACAGACCCTAATGCATTCATCAATACCAATGTGAACGGAACTGCAAACCTTCTGAATCTTTGTATCGAGTTTTGGACCCTGGACCCGGATCATACACACGGAAGGTTCCCGAATGAACCTAGAAAAAACCTTTTCTATCACGTCTCAACAGATGAGGTTTACGGAAGTCTTGGCGAAACCGGTTTCTTTTTGGAAACTACGCCTTATGACCCCCAATCTCCATATTCAGCTTCTAAAGCAGCTTCTGACCATTTGGTAAGGGCTTACGGAAATACCTACGGGATGCCTTTTATTTTGTCTAATTGTTCCAACAATTATGGACCTAATCATTTCCCGGAGAAACTGATCCCTCTTTGCATTTCTAATATTCTGAATGAAAAACCTTTGCCGATCTATGGTGACGGAAAATATACAAGAGACTGGTTATTCGTGATCGATCATGCCAAAGCAATTCATCAGATCTTCAATGAGTCCAAAACCGGAGAAACTTACAACATCGGAGGTTTCAATGAGTGGCAAAATATTGACTTGGTTAAAGAATTGATCAAGCAAATGGATGAAAAGTTAGGAAAACCAGCCGGACATTCAGAAAAACTGATCACTTATGTAAAGGACAGACCAGGTCATGACAAACGCTACGCCATCGATGCTACGAAATTGAACAAAGACCTTGGTTGGAAACCCTCCGTCACTTTTGAAGAAGGTTTAGGAAAAACCATTGATTGGTTCTTGGAAAACAAAGAATGGCTGGATAATGTAACTTCTGGCGATTATCAAAAATATTACGCTGGTCAATATTCATAAAAACAAAGACTAATACCAAATGAAAGGAATTATTTTAGCCGGAGGATCTGGAACGAGACTTTTTCCATTGACAATCGCTGTAAGCAAGCAACTGATGCCGGTTTATGACAAACCAATGATCTATTATCCACTGTCAACGCTATTGTTGGCTGGCATAAAAGATATTTTGATCATTACCACACCACACGACCAAGCCGGTTTTATAAAACTTTTGGGCGATGGGTCTCAGTTGGGTTGCAATATAGAGTATGTGGTTCAGCCAAGTCCAGATGGACTAGCACAGGCATTCATTTTGGGTGATCAATTTATTGGTGATGATTCTGCAGCACTGGTTTTAGGGGATAATATTTTCTACGGTTCCGAAATGGGGACTCTTCTCAAGAATAAAACCAATCCAGATGGTGGTGTCGTTTTCGCCTACCACGTATCTGACCCGGAAAGATATGGCGTAGTGGAATTTGACAAAGACCTCAAAGCTATTTCTATTGAGGAAAAGCCAACAGAACCAAAATCGAATTATGCAGTTCCCGGATTGTATTTTTATGATAATGAAGTGGTGGAAATTGCAAAAAACATCAAACCATCTCCAAGAGGAGAGCTGGAGATCACAGACATCAACAATGTTTATCTTGACAAGGGAAAGCTAGAAGTTGGCGTTCTTGATAGAGGAACGGCCTGGCTGGATACCGGAACTTTTGATTCTCTGCAAGATGCTTCAGAATTCGTAAGTGTGATCGAGAAAAGACAGGGTTTCAAAATTGGTTGCATAGAGGAGATTGCTTTCCGCAATGGTTTCATCAACGAAGAAAAACTTTTGGAAACGGCAGCCAAATATGGCAAAAGCGGCTATGGAGAATACCTGAAAAACCTTATAAAATAGATTTATTTTGAGTAAACAGGCAAAGAAACATTCTCAACTTCAATATTTTAAATATTTCCGAAAATTCATAGGATGGCACATTTACAGCTATATCTTTATTAATTTTTTGGTTGGTTTATTAGATGGTCTTGGATTGGCAATGTTTGTCCCCCTTTTATCGATAGCATCTCATACAGCCAACAACGAGTCTCTTGGTAAACTGCAATTTTTACTGGATTTTTTAGTCAATATGGGTTTCGAACTCAATCTACTGAATGCATTAATTCTGATGATTGGTTTATTCATACTTAAAGGTATTTTTTTCTACATCCGGATTCTTTACTTCACAAAGATCAGACAGGTAACGATCAGGAAAATCAGGTTAAAGCTCATTAACGGCTTACAAAATCTTTCTTATCAAGGATTTACGAACATGGATGCTGGGAAAATCCAAAACAATATGGTGGGAGAAACCGCCAGGCTTGTAAATGCCATGTCACAGTATTTCAACGTCATGCAACACCTCATCATGCTTCTTACCTATGTCATGCTTGCTTTTGCATCTAATTGGAAGTTTGCAATAATGGTAGGAGTTGGGGGATTTATCTCCAATATTCTGTTCCGTTACATCAACAAGCTGACCAAAGAATATTCTAGAAAACAGACTCTGATCAGTAATAACTTTAATGGCAATCTGATCCAATCTATCCAAAATTTCAAATACCTCAAAGCAACTGGTTATTTCCCGAGATACGGAGAAAAATTGAAATACAATATCAGCAAGGCCGAGGAACTGAATTTCAATCTTGGCAAGATCGGTGCTATTTCTGAAAGCTTAAGAGAACCTTTGATCATCATTATAATTGCGTTTGTGATTTTGATACAGGTTAATGTTATGGGAGGCAGTTTCGCAAGTATTTTGGTAAGTTTATTACTGTTTTATAGAGCATTGGCACATCTCGCCACATTACAATCTTCATGGAATATTTTTCTAGGTGCATCTGCAGGAATAGAATCTATAGAGGCTTTGTTATCTGATTTTGATACTTATAAAGAACCTTATCATAAAGAAAAGATCAATAGCATAAATGCTATCAATCTAAAAGATGTGAGTCTTAAATTTGGTGCCTACCCAGTTTTAAAGGACATCAACATGACTATTTCACAAAAGACCTCTATCGCTTTGGTGGGAGAAAGTGGTGCCGGTAAAACGACACTTGCGAATGTCATCTGCGGATTGCAACCCTCGGATGAAGGTAATATCCTGATTGATGGAAAAGATCTGTACAAAAGTGACATTCTTTCTTTTCGTAAAAAAGTTGGATATATTACTCAGGAGTCGGTCATATTCAGTGATTCGGTTTTTAATAATGTAACTTTTTGGGCTGAAAAGACTGATGAAAATTTAAAGAAATTCTGGAATGTGATACAGATGGTCTCTTTGGAAAATTTTGTGAAAACCTTAGAATTCTTAGAAGATTCACCATTGGGACATAACGGGGTCCTTGTTTCCGGAGGACAAAAACAGAGAATTTCTATTGCCCGGGAACTTTTCAAAGATTGTGAGCTTCTTGTTCTGGACGAAGCGACCTCTGCCCTGGATTCTGAAACAGAACTTCATATCAAAGAAAACATCGATCTTTTGCAGGGAAAATGTACCATAATCATTATTGCTCACAGGCTTTCCACCATAAAAGACACAGATGTTGTCTATTTATTGGATAAAGGAAAAATCATTGAATCTGGAAGCTACAATGAGCTGAGCGAAAAATCGATCAGGTTTAAAAAAATGCTCGACTTGCAGAATGTGACCTAATCCTGACCTTTTAAAAAACACAACATATGAAATTAAACTATTTAGAATCTTTCCGCGGATATATGGCCATTTGGGTCTTTATCTACCATGGTTTGGGATTCATCAATGCCATCCATTCTAAGAATGCTTTTTTTTCTATCCTAAAAGATGGTAGCCTTCCCGTAATAGCTTTCATACTTCTCAGTGGTTTTGTTACCCATATTCTTCTTTCAAAAGAAGAACCTTTTCCATTATATATCAAAAGAAGAGCTTTACGATTATTCCCAATCTACTTGATCGCTTTCCTGATTTCCCTGCTGATGTTGGATTTTGCCATGGAAACAATGCGCAATATTCCGACCGATAATCCGAAATTGGGTTTTAGGATGGGGCTTATAGATGCCTATTACTCTTCTCATAGATTTTTTAACATCTTGAGCCACATCTTTTTATTACATGGTATTTTTCCGGACAGATGGTACAATTTCACATATACCATCATGGGACAATCATGGAGTCTTACTTTGGAATGGCAATTTTATCTTTTCATCCCGTTTGTTTATAATTATTTGAAAACTAAGAACATATTTTATCTTTTCGTCTTGATTTTATTTTCCATTATTACCATACTATCCTACAGGTACATGAGGCAAAATTCTTTCTTACCGATAATGATACAATATTTCTTGATAGGATATTTCAGTTACTCATTATATAAAAAATGGGCAAACGAAAATAAGTTTTATCTTTTCTATTTCTTGGGAGCGATATTTTTATACTATTGTTTCAAACAGTGGCACATTGCTTTTATCATTGCCTTATGGATGATTATTCTATATCTGCAGGTTAAAAAGAATAAAATTTCCGAGTTTTTATTGGGGCATTCTATTTCGCAGTATCTTGGCAAGATATCCTACTCTGTTTATGCTTTGCATATGATCGCGTTTTATGTTTGCATTTATATCCTGGAACAAGCTGGCGTAAAAGATTCTTTCTATTTTTCCGTGCTTCTTATGGTAACCTCTTTTATATTTACGATTTTCATTTCTCATTTGGGTTATAAATATATAGAAAGCTATTTTATCAGCATTGGCAAAAACCTACAGCGAAAAACACAAAATATATAGATTAAAAATTTAATTAATTCTGAAACACATGCCATTTAAAATATTCAAGAACAGGTTAGAAAAAGTATTGTTTATAAAAAAATTGAAAAATCTTCCTACCGAGATCTTCAGTAACAATTATGTTCTTCTGTCTTCTTCTATTCATCCGTTTTTTAACAATTGGGGAGATGATGCCAGTGTTGTATTAGCACAATTGATTAATCCGTCTATAAAAGTGATTCCTGCACAATACTCTTTTAATATTAGAAAGAAGAAAGAAGTTTTAAGTGTTGGCAGTATCATCACTTGGCTTACAAAACCGTCCACAATTATTTGGGGAAGTGGGATGCAAATCCCAACAGATCCCATAATGTACAACGGTGTAGAAGTTAAACCATACAAAGTAGCCGCTGTCAGAGGGCCGCTCACAAGAAAGCATCTTTTACAGAAAGGAATAGACTGTCCGGAAGTTTTTGGAGATCCAGCATTATTGTTCCCAAGATATTATAAACCGAACGTAAGTAAAAAATACAAGTATGGAATCATCCCACACTTTAAAGATAAAAAAAGTGAATCTCTGAAGCCTTTTCTTGGCAACAAAGATTTCCATATCATCGATATACAGGATTTTTCTGATTGGAGAAATTTCATCAACGAGATTAATTCATGTGAGTTTATCATTTCCAGTTCTTTACACGGAATTATCATTGCCGACGCCTATGAAGTTCCTAATTGCTGGGTAGAATTTGATTCGGTCAATCTTAAACGTTTTACTTTCCAGGACTATTTTCATTCAGTAGGGAAATCTGACATTAATGAGCCTTTGAAAATTTCAGAGATTCAGGATCCTGAACGGCTATCTCAACTGAAAAATGAATGGAAACCTGTAGTAATAGACTTGGATAAACTGTTGGAAGCTTGTCCTTTCGCTAAAAAATAATACCCGAAAATGATTCCAAAAAAAATACATTATTGTTGGTTCGGTGGCAACCCAAAGCCAGAGTCATTTTACATCTGTCTTGCAAGCTGGAAGAAAGCACTTCCAGATTATGAGATTATAGAATGGAACGAGTCCAATTTCGATATCAACTGTTGTGAATATGTAAGATTGGCCGCAGAGAAAAAAAAATGGGCTTTCGTTTCAGATTATTCCAGAGCTTTAGCTTTATACGAGCAAGGCGGGATCTATATGGACATAGATGTTGAGGTCAAATTTTCTTTAGACGAGTTTCTTGTCCATCGTGCTTTTTCCGGATTCGAAATCAAAGGTTCACCTTTTACTGCACTTTGGGCAACGGAAAAAGGACACCCTTGGCCGAAGAAGGTTTTGGAATTTTATAATGAGAAAACAGATTTCAGCCTTACTACCAATACTGTTTTTGTTTCCGACCTATTGGTAAAAGAATATAAAGCGGATCCAGAAAGAGATGAATATCAGGAATTGGCAGACGGTATTGTAATCTATCCTTCCACATATTTTTGCCTGGATCTTCCGAAAAATTATGCAGCGCACCATTTCGTGGGAACTTGGCATGAAAGAGATACGCCAAATCCTTTCAAAGATTTTGTCCATGCCTACTTTCATCTTCAGAATGTGGCTGGTATCAAAGACGGTAAAAAGGAAATCCACAACGTTGTGAACAATCTCAAAAAAATATCTGCGGATGAAATTTTGGACCAATTCCCTTTGAGAATGCTTATAAAACATATTCTGAAACGGATGAAACCTTAAGTTTTAGTATTTTTACAAAAATATTGTTTGATGAAAGAAAAAATTGCAATCATTTATGGAACCCGGCCAGAATTTCTCAAGGTCTTCCCTATTATTAATGAATTCAAAAAAATAGATCAAGAAGTTACCATTGTCAATACCGGACAACATGATTCTTTGTTGACAGAGATGGAGCAGAGCTTTGGGATAAAACCTCATCATCAGCTTTCTGTGCAATCTTTATCTTTTACCAATTCTAATCTGATTGCAAAATTAATAGACGAAATTTCTAACCTTGTCCACAAAGAAAATATTCAAAAGATCATTGCACAAGGCGATACATTTACCGTTTTGGCCTCTTCTATGGTTGCGTTTTTGGAACAGAGAAAATTCTATCATGTAGAAGCTGGACTTAGGACAACCGACATAAAACTGCCTTTTCCTGAAGAGTATAACAGACGTGTGGTATCACTGACAGCTGATATCAATTTCTCACCTACCGAATTATCCAAACAAAATCTTCTGAAAGAAAATATTTCGGAAAATCACATTTCTTTGGTCGGTAATACGATAGTTGATATGATCCAATATGTGACAAAAAAAGAAAACATAGAAATCGATTATCAAGATTTTGTTTTTATAACCGCACACAGACGGGAAAATATTGGTCAACCTTTGAGAAATATAGCCCAAGCCATCAAAGAATTGGCGCAAGAGAATCCAAATACTCAATTCGATTGGGCTTTGCACCCAAATCCTAACACAAGAAAGATCATTCTGGATGCCTTCGAAAATAATATTTCTCCCAATATTAATTTCACAGAACCACTTTCTTATCTGGAAGCGATCAGAAAAATGGCAAAGTCCAAATTGATCATCTCAGATTCTGGAGGAATACAGGAAGAGGCGCCGAGTTTACAGAAAAGAGTTCTTATCCTTCGTGAAGAAACAGAAAGACCAGAAGTTTTGACTTGCAATTGTGGAATTCTAGTAGGAACTGATATTCAGAAGATTAAAGACAGCTTCAATCATATCTATCATAATCCGGAAGAGTATATTTTCAAAAGTGAAAATAATCCTTTTGGAGATGGAAAAGCATCAGAGAAAATAATCGAAAAAGTAATCGAATGATAATTGGCAAAGGACTTATTGCTAATCTATTTCTGGAAAATGACAGAGACGATGTACTTTTCTTTGCCTCTGGCGTATCAAACTCTCTAGAAACAAGACCGGAAGAATTTTTAAGGGAAGAGAATATGCTTCGAAATGCCATTAATGAAAATTCCGAAAAGATATTCGTTTATTTTTCAACTTGTAGCATATATGATTCCTCTAAAACAGGGAGCGATTACGTTTTGCATAAATTAAAAATGGAGCAGATCATTAAAAAATTCTGTGAAAGTTTTTTGATTTTGCGCGTAAGCAACGCTGTTGGAAACGGTGGAAATCCCAATCTTTTGATGAACTATCTGGTACGTTCTGTAAGAAACACCGAACGTATAAATGTTCACACAAAAGCCACAAGAAACCTTATAGATGCTGATGACATCAGAGGAATTACCTTCTCTATGTTACAGGGAAATCTTAATAAAATTGTGAACGTGGCCTATCCTGAGAATTACACCATTATTGAAATCCTGGAAATAGTAGAACGTTTTTACGAGACAAAATTAGAATTAAATCTGGTCAAGAGTGGCTCAGGTTACGATATAGATGTTTCTCATATAGAATATTATTTTCGAAGTAACGGACTTACAAATAAAGAATCTTATCTTTGTAACATCTTAGAAAAATACTATTCTTAAAAAAAATGAATATCAACGAAAAACTCAATAACAAAAGCATATTGGTGACTGGCGGAGCAGGCTTTATAGGATCTAATCTTTGTGAAGAATTGTTAAATCTGGGAGCAAAGGTCACTTGCCTAGATAATTTTTCTACTGGTTTTAAGGAAAATTTGGAAGCATTTAAAGATAATCCAAATTTTAGATTAATAGAAGGCGATATTCGTAATCTGGAAACATGTAAAAAAGCTTGCGAAAATCAGGATTTTGTCTTGCATGAAGCCGCATTAGGTTCTGTTCCCAGATCTATTAATGATCCGATTATAAGTAACGATGTAAATGTTGGCGGATTTCTGAATATGCTTGTTGCTGCAAGAGATTGTGGTGTCAAAAGGTTTGTTTATGCCGCAAGTTCCTCCACATATGGTGATTCAGAAAGTTTACCAAAGGTAGAAGATAAGATTGGTAAACCTCTTTCACCTTATGCTATTACAAAATATGTGAATGAGTTATACGCTGATGTGTTCAAAAGGACTTACGATTTTGACACGATTGGGTTAAGATATTTTAATGTCTTTGGACGAAAACAAAACCCAAACGGTGCCTATGCTGCAGTGATTCCAAAATTCGTGATGCAGCTAATGGAGCATGAGTCACCAGTTATCAATGGTGGAGGGGAATATTCTAGAGATTTCACTTATATTGATAATGTAATATTAATGAATCTTCTGGCTTTGACATCTGAAAATCCAGATTCCGTAAATCAAGTTTACAATACGGCCTTTGGGGAAAGAACAACGCTGAACGACCTTGTAAAAAATCTGAAAGAATATTTATCAGAATTTGATTCAAAGATTGCTGATGTAGAAATCATTTACGGTGACTACAGAAAAGGTGATGTCCCACATTCCCTTGCAAGTATAGATAAAGCTAAAGAACTATTGAACTATAAACCACAGCATTCTATGAAAGAAGGATTAAGAGAAGCTGTAAAATGGTATTGGGAAAACTTGAAATAAATAAAAAAAATGAATCATAAGATTACAATTATTGGTCTTGGTTATGTTGGATTACCTCTAGCGAGATTATTCTCAACGAAATATCCAGTTGTAGGATTTGACATTAATGAAAAAAGAATTACAGACCTCAACGCGGGGAAAGATGATACTTTGGAAGTTGAAGATGAATTATTACAGTCTGCTTTGGTTTCAAAAAATCCCAGTTTCGGTGAAACAGGATTATTTTGTTCAAACAAATTTGAAGATATTTCTGATTCCAACATCTATGTGGTAACGGTTCCCACTCCTGTCGATAAGAATAATCGTCCGGATCTTACCCCTCTTTATAAAGCGAGCGAAACTGTAGCAAAGGTTTTAAAGAAAGGAGATATTGTAATTTACGAATCCACTGTATATCCTGGTGTTACAGAAGAAGAATGCATTCCTGTTCTGGAAAAAAACTCTGGCCTTAAGTTTAATGTCGATTTCTTTGCAGGCTATTCTCCGGAAAGGATTAATCCCGGAGATAAGTTACACACTGTTGAAAAAATATTAAAAGTAACAGCTGGATCCACGCCAGAAATCGGGAAAATTGTAGACGACCTTTACAGATCGGTTATAGAAGCGGGGACACATCTCGCACCAACGATAAAAGTAGCTGAGGCTGCAAAAGTAATAGAAAACTCTCAGAGGGATATCAATATTGCATTTGTGAATGAATTGGCCAAGATTTTTAATTTAATGGGAATAGATACCCATGATGTTTTAACTGCTGCTGGAACCAAATGGAATTTCTTGCCATTCAAGCCAGGTTTGGTCGGTGGACATTGCATTGGTGTTGACCCTTATTATTTGGCTCAAAAAGCTCAGGAGTTTGGTTATCATCCAGAAATTATCTTAGCTGGGAGAAGAATGAATGATTCTATGGGGCAATATGTTGCAAGTGAAGCAGTAAAGCAAATGCTAAAAAAAGACCTGAAGGTGAATGGATCCGATGTATTAGTATTAGGATTTACTTTTAAAGAAAATTGTCCTGACGTAAGAAATACAAAAGTGGTTGACGTTGTTCGAAATCTGGAAGATTACGGAATCAATGTCAGTATCTTCGACCCTTGGGCCAACCCTGAGGAAGTGAGGCATGAGTATGGTCTCGAAATATCGACAAAACCTCCTTTCAAAAAATTCGAGGCTGTGATATTGGCAGTCTCTCATAAAGATTTTGAAAATATCAATATAAAGAATCTTCTTTCAGAAAATGGAATTATTTATGATGTGAAGGGTATTCTTGAAAAGGAAGATGGAGTAACCAGATTATAAACCCCACCGGAATTATTATCTATCAAATCTCCATCGGAAAACTCGATATCCAAAGAATAAAGGCAGGCGATAAAAAAAGTCCTGCTTTTTTTGTTTTTGAGAGTAAGCTCCGGAAATATAATCAACCAGACTTAATTTTTTCAATTTGGAGTATTCTCTATAACTATTTTTCCAAAGTTCCTCATTCCGTTGAGCTTTCCAATTCATTTCTAAAGTGATAGATTTAAAATTGATAAGATATTCCAGAATCAATTTCTTCCGCTCATTATTTTTTTCTTTGATATAATACCCATTGATCTTTTGTGCAATGGTAATCCAGTTATCAAAATGGACTTTCTTTCGGTTATGGATCACAGAATCCTGATGAAGGTAATACACATAGGTTTTCTTTCTTAAAAAAGCCAGTGTTTCCAAATACAATCCCATCTCGAAAGTATGGAGAGAATCTTGTGCATACAATCCTTTTGTAAAATACAAATTATTGAATCTAAGGAAATCTACAGATATCAGCTTGTTCCAAGAAGAAACTGCGAATCCGCCATCTACAAGCTCCGTCAGAATCTGAAGATTGCCTTTCAAAACATCTGCTTTGGTATGGATAGGGAAAACATCAACTTTTTCTTCAGAAGGAATTCTAATTCCCTGAACCTCTCCCATGGCTATTTCTGCCTTTGTATCTTCTGCTAATTTTACAAGACTTTCTATTGCGTCAGAATAGAGCTCATCATCACTATCTACAAAAAATATATATTTTCCTTGGGCATTTTTAATCCCTTCATTTCTAACTACGGAAAGCCCGGAATTAGTTTCAAGATGAATCAATTTCCAATTTGACAATTGATGTTCTTTGATAAATTTCTCTGCAATTACCGCACTGTTGTCAGGCGTCACATCATTTACAAGAATAACCTCTATTTCCTTATAGCTTTGGTTTTTGATGGAAAGAAGGCAATTATCTATAAATCTTTCACATTTAAAAATTGGGACTGAGACCGTTACCAAAGGATTCATAGGAAAATATTAATGATTAATTTCAAGCAAAAATATATAAATAAACACTAAAACTTTATCTTTGTGCTAAATGATTCGAAAAAAAACAAAATGAAGTCAGCTTTAGGCCTTATATTCATTAAACTAAAAAACTTTGCAAATATTTGCATGATATCCAATCAGCGCAAATACTTTACCACCTCTGGCAGTAAAATCCATCCTAGTTTCAAGATAGGGACTGATAACTTTTTTGACATATCGTCTACTGCCAATTTTGAGATTGGGAAAAATGTAACGATCAATCAGTCCAATTTCATTACAGTAAAGCAAAATGCAAAAATGAAAATCGGAGACAACACCTATATTACCAGAGCTACTATATCTTGTTTAGGAGAAATAGAGATCGGAGAAAATTGTATTTTGGGAGAAGGCATGAAGATTTTCGACCATAATCATGAATATACCAAAAATCCATTCTCCGTAGCTAAAACCGACTTCAATATCGGGAAAGTGAAAATGGGGAATAACGTTTGGACAGGCGCCAATGTTATCATTCTAAAAGACGTCACTATTGGTGATAATGTAATCTTAGGAGCAGGCTGTGTGATACACAAAGATATCCCGGATAATTCGATTATTATCAACAAACAAAATCATACAATAGTTAACATATAGCGAAATTATATTAGAAAAACACATTATGAAAAAAAAAATAACAATATTTGGACCACATGATAGATTTAATTACGGCGATTTACTTTTCGCCATAATGCTAGAGTACGGATTAAATAAAATAAGTCCAAATACTTTTGATTTTACCAAATCCTCTTTAGTAGAGGCTGATTTCACTGAAAAAGGCGGTTTTAAAACATTTTCTTACAAGCGTTTGAAAAAAGACATAAACAGCAGGAATATTGATACTGTAATTGTTGCAGGGGGAGAATGTCTGCGCGCAGATTGGAATGGTTTATATTCATTTATTAACCCGATTTATTTTAAAATTTTCAGGCATCCGAAAATCCCTGTTTTTTTCAAAAAAAACAAATGGGTGAAATTTTTTCTAGGAGGTATTTCGGACAATCCTTTTCTTATAAACAAGTCAGATTTTGAACAAAACATCAATGTAATTTACAATTCTGTTGGTGGTGGAAATAATCTTTCGGAAAAGATGTTAAAAAAGCTGAACGAGGCAAATTACTTATCTTTTCGGGAAAGTAAATCTTTTCAATTTGTAAAGGAGAATCTTGCAGAAAAGGAGGTTTTTTTAGTCCCGGACTCAGCAATAATAATGGATGATGTCTATCCTAAAACTGATTTTCTATCTTCTGAAAAAATTCCTTCCGAGATTAAGGAAATTTTAAAAAAGCAATATATCTTTTTCCAAATTTCCAAATACAAAAATGACAATAAGCTTGGTGAGATTGCCCAACAACTTAAATCTCTTGCAGAAACAAAAGGAGTAAAAATAATTCTTTGCCCCATCGGAACGGCAAAAGGTCATGAAGATCATATCCCATTACAACAAATCCATCAAAGCATAAAAGAACATTCAATCCTGATAAAAGATGTTTCTATAGAAATAATTATGGCACTTATTGCTTATTCGCAACTCTATATAGGAAATAGTTTGCATGGCATCATCACCGCCATGAGCTATAAACTGCCATACATAGCGCTAAATAAAAAGCAGATTAAAATAATATACTATATGGACAGCTGGGCAATCGATAATCTCAAAGAAGTTCAAAACATTGATGATTTTTTGGAGAAAGCACAATTCTGTTTAGAAAATGAAACGTTATCTAGTCAAATCAATGAAAAAACAATCCAGCAAAAGGATTTGTATTATTCTTCTCTGAAACGTATATCTAATATTATTTTAGAAAAATGAAAGAATATAAACTCGCCATAGTAATTCCGTTCTATAAGATTGATTTTTTTGAGGGTACACTTGCTAGCCTAGCTTCCCAAACCAATCAAAATTTCAATGTTTATATTGGAAATGACGCAAGTCCTGATTCTCCAGAAAGATTAATTGAAAAGTATAATAAGAACAATAATTTTTATTACAAAAGATTCGAAGATAATCTGGGAGGAATAGGGAAGTTATCTGAACAATGGGAGCGTTGCATTGATCTTTCGGAGCAAAACGAAGAATGGATTATGATTTTGGCAGATGACGACTACATAAGTCCAAATTTTGTGGAGGTTTTCTATGCCAATCTAAAACTAGCAGAATTAAACAATGCTCTTTTATTGCGTTTTAAAATGAGACGTGTATCAGAAGAGAACAATTTTTTAGTAGACCTTGAGCAACCAATGTTACATTGCGCCGTGGATTATGTCTGGGATGATGAAACACATAAAAGATTCATTTCTATTTCGGAAAATGTGTTTACAAGAAAACTATATCAAGAAAAAAAATTCCGAAAGTACCCTTTAGCGTGGCGTGTGCCTATGATGATGTATTTGGACTTTACCAATGTCGGGATGGTTCTCGGCATCAATGAAGCATTTGTGGCCATCAGAAGAAGCAACCAACAGTTGAGCTGGAGAAAGGATGTTGATGAATTTAAAAAACAGTCAATGGAATTATTCTATTATGATGTTATCAATGAATACAGCCATGCGTTTCAAAAGTTTCAAAATCTCAAATTCTTAAAAGTTTACACATTTTATAAAACCAACAAACTTAACTTTAAAAAACCATTATTTTTACTCTATAAAGAATATGGAGGTTTAATAGAAGTTTTTAAATATTTTATTAAAAATCTCAAAAAGTAAACTATGCTTTTCTCAATTCTCATAGCCCATTATAACAATTACAATTATTTTTTGGATTGCTACAAAAGCATTCTGGAGCAGACGTATCAGAACTTCGAGGTTATTATTGTAGATGACCATTCTACTGATGACTCTTTCGATAAAATAAAAGAATTGACCAAAGATGACGCCCGCTTCAGGTTATTTCGTAATGATGTGAATAAAGGGGTTGGATATACAAAAAGAAGATGTGCAGAAAATGCTTCTGGCAAAATCTGTGGCTTTATAGATCCTGATGATGCGATTGCAGAAAATGCATTGGCAGAATTATTAAAACATTTTTCTTCTGATAAGATATCTGCCGTCTATTCTCAACTCCAGATCTGTGACGGTCAACTTGTCCCTCAGAAGATATATGCTTCTCCCAAACAAGTGAAAAATAATGATAACCTATTTTTCAATATTTTTTTAGAGGTCAATCACTTTTTTTCGTTTCGGAAAGATGCGTATGAGAAGACTTCTGGTATAAACCAAGACCTTACATCCGCAGTTGATCAAGATCTTTATATGAAATTATATGAAACTGGTGAAGTTAAATTCATAAAGAAACCTCTTTATTTATACAGGATCCATGACAAAGGAGTTTCCCAGGCCAAATCAAAAAAAGGAAAACTGAATGAGAATTGGCACAAAGTCCTTTCCCACACGGTTACACGTAGGAATATTACTAAACTGTACGGCAAGCCTGTTTCCGAAATTCAGAATCTACCAGAATTTATTTTCCAAAAACAAAACAGTTTTCTAAATAAACTTTTAAGAAAGTTCTTATGACAGATATTTTCATCAAGTCCTTCAATCGTCCTTTTTATATGGATCGGTGTATCTACTCCATCTATAAGTTTGTTTCAGGAGATTTTAGCATCAAGGTTTTGGATGATGGGACGCCAAAGAAATATTTGGACAAGATCCGAAAAAAATATCCAAACGTAGAAATACATCTTTCTGAGAGTTACGAAAAGAAAATAAAAGCTATTGATGAGAATCTATCATCCGGAAAATCTATCAACGGATTTGAAATTCCGACCAGATTTTGGTTTGAGAATGTTAAAAATGCATCAGAATACGTCATTGTAACAGAGGATGATGTTTGGTTTACACAACCTGTAAATGTTGATGAATTATCTCTGGATGCTAAAAGATCTGACATCAATCTTATAAAATTGGGATGGCTTGGAAATGACTCTGACATTGCGAATTTGACACGAAACTCCATTTCAGGAAATCTGGAAACTGCAATACCAAAAGGCCTACTTTTTTTCCCAAAAAAATTAATGCAGGCTTTTTTCTATAATCAATACAACTTTTTCACGATTCTTTTCAAATTAGGTAAGGTAGACAATTTTACACGGAGAAAATATTGGGCGCTGAATTCCATCCTAATGGGATTTTTCAACAAAGAATATTGGCTGAACATCTGGGCAGAAATGGATGGAAAAGTAGATGAAAAAAGGCAACTTTTGAATGCTTCTGTGTATTACAATAAGAATAAAAACAATCCAAATTTCATTTCCAAACTGAAACAGGAATCTATGAAGACGACTTTCCAATCTTCTGCTACCAATTCTTATCACGAATATGGTTTTGATTTCGATGTCAACCTATTCAATCATTTGATCAATGAAGCTTGGCTAAATGACAAATTCGATTCCACAGAAAACTTCCCGAAAGATTTCTCAATAGATTATTACAAACAATTCGTTTCTGCTAAAATCAACATGACAGAGTTTCAAAAATGGGCAGACCAATTCCGAGAACAATACGAAAGAATAGGTTGTAAAACCGAATAAAAAACTCCGAAAAGTATTTCGGAGTTTTTGGTGCTTGATCAATCTTTTATAATAATCCCGGCATCTTTCCCATAGAATTCTACAACATCTGGATTGAAACTATTTTTTTTACAAAAATCCATGAATGCGGCATTATCCCCAATATCTGTTTGTATTTTGCCTAAAAATATATTTTTTTGAATAAACTATACATATATTTGCATTTGAAATCAATTTCTTTGAAAAAAACACAATCAAATCAAAAAATAAAATTGCTTTTCCGTCACAGATCGATGGAAATGGGAGGTGTAGAAAAAGTCATACTAGGTCTTTTTGAAAATCTTGATAGAAATAAATTTGATATTACACTAATTGTAAGTCTTTACCAAGGTGAGCTAAGAGATGCAGTACCATCGCATATCCATTATATAAAAGCAAATAAAGGAAAGGAAGATTTTTCCAAAAATCCACTGATCCATAAAATCCAGCTTTTTACCAGAGGTCTGAAGATCAAGTTTTTTGAGAACTTCCCTGGTCTGTTTGATAAAATCTATTTAAAAAAAGAATTCGATATAGAAATCGCTTCTAGTTACACGGATTTCTCTCCCGTTCTTAATAGCTCCAACAAAAAGTCAAAAAAACTGGGTTGGTTCCACACGGATATCTCTTCCAAAGGGCTGAAGCCCATTTTATCGAGATTACTAGGTCAGATTACCCAATTCGATTATTTTATTTTCGGCTCTCAGCAAGCGAATGACATTTTCGTATCTACGTATCCCTCTATCAAACTTCCTGAGAACAAGGTTATTCTAAATGCTATTCCAATAGAAGAAATCAAAAAAAATGCTGAAGAATTCGAGATAGAAAAATCCGAAGATATCCCTGTTTTCATTTCTGTGGGAAGATTGCATAACAGAAAAGGCCATCATGTTTTAGCAGAAGCTCACAAAAAACTTATTGATGAAGGTTTCCTTCATAAAATCATGATCATAGGTGATGGTGAAGAGCGCGAGAATCTTGAAAAGCAGATCGCAGAATTACAAATAAAAAATTCTTTCCAACTTCTTGGCACGAAGATGAATCCTTATCCTTACATAAAAAATTCCGACTTTTACATCATGCCTTCCAGGTCAGAGGGTTGGCCACTGATCATAGCAGAAACACTCATCTTGCAGAAACCTATTATTGCCACCAATGTTGGAGGAATATCAGAAATGATCACACATAAGAAAAATGGTTATCTTGTAGAATATGATGTGGAAAGTATAATGTCTGGTATGAAGGAGTTTTTGAGCAATAAAACTACGGTTGCCAATATCCGGGAAGAACTGAAGAATTCTGAAGAACAATTCGATAATCAAAAAATATATGATTCCGTTGAGGAAATTTTACTAAATCTCTTAAAATAACATGCTACACAGAATAATAACGAAGATCTTCAGTACCCTGGAAGATATAAAATGGAAATCCTATTATAAAACATGTGAATTAAGAGGGTTAAAATTAGGTAAAAATGTAATCCTAAGGAATGGTATCAATTTTGGCAGCGAGCCTTTCCTTATAGAAATAGGTGACAATACAAAAATCGGTAGTGGAGTGACCTTTACCAATCATGATGGCGCAACATATGTCTTGAAACAGATGGAAAAATATAAGGATGCCAGAAGATTTGAACGTGTAAAAATAGGAAGTAACTGTCTTATAGCTCCCAACTCTACTGTTATGCTTGGTGCAGAGGTGGGCGATTATAGTATTTTAGGATATGGCGCTTTGCTTACAACATCTATGCCTGCTCATGCCGTTTTTGCAGGAGCTCCTGCAAAATTCATCTGTACTACAGAAGAATATGGTGACAAAAGATTGGCCAACAAAACAGAATACCCGAGAGATCTAGAAGCGGAAAGGAATAAGCTGAATGACTATCTGATCAAAAACCTTCCACATACTTATAAACCAATCAAAAAATAGGTCTAAAGCAATCCCAGAACTTAATCCTGTATCTTTTAAAGTACCAACTATGGGTAGTTATCTTGTTTTGAAAGTGTTATTCTGAGAATAATACTTAATTACCCATAAGAATGAAATTGAGTTTCTTATCTTTGCAAAAAATTAGGACAAGCATATATGATCAATATTGCAGCAATTGAATATTATTTGCCAAAAAATATATTAACGAACGAAGATATCGCAAATGAATTCCCAGAGTGGAATGCAGATAAAATCAAATCAAAAATCGGTGTAGAATCTAGACATTATGTGGACGAGTCTGAGACCGCATTGGACTTGGCGTATGAAGCTTGCGAAAAGCTTTTCAAAAATTACGATAAAAGCAAAGTAGACTTCATTCTTTTTTGCACCCAAAGTCCAGACTATTTTCTTCCAACTACAGCTTGTATCTTACAAGACAAATTAAACCTTCCAAAAAATATTGGAGCATTGGATTTCAATCTTGGCTGTTCTGGTTTCGTATATGGATTAACGCTAGCAAAAGGACTGATATCCATAGGACTAGCTAAAAATATCCTACTGGTAACTTCTGATACTTATACCAAATTTCTGGACAAAAACGACAAGTCCAATAGAAGTATTTTTGGAGATGGTGCAGCAGTTTGCATCATAGAAAAAGATGATTCCAAGGCAGATTTCCAATATGTTGTGGGAACAGATGGCAGCGGCTACAATAATCTGATCGTAGAAAACGGCGCTTCCAGGAATAGCACTTCAGCAAAACCGGTGCTTTTCATGAAAGGTCCTAAAATCTTTACTTTTGCATTAGAAAACATCCCCGCACTTATAAGTGATACACTTGAAAAAAACAGACTTAAGTTAGAGGAAATTGATCTTTTTGTTTTTCACCAGGCAAGTTCATATATGTTGAATTATCTCAAGAATCTGTGCAATATTCCTGACGAAAAATTCTTTTTGGATATGAAGGATATTGGCAATACCGTTTCTGCAAGTATTCCAATCGCTCTGAAATTAGCTTTGGAACAAGGCAAAATAAAAGAAGGCTTCAAGGTTATGGTCGCTGGTTTCGGTGTCGGCTATTCTTGGGGAGCAGGGATTTTAGAATTTTAATCATCTGATGATTTGAAAAAGAAAATCCTCATCAGAATTGGTTCTCTGCGTCACGGTGGCGCAGAAAAAGTTTTGGTGACTTTTTTAAAAAATCTTCCTAAAGATAAATACGAGATTGATCTGTTATTGAATCTTTATTCAGGTAAATATCTGGCCGATGTTCCTGATTGGGTAAATGTGGTCTATCTCAATCGAGGCGAAATGATCACGACCAATCGCCCAAAAGACATTCCAAAAAAAATATATCGTGTTGTTTATCAGTTATTACTGAAGAAATATCCCAAAATCCTTTATACCAGAAAACTCAAGAATAAACAGTACGATATTGAGTTTGCAGCAATCCATGGTTTTATGGATGAAGTTCTGAACAGTCCTGTTAGGTCCTCCAAAAAACTGATGTGGATACATAACGACCTCACACAAGTTAGCGGTTATACTTCGGAAAAAATCAGACGCTTTTTCGATTACGATAAAATTATGGTCATATCCGAAAAGATACAAGACACTTTTTTATCATTAGCAAAAACAGAAGTCGAAAAACAAAAAATCATAAGAATCTATAATCCGCTGGACACCAATGAGATTCTTACGAAATCTGAAAAACCTCTTCAGAATTATTCATTTGACAGTTCAATTCCTACTTTTATTTCTGTGGGGACAGTGTTTCCTCAGAAAGGATTTGACCGATTATTAAAGGTTCATAAAAGGCTTTTGGACGAAGGTTTAAAACATCAAGTTCTAATCGTAGGCGACGGTTACGATTTCGAAAATATAAAAAGCCTGAAAACAGAACTTGGAGTTGACAAAACTGCTACAATGCTTGGTTTCACAGACAATCCTTACCCCTACTTTAAAAAAGCAGACTTTTATATTCTCAGTTCAAGATACGAAGGCTTCCCGACTGTTTTGTTCGAAGCTATTACACTGAAAAAGAACATCATTGCAACCGATGTTTCCGGCGTAACTGAAATGCTGGAAAACGGAGAATTAGGCCTGGTCACAGAAAATTCTGAAGAAGGAATCTATAAAGGAATGAAAAAAGCTTTAACAAATACAGAAAGCTTCGGCGTTTATCAAAATAATTTAAAGGATTATAAGATGCCTTTCGATCTAGAAAATTCTGTGAATTCTATCATGGACATCATCGATAATTTGTAATTTTATCCAATGGGTTATTCTATCATTCAAAAAGATTTTTACAGAGAAAGCGGGAAATATCTGTCACATTTTCAGATTTTGAAAAAATGTTTCAGTCCCAATCTGCATTATATCTATATTTTAAGAAAAGCTCAAAAACACTATAAAAAACCAATTATTGGCCACTTTTATAAGTTAATCCTTCGTCATTACCAGATCAAATACGGTTTCCAGATCTATCCCGAAACTGAGATCGGAGAAGGTTTCTATCTTGGACATTGGGGACAATTGGTCATCAATCCAAAAGTAAAAATCGGAAAAAATTGTAATATTGCACAGGGTGTTACCATTGCTCAGGCCAATCGGGGGAAACATGAAGGCGTTCCTAGCATCGGAAACGAAGTTTGGATTGGTCCAAATGCTGTCATCGTAGGAAATATCAAAATAGGAAACAACGTTTTGATTGCTCCCAATGCCTATGTCAATACAGATGTGCCCGATAATTCTATTGCATTGGGAAATCCCGCCATCATCACTCCAAAAACGAATGCGACAGAAAATTACATCAATAATAAGGTTTAGAACCAAAAGTAGATCTTTATTAACATTTGTAACTTAGAGTGATTTTTCAAAATAGATCCCATTCAATATTTTAATTACTATTCTCGGCAAAGCTTCCTGTCTGTTTTCTAACATGCAATTATCACATTATGTTAAAAAACAAATTAAAATCAAGTGACTAATTTTTCTTAAATTTGCAGGTCTTATTAGAAGTTTCTAATACGGTTGATTTAAATTTAAAACCTTAAAAAATGTTACCAAAAATAAATCCTATCCAGACTTCCGCATGGAAAGCTCTCGACCAACAATTTGCCAATAACGATTTTGAATTGAGAACTTTATTCCAATATAACCCAAATCGTTTTCAGGAATTCTCATTAATAACAGAGAACTATCTTTTTGATTATTCTAAAAACTTGGTGGATGCTAAAACGCTGGATTTATTATTGAAATTAGCTGAAGAAACCCATCTAAAAGAAGCCATTGGAAAAATGTTTTCTGGGGACAAAATCAATGAGACAGAAGGTAGAGCAGTTCTCCACACCGCATTGAGAGATTTTTCTGATAAAGAAATTTTGGTAGATGGCGAAAATATTAAACCAGACATCAAAAAGGTTTTGGATCATATGAAAGCTTTTTCAGAATCCGTAATTTCTGGTTCTCATAAAGGTTTTACAGGCAAAGAGATCACAGATGTTGTCAATGTAGGAATCGGAGGTTCAGACCTTGGACCAGTGATGGTTTGTTCCGCATTGAAGCATTTCAAAACAAGATTAAATGTTCATTTTGTTTCCAATGTGGACGGAAATCATATGGCTGAAGTTGTTAAAGATTTAAATCCAGAAACTACTTTATTTATTGTTGCATCGAAGACATTCACGACTCAGGAAACAATGACCAATGCAAATTCTGCGAAAGAATGGTTCCTGAAATCTGGCGCTGAAAAAGAAGATGTGGCCAAACATTTCGTGGCATTGTCTACCAATATAGAAGCCGTTAAAAAATTCGGGATAGCAGAAGAGAACATCTTCGAGTTCTGGGATTGGGTTGGCGGTCGTTACTCACTTTGGAGTGCCATTGGATTGAGCATTGTCCTGTCTGTTGGTTATGAAAATTTTGAACAATTATTGAAAGGTGCCAATGATACAGATATCCATTTCCAAACTAAGGATTTGAAAGAAAACGTTCCTGTTTTGATGGGCATTTTGGGCGTTTGGTATCGTAATTTTTATGCGGCTGGAACTTATGCAATTCTGCCATATTCTCAATATCTAGACCGTTTTTCAGCTTATTTGCAGCAAGGCGACATGGAAAGTAACGGAAAATCTGTGGATAGAAATGGCGAATTTGTAGAATACGAAACAGGGCCAATCATTTGGGGAGAACCTGGAACCAACGGCCAGCATGCATTTTATCAATTAATACATCAAGGAACAGAATTGATTCCCGCAGATTTTATCGCTTATGCAAAATCTCCGAATGAAGTGGGCGAACATCAGGATATTTTATTAGCCAACTATTTTGCACAAACAGAAGCTTTAGCTTTTGGTAAGACAGAGGATGAGGTTTTTAATGAATTAAAATCGTCTGGAAAATCCGAAGAAGAGACAGAATTCTTACTACCATACAAAGTTTTTGCAGGAAATACGCCAACCAATTCTTTCTTGTTCAAGGAATTAACTCCTTTTACATTAGGACAATTGATTGCCTTGTATGAGCACAAAATCTTCGTTCAGGGTGTGATCTGGAACGTCTTCAGTTTTGATCAGTTTGGGGTTGAATTAGGAAAGGTCCTGGCAGGAAAAATACTTCCGGAATTGGAAGCTGATGGCGATGTTGAAACACACGACAGCTCTACGAACGGATTGATTAATTTCTATAAATCTAACCGATAAAATATAATAATGATATGTTGGGAAAGGAACATGTCATTTTTTTAAATAAATCTAAAAAGTAAAAAGAAAGGAAAATGGCACAAATTCTAGATGGACTGAAGGTCTCAAAAGAGGTGAAAGCTGAGATCAAAGAGGAAGTTGAAAAAATCCTCGCAAATAACAGAAGAGCGCCACATTTGGTCGCAATTTTGGTCGGGAATAATGGCGCAAGCAAAGCTTATGTGAACAGCAAAGTGAAAGATTGTGAGGAAGTTGGTTTCCAATCTTCATTGATCAAATTCCCAAGCACCGTTTCAGAATCGGAATTATTGGAAAAAATCGATGAACTGAATAAGTCAAAAGCAGTGGACGGTTTTATCGTTCAATTGCCTTTGCCAAAACAAATCGATCAGGAGAAAATAATCATGGCAATTGACCCAAGAAAAGATGTGGATGGTTTTCATCCAGAGAATTTTGGGAAAATGGCTTTGGAAATGGATACTTTCCTGCCCGCTACACCCTTTGGGATATTAACATTATTGGAACGATATAGCATCGAAACCAAAGGTAAGAACTGTGTAATCATCGGAAGAAGTAGAATTGTTGGAAAACCAATGAGTATCTTGATGGGGAGAAAAGATTTCCCAGGAAATTCTACAGTGACGCTGACACACTCTTACACAGAACATATAGAAGAATATACAAGACAGGCCGACATTGTGATAACAGCTTTGGGCGATCCCAATTTCTTAAAAAAAGAAATGATCAAAGAAGGTGCGGTTATTGTAGATGTTGGGATTACAAGAGTAGATGACACATCTGAAAAAGGATATCATCTCGCAGGTGATGTAGATTTTGAAAGCTGCGCAGAAAAAGCAAGTTGGATCACACCGGTTCCGGGAGGAGTGGGACCAATGACGCGCGCAATGCTGATGAAAAATACCATCATTGCCTATAAAACTTCGGTTTATAATGACTAAGGAAGAAGAAAATATTTTATTAAAAGAAGGTAAAATGCTCCCAGTGATGGAGCATTTTTACACTATTCAGGGAGAAGGATTTCATGCAGGGAAAGCAGCCTATTTCATTCGTTTGGGAGGATGTGATGTTGGATGCCATTGGTGCGATGTGAAAGAAAGTTGGGACCCAACACTCCATCCATTGATGGATACAGAAGAAATTGCGGAAACTGCAGCCAAATATTGTAAAACTATTGTTCTCACAGGCGGTGAGCCGCTGATGTGGAATCTGGAGACTCTGACTTCGAAGCTGAAAGAATTGGGTTGCACCATCCATATTGAAACCTCGGGTGCTTACCCAATGAGTGGACAGCTGGATTGGATCACACTTTCGCCTAAGAAAACCGGACTTCCATTGGCAGATATTTATCATGTGGCAAGCGAATTAAAGATGATCATCTTCAATCAAAATGATTTTAAATTTGCCCAGGAACAAGGTGAAAAAGTAAATGATAAGTGTGAACTTTATCTTCAAAGTGAATGGAGCAAGCGTGATGCAATATATCCGAAGATCACAGATTTCATCTTAGAAAACCCGAAATGGAGGTCTTCTATCCAAACGCATAAGTACCTTAACATTCCTTAAAATTTATCAGGAAGTGAATATTTTTCAATTATTTGACCCAAATATTGATGGAAAATAAAAGCTTACGATAAAAAAAACTAATTTAGCTTTATGTTAAAACGATTTTTTGAATCTATTGGAGAATATTTCTTGCTGTTGGGAAAAGCAATAAGCAGACCTCAGAAAAGAAATGTTTATTTAAAATTGCTCGTAAGAGAATTCTATGACCTGGGAGTTAACTCTTTTGGTTTGGTATTATTCACGTCTTTTTTCGTGGGTGCGGTAGTGGCTATTCAGATGTTCAATAACTTTGATGCCTCTTCTTTTCCCATTCCGAATAGTTTTGTGGGATATGCTACGAAAACAGTCTTGATCCTGGAATTTTCTCCCACAATCATCTCCGTGATTCTTGCAGGAAAGGTTGGCTCGTATATCGCCTCCAGTATTGGCACAATGCGTGTTACGGAACAGATAGACGCACTTGATATCATGGGGGTCAACTCTCCCAATTTTTTAATTTTGCCAAAGATTGTGGCCAGTGTTGTTTTCAACCCGATTTTGATAGCCATAAGTATCGTAGTTGGAATTTGGGGAGGATATGTTGCCGGTTGGGCTACTGGTAGTTGGACCACTGCAGACTACATCACGGGAATCCAAATGTATATGCCTTCCTATTTTATATGGTACGCCTTTTTGAAAACCGCGGTTTTTGCGTTTTTAATAGCAACTATCCCTGCCTATTTCGGTTATAATGTGAAAGGTGGATCCTTGGAAGTGGGACGTGCAAGCACACAGGCAGTGGTTTGGACGATGATTGCCGTAATTATCACGAATTTATTATTAACCCAGATGCTTTTAAGCTAATGATAGAAGTAAAAGAATTAAGAAAAAGCTTTGAAGAAGTTGAGGTTCTGAAAGGTATCACCACAACATTTGATACTGGAAAAGTGAATCTCATCATCGGGCAAAGTGGATCAGGAAAAACGGTTTTCTTAAAATCTCTTCTGAATGTTTATGAACCTTCTAGTGGCGCTATTCTGTTCGATGGACGAGATATTATGACAATGTCACGAGAAGAAAAGCAGGTATTGCGCTCAGAGATAGGAACGGTTTTCCAGGGAAGTGCACTTTTCGACTCTATGACCGTGGAAGAGAACATCAGTTTCCCGCTCGATATGTTCACCAATTTGACTTACCGGGAGAAAAAGAGAAAGGTCCTGGAAGTTATAGGAAGAGTGAATCTGGATAAAGCCAACAAAAAGTTTCCTTCAGAAATTTCCGGAGGAATGCAAAAAAGAGTTGCCATTGCGAGAGCAATCGTGAATAATCCAAAATATTTGTTTTGTGACGAGCCTAATTCCGGATTAGACCCATACACATCCAATGTGATAGATGATCTGCTTCTGGAAATTACCAAAGAATATAATACAACCACAATCATCAATACACATGATATGAACTCTGTGATGACCATTGGTGAGAAAATCCTTTATCTAAGATTAGGAATCAAGGAATGGGAAGGTGATAAAGATGTGTTAGCAACCGCTAAAAATAAAAATCTGATAGATTTCGTTTATTCTTCAGAGCTTTTCAAACAGCTGAGAGAATTTATGCTGGAAAATAATCAAACAAGTTTAATTAATGATAAACCCGAAGACAATGAAAAAACTAATTAGTACAATTGGAGTATTAGCAAGTGTATTTGCCTATTCGCAAATTACAGTTGGAGTGAGAGCAAATGCGTTATTCAACACATCATCTGCAAGTTGGGATAACCTAAAAGGGACTTTCAATGGAGCTGTAGACAGTAAAGGAGACAATGCTACGGGCTTTAACGTAGGTTTGGCCGCAAAGGTAGGATCTCCAGTTGGAGGATGGTTTGTAATGCCAGAGATATATTACACATCTATCAAGAATAAAAATACGGTAGATGGCGTAGAGCTAGAAGCAAAAAGTGACAGAATAGATGTTCCGGTGTTGGTTGGTCATAATTTCCTTTTAGGAAAATTAGCAGCTTTCGTTGGTCCTGTTGCTTCTTATAATCTTTCTGCGAACAAAAATTACGAAAAATTCAAAGAAGATGCTAAAAATGAGTTTACAGTAGGATATCAATTTGGAGCTCAGGCTACACTTTCAAAATTTGTTGTAAATGCAAGATATGAAGGCGCGTTCTCAAAAGATACAAGAATCTTCAAATCTGTTGCGGGTCAAGAAATCAGATATGACAACCGTCAAAGTATGTTCATCTTAGGTATTGGTTATAACTTTAACTAATTCTCTCTGCGCATAACAAATAAGAAGGCTGGAAAATTAATTTCCAGCCTTCTTCATATATAGACCTTAAAAATTTACAAATTCAATTCTTTGTGAGGAACTGATTCTGTATTACAAAAATATAGGGTCTGAATCAATTTTCTTTCAACGTAATAAATAAAAAATAGAACAATATTAATATGTTTTGTTTATTTTTGTTCAAATTTAACAGTAATTGGAATGAAAGTCATTCTCGAACATATTTCTCCAGACGAAAATAGCTCTTTCCGGGTATTGCATATAAAAGGTGTTCCAATTTCTGAACTTAACTGGCAATACCACTATCATTCTGAGATTGAGATAGTTTGTGTTCTTCATGGCAAAGGGACAAGACATGTTGGCTATCACAAAAGTCATTTTGAAGACGGCGCTTTGGCTTTGATCGGCTCCAATATTCCACATTCGGGTTTTGGTCTTAATGCTACAGATCCCCACGAGGAAATCGTTATTCAGTTTCGGGAAGAAATTCTGTCGTTACCAGAAGGTGAACCAGACAGTGGTTTAATAAAAAAACTGTTGGAAATGTCTAGATACGGCGTTCTCTTTTCTTCTGAAGTAAAAAAAAGGATCATTCCCAAACTACAAAACATTTCTGAATCAGAGGGTTATACAAAATATCTCCTACTTTTAGAAGTTCTTTTTGAATTATCAAAGACAGAGGATTATGAATTGATGAACACAGAAGTGATGCCTTACACCATAGTTTCCAGAAATAGAAACAGGTTGGAAGCAGTCTTTACCTATGTGGAAAACGGCTACCAAAACGAGATCGATATCCAACAGGCTGCTGACCTTGCAAATCTCACCAAACCGGCCTTCTGTAATTTTTTCAAAAAAGCAACATCTCTTACGTTTGTAGAATTCGTGAATCGTTATAGGATTGATAAAGCTTGCATCCTTTTATCACAAGAAAAAAGCATAGCGGAAAGTTGCTATGCTACAGGTTTTAATAATATTACTTATTTTAATAAGACCTTTAAGAAATACACCAAGACAACTCCTGGCCAATTTATCCGGAATCTATGATCTTAAAGGTTTCCGTTATTAAAATTATCAATTTTTTGTTTTTCTAATTCAGCTTTTTCTTTTTGCAGAAGTTTGAACTCCTGACGTATTTTGGCCTCTTTCACAGCGCTTCCTTTGCTGATGTAACCAACGAGTCCGCCGATGATCAATCCTATTCCTATCCCACATAGCGAGCCATATACAACTCTCAGATCAACCGCCATATCATTCAGATAAAAAAGAAGACCACCAAGCCCGAATAAAATGATTCCGATAACTATTAAACTTTTCATAATTGTAATTTTGATGTTTTAAAATTAGCTAAAAAAGTTTAAAGTTTTCCTCCTGCCGCTTTATAATATTGTAACGCAACTGGCATCTGTGCATTCAGATCACTGATTCTATTTTGAGGATTAGGGTGGGTAGATAAAAATTCCGGCGTTTTACTTCCCGTGGAAGACGCTTCCATTCTTTGCCAGAAAGAAGTTGCTGTTCTTGGGTCATAGCCGGCAACAGACATTAGTATCAATCCCATTTTATCCGCTTCAGATTCTTGCTTTCTTCCGTAGGCCAAAAGTCCAACTTGAGCTCCTACAGGATAAACTTTTTCAAAAACACCAGCCCATTGGCTGTTGGACATTGATCCACTAAGAATACTTCCGCCATATTGAGCAATCATGGCCTGCGAGATTCTTTCGTTTCCGTGTCCTGCCAAAGCGTGGGAAACCTCATGCCCCATTACCACAGCTACTCCATTGTCATCTTTGCAGACAGGCATGATTCCTGTGTAGAAAGCCACTTTCCCACCAGGCATACACCATGCATTCAGTTGAGCATCTTGAATGAGATTGAATTCCCAGCTGTAGTTTGCCAAATCAGCCTCACGTCCAATACTTTTATAATAAGTATAGGCCGCATTTTTTATTTTTGCACCAACATTTTTAATCCTGTTGGCATCAGCAGTTCCCGTTACAACTTTTGAACTGGACAATGTTGATTTATATTCCGTTGCAGCAGCAGTTGCAATCTCAGAATTATTCGCAATTTGGATAGAAGATCTTCCGGTGATAGGGTTTGTAACGCAAGCGGTCAATCCCAAGACAGTAATTGCTAAAGCAGAAATTTTTAAAATTTTCATCGATTTTTTTCTTGATTAATTGTGTTTTACAAGTTTTATTCCAAAAAATTAATCCTTGTTCAGGAAAGCATCCCAACCTTGTGCAGTGAGCGGAATCAGTTGATTAGAACCTCTTGCAATTAAGAAATTATTTTGTCCTTCTTCTGTCGCATGGCCAATGATTGTAAAATCAGGGTGATTCTTTATTTTATCAAAATCCTCTGAAGAGATCGTGAACAATAATTCATAATCTTCACCACCATTAAGTGCTGCCATTGCTGGATTAAGATTCAGTTCGTCAGCAGTATGGATAGTGGTTTCATCCATAGGTAACTTTTCCTCATATACATTGAAACCAACTTTAGACTGATCGGAAAGGTGTAAAATCTCCGAAGCCAATCCATCAGAAATATCAATCATAGAAGTTGGCAGAATATCCAATTCTTCTAATTTTTTCTTGATATCGGTTCTTGCTTCTGGTTTCAACTGTCTTTCCAGAATGTAATCGTAGCCTTCCATTTCTGGTTGCATATTAGGATTCGCCAAATAAACGGAATGTTCTCTTTCCAAAATTTGCAGCCCCAAATAAGCGCCTCCAAGATCCCCTGTAACCACCAAAAGATCATTGGGTTTTGCGCCATTTCTTTTGATGATTTTTTCTTCATTTTCAAGACCAATTGCAGTAACACTTAGAACCAAACCAGCGTTAGAACTCGTTGTATCTCCGCCAATTAGATCTACTTTGTATTTGCTGCAAGCTAAAGCGATCCCCGCATAGATTTCTTCCAAAGCTTCTACTGGAAAACGATTGGAAACAGCAAGAGAAACCAAAATTTGTGTTGGTGTTGCGTTCATCGCAGCAATATCACTGAGGTTCACCACAACAGATTTATAACCCAAATGCTTCAAAGGAACATACCCCAAATTGAAATGAACACCTTCTGCCAACATATCAGTTGAAATGACCACTCTTTGATTTTCAGAATCGATAACAGCAGCGTCGTCGCCAATAGAAAGTTTTGTAGAAGTCTGGACGATGGGAAAACTCTCGGTCAGATGTTTTATCAACCCAAATTCTCCCAATTTGGAAATAGGCGTGAGTTCTTGCGATTTATCTTCTAACATAATTTTGATTATTGATTAATTATAAATGGTTGTTGATGAAAATACATACATCAAAATCTTAATATATTATTTAAAGTTTTCGAAAAGAGAAACATCTATATTTTCCGGTCGGAAAGGCAAAGTTTTCAAAAATTCCCGGGAAATGGTTTGCACATTCTCAGATTTGAACTCGTCCATTACCAAAATAATATCTTCTGGCGGCGTGGTGATTTTTCTCAACATAATATCAATCCAAACGCCCGTAGCTTCTGCCGTTGCGCAATGGGTTCCGTCTGGCAAATAGAATTTGTGAACAAACTGATAAATGGAGCCATCTTCTGACAGAGCAGCCACTTCTAGCCCCACAAAAACAGTCTGATCAGCATAGATTTCTTTGAAGAAAGAATAACGTTCATGTAACATTACCGGTCCAACGCCCCAACGGTTCAGCTGTGTCAATCCTATTTTATTTTTATTGAGGAAAGCCATTCTGGTTTGTGAGCAATAGTCAACATAGGTCGAATTTCCAAGATGACGGTTGGCATCGATGTCGCTCCATCTCACTTCGAATTTATGGTAATAAACAGACATTTTTTTCGGTTTTAATATTCTTCAAAATTAACCATTTGAGGTGGATATTAAAAATGTAATTTTGTACATCGAATATACAAAGTCAGATATTGGTTTTTGTAATTTTTAAATTAATGCCAAAAAAGAAAAAAATAATCATCATTGGAGGTGGCGCGGCTGGTTTTTTCACAGCGGCAAATCTTGATGAAAATAAATTCTATGTTACGATTCTCGAACAAAATTCGGATGTTTTGCAAAAAGTGAAAATTTCCGGAGGCGGAAGATGCAATGTGACGCACGCTTGTTTTGACCCAAGAGAATTGACTCAATTTTATCCTCGAGGAAATCGCGAGTTGCTAAGTGTTTTTACAAAATTCCAACCGGGTGACACGATGGATTGGTTTGAATCCAGAAATGTTCCGTTGAAGATAGAAAAAGACAACCGGATTTTCCCTGAGTCAGATTCTTCTCAAAGCATTATGAATGCGATGGTCCATGAAGTTCGGAACAAAAATTTCGATATCAAAACCCAAGTTTCTGTTACAGAAATCACTAAGGAAAACGAGACCTATATTGTAAAAACAAAGCAAGGCGATTTTGATGCTGACATTGTGATTTACACCACTGGAAGTTCGCCAAAGTCTTTGAAAATCATTGAAAATCTTGGTCATAAAATAATTGAGCCCGTACCATCGTTGTTTACTTTTAATATCAAGGATGCTTTGTTGAAAGATATTCCGGGAACCAGTTTTACTCATGCAGAGATCAGAATCCCAAGCTTGAAAACCGAAGAATCCGGACCATTATTGATTACACACTGGGGACTCTCAGGACCTGCTGTTTTGAAAATTTCGGCTTGGGAAGCAAGAAAACTGGCTCAATTAAAATACCAATTTGAAATTGAGGTTAATTTTATTTCAACACCAATCTCTGAAGTCGAAAAACAGTTCAAAGACCTTAAAAATAGTAATCCTAGAAGAACTGTCGGTCAATCGAAGATTTTTGATGTAACCAATCGATTTTGGAACAAAATTTTGGAAGTCAACAAAATTGACCCCGAAAAACAGATTGCCAATCTTTCCAAAAAAGAAATGGATCAGATCTTTGAGTATCTTTGTCAAAAGAAATTCCTAGTTACAGGAAAATCAACTTTTAAAGATGAGTTCGTAACCGCAGGCGGTGTAGACCTTAAAGAAATTAATTTTAAAAACATGAGTTCGAAAATTCTTTCTGATTTTTACATTGCTGGCGAAGTTCTTGATATAGATGCCATTACAGGAGGATTTAATTTTCAAGCCTGCTGGAGTGAGGCTTGGTTGATATCACAAGATATTAATACTAAATAATGAAATTTTTTATTAAATTTGAAACCATATTTATTTATCTTATAACATAATGAAATTTTCTAAAAAAATCTTTTGGGTCTTGACAATTGTAATGACAATGCTTTCTTGTCACACACGAGTTGTATCTCCTAATAAACCAATGCATGATAATACGTTGGACCTGTATAAAAAATATACAATCCAAACAAAGGATGCCAAATCTCAAAAACTGGAGGTTATAAAAGTGGACGCAACCAAAATCTACGGTAAAAATAAAGCCGGAGAAATGGTAGAAATCGAGAGAAGTGAAGTAAGAGATATCAAAAAACCGGCTGTTGTCTTATCTATTTTAATTGGTCTTGCCGCTGTTGCCGCTGTTATTTTTGTTCCAATTTAATTTTCGTGATCAGGTACAAAATCATACATCCTATAAAATAGCAAACAATATCGATCCAGCTAAATGAGTTGCCTAAAACAATCATCATCAGCTTGTTGTCTTTGAAACCCAGTAATTCTCCAAAATGGAAGTATTGGGCAAACTCGATCAGACAAGAAAAAATGAAGATTCCGACAATCAGTTTTGTGTCCTGAAAATCGAAGAATGCTTTGATGAAATAATAAATCAGCATTACTACGAAGACATCGCCCAAGTAAGCTCTTACGAAGAACCAATCTTTGAGTTTTGTGGCGATTAGAACTTCAACAAAGAAAATTGATATTGCAATCAGGAGATTTTTGAAATCGAATTTAAAAGTTGCTTTCACAGGAATTAATTTATAAACATAACAAAAAACCGAGGTAAATATTACCTCGGTTTTTTTTATTTTTAACGTGTAAATATCTTTGTCAAAAAATAACTATGAAAAAACTGATTTTACTTTTTGGAATTTTGTTAAGTGTTTTTACATATTCCCAGGAAACAAAAGAAAGTTCGAATGAAGAGAAAGCGATTTTTCCTTTAGGAAATCAAGAGTTTCGAAATATGATTTCGAGAAATTTCAGAACTGACAAAATTGAGTCTATTGGAAATCAAAACATTCACTGCGAATTAACTTTTATAATTGATAAAGAGGGGAACATAACAGATGCCAAAGCTTATGGTTGTAATAAAGAATTTAATGAGGAAGCAGTATTTGCAATTTCACAGATCAAGGAAAAATGGATTCCCGGTAAGATAAATGGAGTTCCGGTAAGATCCCGGTATAAAGTGCCTTTGGATATAAAATTTGAAAATGAAGATACACAACCAACATATTTTAGAGGGAATGAAGAATTTATAAACACATTAAAAGAAAACATTTATTTACCAAAAATAGCAGGCAAAGGAATGATGAATTGTGAAATTTCATTTGTTGTTGTTAAGAATGGAAAATTAGTTGATGTTAAAGCAAGTGGAGATAATAAATCTTTTAATAAAGAAGTTGTTAGAGCTGTCTCAAGAATAAAAGGAAAATGGATTCCTGCTACAATAAATAAAATTGCTGTAAATAAAAGCTTCAAATTGCCCTTTACAATAAATGTTGAATAATAATTTTCGGTTCAATTTTTGAAAAAGAAACCTTAACCAAATCTTATTATTATGAAAAAGTTATTATTAATCAGTTCAATAGCATTATTAGCAACAAGCTGTATTCCTGATAAAGATAAGCGGGAACAAAGAAAAGAAGACCACAGCGCGGAACATATGAGAAACCGAGGTGTGGATTCTGCAGCACTTTCTACAGACAAAAATGTGGATACGGTTGGCGTGAAAAAATCTGGAGAGTAAAAAAATTACTTTCCTATCATTTTTTTAATCGAATTCAACTTCATCAAAGCTTCAATTGGTGTCAAAGTATTGATGTCTATTTTCGTCAGTTCTTCACGGATATTTTCCAAAACCGGGTCGTCTAA
>Ga0302347_1000897_pt1 | contig 40481 bp, 40 predicted proteins | sample PhyWR1_FD_202178 | JGI IMG/M metagenome (GOLD analysis project Ga0302347, IMG submission 202178) | Leaf surface microbial communities from wheat plants in UC Gill Tract Community Farm, Albany, California, United States - DLSL W.R1 (v2)... | ecosystem: Host-associated > Plants > Phyllosphere >... | reverse complement strand
TCCAGAATTTGCAGTACTTGATAGTGTTCCTATAGCAGTAGGAGTAGTAAAGCTACCACTAGCATTGGATAATTGTACCGTATAAATATTACCAGTGGTAAAAGTTCCTGTACTTGTAAATCCTACAGAAACAGAAGTTCCAGCGGAAGATGTAACACAAAAAGGGCTTCCCGTTATCGTTGTAGAAGTTGTGATTGTATTTGAAGAAGAGCTATCACCCGTTAATTTCACATCATCTATCCTAACTTGATGTGTACTTGTGATTTGCCTAAATCTGATAGCCAATGTTGTACTTGAAGGAATTGTACCAGTAGGAGTAACTAGTGACCATGAATTAGCTGCTGTAGCAATACTGGTAAAACTTAATGCTGTAAAAGTTCCCATATTGGTTCCTGGAACATAATCTGTAGCAACCTCAACAGCGAATTGTGCACTGGTTAATGGCGTACCTGCAACAGTACTTTTTGTTAAACCAAAAGTAAGTTGCAAATTAGTATATGCAGAAGAATTTATATTATATATCGTAAAGTACTGATTAGTTGTACTTGTAATAAATACATTTCTTCCACCAGAAGCACCTGTATATCCCGAAGAAGGAGTAGTGATTCTTGTATCTGAATTTCCGACATAACTTAAAGTACCAGTATTTTCAAAAGTTGAGGAAGCAATTGCCGTATTACCACCTGTCCCGGTACCCATATTTTCAGAAAATACTGTCTGTCCCCATACATTTACCGTACTGATCATCAATAAGAATAGCAATAATTGCTTTCCTAGGATGACCGTGCGGTTTTTAATTAGTAATTTTATTTTCATAACAAATTATTTATCATATATAATTTCACAAAATTAAGATATTAATACATATCGTGAAAGAAATAATTTTTATTTTTATTAATACCTCAATAAAATTAGCATTTAGTTCATACTATAATCAGTAATTTCTAAAAAATATTCAGTACAAGTAAACAAAACACATAACATTTGTTTGTTTTTCACAATAAACATGCTATACCACGAGTAATTTATAATAAAAGCAATACTATTGAAAATCATTAAATATCAGCTTGTTTCCTTTAAGCCCTTAATGGAAAAGGCCTTCCAAAGTTTTGAATCTTGGAAGGCCTTATTTATAATAGATTATATATTTTACTTGATAAATTTCTTTGTTTTTACATCACCGGAATTCTCCACCTTTAAGATATAAACACCGTTTGAGAATGTACTGGTATCTATTCTAGCCTCGGTTCCACTGACATCCAGCACTCGCATCAATTTCCCTGAGACGTCATAAACTTCAATCTTACCCAATTTCTTAGCTGATCTTACGACCTGCATATTCTGGTCTTTATAAATGATTAAATCTGATTTAGTATTACTGTCTACATTTAACACATCTTCCGGCTTATAAATAATTTCAAAACGGGTATGATCTGTGCCTTTTACCGCTTGGAAAGTATAATCTGTAGTGGAAATATCCACCACTTTGTTCAGCAACTTATCTTTAAGATAGATAGATTGCCCGTTGGCAAAAACACCTTCTTTATTCACCGATGCGATCTTATAGCTCCCATTCTGAACATAGACATTCCCCAGTGTTACTTTATCTTCTTTCGTAAAGCTTGCCCTACCTTGGATCGCCAGTTTTTTGCTATCTAACAATGAGTAGAAAGAATCTGATCCGATAACGAAAAGCTCTGTGTCATAAGCCAACTCATAACCATTGGTCGCACCTGGTGCATACCCCACCAATATTGTATTGGTAATGTTGGCTGGTGACATCATCTTCAACCAGAATCTGTCTTTCTGGGCCTTCACTTTATTATTGAAAAAGACACCATTGTCCGTCAGTCTGATGGCATTGGTAAAATTAAGGGATTGGTTATTCATCCCGTTTTGGGTCTTGATGATGAAACCTTGCCCTACCTTTATCACATTGGTAGGCGTCATGCTTGCAGAAGCAGGTTCATTCGGATCCCCTGAAACATAGGTAGCCGGCGAACCTCCCATCTGATTATAAATTGCATAGTTATTCCCGCCGTAGTCGGGTTGCTGTTGTGCAATAGAGAGATCATTATTGGTCCAGAAATAGGCTAGAGGATGGATTTTCGTAGCATTGGCATTATACAACTCCTCAAAGTCTATATTGGAGGGATAAGGATTTCCCACGAGATTGTAGCCTTTGGCATCATTGGTCCATTTCAATGATGGTAAAGAAATATCACCATTATTAGGTGTTCCGATGAAAGTGAACTCGTGTGGCAATACAGGTGTTGTAGCGCCGAAATCATCCATACCACGGATAGCATAACCCATTCCTGCAATAAAAGTGGAAGTATCATTTAACAAGAAAGCGCCTGTATTCTTGAACAAATTGGTGGCCTCATCATAGAGCCAGAATCTGTTTTTAGGTGTTCCTCCCGTTTGTCCCCCGTTTGAGAATGCATAAAGATTCTGCGCAGCGACAGGCGAACTCCAGTAGGTATAGCCCATTTTTGGCAGCTTACTTTTTCTGGCGGATATCATACTCCCAAAATTTGCAGCATCTGAATCCTGCATCAGTTGTGCATTAGAACCAAAAGTAACTGTTCCTCCCGTATTAGAAATCCCTCTATGCGCATACAAAACGTTAGATGATGCCGGATCTGCAGTTTCAGAAATCTTCAAAGTTCCTGCGCTTACTGTCGTCAAACCATTGACTGTAATAGTTCCTGTGGCAGCAGTTTTGATTCCTGCTGTAGAAACATTAAGGTTTTGATAAGCTATATTATTAGTAATATTTTGACTTGCACCAGAGTAATTGATCGTAGAATTTGTACCAAGAACCACTTCAGGGCTGTTTGCATTTCCAATGGCAGTATTGGAAGCTCCACTAAAGCCATTAGTATTGGTTACATTGAAGACACCCCCATTGGCAACTTCAAATCTATTGAGGTTTTGCAGCACAGTGGAAGAACCAGATAAACCTACATTGGTACCAGAAACAATTACATTAGCATATTGAACAGGAATACTAGTTCCATTAACATTAGATTGTATGCGAATATTTGTTGCAGACCCTCCACTAAATTCTATCGTAGAACCAGCTGCCAAATCATAGGTCCCAATATCAGGTTTCGTACCAGCACCGCCGGTTACATATTTACTAATGCCAGACATCTTCAAATTGGTGTTACTACCTCCAAATCCACTTATACCGGATGTCAGGGTCGCACCATCATTGATAGTTACCGATCCAATATTATTATTAGCTCCAGAAGTTTTGATTCCGCTTCCGTTAATAGTCAAATTTTTATAGGCAAAACCTGTAACTGTCTGGTTTCCATTCAATCCATATTCTATTACAGAGTTATCACCAAGAACTGGGGTAATACCTGGAATACTTGTATTTGTCCCCGTAAACCCTTGCGCATCTCTGGTAATAAATGTCCCATTGATATTAATAGAAGGCGTCCCTGAGTATGTGATAAAATATTCTCCGCCATTGTCAAAAGTTCCGCCTTCTGCAATATTGAGAGAAGCACTTGCTAAGGTCAGATGACCATTCAAAACAAATTTACCTCCATCATTAACGTTCAAGGCATTTGTTACAGTAGTAGCTCCTTTGTTATTGACAACACTTGCATTAACGTTAACAATAGCTGGATTACCTATTGTTCCTGTTGGGAATGGAGCAACAGTGTTTGCATTAAAAGTATAATTGGCACCTGCGATTAGCTGAGCCACCCCATTGCCGGCACTTGCGTTTGTAGAACTGAAGGATATCAAACTACCTGTTGAAGTATTCCCTCCAATACCGTTAGGATTGGACGTATTTAGCACAGCTCCACTTGCGGTAATAAATCGGGCAACATTATTTCCCATGATCGACCTATCGCCAAAATCAAGGTTTCCTTTTACCGTGAAATAAGAAATCGGAGTCAATGTTGAAGAGCCAAGAGTAAGATTGGTATTTAGTTTAACATAAGCATTCGTATCTACCTCATAGCTGGTGTAATCAGAATTGACTCCAGAATAGCTGATCCCAGAGGGTGCTGAGGCAGTTCCTTTAAAGACAAACCCTCTTGCTTGTCCTGATGCAGCAGTTTGATAGACACCATTTCCCGTATGGGTCAAATTACCTGTGATATTAACGGCATTATTAGTAACAGTACCAGTAGTCCCAAAGTCAACATCCACAGCATCCGTATCGGTATTATTTGAACTAAAGTTTCTTCCCACATTTACAATACCTGATCCAACATTGGCATTTGTACTGGTGTTAGATCTCAAATTTAATGTTGCAAAAGTCCCATTGATGATAAAATCTCTGGTAACATTCAAAATCTGAGAGGTTACTGACGTGCTTGTACCAGCAACTACTTCCAATGAACCATTATCTTTCAGCAAGACATCATTTCCAATTGTCACAAGAGCGTTCCCGGTTCCAGTGGACATCTTAAACACCCCACTGTTTTCTACAACAAGATCAGTAGCCACTTTCAGTGTAAGGGTCGTTCCTGATCCAACACCATTCAAAGAGCCCCCTGTAACATTAATCTTATTAATGTTGGCTGTAACACTAAAATTATCATTACCAAAAGACACCAGATTACTTGTCAAAGGACCCACCGTAAGCACTCCTCTTACAGTCATAGTTCCGGTAGCGGCAAACAAATTGATAAAGCCCGTCTTCGTATTATTAAACGTCAAGTTTCCGAAGTTCTGTCCTATACCACTTAATCCCCCAATGTTAGAAGACCCCGTGAACCCGATCACATTACAATTGGAAGTATCATCCCATGTTGCCGTTGGTATTGTACCACCATTGGCATTGTGATTATAAATTGAATTTGCACCAAAGGCCAGTGTTCCACTATTTGAAATTGCAGTAGTTACAGTCTGGTTCCATGTTCCATTAATAACATTAGTTCCAGAAATAGTAAACGTGTTATTAACCGTCAACACACCTCCATTCTCTACAGTAATATTTCTCCCCGTGGCAGCCGCAGACACCGTAATTGTACTATTATCCGATATAGTAATACCTGATGCTGTATTTGCTGGCACCAAAGTAGAGTTGATCCAAGTGACATTATCAGGAGAAGACAACCAGTTACCAGCCGTAGCCCAACTACCTGTCACCTCTTTACTTTTAAAGTAATCCGTATTTGTTGTAACCAGAGTCACATTGAACAGACTTGATTCTACACCCGTAAATGAAGAAGAATTGGCTGTCAATTTCAAATTAGATCCGGCCGCAGTATGCCTGAGTGTAGAAAAAGTAGCTAAACCAGAAACAGCATTAGAGCTTACAGGAGTTCCCGTCAAAGTACCGGTAGATGTTATCGCAACGGACGTTGTATAATCTCTGTCCCTATTTCCATTGGCATCATTCGCAGATAGCGTGACAGCCGGGGACATATTCGCATTGACCGTAATATTGGTCGGTTGCTGTACAAAATTTAACTGTGTTGCAACAACCTGCACAGCGTTATTATTGGCTCCGGATTCTACAACCGTTCCTGTTCCCGTTTCAAACTGGGTAGATGTTGTAGAGCTTGCTGTTGTAAAATTAGTTCTATCTACTTTGAAGACCAGGTTTGCACCATCGATAGTTGTGGGTAGTGTTCCACCAAGAGAAGATCTCAACCATATCTTTAAACTATAGGTCTTATTTCCTCCATCTGCAATATAACCCAATGTGTTTACCGCAGCAGGAATCCCGGAAAATGTTATGTTCGTAGCATTAACAGTTCCCGCAACCGTATTTGTACCATCTGAAAGCTCTGCCCCTTCGATAGCCTGCGTCCAGTTGGCAACATCATTGCCTGTACTTTGAGGAATAACAATCTGATTGATCAGGGTCGGTAAGCTGTCATTCCCATCAACTATATTATTATCATCTGTAACTGTGAAATCGAAATTAATAACAGAATCTGTCTGAGAATTGATGAGTGATGACATGGTTGCAGGTTCTGCACCAGCCCCCGCACTCACGCCCGAGTATGAGGCGATAAGTTTCCATTCTGCATATAACGTTGTGTTGCCTGCCGGTATCGTAAAGTTGGCATTTTCATCGTAGTGGGTCCCTGTTCCAGCGGCATTGGTATTCCATCCCGTGAATGTATGACCATCCTTTACGAGTCCCCCTGTATTGGAACTTAGACCGACCGATGTATTATAGTTCCCGTTTTGCGGGGTTGGGACAGAGCCACCTGTAGCCGCATTCCCATTGTAGGTAACAGTATAGTTATTGATGGTCCAGTGAGCAAAAAGCGGCAATGTGGCACTAGCCCCTGAATGAGAGTAAGAAGCTCCTCCTGTATAAGTTGCAGAGCCACCATCTCCACTTGTCGTCTTCCAGCCTGCGAAGGTATGTCCTGTCCTCGTAAGCCCAGAACCATTACTCAACATAACCGTACCTGTACCAGCCGTACTATTGTAATAACCTGCCTGAGTTCCAATAGACCCGTTACCCCCATTGTTATTATAAGTGACATTGAACCCCCATATTGCATATAATGTCGCATCACTACTGAAAGGATATGAATCTTGATCATCATAAGCCACAGATCCCGATGTTGCATTGGCAACAGAGGTTGCCCATCCTGCAAAAGAATAAGTGGGATTAGTCTTTGTAAAGGCATTAGTTGTTAAGCTGGCACTCCCGCTAGATGACTGGCTGCTCATCGTTCCGCTTGTATTACCATTACCATTGAAGGTAACAGTATGGGAAACAGTTTGATACTCTATTACAATAGAACTAGCAAAAAAAGCTCCTCCTCCTAGAGTTAAATAAAAATATCTATAATTACTGGCCGGGTCAACAGTCCAGGAAACCGTTCCAGCATTTTGAGATGTTAAATTTGTACCAGCGGCAGTAGTAGCAGTTGTCTGCACAGCCGTTGCTGACATACGTGGAGTGATCGCCCGGTCCGTTCCGGAAGCTTTCGTTATGGTGATTTTAGTTATCGCCCCTGGCATTGCTACTTCGTTGTACAAATGAGGCGTAGAACTATTTCTCATTTGTAAAGTCGTCTGGCTTGTGTCAGAGAAGATGTCTGCCTTACCTGTAATGGTATTACTCCCACTTGTAGCAGCCGACCAATTATCTGTTGTTCCGTAAGCCAATGCGCCTGATGGAAAATTACCACGTGTAATGGTAAGCGTTCCCTGCGCATTTACCAGAATGGCACATATAAATAATAAAAGAAACAGAGCCTTTGTAGGCAAATTCTTCGATAATAAATTTGTTTGCATTAGGAAGCAAATATAAAATTATAATGAAAGAAAAACAGATAGTTATGAAAACTTAATATAAATGTAAAAAAAAGCACGTCCCAGCATCTGTATCGCAAATCTGCCACCTGCAAATTATCGTCAAAGAGAACACATCTTCTTAAAATTCATAAACGTGTAACGTTCGGTTTAAGAACAAGTGGGATGATGTTAAAAATAAACAAGCTTGTTTTTGCATAAAAACAAGCTTGTTGTGAGGTAAGAACAAGCTTGTTGTTGAGCAACTACAAGCTTGTTTGTTTCCATGTGCTAATTTTTCCTTTTGAAAATAGCTGTTGAAAGGGCGTTGACAATGCGTTTTCCTGCACGATAATTGATCTTTGCACCACGGATATGGGCAGAGGTGAACTCTTCTTCCTTATCCACCCCTTCACTGGAAATGCTTGGATAGAAACTCCCCAATTTATCCATACGGACGATTTTCCCATTCGTGATCTGATCTTGGATCACATTTTCCACCGCGATCACCACCCCTCGGATATCCGGCTCCGAGAGCGCAGAAAACTTCTCGATCTGCTTTACCAGATCATCAATGGTAAACTCTCCATCGGTTGCGATACTCGCATACCATTTCTTTTTGCCACCGCCGGATACGCCCGGTTGTGACTTTTGAATCAAATTGTACTTAATAGCCATTTTTCATCTTTTTTGTGTTAAACATTTATTTTTAAATCTGAGGTTAAATTAAAAATAAATTCAACACAAAAAACAATTTGATAGATTTTATTTTAAAAAAAATCACATCAACAGACACGATTTAACATAATATATAAATATCAAAGAATAAAACTCACTTGATGACCATCATCTGGCTGTAAAGATTTTCCAGGTGCAAGATCTTGGAAAAAGGGCTTTTCACATTCTTCAGCTCTTCTTTTGCATGGATGTACGTATACCGGGAGGCGATGTTGTCCATATTGGAAACCAGCACCAGCCAACATTCTTTCGCCTTGTTTTTATACAATGGATATTTGGAGTTCTTCTTTTGTATGACTTCCAGGATCTTATCAGAATGCAGCTCATCAAACAAAGACCACTGGTATTCTAAAAACAAAAGAACGCCTTTTTGATAGGGCGTTCTTCTGATATGCTTTACGAATTTGGTTTTCTTGTTATTGGTCAATGCAGACGAGATCTCTTTGATGAGCTGTTCTGGCTGCTGGTAAAAATCATCCTGTATATAATCGATGTTCAGATGATAGATCCCATAAAGGCTTTTATATTCTAACAAAAGATTCTCCACAGTTCGAAAGATATGATTAATATAACTTTCCTTTTTCTTGAGCTCAAAATGGTTGATAATCTCCGAAACTTCTAACCCAATCTGCTCTCCTTTGTAATTGATGATAAAATCCGGACTCTCGCCCGTGAGGTTTTCTATCTCCATCTCGGGATAATGGTTGAACAAAGTGGTCAGCAAAAGAAGCTCTGTTTTCTTCTGATATTCTTCACGTTCATGCAGATTGGCACTGCCAATAGTATGATACCATTTTACCAGATTATCTGATTTTTCACTTTTGGAAGCAACGCAGATCTCCAGATTCTTATTAAGGTCTTCACAATAAATCATCTTCGCATTATTAGAATTAAACCTTTTTAAATTTAATAAATAATTGATTACAAAATACTTATATGAATAAAATTTAACGTTTCAAGGGACAGGCTGCACGGTTTTGCATTGAAATTCTTCATTCTACAACCCGCATCCCAAAACGCATACCTCTCATCTGGCAACTGATTCGCATCCAAAAACTAATTATTATATTTGTAGGCCTATAGACGACCTTAAAAAAAAATTACTACACTAATGGATTTTAAAAACTTCAAGATGCCTTACAGCATCAATCCCGACTATTCTAAAAAAACAGCTTATTTTTCGATGGAATTCGCCATAGACCAAGCACTGAAAATATACAGTGGCGGGCTTGGTTTCCTCGCAGGATCTCATATGAAAAGCGCCTACAATCTGAAACAGGATTTTGTTGGGATCGGGATTCTTTGGAAATATGGCTACTATGACCAAAGCAGAAACCAAGATCAAAGCCTGAATCCCATCTGGACAAAAAAAATGTACAGTTTCCTAGAAGATACGGGCATCAAATTCCAGATTGAGATTCACAACGCTCCTGTCTGGGTAAAAGTTTGGTACCTGAATCCTGAAACCTTCAAGACCTGTCCGATGTTTTTCCTGAGCACCGATGTCCCGGAAAACGACCACATCTCCAAAACCATCTGCCACAAACTCTACGATGCCAATGAGTCTACAAAATTGGCGCAATACATCCTTTTAGGAAAAGGCGGCGCAAAATTGCTGGACGAGATGAATTTCCATAGAGATGTTTATCACCTGAACGAAGCGCACGGACTACCTGCAGCTTTCTATCTCTTGAGAAAATATGGTGGCAATCTGGCGAAAGTAAAAGAAAAATTAGTTTTCACGACACACACTCCAGAAGAGGCAGGAAACGAAAAACACAATATCCACCTTTGTCACGATATGTCCTATTTCTGCGGATTGACCATCGATGAGGTGAAGAGGATCGAAGGTGTGCAGGATGACAGATTCAACCACTCGCTTTGCGCTTTGAGAATGGCGAGGATCGCAAATGGTGTTTCCCAATTGCACGGCGTAGTTTCCCGAGAAATGTGGAACAAATATCCCGGAATCTGTGAAATCAAATCGATCACGAATGCCCAGGAATTCAGTTATTGGGGAGACAAAGCGCTTTATCAGCACAAAGAAGATGGCGATGCGACTGAATTCGACATTAGAAAAGCTTACCTGAAGAAAAGAGCATTCAGAATCGTTGCAGATCAAACCGGGAATATCTTTGACACCAAGGTTCTGACCATTGTTTGGGCAAGACGTTTCGCTGGGTACAAAAGAGCAGATCTTCTGCTGGCAGACAAAGAGCGCTTCAGAAGAATGCTTGAAAACAAAGAACATCCGGTTCAAATCATCTGGGCAGGAAAACCCTACCCGATGGATTATGGGGCGATCTCTACCTTCAACAATTTGGTAGAGGAGAGCAAAAATCATAAAAACATGGCCGTTCTTACCGGTTACGAATTAGCTTTGAGCAAATCTTTGAAACAAGGCTCTGACATATGGCTAAACAACCCGAGAGTTCCAAGAGAAGCATCCGGAACAAGTGGGATGACAGCTTCCATGAACGGTTCTGTCAATCTTTCCACAGACGACGGATGGATACCGGAATTTGCTAAACATGGCGAAAACTCATTCGTTGTTCCAAAGGCAGATTACGATAATTGGCCAACAGTAGAGCAAGATAGCTTTGACCTCAATAATCTTTATGATGTTTTGGAAAATCAGATCATCCCTACTTATTACGACAATCCTGACCAATGGAGAAAAATCGTCCACACGGCGATGGATGATGTGAAAATCCAATTCGGAAGTGATAGAATGGCAGATGAATACTACAAGTTATTGTATTAAGTTTTCATCAATTCCATAAATAAAAAAAGCCTTTCATATTTTTGAAAGGCTTTTTTTGTAAATTCCCAAAAAATAACCTGTTTAACTTAATTAAATAATGAAAAACAAAATTTATACTCTTCTTCTTATCGTATCATCTAGTCTGATGTTTGGTCAAAAATTCCAAAACGCAATGATCCAAATGGCAGATGGAAATACAAAAAAAGGATTTGTGAACGGAAAAATCGACAAAGAAGTTAAAAAAATAAAATTTAGAAGTAGCGAAAAATCAACAACAGAAACAATTTCTATAGATCTAATAAAATCCTTAAGCATTCAGGATTCTAGTGGAGAAAGCTTTGATATTGAAAACATTTCTGTTTATATGGATGAGAAAAGGAGAAAACCAGAATCTGTTTTGATGATAAAATTAGATTCGGGCTACTACGATTTGTATTTCTTTGCGGATATTTCATTTGATAAAAAAGGAAATATCCAGTTTTCGGATATGCAATATAATGTTGCGGAAAGCCCTGCCGTCTATTATTTCATCAAAAAGGAAAAAGAAAAGCAAGGTGATTTTTTTGCTGCAGAAAATATTACCGGAACCTCTGCGTTTGCTCCTTTTCACAAATATCTAAAGAAAAATGTTGCAAGATTTATGGCTGATGACAAAGTTCTGGTTGATAAAATTGAAAATAAAAAATTATCCGTGAAAAACATCCCACAAATTGTAAAAGAATACAATGAATTCAAAAAAGTGAACGGAGCGGATTAGACCTAGCGAAACTTTCCACTATAGAAGCCTATCAGAATTCTCTGAAAGGCTTTTTTGTTTGGATTAATTTCCTAATTTTAAGCTTCAAAACACAAATAATGATCTTGGATTTTCTTTTTCCCAATCGTTGCCTGAATTGCAATCAATTGATCGACAAAAGTAATATTGTCTGCGAATTATGTTTGTATAAAATTCATTTCGCCAACCATCATTTTGCTGAAAATAATATTTTAAAAGAGAAAAGTGCGCTTCTTTTTCCTGTTCAGAATTGTTTTTCATTGATGATGTATGAAAAGGAAAGCTTGTCTCAAAAAATCATACAACAACTTAAATACAATAAAAGAGAAAAGATTGGGAAAAACATAGCAGATTGGACCATCGAAAAATTGGATTTTGAGAATGAAAAGCCCGACCTTTTCGTAACCGTTCCGCTTCATCCGAAAAAACTGAGACAACGGGGCTACAACCAGCTTCATCTGTTTGGGAATGAACTATCTGAACATTATCAAATTCCAATCAACCATAATTTATTAGCTCGGACAAAACACTCTAAAGCCCAAGCCAAGAAAGACCAAACCGACCGGCTGAAAACAAAAAATGTTTACCAAATGACCGAGAAAGTCAATGGTAAACACATTCTTTTGATTGATGATGTTTACACGACCGGAAATACAATTTCGAATATCGCTTGGGAGATTCTCCGCAATTCTGAAAATGTAAAAATCAGCATTTTGGTGATGGCCATGGACTTGTAGACAATTATCTCTGCAGTTTTTCGCCGTAAGACAAATCTCCCGCGTCACCTAGACCTGGCGTGATATAACCTTTAGAAGTCAAATTTTCATCCAAAGCACCAATCCAAATCTTAGCATCCGGGTAAGCATTTTGGATCGTTTCAACACCTTGTTTACTCGCAATTGCTGCAACGATATGAATCGAAGTTGGTTTTCCGTTGGTCAAAAGATCTTTGATAGCTTCAATGAGAGATGCACCAGTGGCTAACATTGGATCTGCAACAATCAGTGGACGGCCGTCCAATTTCGGGCAAGTCAAATAATCTTGTTTGATTGAGAAATAATCATTCGCATCGTGTTTTCTGTATGCTGCCACGAAACCACAATCAGCCTTGTCAAAATAGTTAAGAATCCCTTGGAACAATGGAACTCCTGCTCTCAAAATGGTTGTAATAACAGGTTGTGTTTCGATTTCCTTAACCATGATTTTATCAAGAGGCGTGGTGATTTCGATTTCTTTTTGGTCAAGCGTTTTGCTGATTTCGAAAGCGGCAATTTCTCCGATTCTTTCCATATTTCTACGGAATTTCATTCGGTCTTGTTGAACTTCGATGTTTCGTAAATCATTGATCCAAGAATTGACAAGTGAAAATTGATTTGATAATATTGTAAGCATTTATGTTGTATTAGTATTTTATATTTTGAGAAATTAATGCAATAAAAACCCTCTCAGAAATAAATTCCGAAAGGGTTGAATTTTTATTTTTGTCTAAAGTAAACTTCGATTGGAACACCTGTAAAGCCAAAGTGTTTTCTCAATTGGTTTTCCGCGAAACGCTTGTACGGCTCTTTCACATATTGGGGAAGGTTGCAGAAGAAAACAAATTGCGGACTTGGTGTTGGCAACTGCACACAATATTTGATTTTCACGAATTTTCCTTTGATAGCTGGTGGCGGCAACGCTTCAAAAACAGGAAGCATTACTTCATTCAGTTTAGAAGTTTTGATTTTTTTCGACCTTGCTTCATAAACTTCCATTGCCATTTCTACGGCTTTCAAAATTCTTTGTTTTGTTAAAGCCGAAACGAACAAAATGGGGATATCTGTAAATTGTCCGATTTTGTGTTTAATCGCTGCTTCAAAATCTCTCATGGTATTGGTTTCTTTTTCTACAAGATCCCATTTGTTCACCACAATTACGATTCCTTTTCTGTTTTTCTGAGCCAGTCCGAAGATATTCATATCCTGAGATTCCCAGCCCAAAGTTGCATCTACCATTAAGATCACAACATCAGAATATTCTATAGAACGGATGGAACGCATCACGGAATAGAACTCCAAATCCTCACTAACCTTAGATTTTCTTCTCATCCCGGCGGTATCTACCAACACAAACTCGTGCCCGAATTTGTTATATAAAGTCTGGATACTGTCTCGTGTGGTTCCCGCGATATCTGTTACGATATTCCTTTCAACATCTAGCAAAGCATTCGTCATTGTAGATTTTCCTACGTTTGGACGACCAGCGATGGTGATTTTTGGCAAGCCTTCGAAAGGGTCTTTGTATTCTGTCGTTGGGAAATCGTTCACGACATCATCTAATAATTCTCCTGTTCCAGAACCAGTTGCAGAAGATAAAGTGTAATATTTTTCAACGCCCAGCTGGTAGAACTCAGTTGCAGGCAATTCCTCTTTGGAAGAATCCACTTTATTTACAACTAAATATAAAGGCTTATTGGCTTTTCTTAATAATTCATAGATCTCTTGGTCAGTATCAGTAAGACCTTCTTCCACGTTTACCATAAAGACTATAGAAGTAGCTTCGTCTACAGCCAGCTGAACTTGTTTACGGATTTCTTGTTCGAAGACATCCTCCGTTCCTACATCATAACCACCCGTATCGATTACTGTGAAATCTACACCGTTCCAGTCAGATTTTCCGTAATGACGGTCACGCGTAACACCAGCAGTGGAATCTACGATGGCCTCTCTTCTTTCTAACAAACGATTGAATAATGTGGATTTTCCTACGTTGGGACGCCCAACGATTGCGACAATATTTGACATAAATTTGTTTCTTGGTCTCAGCTCAAGTTTAGATTAATGAGCATAAGACTTGATTAAGAATGGGTTACTTCGACTTTCGAAGCCCAAAATTTTTGCAAATGTACGGATTTTGATTGATAGTAAAAAGTTGATAATTTTTCAGGAATTGATAATTAAAATAATTGGAAAGCTTTTTGCAATTGTCACTGAAAATCAAACTATGAAAAAGATACTAATTGTTCTTTTGGTTGCGTTTATTATGATCCAGTTCTTTCAGATTGATAAAATAAATCCTAAGACCAATGATGGAATGGATTTTCTAAAAATTAAAAATACGCCCGGACCAATCGCTAACATCATCAGAAATTCTTGTTACGATTGTCATTCCAACGAAACCAAATATCCGGCATATAGCTACATTCAACCAGCGGGCTGGCTTTTGAAAAACCATATCGATGAAGCACGATTGGAACTTAATTTTTCTACATTTGCAACTTACGATCCCAAAAGGCAAATTCATAAATTGGAGGAAGCCTCAGAATATGTAGAGCAGAAAAAAATGCCATTGGAAAGCTATTCTATTGGGCATCCTGATGCAAAATTATCTGATGAACAGAGACAACAATTGGTTAATTATTTCAGAATGGTCCAAAAACAAATTCAACAAGCAAACGCTTTATGACAGAAGAAATCTCATTTAGTTTAAAGGATAAATTCATCGTTTTCTATGATGGTGAATGTGGATTTTGCAACCATTGGGTTCAGTGGATTTTGGAGCGTGATAAAAAAGACAAATTTTTATTTTCTTCTCTTCAATCAGAATTCGGGCAAAAATTTCTGAATGAAAGAAATCTCCCCAATCAGGTTTTTGATACACTTTATCTTTGGAAACCGGAGAGTTTCTACTTATCCAAATACCAGGCGATTTTAAGAATCGCAAGTGAATTGGGAGGCGTTTATTCTTTGGCGAATATTGGAAAGATCTTACCTGATTCTATAGGAAATCAGTTTTATAATTTGGTTTCCCGAAACCGAAAGAAATTAGCCGAAAACCAATGCTTTTTACCCAACGCGGAACAACGGAAAAAATTCATTGAAAAATAATTTTCATAAGGCTTCGGGAACCTCAGCCCGGGAGTCTAATTCAATGTAAATCAAGAAAAAAATTAACACTCGATTTTGAATTTCAAACTTTGAGCCCGAAATGTTTTATATTTGCAATATTATGGAATATAATACCGACAGAACACAACTTCTAATGCCCGAATATGGGCGCAATATACAGCAACTCGTAGAGCATTGCAAAACACTTCCTACAAAGGAAGAACGCAATGAAATGGCACTTGCCATTATCGAGTTTATGGGACAGAGAAACCCACACCTTCGAGACGAAGAAAATTACAAACATAAACTTTGGGACCATCTTTTCATTCTTGCAGACCATGATTTGGATGTAGATTCTCCTTATCCAATATTAAGCGCGGAAGACCTCATCACAAAACCAAGGAAAATGGATTATCCTTCTTTGGAAAATGACTATAAATTCTATGGCAAAAGCATTCTTCAACTGATAGAAACCGCCATTGCTCTGGAAGAAGGTGACGAGAAAGATGCACTTATCCAAGTGATTGCCAATAATATGAAAAAATCCTATAACGTGTATAACAAAGAGCACGTGCAGGATGATGTGATCTTCAGACATCTTAAGGAACTTTCTAAAAACAGACTTGACCTTACTGGATTGGACTCTTTGGACAAAAGCAAAATCTATTATGCTACCAACAGAAATAATAACAGCAATAATAGAAACAACAACAGAAATACAAATCAAAACAACAATAACAACAGGAAAAATAATTTCCAAAATCATAAAAACAAAAGAAGATAAATGGACGGTGCTTTCGAAATAAGAGGAGGAAAAAGATTGAGCGGAGAAATCACGCCTCAAGGAGCGAAGAATGAAGCTTTGCAGATTCTTTGTGCGGTTTTGCTAACGGAGGAAGAGGTGAGAATTGATAATATCCCGGACATCAAGGACGTGAATAAATTGATTGAGATCCTTCAGGACTTCAATGTCAAAGTGACGAAAAACGGCAAAGGCGATTACACTTTCAAAGCAGATGAAGTCAACTTCGATTATATAAAATCTAAAGAATTCAAAAAAGACGGCGCAAAACTGAGAGGTTCTGTGATGATTTTGGGACCAATGCTGGCAAGATTTGGCGAAGCTTATTTGCCAACGCCTGGTGGAGACAAAATCGGGAGAAGACGTCTGGATACACATTTCCAAGGCTTTGTGGAATTGGGCGCAGAATTTTCCTATGATGAAGAAGAAGCTTTCTATTCTTTGAAAGCGAAAGAACTGAACGGTAAATTCATTCTTTTAGAAGAAGCTTCTGTTACCGGCACTGCAAACATTGTGATGGCAGCAGTTTTAGCAAAAGGAAAAACCAGAATCTATAATGCTGCGTGTGAACCTTATCTTCAGCAATTGTGTAAAATGCTGAACAGAATGGGCGCAAATATTTCCGGAATCGGTTCTAATCTTTTAACTGTGGAAGGTGTTGACAAACTTCACGGAACAACGCATACAATGCTTCCGGACATGGTGGAAATCGGTTCGTGGATTGGTTTGGCAGCAATGACAAAATCTGAAATCACCATCAAAAATGTAAAATGGAATGAGTTGGGTGTAATTCCAAACACCTTCAGAAAATTAGGAATCGAATTGGAGCAAAGAGGCGACGATATTTATATTCCGTCTCAGGAAAATTATAAAATTCAGAAGTTTATCGATGGTTCTATCTTGACCGTTTCAGATTCGCCTTGGCCAGGATTTACGCCAGATTTGTTATCAATTATATTAGTTGTTGCAACACAGGCAAAAGGTTCTGTTTTGATCCATCAGAAAATGTTCGAAAGCAGATTATTCTTTGTCGATAAACTGATCGATATGGGTGCACAGATCATTCTTTGTGACCCGCACAGAGCAACAGTTATTGGGATGAATCAAGAAACACCTTTGCGCGGAACAACGATGGTTTCTCCAGACATCCGAGCTGGAAATGCATTATTGATTGCAGCTCTTTCTGCGGAAGGAAAATCAGTCATTCAGAACATCGAACAAATCGACCGTGGCTATGAGAATATCGACGAGAGATTGAGAGCAATTGGTGCTGATATCAGAAGAATTTAAAAATTAAAAGCGTTCATAAATTTGAACGCTTTTTTTAGTCTCATTTTCAAATTAATATCAATGATTATAGAATTACAGAAGTGATCAATAAATTTGACAAGGGTGATACTACCAAATTTATCATGATGTCTATTGCCAATGACTGCGGTTTCCAGTCCAAAGCCCATTCTTATAGGATATTTAAACAAAAAACAGGTGTATCTCCCTCAGAATGCATAAAAAAGGAAGCTCATTATGAAGCTTCCTTTTTTTGTAGAACATCTATTTTGCAACTTAGCAATTTAAATTCACCCAAATAATTCTCTATTTTATCGATTTGTTCCTGGGTGATGTTTAAAAGCAGTTTAACGTTTCCGAAATTGCTCCCATTCAGATATTCGATGTTGGCATTCACGATTTTGTAGCTTACGTTGTAATGGTTATAAATCGTGTAAAGTAGAATATCGAATCTTATTTTTCCGTTCAGTTCTATTTCAAGGATTATTTCTTTCGTCGATTTCGGAAAAAAAGTTTTGCCGGTAGTTTCTTGTTTGTAAATCATAGTCATATTTTGGTATTTGGTGAATTATTTAAGTTTATTTTGGATTGGGACAATGATAATTTGAAAAATGTAGCAGCCAATACAAATTTTGAAAAAGCTTTCCAAACTTGCCAGAGTGATTAATATCAATCCAAATCCTAATGCCATATTGTAAAATCCGGTGAACATCAATCCAAAAACAATCAATGTGAAAATTGAACCCAATGTTGCCGCAAACCTTTTTGGAGCAGCAAAAATTGGTTTTGGTTTCAATCCTGATATTTTTAAAATCGATTTTGAAAAAAGGGCTAAAGGCGAAAATAATAAGCCAGAAGCCCTAATAATAAAATCAAAAACTAAGAGCAATAATAGATATGGCAACTCAAAAAACAGGGATACAAAAGCCACAACAATCACAAAAAATGCGGTTAGTCTTACGGTATTTTCATCTGTATAATATTTTTTAGTTTGTTCCATAATTGAAATTTTTAAAGAAAAAAAGCCTCATCGGTAAGATGAAGCTTTATGTCATAGCCTTCTCACCGCACTCTTCAGTTCGTATTACACATCATCGCCATCTGTGAGAAAATCTGTTTCATTATTTCTTAATTACTTTGCAAATATATAAATTATTTAATTCCCACCAAATAAGTATGAATTAAATTTATACAAATTCATTATTAATTAATATTGGCTGCTTTTCTTTTGGTTTGTTCAAGCTTTCAAAAGCCAATAGCAATTGATTGATTTCTTCGTCAGAATGTTCGGCGGTAGGGATAATTCTCAGCATTACCAACCCTTTTGGAATGACGGGATAAACCACAATGCTTGTAAAAATCCCGTGAACTTCGCGTAATTCTTTAACAATTAAAGTTGCTTCCAAAGTATCAGCCTTGATGAAAACTGGCGTGATACAAGTATTGGTTTTTCCAATATCAAAGCCTAAATCTCTCAAACCTTTCTGAATTTTGAAAACATTTTCCCAAAGTCGAGTCCGGAATTGTGGATTTTGTTTTACCAGTTCCAATCTTTTTCTGATGCCGATGACCATCACAATTGGTAACGCATTGGCAAAAATCTGTGAACGAATATTGTATTTAATATATTTGATCACACTTGCTTTTCCTGAAACGAAAGCGCCGAAGCCAGCAAACGATTTTGTAAAAGTCGAGAAATAAAGGTCAATTTTATCCTGAACGCCTTGCTCTTCGCCCGTTCCTACTCCATTTTCTCCCATCACTCCTAATCCGTGCGCATCATCTACGATCAGTCGAAAAGGATATTTCTTTTTGAGTTCCACTATTTCTTTCAGCTTTCCTTGTTCACCATTCATACTGAAAACACCTTCCGTCAAAACTAAAATTCCGCCTCCAGTTTCTGCCGTAATTTTTGAAGCTTTCTGAAGTGATTTCTCAAAACTCCCCATATCATTATGAGCAAAAACGAATCTTTTTCCACGATGTAATTTGATTCCGTCAATCGCACAAGCGTGACTTTCAGAATCATAGACCACAACATCATTTCTCGTCAACAAAGTATCAATCAAAGAAAACATTCCCTGATAACCAAAATTTAATAATAATGAAGATTCTTTTTGGGTAAAATCTGCCAGTTCTTTTTCGAGCTCCTGATGATGTTTGGTTTGTCCGGTCATCGCTCTAGAACCCATTGGATAAGCCAATCCATAAGATTGTCCGCTTTCTGCATCCACCTTTCTGACTTCGGGATGATTGGCAAGACCAAGATAATTGTTGAGGCTGAAAACAATCATTTCCTGTCCTTTAAAAAACATTTTCGTAGAAATCTCTCCTTCCAATTGTGGAAAAATATATTCTCCATCTGCATAAGTTGCGTATTCTCCCAGCGGACCTGGGTTATTTTCTATTCTATCAAATATATCCATTGTAAGTTTTATGAACCAAAAATAGAATAAATTTAATTTCATACCAAATTAGTAGGAATTAATTTTTAAAAAAAAGGCTCAAAGCTCTCCTATTTTATCAATTTTATTAGAATTTGCCAATCCATTTGGGTTACAGCCAGGCTCGCCTTCCGGAACTTTCAGGTTTTTATCTTGATAAAATTTCTCCCAAAAAGCATTGGTTTTATTGGTTTTTGGGTCGATGAAAGTCATTGGTTCCAGTTGGAAAATCTGATTTTCACGAAAAGATCTTTCCACAAAATCTGAACAGTAATAGGAATTCTCATCCAAAATATAATTGAAATTATAAGGCTTCCCAATCAATTTTTCAGCCTTTGAAACGGAGTTTGGTATGGATGAGTGGAATTCTGATTTCAATCTGTAAACATCAATTTTTTGTCCGGATTTGGTTTGTTCTTTTAAGAAAGAATGAAGTTTTTGTTTTTGAGAACCACCTTTTGGCGACGCATGAAGAACGTAAAAATGATTTTCTTCTTTTTTTAAAATCCCAATATGGTCGTAGGACGTTTTCTTCTCTGTCTGAGTGACATTGTTAATCGCTCCAGATAATCCAGAATCCACAGATGGCACGAAAAGCAAATCGCCGTTTTCCAAAATAGACGTGTTGTAGGTTTTACAACTCAATAAAATGAGCGATGCAAAAATAAGGCAAACTAAATTACTTTTTATAATTCTTCTCATAAACCGCAATCCATTCATCCACAGATATTTTCTGACAAAGCTCGCCCAACAAATCATAAGTAATATCCTCCACTTTTTTGAACCTGATGCAAGATTTTCCCATATCCAATTTCTTTTTAGAATGATTTGGAAACTCAGCCACAAACCAATCTAAAATTGTCTGGTCTGCATAAATTCCCATATTGTAAAAAGCGATAAAATTCTTTTGCGATGCCACACTTATGAAAGGTAAAGGCGTATTTTTCGCACAGTGATAGCCTGCAGGATAAGTTTCCAGAGGCACAACCCAGGTCACCATTCCGTATTGCATCGTCTGCTGAAAACCTTCCGGAAGATTACTATCCACTGTTTCCAATAACTTTCTAAAAGCATCTCGTCTTTCCTCAGGAATTTGGGAAATGTATTCTTCTACGGTATCAACAAAAATCTGCATTGGAGGATTTATTTTAAATCAAAAATACTAATTTTTTTGTTGATAAATTAAAGCTTATTTTTGTATTTCAAAGATTGAAAATAATGCCAAAAATATCTCAGCGCGCACAACATATGCCCGCATCACCTGTAAGAAAATTAGTTCCATTTGCAACCCGTGCAAAACAAAAAGGAGTCAAAGTTTATCACCTCAACATTGGTCAGCCAGACATCGAAACACCACAAACCGCTTTGGATGCTGTAAAAAATATAGACCTGAAAGTTTTAGAATATGCACTTTCAGAAGGTAATTTAGATTACAGAATTGCGCTTAGAGATTATTATCATTCATTAGGATTTACAGACCTTACGACGGATAATTTCATCGTCACCAACGGAGGTTCCGAAGCTTTGAATTTCGCTATTTCTACACTTTGCGATGACGGAGACGAAATCATTATCCCGGAACCTTATTATGCCAATTATAACGGTTTTGCCGGAACTTTCAATATCAATATCGTTGCAGTTCCATCCACAATTGATACAGGATTTGCTTTGCCTTCGATTGAAGAATTCGAGAAAAGAATTACGGATAAAACTAGAGCAATTGTGATTTGCAATCCCGGAAACCCAACTGGTTACCTATACTCAAAAGATGAGCTTCAACAACTGGCTGTGATTGCCAAAAAGCATGATGTGGTCATTATTTCTGACGAAGTTTACAGAGAATATGTTTACGACGGAGAAAAACAAATCTCAATGTTCGAATTCCCAGAAGTCGCAGACAACGTCATCGTCATCGATTCTGAATCAAAAAGATACTCGATGTGTGGCGCAAGAATTGGTTGCCTGATCACACGTTCCAAGAAAATCCACGATGCCGCGATTCTTTTTGCTCAGGCAAGATTGAGTCCAGTTCTTTTGGGTCAGATTGCTGCAACTGCCGCTCACAAAAACGATGCAGAATATATTGCTAAAGTGAGAGAAGAATATACGGAGCGAAGAAACCTTTTGGTAAGCTTATTGAATGATATTCCTGGCGTGATTTGTCCAAAACCAAAAGGCGCATTCTATTGTGGTGTAGAATTGCCTGTGGATGATACAGAAAAATTTGCACAATGGCTTTTGGAAAGTTATTCTAATAACAACGAAACTGTGATGGTTGCACCAATGGGCGGTTTTTACAGCAATCCGGAATTAGGAAAAAAACAAGTGAGAATTGCTTATGTTTTGAATCAAAATGACCTTAGCAGAAGTGTTGAGATTTTGAAAGATGCAATTGAAAAATACAATACAGAATTTGCTTAACTAAAAATTTAAAATGATGAAAATAATAAAAATTGGATTTATACTTTCAGCGATTTCTCTCTTTTTGCTAAGTTGCAAAACTGCAGCCCAGAATACCAATATTACATCGGTCTCCTACACACATACGGCAGGAAGAGGAGGAAGAACTTTCATCAATGCGACCAAAGATTCTTTGGAGTCCAATAAAACAGGTGGAAGATTTGAGGATTACCCTGTTTTTAAAAAGAAAATCAATCAAAAAGATTGGGACAAAATAGTTTCTGACATTAACATCTCTGTCCTAGAAAAAACAGAAAGTGGAAAAGCACGTGGATATTACGATGGTCCAGATCATATTTTTCTAATCAAAACTACTGACAAAGAGTATGAGTTGGTTAATGTTCCTGAGAATTCCGAAGGATTTAAACAAATCGAAAAACTAAAAAATAATCTCGAAAATCTTCTTTCCAAATATTAATGTCTGTACAAGAAAACGTTTCTCTAAAACCTTTCAACACATTCGGAGTTGATGCTTTGGCAAGATATTTTGCAGAAGTCAATTCTGTTGAAGAACTCACAGAAACACTCCAACTCACAAACGCTCAAACGCTCCCACTCCTATTCATAGGTGGTGGAAGTAATATACTCTTCACAAAGGATTTTGAAGGTTTGGCAATTCAACTGAATTTAAAAGGAATCAGCGAAGAAATCATTGATGAAAATCAAGTTCTTGTAACTGCAAAAGCTGGAGAGAACTGGCATCAGTTTGTGATGTTCTGTCTGGAGAAGAATTACGGTGGTTTGGAAAATCTATCCTTGATTCCGGGAAACGTCGGCACTTCGCCGATGCAGAATATCGGTGCTTACGGAACAGAAATAAAAGATATTTTCGAGTCTTGTAAAGTGCTGAATCTGGAAACTTTGGAAATAGAAACATTTGACCTTGAAAAATGCAGATTTGGTTACAGAGATTCGATTTTCAAACAAGAAGGCAAAGGGAAATATGTGATTTTGGAAGTGACTTTCAAATTGACCAGAGAAAATCATAAAATTGATGTGGAATACGGTGCAATCAAGTCTGAATTAGAAAATTCGGAAATTGAAAATCCAACAATTCAAGATGTTTCTAAAGCTGTCATCAATATAAGACAAAGCAAATTGCCTGACCCAAAAGTGACAGGAAACGCAGGAAGCTTCTTCAAAAACCCAACGATTCCTTCAACACAATTTGAAGCTTTGAAACAGAAATTTGAAAATATCCCGGGTTATCCAAACGGAGATTTTGTAAAAGTTCCCGCAGGTTGGCTGATTGAGCAATCCGGATGGAAAGGTAAACAAATCGGGAATGTTGCTTCACACAAACTTCAGGCTTTGGTCATCATCAATGCAACCGGAAATGCAACTGGAAAAGAAATTTTCGATTTCTCAACAATGATTATTGATTCTGTAAAAGAGAAATACGGAATCGAGCTGGAGCGGGAAGTGAATATTATTTAAAACAAAAAAAATGAAAGTAGATATTTGGAGCGACACACGTTGTCCGTTTTGTTTCATCGGAAAAAGAAATTTTGAGAAAGCCCTTCAGGAATTTTCTCAGAATGATAATATCGAGGTCCATTGGCATTCGTTCCAACTCGACCCGAATATGAAAACCGACTTGACCAAAAATCATTACGAATATCTGTCCGAAGTCAAAGGTTTTCCGATGCAACAAATTATGCAAATGCACGAAAACCTCATCCAATCCGGGAAAAATGCCGGCATCGATTTTAATTTTGATGAAGTGAAAGTTTCTAATTCTTTCAAAAGTCAAATGCTGGTTCAACTCGCCAAAGCAAAAGGAAAAGCTGACGAAATGGAAGAACTTCTTTTCGAAGCTTATTTCAAATTGGGAAAAGATATTGATGATGTTCAAGTGCTTTCGGAAATTGGAGAAAAATTGGGATTTTCAAAAGAAGAAATATCAAAAGCTGTACAATCTGAGGAATTATCAGAATTGGTAAATAATGACATTACCGAAGCCTCAAATCTTGGGATCCGAGGTGTTCCGTTTTTTGTATTCAATCAAAAATATGCCATTTCTGGTGCTCAACCAACACATTTGTTTTCTGAAGTTCTGGAAAAAAGCTGGACAGAATTTTCTGAAAATGACTCCAAATTAAAAATTATCGAAGAAGGCGATTCTTGTGAAATCGATGGAAATTGTTAAAATAAAAAACACCACTGAAAATAGCTGTTTTAGGAGCAGGATAAAATTTTTCCATTTCATCATTTTGAAAGGAAAAGAAAATATTTTTTTTAAAATTCATTTTCTATAACCTTCCACAAGGATAGTTCTATTATAAGGATAAAAATTTCCATAAACATAGATCGGATATGAGAAATTACCTTTTTTATCGATAGGAAAATCCATTGTAATATCCTGTTCTTTACCTGACTTTATGACAGAGTCATATTTTGGTGGCGTGATACAGGAACAATGAAATTTCAATTTTAAAGGTCTCAAATCTTTTTTACCCGTATTTTTTATTTTGATGGTAATTTTCTTTTCATTTTCATCAATCGTATCCAATGAAATAAGATAGGGAACTTCTATTTTTGTTAGATTACCATCTTCTATTTTAGACATTTTTTCATAATCTGTATCTACTAATTTATGTATTGGTTTTTTATTGCAAGAAAATAAAATGACCAATAAAAGACAGAATGATATATTGATTTTCATATTTTAAGTTTTAATTATTTAAGCAGTGTCATACCAAAAGAAAGCTGTCTGTGAATACTTTTTTCGCCTGTCATTTCTAAAAGGCTATCATTGATTGGTGTCATTGCCTCAATTCCATTAAAGGTATTTTTATAATAAGTAGTTATTGAGTAATCAATAGATTTTTTTTCTGTTAAAAGTGGCCTTACAGTGATTTTTTCATTTGTGAGTCGTCCGTCTTGGTTAATATTTCCTATTGATTCTATACCTACATATAAACCATTTTCATAAAGTAATATTCTTTTGTTTGACAAGTCTACACTTATAAAATTTTTCTTTGATTTATCAATTACAAAAGCTTCGCTGCTATATAACTTCTCTTTTTTATTATCTTGATCAAGATAATAGAGATTGATTCTTATCACAGGCTTTGAATCTGTAGCTGCATCACGATCAAAATAAGTTTTTTTCCTGAAAGCAAATTTTATTTCCCGTATGCGTAAATTTGAAATTCTGGGATTCGGAATTACTAATGACAGTAATTCTGTATTTGAGGTTAAGGGATAGTCAGGATAATGGAAAGGTCTCTTCAAAAAATCTATATTTATTAATGTTTTTTCCTTTTTTGTTAAAACGATTTCGTCTATTAAGCTAGCTTTGTTTATCAAAAAAATGGTGTCCTTAATGTTTTTTGTGGCTATTGCAAAGTCCGGGTATAAATTATGTGATAAATAAAGTGTATCCGAGACATCTTTGTTCAAATCAAAAAAACCATTTTCGTCACTATACAAACCAGCGTCTTTACTGGTTTGAATCTTAACAAATGAAATGGGTTTTTTGTTTAAGGAATCCATCACAATTATCTTTTGCGAATATGCCATTGAACAAAGGATAATCAATAATCCCTGAAAAAATTTTTTTCTCATAATCATTCAAAACAAATTAAATGAACCTTGTGTTTTGCACAAGGTTCATATTTTTTTCATTTAAAGTTGCTCTATATGACATCCAGTATTAACCCAAAAGACATAATAGCAACAACTAACTTGTGGTGACCCATTATTAAAAGTTACTCTACCACATTGTGTTCCAAAAAATTTTCCAGATGTTTCACTTGAAGAATCATCCTCAGTTGTTTGAGCAAAGGCTAAAACAGATGCTAAACCTAAAGCACCGATAATTAATTTCTTTTTCATAAAAATTAAAGTTTAAAATTAATAAATTATTTTCATCACATTAAAAATATTAATGTTTTGCTAAACTAAAAGATTAAAGTATCTCCAACAACGACCAATAGTTATAAAATCAACAACCCTTGGTTGTCATTTTAAAAAGTATTACATTAGCTATTAATTCCAATATATTTTTATGAGTTTATCAACAAAGATCCGAAGATTGAGAGAGCAGAAAGGCTGGTCACAGATGGACATCGCACACCGTCTTGATATATCACAGGCCGCCTATAACAAATGGGAAGCAGGACAAACTAAGCCAACAATGGAAAACCTGCAAAAGCTGGCAGAAGTTTTTGAAATTGATTTCATTGATCTATTACAAGACCAGATGCCAAATGTAGATTTCTCAAATTCAAAATTTGATGGTAGCTCATATGTTGTTAATCCAATTGTAATCAATCCAACGGATTCAACAATCTTTAATTATCAATCTCAGGAAATGATGGAAAAGTTTATCCAAAATCAATCTGAAATCACCAAATTGATAGAAAATCAGAACAAGCTTATAGAGAGCCTCATCAAAAAACAATAAGATTTCTGCACAAAACATTTCAAGTCATTAAACCCAGTTAAACTATTTATGAAAATAGCAGTTTTAGGAGCAGGAAACATGGGAATATCATTTTCAAGGTCGTTCTTGAAATATGAATTGATAAAACCGCAAAATCTCCACCTCATCACAAGAAGTGGAATTAAAAAAATCAAAATAAAAGAGTCTTTCCCCGATTCTGAAATCTCAACTTTTGCGGAAATCAAAAGCTTAGAAGCTGACCTTATCATTATTGCCGTGAAACCTCAGGATTTTAATTTCGTAGCTGAGAATCTGCCTTTCAAAATTTCGGAAAAGTCTTTGGTTTTATCGATAATGGCGGGAATTTCCATCGAAAAAATCCAAAAACTTCTGAATCATAAATTTGTGGTTCGCGCAATGCCAAATTCCCCTACGCTTCTGGGAATGGGAATTACGGGCTACACAGCTGCAGACGGAATTTCTTTTTCGGAATTGATGAATGTTGAGCGATTATTGAATTCTACCGGACGTTCTGTCTATTTGGAAGACGAAAGTCTTCTGGACGGCGTAACAGCACTTTCCGGAAGCGGACCCGCCTATTTCTATTACCTCATCGATGCGATGATAAAAGCCGGAACCGAAATGGGAATTGATGAAAATCTTTCGAAACTTTTCGTGAAACAAACAATGCTGGGCGCATACCATCTCATTAATAATTCAGACAAATCTTTGGAAGAATTAATCAAAGATGTCGCATCCAAAGGTGGAACCACCGAAGCTGCGCTCAAAACTTTCGAAGAAAACGAATTGAAATCAATCCTGAAAAAAGGAATCTTGGCAGCGGAAAATCGTGCGAAAGAATTGAATAAATAATTGAATTGTAATTTTTGTAGTGAATTTTAAAATCTCGCAGATTTGGCAGATGAAGCAGATTTTAATTGTATTGAATCTGCAAAATTTGCTAAATCTGCGAGAGAAATATCAAATTATCATTTTGATTTCCATTGTTAGTTTGAGGCCCTCGAAGACCAAATTCTGTAAATCCAAAATCCAACTGCAACACCAATTGTATTCAAAATAATATCATCAATATCGAACACGCCTAGTCTTGTGAAATATTGCAGGCTTTCGATTAGAATAATTGCAGAAAGAAAGTTTATTATTAATGTTTTAAAATCATTGAGCTTCGGGAAGACAATTGCTAGAAATCCAAAAGGCATAAACATTATGATATTCCCGAAGACATTAATGAGAATCGTTTTCCACAGAATGGTTTCCTTCACAAAACTAAAGGTCGAAATCACCGGTGACAGCCTTACAATATTAATATCATACTGACTTCTCCCGAATCCGAAAAACATCAGATACAAAAGAAAAATGGTGTAAAACGGAATTGTAATTCTGTAAAACTTCTGGAACATCTCTGCAAAATTACAGATTCTAATGTTCAAAATTATTGCTGTTGTTGCTGTTGTTGCTGAATTTCCAAAAATCTGCGGTAAGAATTGTTATCCAACGTCTGCTCTATCACTTTTGGATTTTCTCTCACATACATCGGCACGATTGGCAAACTGGTTTTTTCTTTGGTATTTTCATTCGTGATGATGACGGAAACACTGAGAATGTGATTGGAGAGACCTTTGTAAGTTCCTTTCACAGGTGTACAATCATTGAAATCCCTTCCCACTGCAATTTTGATATGACGGTCGCTCACCCAGCAATTGTTCGTCGGGTCATTTCCCAGCCAGCCATAACCCGGAATGTAAACCTCAACCCAAGCGTGCGTTGCACCTTCACCTCTAAGTTCCTGATTACTTGGACTAATATAGCCACTCACATACCTCGAAGGCACGCCTAACATTCTCAACATTGCCAAAAGCAAATGGGCGAAATCCTGACAAACGCCGGCTTTCAGTTTCCAGATTTCGTCGATCTCTGTTTCATAATCTGTAACGCCTTGTTTGTAGGCAAAATTCTCATAAATATAAGTGGAAAGTTCAGTCGTGGTTTCCATCACAGACAACTCTGGTTTCGCAATATTTCTCACCGCTTCGAAAATCTCATCCTTGCTTTCAATCTTTTCCTGACGCACAAAATCCACATAAGGAAAAACCTGACTTTGCTCCTTCACGTCTTCCCATTGCGTTTGGATGTCCATATCGATGATTGGCAATTCTATCGGGTAAGTTTCCACGACCAATTCTGATTTGATCTCCAGAAAATTATGCGGCTCTACAATGGTAAATACGCCGACCTTGTTGGTGAAAAAATCAAAATAGAAATCAAGTTTGACGTTGGGAAAAAGGCTCAATTTCTGACTGATGACTTCCTGAAAATCATTACTCAAAGGCGACAGTATAATTTGGTTGGCACTATCTGTAACAGGCGATGGATATTGGTATTTTGTGATATGTAAAACGTTAAAAACTGGCATAATATTGAGTTGGAGAGTTTGAGGGTTTTAGAGTTTTTTTTAAATTAAATTGAAAGAGTTTTTCAGATTTTCAGAACCAATCCGAAAAAACTTTGATTAAAGACATTCACGACTTCATAAACATCGGATTCTATTTTAGCGAGAAACTGCATTTTTTCATCTCTGCTTCTCGGATGTCTTGTGAACTGGACATTCGCAATACATTTTCCGATGAAGAATTCCACAGATTCGTCCTTTTCCTCAGCATTGCTGTTGGCTTGCAAATGTTTGGCAAATTTTTCTATCTCCTGAAGACAGTAAGCTATGGAATTCGGAAACAAAGGTTCGTAAATGATTTGATAAAATATCCTTTCCTTTTCCATCATTCCGAGATTGTTCCGTAGATAAAAATCATAACCACTGACCGAACTCAGAAAATACCGCCAGCTGGAATAATCATTGTCCAAAAGGTCCTCGCCATACAAAAGCCATTGTTTCCGGATGAGATTGATACCATTCAGAATTCTTTCCACATATTTTCCCAACTCGATAAAACAATAACCAAAATCTCTGGCTACAGAATTATCGATCACACCATAATAGACCATCGCCTGCTTTACCAAAGCATCGAAAACACTGATCGGGTCGCCGTACTTTGCTTGTCGGATCAGGCTTTGATCTTTCATTTGGTGGTGAAAATCATTGAGACATTGCCACACATCTTTGTTGATATGATCTTGTGCACTTCTCGCATTTTCTCGCGCTCTAAAGATATTATTGGCGATAGATGAATCATTCTCGATATCGAAAAGCGCTTTGGAAAGCAGATTTCCAAAACTATGGTCATTGTCCTCTACCGTGATCTGATATTCGTCACAAAAATTCTCCCAACTTTCTGTGGAAGCACCGTCCTGATAGGCGATATATCTCGTGTGAAAAACTTTGATCTGAAAATTGGACCGCTCCATATAACGGCTCATCCAGAATATATTCTCTGCAACTCTACTTAACATTTTTCTGAGTTTTTGTTTTTTAGGAAAAATAATTCATAACTTATTTAATCTACGACCCACGTATCTTTACTTCCGCCCCCTTGTGAGGAATTCACGACGATGGAACCTTCCTTCATCGCCACTCTTGTCAATCCGCCTGGAACGATGTCTATTCCGTCTGGGCCATACAAAGCAAATGGACGCAGATCTACTCTTCTTGGTTGCAAAACGCCGTTGATGTAACACGGTGAAGTCGATAGTTTGATGATCGGTTGGGCGATATAATTTCTTGGATTAATGTTGATCTGTTTGGTAAATTCAGCAATTTCTTCATCCGTTGCGACGTCGCCAATCAGCATTCCGTAACCACCGCTTTCGTTGGTTTTTTTGATCACCATTTTTTCCATATTCTCGATAGCGAATTTCCGTTCGTCCATATTTTCCATCCGGTAAGTTGGGACGCTTTTCAGTAGTGGTTCTTCTCCCAGATAATATCGGATCATATCGGGAACATAGGAATAGATTGCTTTGTCGTCCGCAACACCATTTCCCATTGCATTTACGATGATCACATTTCCTTTCCTGTAAGAATGATATAAGCCAGGAACGCCTAAAACACTTGTTTTATGAAATACCAACGGATCTAGAAATTCATCATCTACTCTTCTGTAAATAACATCTACTTTTTTAAGACCTTTGGTTGTTTTCATATAGACCATATGATTTTGAATTACAAGATCGCGGCCTTCTACCAACTCAATTCCCATTAATCTTGCCAGAGTGGTGTGTTCAAAATAAGCTGAATTGTAAATCCCTGGTGTGAGAAGAACTACATTCGGTTTCGCACTGATCTGTCTTCCGAGTGAGAGTAGATTTTTAATTAATAAATCTGGATAATTATTGACTTGTTTGACTTTGATATTGGGTAAAATATTGGGAAAGAGCCGATAACTCATTTTTCGATTTTCCAGCATGTAACTTACGCCTGAGGGTGTTCTTAGATTATCTTCCAAAACATAATAACTTCCGTCATGGTCTCTGATAAGGTCGATGCCGCTGATGTGTGTATAGATGTCAAAAGGAACATCTACATTGATCATTTCACGCAAATAATTTGGGCAACTGTATATTAATGAGGATGGAATGATCTCATCTTTCAAAATGAATTGCTGATGATAAACGTCTTTTAGAAATATATTCAAAGCTTTCAAACGTTGCTTGATTCCTTTCTCAATAAAATCCCATTCGGCAGACTGGATGATCCTCGGAACAATATCAAAAGGAAATATTTTCTCGATGCCTTCGCCGTCATTATAGACAGTAAAGGTTATTCCTTGTGTCATAAAAAGCTTCTTGGCCAATTCACTTTTCTGATCCATTTCTGAAACATCCAGTTTCTCAAATGAACGGATAAATTCCTGATAGTGATTCCTGATAAACTCTTTGGACATCATTTCATCAAAAACATTTTCCAGCGGTCGATAATGATTCAGTAAATCTCCATCCATACATCAGTTTTTAAAATTATTTTAACTAATGTATAAAATTAATAGGGTATAATCATAATTATTTATATAATTTTTAATCAACACCCTTAATTAATAGTGGTTTAGTTTTAAATATTTATATAAATCAGCAACAATACTAGAATAAAAGTCATTAGCATTAAAATAATCAATATGAAAAAAATTAATCTCTTAACTTGAAAAATCTCTTGACAATGGCTTTAATTTTTCATATATTCGTTTAGAGATAAAGCCAACCGATGATCTACGATTTAGAGAAAGAAAACAAGGAAATCCTTGCCCGATATAAAGACCTCATTACCAACACCTACCGTACTTTGGATGAGGAACAGAACAAGCTTATCAGAAAAGCCTTTGATATTGCTTTGGACGCACACAAAGATCAGCGGAGAAAAACCGGCGAACCTTACATTTACCATCCGATAGAAGTTGCAAAAATCGTAGCCAATGAAGTTGGTCTTGGCGCTACGAGTATCGCCTGCGCGCTACTCCACGACGTTATCGAAGATTCTGAATACACTTACGAAGACCTCAACAAAATTTTCGGAAAAACCATTGCCGACATCGTTAGCGGATTGACGAAAATCTCTGTAATGAACCAACAGAACATTTCAGTCCAGTCAGAAAATTACAGAAAGTTATTATTGACACTCTCTGAAGATTTCCGTGTGATTCTTATCAAGATCGCCGACAGATTACACAATATGCGAACGCTGGACAGCATGCATCCTGTAAAGCAAAAAAAGATAGCAGCAGAAACAGCTTATATTTACGCACCTTTGGCCCATAGATTTGGACTTTACTCTATTAAATCCGAGTTAGAAGATTTATCTTTAAAGTACAATAATCCAGATGTTTACAATGAGATTCTTACCAAATTAGAAACAGCAAAAGAAGGTCGTGAAAAATATGTGCAGGAATTTACCAAAGAAGTTTCCGAACAACTGAAAGAGGAAAATCTGAATTTCACGATAAAAGGAAGAGCAAAAGCCATCAGTTCCATCTATCGTAAAATGCAGAAACAGAATGTGACTTTTGAGGAAGTTTATGACAATTATGCCATCAGAATCATTTATAAATCCGACCCTAGAAATGAGAAATTTCTGGCCTGGAAAATCTACTCCATCGTAACCGATCTTTACCAAAGTAATCCTTCCCGAATGCGTGACTGGATTTCCCAACCGAGGTCTACAGGCTACGAAAGCCTACATCTTACCGTGATGGGGCCGGACAAAAAATGGATCGAAGTCCAAATCCGTTCTGAAAGAATGAATGAGATTGCAGAAAAAGGGGTTGCTGCGCATTACAAATACAAAGAAGGGTACAGAAAAAATACAGACGATCAGAGATTTGAAAATTGGGTTTCCGAAATCCGTGATGTTTTGGAACAACAGCAAAACCTTTCCACATCGGAGCTTCTAGATAACATTAAGCTAAATCTTTACTCTAAGGAAGTTTTCGTTTTTACACCAAAGGGTGAAATCAAAATTCTTCCAACTGGTGCAACAGCTTTGGATTTTGCATTTTCTGTTCACTCAGATCTAGGAACAAAATGTCTTGGGGCAAAAATCAATGGAAAATTGGTTCCGATAAGTTATGTTCTTCAAAATGGCGATCAGATTGACATTCTTTCTTCTCAGAATCAAAAACCAAAACCAGATTGGTTGGATTTCGTAGTCACTTCCAAAGCCAAATCTAAGATCAAGAATATTCTTAATTCTGAAAAAAATCAAAATACGGCGGACGGAAAAGAAATTCTGCAAAGAAAAATGCGTCACGCAAAACTGAATTTCAATGAGGAAGAAATCAACGGTTTGCAAAAACATTTGAGTCTTAAAACGTCTCAGGATTTATTTTTAGGCTTCCAAAACGGAACTTTCGACATTGGTGATATCAAAAAATATGCTGATGGAAAAAGCATTCTGAGTAATCTTTTCCAACGTTTCAGAAAAACATCCAACAAAGAACAATTTGTAGAAAAAGTTGATTCCAATTTGGACATGATTGTCTTCGGGAAAGATGAGGAAAAACTGAATTATTCTTTTGCGAAATGCTGTACGGTAATTCCAGGTGATAAGATTTTTGGCTTCATAACCATTTCAGACGGAATAAAAGTTCATAGCGAAAGCTGCCCGAACGCAATCAACCTCAGAGCCAACTACGATTACCGTGTTCTGCAAGCAAAATGGGTAAATGCGGAAAGTTTCAAAAACAGAATCAAGATAGAGATCGAAGGGTTGGACAGAATGGGAATGATCAACGACATCACCGCTGTCATCAGCGGATCGATGAATATGGACATGAAGAGTTTGAGCATCTCCTCCAACGACGGAATTTTCACAGGAAATATCAATCTGGAAGTCAAGAACAAAAGCCAACTGGAAGAAACCTTTAAACAACTGAAAAGCATCAAAGGTGTTTCTAAAGTGAAGCGTTTGTAATGATTTTATCCAAATACTTTCAACAATTTTTTCATAACAACAAAAGCTCAGGAATTGTTCTAATTGTATTTGTTTTGATTTCTTTGTTGATTGCAAACAGTTCGCTTTCAGCAGATTTTCAGAATCTTTTGGATACGAAGACCGGAACAGAAATATTCCATCTGGATTATTCGGTTTCTGTCTGGATCAATGATGGATTGATGGCGATTTTCTTCCTATTGGTAGGTTTGGAGATCAAAAGAGAATTACTGGAAGGCGAATTATCTGACATCAAAAAAGCAAGTCTTCCGATTTTCGCCGCATTGGGGGGTATGTTGCTTCCTGCGCTAATTTATTTCATTTTCAATCAGAATACGGATTATAAAAATGGCTGGGCAATTCCGATGGCGACAGATATCGCATTTTCTTTGGCAATCATTTCTTTGCTTGGAAAAAGCGTTCCTAATTCTTTGAAAATATTTTTAAGCGCACTCGCCATCGTTGATGACTTGGGCGCAATTATAGTGATCGCCTTATTTTACACAGATTCTATCGATTGGATTTCGTTGGGAATATGTGGTGGAATTACTGGTATGTTGATTATCCTCAATAAAATCGGAGTTAAAAACCTTTTATTTTATTTGATTCCAGGCTTACTTCTTTGGTATTTTATGCACCATTCCGGGATTCACGCCACGATTGCAGGTGTGATTTTGGCATTTACCATTCCAACAAACATCTCTGAAACCGAGCCTTCTCCTTTAGAAAAATTGGAGCAGAAACTTCATATTCCAGTCAGTTTTTTGATAATGCCATTATTTGCTTTGGCCAACACAAATATTACTTTTCAAAAAGAAATTTTCGAAGGTTTCATCAATCCTTTGAGTTTGGGAATTATCGGCGGTTTGTTTGTTGGAAAAGTTTTGGGAATCAACTTTTTTTCCTTTTTAGCCATCAAATTAAAATGGGCAGAACTACCCGCTTTTTCTGCTTGGAAGGAAATGTTAGGCGTTGGATTTCTCGCAGGAATTGGATTTACAATGTCGATTTTTGTCTCGCTTTTGGCCTTTCCTGAGGAAGCAAAAATTCAGAATATTTCGAAAATAAGTATTCTGATTGCTTCGGTTTTGTCTGGCATTATTGGATTTTTGATTTTGAAATTCAAGAAAAAGCCTTTCAATAATTAACTGAAAGGCTTGTAATTTTAATCTCTTTTAGAAGCATTTTTCTTTTCTCTTTTAGCTTCTTTCTTTTCTTTTGCTGTTTTTAACGGCTCTTTTTTTGCCGTTTTTTTAGCGTCTTGACCTTTTGCCATATTTTTATATTTTAGTGTTCATTGCTTTTATGTATTGTAAATATAATGATTTTGGCGTTTAATATTGGGTTTTAAATAACAGTATTTTATTTCTGACATAAGATTATATAAATAATTCCACATCAAGGGACTTGACATATTCCTTTTAAAAAAGGTCCTAATTTTTAATGATCTTCTTAGTATAAGTTTTTTTATCAGTAATTATTTGTAAAAAATATTTTCCTGGAGCTAAATCTGAAACAATAAGATAATTATTCTTCCCAAGCTTTGTTTTTACAAGCTTTCCTGCAACATCATAGATTTTCAAAGATTGAATCTTATTAATATTTTTTAAATAGATTTTATCTTTCACAGGATTTGGACCAATATCAATTTCCTCAAGTCCTGCATTGTCTTGGATATCAAGAGCTTCGGATTTTAATTTTACAATCCAAATATCTTTAGCCGTAATTTCTGTAACATCAAGATTGATAGAGTATGCCATTCCCGCAATAATATAGCCATCATCTTTTGTTTGTTGAGCCATTATTGCGTAATCATTATCTGTTCCTCCTAATTTTTTTTGCCAGATCAAATTCCCTGCAGCATCTATTTTTACAAGAAAATAATCATTGCTTACATAATATGTCATCAAATCATCCGACCTGCTTTCACCAGCAATAATAAAGTTGCCATTTTTTGTAGCTTTTATTGAATAAGCTGCCTCATAACCATCTGCTCCAAAAGTTTTTTGCCATAGAATATTTCCTAATGCATCAAGTTTAACAACCCAAAAATCAGCATTCCCATGGTTGCCTATAACGTCACCATTCTTCGAAAAAGTCTCACCTGCGATCACATAACCGCCATCTGTTGTCTGCTGCACTGAGTATGCAGCATCATACTCCGTACCGCCTAAAGTTTTTTGCCATTCAATCACTCCCAAAGAATTCAATTTTACAACCCAAAAATCCCCATTTCCATGATTAGAAGTAATATCTCCATCACTGGAGTGAGTATCCCCCGCAACTATATAACCGCCGTCAGTTGTCTGCTGGATAGAATTTGCTCCATCCGAAAGACTACCTCCCAGAGATTTCTGCCATTGAATGATTCCCGTTGAGTCTAATTTTATTATCCAACCATCGGAAGAACCATGATTGCCGGTCACATCTCCATTTTTAGAACTACTGCTTCCCGCAACGATATAACCACCATCCGTCGTTTGCTGAATTGCACTTGCTGCTTCGGAATAACTCCCGCCATATGTTTTTTGCCATTCGATAACTCCGGAAGGATTCAGTTTCACAACCCAAATGTCACGCGCTCCGTGATTTCCAGTTACATCACCATCAAGAGAAGAGCTACTTCCTGCTGCAATAAAACCGCCATCAGTTGTTTGAATAACTGAAGAAACAAAATCGTCATAACTACCTCCGAGAGATTTTTGCCATATTATTTTTCCAGCCGAATCCAATTTTACAATCCAAAAATCATTACCTCCGTGGTTGCCTGTTACATCTCCTCTATTAGATTTACTATTTCCTGCAATAATATATCCATCATCGGTTGTTTGCTGAATAGAATTAGGATAAGCCTCAGGTCCTCCAATAGACTTTTGCCATTCAATAGCTGGAGCATTTTGAGCTTTTATAAACAAAGCATCAATGATTAATAATAAAAGTAATACTCTTTTCATATGGTTATTAGATTTGTTTTTTTATTCTTTAGAAAATATTGGATATTACTTTACTGATAGATTAATATTTATCAATTGAGAGAGCGCATCTCTTCCCTCACCAGTTTCTGAAGCTTCACTTTTTTGATGGCAAGATTCAGTTCATTTCCCATCAGAACCAAAAACACATTCACATTCACCCAGACCATGACCAAAATAATGGAACCGATGGAACCGTATAAAACGTTATATCTCGCAATATTCGCCACATAAATAGCAAAGAAATACGTTAACAAAACAAAGAGAATTGTTGTTAAAATCGCACCCGGAACAGCTTCTCTCAATCTTGTGATCTTAAGACATCCAACCCAATAAAACAAGGTGAGCAGTATAAAATAAAACAGTGGAAATGATATAAATCCAATGATCTTGGTCATATTTTTTGTAAACCAGCCGATGTCATAAGTCGGTGTATAAAGCTTCAAAACCACCTCGCTGTAATAGATTCCAAAAATCGACAGACACACCAATGTCAAAAAACAAATCGTAACAAGCATCGCCAAAGCATATTCCTTGACAAAACCACGCTGCAATTCTGTATTTCTGTTAAAGCCGCCAATCAGTGTAAAACAACCGTTTGTTGCGAAAACAAAGGATAATAAAATGGTCAGATTACTGATGGACTTCATATTCGGAATAATATTTTCCTGAATGTAACTCGTAACATCACTCTGCATATGAGAAGGGAAAACTCTCGGCATCATAACTTCGAAAATATAAAACTGAAGTTTATCGTAATGTGGCATAAATGGCAAAACCGACAAAAAGAATAGAATCATAGGGAAAAGACTCAGGAAAAAATTCCAGGAAATACTGGCAGCCTGCCTTCCCAAAGGGTTTTTGAAAATCGCATCTGTGTAGATTTTGAACATCTTCCACAGAGAAATCCCTAAAACAGGAATATGAATCCCATCGAAAAAGTTCTTGATTTTGAGGAAAAAACGCTGTAATTTTTTTGCCATTCAGTTATCTTTGCACCACAAATATACTAAATGCGCATTAATTTAATTTGCATCGGAAAAACGGATGATAAAGAAATTGTCTCTCTTATCAAATATTATCTTCCCAGAATCCCAAAACACTGGAACTTCGAATTACTGGAAATTCCGGATGTGAAGAATGCCAAAAACCTAAGCTCTGACCAACTGAAAAAAGAGGAAGCCAAATTATTCCAAAACCAAATGGATTCTTCTGACCTCGTGATTCTGCTAGACGAGAAAGGCAAACAATTCACAAGTAGAGAATTCTCTGAAAAAATCGATTTTTGGATGGGAAGTTCTGTGAAGAAAGTCAATATTCTGATTGGCGGCGCTTATGGTTTCTCTGAGGAAATCTACCAACGAGCGAATGAAAAAATATCGCTATCCAAAATGACTTTCACGCATCAGATGATTCGGTTATTTTTTGTGGAGCAGATTTACCGTGCGGCAACAATTCTGCAAGGGAAACCTTATCATAATGATTAATTTTTGATATCGTCTGCTATGAAAACATTATTTTTTAGAATACCAATATTCCTGGTTTTAGTTTTTTCGCTAATCTCTTGTGAATCTTTTTTGAGATTTAGTGGTCATGTTTACGATTCAGATAACAAACCTATTCCTAACGCAAAAATCAGCCTGTTGATCAATAAACGCTCAATTGAAAAGATAGGTTCTGAAATAGATTCGATTTCTACAGAAAGTAGAGACTTACTAAGAAAATCTGGCATAAAAGATGATCTACACTTTAGCACAGAAGGACAATATATTAATTACAAGACATTATATACGGATGAAAATGGCTATTTCAAATCACAAACTATTTTGATCGGATGTGGTTTTGGATGCCCTAAAGTAAGATTGGTTACTGAAAAAAATGATTTAAAAAAGATCACTCTAATGGACAGAACCAGCAAAAGAGATAGTTTGCGAATTATACTTGATTGAACTCGACTTTAAAATCTCAAACCGTTTGTTTATTGATAACCTTCTTCGTAAGATTCGCTAAAAAACCGCCGAGCAAAAAGCCAACTCCAGCTCCAAAAGCAACGTCCATAGGATAATGAACCCCAATGTAGATCCTGCTGTAGGAAACCAGAATCGCCCAAAACAACAAGATAACTGTCAGATATTTATATTGTTTTCCGATTAAAATAGATAGAAAGCTAAACAGGAAAAACACACTGGATGCGTGTGCAGAATAGAAACCATATTTCCCGCCACAGATGACCATTCGCATTTTTTCCACCAACAAGGGTTCCTGACAAGGTCGCAATCTTTCCACACCATGTTTGAAAACACTTGCTAACTGATCGGAAATAGTAACGCCAATGGCAATAAAAATCAAGACAAAAATCAATTTCTTGCGTGGAACCGCTTTGTAAACCAAATAAAGTAAAATCACGTAAAATGGAATCCAAAACCATTTCCCCGTAACCAATAACCAAAAAGGGTCGAAAGTAGAACTTCCCAATCCATTGAGAAACAAAAGCAATTGTTGATCGAGAGAAATCAGTTCGTTCATAGATTATCGGCTTACAGGACCTTCGTGAGTTTCGTCTTCGGAAAGATCTACTTTTTCAGCCACCGTGTTTTGGAAATCAACACTTTTTTTATCTTCCAAAGGATTGAATTCCTGTGCAGACTTCTTCACATTGTCAATCTCTTTTTTGATTTCGGAAAGCGGATTATCGGCCTCTTTCATGATCTCGGTTTTGATATCATCTACCGCGCCGCGCATTTTACGAACACCTTCGCCAAGACCTCTTGCGATCTCGGGCAATTTATCGGGGCCGAACAAAACAACAATTGCCAAAGCAATCATCAGCATTTCTCCAATACTCAATTCCATTTGACAAAATTAAGAAACATTTAGAGATTTGATACAGAGAATTTTATTAATTTTTACTTAAAAAAAGCTTAGAATTAATCTTATTTCTAATAAACCAACAAATATTTTTTGATGTAAATTTGTGACCTCTAAGAGATTGAGAAAATGAAAAGACAGAAAGTACAGGCGCACAATTATTTCAAACTAATTATTTCATCATTATTCATAGGCATTATCGCATCCATTTTAGGATTGACACTCAAGAAAATCACCGAGTTCTGCCAGGAACATTTATTTGAATTTGCTGAGAACAATAATACCTTTTTATTCATTATCCTTCCAACTATTGGAATTACCGCTATTTACTTTTTGAGGAAATACCTTTTCAAAAACAGAAAGAACAAAGGCATCACAGAAATCTACAAAACGGTAGATCAGAGAAAAGAGCATCTGCCTTTTTTCAAAATCCCTTCACACTACTTCAATGGTTTTTTGACCGTTATTTTTGGAGGTTCAACCGGA
>Ga0302347_1000896_pt1 | contig 40529 bp, 30 predicted proteins | sample PhyWR1_FD_202178 | JGI IMG/M metagenome (GOLD analysis project Ga0302347, IMG submission 202178) | Leaf surface microbial communities from wheat plants in UC Gill Tract Community Farm, Albany, California, United States - DLSL W.R1 (v2)... | ecosystem: Host-associated > Plants > Phyllosphere >... | reverse complement strand
TCGCTGCTGGTCAAGCGTCTGCAAAAAAGGTTTGCCGTATGATCTCGATCAAGAACATCAACAAGTGGTACGGGGACTTCCAGGTACTGACCGATTGCAGTACCGAAGTCAAAAAAGGCGAAGTGGTCGTAGTCTGTGGCCCTTCGGGCTCGGGCAAGTCGACCCTGATCAAGTGCGTCAACGCCCTTGAACCGTTCCAGAAAGGCGACATCGTGGTCGACGGCACATCCATTGCCGATCCGAAGACCAACCTGCCAAAACTGCGCTCGCGAGTTGGCATGGTGTTCCAGCACTTTGAACTGTTTCCGCACATGACCATCACCGAAAACCTGACCATTGCCCAGGTCAAGGTACTGGGTCGCAGCAAGGCCGAAGCCACCAAAAAAGGTCTCGAACTGCTGGAGCGCGTAGGTCTGTCGGCCCATGCCCACAAGCACCCTGGCCAGCTTTCCGGTGGTCAGCAGCAGCGTGTGGCCATCGCTCGCGCACTGGCCATGGACCCGATCGTCATGCTGTTTGACGAGCCTACCTCGGCACTCGACCCGGAAATGGTCAACGAAGTACTCGACGTAATGGTGCAACTGGCCAACGAAGGTATGACCATGATGTGCGTTACCCACGAAATGGGTTTTGCGCGCAAGGTGGCCAACCGGGTGATCTTTATGGACCAAGGCAAAATCGTCGAAGACTGTGAGAAAGAAGAGTTTTTCGGTGACGTAACCGCCCGCTCCGAGCGTGCCCAGCACTTCCTTGCCAAAATCCTGCAGCACTAACTTTGATGCAATCCAAATACCTGTAGTCGCTGCCGAAGGCTGCGAAGGGGGCCACAGCCCCCGTTTTCTGAATACCACGCTGTATTCATCGCAGCCTGCGGCAGCGACTACAGGTCTCGCAATACCCTTAGAGCAGTGGTTGACCCAAGGCATCTGTGATGAAATGCGACCCCACTCTTTATCGCGGTGCTCCGCCCTCACTTGCCGTGAAACCTCGCCTGCTTCGCCATTTCCTGCTGCCGCTGCTGATCATCTTGTTGACGATTGGCCTGGGCTACGCGGGCTATCGCTCCAGTGAACACTTCGGTATTCGCACCCTTAGCGAAACCGGCGAACGCCAGCTTGAACTGCATGCCCGTACCGTCGAGAGCGAACTGGGTAAATACACCTACCTGCCCAGCCTGCTGGAGCTGGAGTCCAGTGTTTCGCAATTGCTGGCCGACCCGACCGTGCAGAACCGGGTTACCGTCAATCAATACCTCGAAGGCCTCAACCGCCGCAGCCGCAGCCGTGCCATCTATGTACTCGACACCACTGGCCGGGTAATGGCCACCAGCAACTGGCGGGATACCGACAGTTATCTGGGCGAGGACCTGTCATTTCGCGCCTACTTCCAGGACGCCGTGCGCGGTCAGCCAGGGCGTTTTTACGGGATAGGCAGTACTAATGGCGAGCCGGGCTACTACCTGGCTCACGGACTCGAAGAGCAGGGCAAGATCATTGGTGTCGCCGTAATCAAGGTCCGCCTGGAAGCCCTTGAAGAGCGCTGGCAACGCGCCCGCCTCGAAGCCTATGTCAGTGACGAGAACGGCATCATTATTCTGTCCAGCGACCCGTCCCGGCGACTCAAGTCAATTCGCCCCCTCAGCCCCGACACCAAAGAAAAACTGGCACGCAGCCTTCAATACTACTGGTGGCCGCTAAATGAGCTGGAACCGCTGGAACGCGAAACCCTGGCCGAAGGGGTAGAAAAAGTCACCTTCGCCAACAATAACCACGTCGTCACCGACCAGGATCAAGTCAGCTACCTGGCGCAAAGCCGCCGGCTCAATGACACCCCTTGGGACATTACCCTGCTCACCCCGCTGCAAGACCTGCGCCGTGAAGCGGCCAATCAGGGGATGCTGGTGGCAGTGGCCTTTGCCTTGCTGGCCTTTTTGCTGATTGCCTGGAATGAGCGACGCAAAGTCGTTGCCACCCGCCTCGCCGCACGCGAAGCCCTGCAAGAGGCCAATAACCAGCTCGAACGCAAGATCACCGAGCGCACCACCCACCTGCGGGCCAGCAACGAACGGCTCAAAGGCCAGATCCGTGAGCGACGCCAGGCTGAAGACACGCTGCGCCGGGCCCAGGACGAACTGGTCCAGGCAGGCAAGCTGGCGGCCATCGGGCAAATGTCCACCAGCATTGCCCATGAACTCAACCAGCCGCTGGCCGCCTTGCGCACTCTGTCGGGCAATACCGTGCGTTTTCTTGAGCGCGGCGACCTCAAAGTCGCGGCAGCCAACCTTGGCACCATCAACAATCTGGTCGACCGTATGGGTCGCATCACGGCCAACCTGCGCTCGTTTGCCCGGCGTGGTGACGACCATGGCCAGGCCAGTCTGGGCAAGGCCGTCGACGCGGCACTGCAACTGCTTGCCAGCCGCCTGGATGAATCAGGTGTGCAACTGCATCGCGAAATCAGTGATGTGGACCTCAAGATTGATCAAACCCGCCTGGAGCAGATTCTGGTCAACCTTGTTGGCAACGCCCTGGACGCCATGCAGGGCCAGCCAATCCCGCCGCAGCTATGGCTCACGGGCGAATTCGCTGAAGATAAATACCGCCTGCGTGTGCGTGATAACGGCCCCGGCATCGAGCCCGAAGCCCGCAAGCATCTGTTTGAACCTTTCTTCACCACCAAACCCGGCGAACAGGGCCTGGGCCTGGGCCTGACCTTGTCGGCCAGCCTCGCGGCAGCCGCGGGCGGCAACCTCAGCGTCGAGTTCCCGGTGATTGGTGGTGTCGCATTTGTCCTTCTTTTACCGCTGGTACAACCCGCCAAGGCCGAGCCGATATGAATAACGACCTGACCGTCCTGATTGTTGAAGACGACCCCCATGTCCTGCTCGGATGCCAACAGGCGCTGGCACTCGAAGATATCCGCAGCGAAGGCGTCAGCAGTGCCGAACAGGCCCTGGCGCTGGTAGGCGACAACTTCCCCGGCATCGTTATCAGTGACATCCGCCTGCCCGGGATGGATGGCCTGGAGTTGCTTAAACACCTCAAGGCCCGCGACCGCAGCCTGCCAGTGGTACTGATTACCGGGCATGGCGATATCTCCATGGCCGTGGGCGCCATGCGTGACGGCGCCTATGACTTTATGGAAAAACCCTTTTCCCCTGAGCGTCTGGTCGATGTTGCGCGCCGCGCCCTGGAGCAACGCAGCTTGGCGCGAGAAGTCTGGTCACTACGCCGCCAACTGGCCGAGCGCGACTCGCTGGAGGGGCGGATTATCGGACGCTCGCCAGCCATGCAGCAATTGCGCGAATTGATCGCCAACGTCGCCGACACCTCGGCGAACGTGTTGATTGAAGGCGAAACCGGCACCGGCAAAGAGCTGGTTGCCCGCTGCCTGCACGACTTCAGCAGGCGCCAGCCCCAGCAGTTTGTCGCCCTTAACTGCGGCGGTCTGCCTGAGAACCTGTTTGAAAGCGAAATTTTCGGCCACGAAGCTAATGCCTTCACCGGCGCTGGCAAACGCCGCATCGGCAAAATCGAACACGCCCACGGCGGTACGCTATTTCTCGACGAAGTCGAAAGCATGCCACTTAACCTGCAAATCAAGCTGCTGCGAGTGTTGCAAGAGCGCACGCTGGAACGCCTGGGCTCCAACCAGAGCATCGATGTGGATTGCCGGGTAATCGCAGCCACCAAGTCCGATCTCGATCAACTTAGCAAGGCCAGCCAGTTTCGCAGTGACCTGTATTACCGCCTGAACGTAGTCACTCTTGAGTTGCCACCGTTACGCGAACGCCGCGAAGATATCCTGCAACTGTTCGAGTACTTCCTGCAGCAATCGTCCCTGCGCTTCGACCGTACAGCGCCGGAACTGGACAACCAGACCCTGTCCAGCCTGATGAGCCATGACTGGCCCGGCAACGTGCGGGAGCTGCGCAACGTGGCCGAGCGTTTTGCCCTGGGCCTGCCGGCATTCAAAAAGCCGGGCAGCAACGCAGCACAAGGGCTGGGATTTTCCGAGGCGGTTGAAGCCTTCGAGCGCAATTTGCTTAACGACGCCTTGCAACGCAGTGGCGGCAACCTGACCCAGGCCAGCCTGGAGCTGGGCATGGCCAAGACCACACTGTTCGACAAAGTCAAAAAATACGGGCTCACACACTAATGGATCTGATTCTGAAAGCGGCTTTGGGCGCGGGGGTGGTGATCATTCTGGCGATACTGGCCAAGACCAAAAACTACTACATTGCAGGCCTTGTCCCACTGTTTCCAACCTTTGCCTTGATCGCCCATTACATCGTCGGCAAAGGGCGATCGGTGGACGACCTGAAAACCACCATTGTCTTCGGCATGTGGTCGATCATCCCCTACTTTATTTACCTTGCCGCGCTGTATGTACTGGTTGACCGCATGCGCCTTGAAACCTCACTGGCGCTGGCCGCCGTGGCCTGGCTGATGGCTGCGACCATACTGGTCAGTGTATGGGTGCGGTTGCACTGAAAATTGCCGAAATATAAAAGCCCCCATCCTCTGAAGATGGGGCTTTTGAGCTTATGTCGCTTGCGTACGCAACTGCTGCGCCGCCGCAACCATGTTCACCAGCGCTGCTTCGGTCTCAACCCGGGCACGGGTTTTAAGGCCGCAATCGGGGTTGACCCACAAAGGTTCGGCAGGAATGCGCCTGCTTATACGACTGGAGTGCCAGACGAATCGAAGCGGTTTGCGGGATGTTCAGCGCATCACGCAGCACAGCGATCTCGCTGCACTTTTCCTTGGCCCAGGCCAGCCAGTTTGGTTTCACGGTCCAGATCCACCGGGCTGTGCAGCAGAGAACACGAACCGGCTACCCAAAGGTTGTCACCGAAACGCTCTTGGGCATCCTGCAAGTGCGCGAGGGCGTTTTCCAGATCACAGCGCTCGACGTTGCGACCATCGGCCAAGCCTAGCGACAGCACTTTATAGGTTGGCAGACGATCCAGAATGGCATGCAACTGATCCGCAGCACGCACCAGACCCACGTGCAGACCATCGACCGGCAAGCCAACGGCCAAACCGAGATTGTCTGCCAGACCATTGAAGTACGTGGCAACCAGCTTCTTCAGTGGCGAGTACTGCAGGATGTGATAAGCGCGCTCAAAGGCGTTTTTCCACTCCTGGGGCAGATCGAGTGACAGAATCGGCTCGTCGATCTGCACCCACTCCACACCCTGCTCGGCCAGACGGGAAAGAATCTCAGCGTACACCGGCAGCAGGTTTTCCAGCCGTTCAAGCTTGTTGAATTGGTTGCCCTTGGCCTTGTCCAGCCACAGCCAGGTCAGCGGGCCGATGATCACAGGTTTGACCTTATGGCCCAGTGCCAGAGCTTCGGCGGTTTCTTCAAACAGCTGGTTCCAGCTCAGTTCAAAGCGCTGATCCGGACTGAACTCCGGCACCAAAGAGTGGTAGTCGCTATCGAACCATTGGTTCAGCTCTTGTGCGTACTGGCCGTTGCAGCAGGCTTCGAGGGCTTTTTTCAGCTCGCTATCTGCACCGATGCGGGGGAAACCAAGAGTGTGTGCCAGGGCCATAACGACATTCCTTCGTGTAAGTAATGGCACTATTATCGACACCCGCCACAACATGAGACAAACTCAACGTTTTCGTGTTGATCATCAAATATTTTCATGGAGCCACTGTGCTGGAAATTCGTCACCTCAAAACCCTGCACGCGTTGCGCGAGTCAGACAGTCTGGTCGAAGCGGCTGAACGCCTGCACCTGACCCAATCCGCTTTATCCCATCAGTTCAAAGAGCTCGAAGAGCGTATGGGCATGCCCTTGTTTGTGCGCAAAACCAAACCGGTACGGTTCACCAGCGGCGGCTTGCGCCTGCTGCAACTGGCCGATGCCATGCTGCCATTACTGCGCGGGGCAGAGCGCGATATCGCCCGTTTGGTCGGCGGTACGGCCGGGCGCTTGCACATGGCGATTGAATGCCACAGCTGCTTCCAGTGGCTGATGCCGACCATCGACCAGTTCCGCGATGCCTGGCCCGAAGTCGAGCTGGATTTGGCGTCGGGCTTTGCCTTCGCACCATTGCCGGCACTGGCCCGGGGTGATCTGGATCTGGTGGTGACGTCCGACCCGCAGGAAATTGCCGGTCTGACCTATGTGCCGCTGTTTACCTACGAAGCCATGTTGGCTGTAGCCAATCAGCATCCGTTGGCCAGCAAGCCATTTATCATGCCGGAGGATCTGAGTTCCGAGATTCTGATTACCTACCCGGTAGAGCGCGACCGGCTCGACATTTTCACCCGTTTTCTGGAACCGGCTGACATCGAACCGGCCCAGGTCCGTACTTCGGAACTGACCGTGATGATGATGCAACTGGTGGCGAGCGGCCGTGGTGTCTGCGGGATGCCGCACTGGGCGCTGCATGAATACAGTTCACGGGGCTATGTGAAGGCCAAGCGCCTGGGCGAAAAAGGCCTGTTTGCCACACTCTACGCTGCAATCCGTGCCGACATGCTGGATGCGCCATACATGCGCGATTTTTTGCTGACCGCCAAGGACACATCGTTCTCGACGCTGGATGGCGTGAGTGCGGTGCGTTAAGCACAAGCACACCTCAGATCTTCTGTGGGAGCGGGCTTGCTCGCGATGGCATCACCGCGGTTTGCCAGACTGACGTGCTGTCTGCATCGCGAGCAAGCCCGCGCCCCCAAAAAAACCACATTCAAGTGTCCTCAACATTAACCAACCGGCGCATATGCACCCGGTCGTAATACGCCTCCCCCACCCGAATCGCGCAATCTTCCAGCCCCGACTGCTCAAACCTGCAGCGCTTGTACAGCGCAAGGGCCGCAGGGCTGTTGGCGCTGACGGTGAGTTGAATCACTTTGATTTCCGGTTCTTGCTCGGCCAGTGACAGCACTGCCTGTACCAGATGCTCGCCCAGCCCTTGCCCACGAAATACCTGAGGGACATACAGGCCAAACAGCGTAGCCTTATGCCGTGCATCTTCCCATGGTTCGAAAGCAAGGCCGATTATGCCTGCCAGTCGGGAGTCGACAAAAGCACCAAACAGGGCACTTAACTCATCATCCAGTTGCGATTCCCACCAGCTCAGCGGCAATTTCTCACGCTGGGCTATGGTGGAGACAAACGCCTCAGGGTGCAGCGCATAGGCCTCCAGCATCAACTGGCGATAGGCCCTGGCATGTGAGTGGTCAAGCAGTTCTATAGCCATTACAGATCCAGGTCATGCGGTTTTACGTTGTTCCAGCATCAGCCTCACCGCCAGTGCAGCCAGCACACAGCCCATGACATAACGCTGCACGGCCAGCCACAGCGGATTGCGCACAAACCACACGGCAATGCCCGAAGCGAACAACGCAATCAGCAGATTAACAGTGAAGCTGACACTGATTTGAGTCAGGCCCAACACAATACTCTGAGTCAACATCGAACCGTGTTGCGGGCTGATAAATTGCGGGAAAACCGATAGATAGAACACCGCCACCTTAGGGTTCAACACACTGGTCATAAAGCCCATCAACACCAGCTTTGACGATGAATCCGGTGCCAGTTCCTGCGCTTCAAAGGGTGAGCGGGCACCGGGTTTTACCGCTTGCCAGGCCATCCACAGCAGGTACAGGGCGCCAGCCCACTTCAGCGCCTCGTAAGCCATTGGCACTGCCAGAAACACCGCTGTCAGGCCCACTGCCGCAGCGAACATATGCACAAAAAACCCGGCCACCACTCCGAGCAAGGAGGTGACTCCGGCCTTGCGGCCCTGGCAGATAGAGCGCGAGATCAGATAAATCATGTTCGGCCCCGGCGTCAACACCATCAGCAGGCAGGCCGCAGCAAAAATCAGCAGGTCATGGCTCGGGATCATGGCTCAGCCCGTATCAGCAAAGCATTGCGATAAAACGGCAAGACCAGGTCCCGGGTCAAAGGCGCCAGGACCAGGCCGCCATCACCCTCGGGGTCGATCCACTGAACTTCTTCAATCTCCGCTGCAGGCGTTACAGGCTCGCTGATATGCAGCAGAAACAGTTCGGCCTGTACCTCAAAGCCCGGCTCGTTGACTGCAGGAGCGGTAAAATGGCCCAGATAAGCTGCGCTCGTCGGGTCGATCACCAGCGCCAGCTCCTCTTCCAGCTCACGGGCCAGCGCATTGACAGGCAACTCACTGGCTTCGATCTTGCCACCGGGCTGCATAAAGGCCTGAGTGCCGCGTTTGCGCACCAGCAGGGTTCGACCATCGGGGCCGATCAATACTGCAGCGGCAATACGAATGATCTTGGGTGTTACCTCGGTGAAGTGTTCTAGAGAAGTCACAAATATAAGCCAGCCAGGTAGGAAGTACACAAAGGATCACATGCCTCAGCGAGCCTGAAAATACACAGATTGCACTTTTACCCTGACGTTCTGTATGAAGCGCCCGACTTTGGTCGGGATGCTGCCACAGATGAAATCCCGTTCAATGAATAATCTGACAGGGAGATGGCATTTGCGTGATACATGACCAACACTCCCCCCTGCAAACCTCCGACTCAAAGAGAGGGTTCTATTGTCCTTTTTCTGTTCTCAACCACTTCAGGCGTCACTGCCTGTCGGAACAGACCAGCCTGAAACAGGAAACCGTATGAGCCTGTCACTGCTAAGCCGTTATGCGTTTTTTGCATTCTGCGTCATCTTCACCCTCGCCAGCCTGCCGTTTATGCACCATGAGTGGTTATGGCCCTTTACCGCCATCACCCTGGCCTTGAGCCTGCTGGGGATTTTCGACCTTCTGCAACGCCCCCACGCCGTACGCCGCAACTACCCGATCCTGGGTAATATTCGCTACCTGGTGGAAGCCATCCGCCCGGAAATCCGCCAGTACCTGCTTGAGTCTGACAGCGACGCGCTGCCCTTCTCACGGGCTCAACGCTCGCTGGTGTACTCGCGGGCCAAGAATGAAAGCGCCGACAAACCCTTCGGCACCTTGGTTGACGTCTACCAGCCCGGCTTTGAATTTATCGGCCACTCCATGCGCCCGGCGCCGTTGACCGACCCTGCCAGCTTTCGCATTGAGGTGGGTGGCCCGCAGTGCAGCCAGCCGTACTCGGCGTCAATCTTCAATATTTCGGCCATGAGCTTTGGCTCGCTCAGTGCCAATGCCATTCGCGCACTGAACCAGGGTGCCAAGCTCGGTAACTTTGCCCACGATACGGGGGAAGGCAGCATCAGCGCCTACCACCGTGAGAACGGTGGTGACCTGACGTGGGAACTGGGTAGCGGCTACTTTGGTTGCCGTACCGCTGACGGGCGCTTCGACCCCGAGCGCTTTGCTGCCCAGGCCCGCACGCCGCAAGTGCGGATGATCGAGATCAAGATGAGCCAAGGCGCGAAGCCGGGCCACGGCGGTATCTTGCCCAAGCACAAGGTCACCGAGGAAATCGCCGCAACCCGCGGTGTACCGATGGGCGAAGACTGCATTTCGCCTTCGCGCCATAGCGCATTCTCAACGCCGATAGAGCTGATGCAATTTATCGCTCAGTTGCGTGAGTTGTCCGGCGGCAAACCCGTAGGCTTCAAGTTTTGCCTGGGTCATCCCTGGGAGTTTATGGGCATCGCCAAGGCCATGCTGGAAACCGGCATCCTGCCGGACTTTATCGTCATCGACGGCAAGGAAGGCGGCACCGGCGCCGCCCCCGTGGAGTTCACCGACCATATTGGCGCGCCGCTGCGGGAAGGGCTGTTGTTCGTCCACAACACTCTGGTGGGCCTGAACCTGCGGGACAAGATCAAGCTCGGCGCCAGCGGCAAGATTGTCAGCGCCTTCGATATCGCCAGCGTGCTGGCCATCGGTGCGGACTGGGCCAACTCGGCCCGGGGTTTTATGTTCGCCATCGGCTGCATTCAATCGCAGTCCTGCCATACCAATAAATGCCCCACCGGCGTGGCCACTCAGGACCTCCTGCGCCAGCGTGCCCTGGTAGTGCCGGACAAGGCCCAGCGGGTATTCCAGTTCCACCGCAATACCTTGAAGGCCCTGGCCGAGATGCTTGCCGCGGCTGGCCTGGAACACCCTGCACAACTGTCGGCCAAACACCTGGTGCGACGCATGTCCGCCACCGAAATCAAACTGTTCTCGCAACTGCACGTGTTTCTCAAGCCCGGCGAACTGCTGACCGGTGAGGTCAACGGCGAGTTCTATTCGCGCATGTGGCAAATGGCTAGAGCGGATAGTTTTGAACCCAACGAAATCGCGGCGGCCTGAAGCACCGGCTGTATATTGCGCCGGGTGGCAGAAACACCACCCGGCTTTTTAAAAGCTCCAGGTGTTATATAGCTATTAATCCGTATTAAATACTTGCTTATCCAACCCGCCTGACCATCCATTATTTAGTCTTTTTAACGCCCCGTTTCATTCATAGACTCAGAGGACATTTAACAATATGGATATTGCGCCATGCCTGACACCCATCCGCCGCTTGACCAAGCTGACTTGCATACAGTCGGCATACACCATGACTTTATAAAAACATCCGCCCCTTCTGCACCGCCTTACTTGATACAGCCTCTAAAAAACCACAGGTTCAACCTGCCCGACTGGTTTATCAACGCCACGTCACATCAGCGTAACAACCTGAAATACTCACACCAGCTCAACCAGGAATCTTTCGCAGCCGTAAGTACCTACCTTGAGCAGATCAGTACGGTGGAAGCCTTTGCGGCGCCCTTACTGGAACAGGCAATAAAAGATACGTTCGGAATTACCTGTGATGTCAGAAAAAATGTAATTTCCATCTCGACAAATAACTGGTTTACCGGCGAGGTCGAAAGCTGGACATCCCAAACGCTTCTGCAAGCAGCGTTGCATAATTTTGAAGCCGGGCAAACTGAGCCTGGAGGCATCCCCTACCGGTCACATATCTGGGACTACAAATCAAAACACTCCGGCGATCGCCCCCCGCAACTAATAGATATCGAACCGGTTGCCTTTGCGCGCTTGTGCCGGGAACTGGATATCGGTGGGCGCTACCAAACTCATCTGAGTACACTTTTTGCCCCGTCAGACAGCGCAAAAAAAACACAACTGGAACACGCTTTTATCCAGCATGAACGCCATGTCTTGATGTTGCAGGCAGATATTGCCCTGATGAAAGGGGATATTGCACAAAGTACACATTCAACCCTGATCAGTCTCTGCCGTGGCCAGCACAACACGTTATTAAATGGCCAGCCTATAACCTTCAACTCATTGGTTCTGGATGACATCCCGTTCAATTCAATGATCCTGGCCCATGGCAGGTCCCTTGAGCAGGGGCGTCGCTGTATTGTGTATATACCCGGGGACCCCATAAGTTGCCTGAAGGAATACCCAACTGCCCGGGATGCCGCCGCCGGACTGATGGATAAACTGAAAGAACAGAGCTATCGGGATTTCTTTGTTCATCTGGCACCGCAGTATCAAAAACTGAAACTGACAAAACGCTTGAACCGGCGCTTTGTCGACCTCAACCACGACCCGTTTGAGATGCAGCTCAAGACCGTTCAGGGCAACCTCTTCGACCATTTTTTTGTACAGAAAAAACACCAACTCTTGCGCGATGCCTACTTTCTGGCGGTGCCGACAGCGGCGATTAACCGGCTCTCATTAATTGAACGTATCGAACACTATTTTGATGCCGCACTAAATATACTTAACGTCGCAGCCCTGTTTGTGCCCGGTGTGGGAGAAGTGATGGCCGTGGTTTTCGCTGCCCAGGTCATGAGCGATATTTATCACGGTATTGAAGCCTGGGAGGAAGATGAAAAAGCCTTGGCCTGGTCTTACACCAAAGGCGTGCTTATCAACGCGGCCCTTGTTGCAGGCGCAGGCAAGCTGGCCAGCGAAATAGCCAAACCGGTAACCATTGAAAAATCGCCTTTTGTTGAAGAACTGGATGTCATTAAAACGCAAGCGGGTAACGCTCAACTGTGGAAGCCCGATCTCGCCCCCTATGAACACGAAGTCAGGTTCGATTCATCCCTTAAACCTGACAGTAAAGGGCTGTATTACCACGGCGACAAAAACTACCTGAAACTCGAGGGCAAGCATTATCAAGTCGAAGCAGCCGCCGATGGCAGCTATCACCTACAACACCCCACAAACCCGGATGCCTACACCCCGTTGATTACCACCAACGGGCATGGTGCCTGGGTACATGAAGCAGACGAGTTCACACAATGGAACGACCCCACCTTTGTACGGCGCCTTGATGTTGCGGTCCACGACCTGAGCGACAGACAGGCACTCAACATGCTGCATGCCGCCGACACCGATGTAACCCATCTGCGCCAGACCTTTGTTGATCAACAGCCGCCTCCGGCACTGCTGGCCGATTGCATCAGGCGCTTTGACGCCAATCAGACCCTGGACCATTTCATCGAGCAAATGCATGCCGGTGATATGAAGGCCGACCCACTTCTACAACTTCAAGTTCTGGTTGACCCGCAAGTATGGCCACGAACCAAGGCATTGCGCTGTCTCGATAACTCCGGCAACACCATTGCGGAATACGGCACCGGCACGATCAAACTACCCTTCATTCAAGTACTCGACAGCCAGATACACCAGGGGGAGTTGTTCAAAACCGTTCTGCAATCACTGGACACTGACGAAGTCAGAACCTTGACCGGACCTGATCCCGTAACAGGCAGCGTGGTGTATAACCTCGACGAACAAGTCCGGCAACTGGGCAGAAAAATTGCCGGGCATACCGAACGGCTGCGCGAGCACCTGTTCACCTCCCAGTATCGCCTGAGCCAACTGACCGACGACCCTCTGGTAAAACAGCTTGTCGATGCCTATCCACAATTGCCGGTTGCAGCCGCCAGAGAAATGATCGGCGCTGCTACATCGGCCGAAATCTGGCAGTTGCAAACTGGCATTCGCGTGCCTCTGCGCCTGCAGGAGGAAGCTCGTAGCTTTGTCCGGCAAGCCCGCCTGATGCGGGCTTACGAGAGTTACTTTTTTGGATACGACACCACGCAGGATACGCATAAACTGATTTTGCACAGCCTTGAGAAAATGCCCGGCTGGCCAACTGATCTACGCCTTGAAGTGCGCGAGCGCAGGCTTGCCGGGCGTATGCTTGACCATGTTGGACCGGCTGATGCGTCGATCCGCAAGGTACTGGTCAAGGAGGGCAATCGTTACACCACCTACAACGGCCACGAGCAAATGTTGCATGGCCTGGATGATATCTACGCCTCGGTTCTGCATGCGCTGCAAGACGAGCAGCGGGCAGCCCTGGGTTTTCCCCATACAGGCCAGAGCCAGGCGCTAAAGGAGGCGCTGGCTGAACGCCCGCCGATGGATCGACAAGCGCTGAGCAAGGTTCTGGGCCTTGAACCGACAACCCTGAAAACCGAATCTAGCCGCGCGGGGCTGGCCCGGCTTGAAGCGCTGAACAGAGAATTCAAACTGCTCAAGGATTCCCTAGTCGACTGGATCAACGGGCCCCTGGAAATGGTTCAGGTCAGCGAGAACCATATACGTCCCGTACATATCAGCGACAAGACCCGCGTTGCCAATAAAATCATCCGATGCTGGCAACGCAGTTCCGGGCTCGGTGGGGAGCACCCTGGTGCCAGGCTCAATATCAGCGATATCAACCTCGCCAAATTGCCACCGCTGAATGCCGACTTCAGCCACGTCACCTCGTTACAAATGAGCGATATGTATCTGCACAACAGCATCGACTCATTCCTGGTCAACTTCCCCAATCTGCAAGACCTGAAACTTGAATCGTCATACCTCAGAGAACTCCCGCAATCACTGTTCGACTTGCAGGCATTGAAACAGCTGCACCTGTCGAATAATCAAATTACGCTGACAACTGAAGCCGCTGGCAAATTGGCAACCCTTAAAGGCCTCAGGGTGGTCAACCTCAGCAACAACCCTCTAGGGGTCATACCTGACTTCAGCCAGATGGCCGAACTGGCCCGCCTGAACCTGAAAAACACCGGGCTCGCACAGTGGCCTGCAGGCATTGAACATCTGGAGCTACTGACGCACCTTGACCTGCGCGATAACAACCTGACAACTCTGCCAGAAGGCTATTTCCAGATCTCGGCCAACCGTCTGAGAAACACCTTTTTACACGACAACCCGTTGGAAAATTCCACCTTTGAAGCGGTCAACACATACAGAGCCCGCCTGGGGCTAGCCCTGGAAGTGCGCATACATGCGCCCGCCCCCAGCAACCGGGTCAATCTCTGGCTCGATCACAGTCTGAGCGAATCCGAACGCACCCTTAAAACGGATATCTGGGCAGCACTGGAGGCAGAGCCACACTCTGAAAATTTCTTCAGGGTCATTCGCGATCTCGTCGCCACAGCCGATTTTGAACGCGATCGCGAGGCGTTGACCGACAAAGTGTGGAGAGTTCTGGAAACCACCGCAGAAGACGCCGGATATCGGGAAGAAGTGTTTGCCAACTCCCTGGAAAATGAAACCTGCGTAGACCGCACTTCAACTATTTTCAGCCGTTTCGGCTTCAAGCTTTTGTTGCGCGAAGCCTTGTTGGCTGAAGGCAGCGCCAAAGAAACCAAGCTGCTCAAACTGATGAAGGGTCGCGTGCGTTTACTCGAACTGGACGATATTGCCGAGACTCAAATTGCCCTGCAGACCCATGCCTATGAGGCGGCGGTAAGCGAAGGCGTCCTCTCGCCCCGGGAAATACAAAACCTGAAACCCGACGAGCTTGAAGTAAAGCTGATCTATCAAGTGGATCTGGCGCATCGACTTGAGTTGCCCTGGCAACCCTCGCATATGCGATTTCGGGGCATGGCCAAAATATCCCCGGCGCAAATCGAAGAGGCCTATGAAATTGTGCTCAACCAGGAAGCCGTACCTGGTTACATGAGCAAAAAACTGCTTGGGGAAGGCATCTGGCGCGACTTTATCGAGTCAACACACAGCGGCGAAATCAAGAACAGCAACGTATTGTTTGAACAACGTCATCACGACCTGGAAGCACTTCAGGAAAAACAACAAGAGTGGGTCGACACCCTTGGCAGCGATGACATTGAAGCGCGGACACAGCTACAAAACGATTTAAAACAACTGGCGCAAAGGCTGGTCATCGATGAGTCCAGGGTGTTCACCGGGAAACCCATGCCTGAAGCCGAATATTACGACGAGCTTGAAACAATAGACCGGCAAAAGAAGAAAACCCTGGAGACCATTACCCAGCGAATTCTTGATAAAAAGCCGTTGGAAACCATTCTCGAAGAGTGATCTCAGGCCCTGGGTTACAAATGGCTACAATCCATGGTCTTTGCAATCAGGCTCCATAACCGTCACCCTGCGCGCCGCCAACAGGTGGCGCGCACTTAGCCCTGCGCCCATTTTTTTATTCAATCTTGATCTGAGTACTCGCCGTGATACTTAACGGACGCGACCACCGCATCGATTTCTTTCGCGGGCTGGCGCTGATTTTTATTTTCTGGGATCACATCCCGCACAATCCGCTGGCAGAACTCACTGTGCGCAACTTCGGCCTCAGTGATGCAGCGGAAATTTTTGTGTTTCTGGCCGGTTATGCGGCCGTGCTGGCCTACGGAAAAATTGCCCAACGCGACGGTTTTTTGGTCGCCAGCGTGAAAATCCTGCGCCGCGCCTGGGTACTGTATGTGGTGCATATCTTCCTGCTGGCGGTGCTGATGGGTATCGTGTTTTACGCCAACAGCCACGTCGAAACCCGCGACCTGGTTCAGGAAATGGGTTTGCAGTACTTCTTGAGCAACCCGCAGCAGGCCCTGACTGACGAGTTGCTGCTGCGCTTCAAACCCAACCTGATGGACCCCCTGCCGCTGTATATCGTGCTGTTGCTCGGCTTGCCGCTGGTGCTGCCGATGCTGCTGCGCAAGGCCGGGTATGTGGTTAGCGTGTCCTTGGCGCTGTACCTTCTGGCGCCAGTGTGGAACCTGGCGGCGCAGGAAGGCGGGGTATGGTTTTTCAACCCGATGGCCTGGCAGTTTCTGTTTATTCTGGGGGGGGCGACGGCGATCCACGGACAACGAACCAAAGCGCCTGAAACTCGGCCATTATCGCGCCAGCCTTTGTTTCTGACGGCGGCGGTGTATCTGTTGATCACCGGCTTGCTGGCCCTGTCATGGAAATGGCCACAGTTTCACGACGCGCTCATGCCGCTCTGGCTGGGCGAACACCTGTATCCGATCAGCAAGACCAACCTTTCGCCAGTGCGTTTGCTGCACTTTTTGGCCCTGGCTTATGTGGTTGCCAAACTGGTGCCCCACAGTGGCTGGCTCAACAACTGGTTTGCCCGCCAGACCTGTCGCATGGGCCGCTATTCACTGGAGGTGTTCTGCCTTGGCGTGATCCTCGCGCCACTGGCCGACATGCTCAATGCCCTGGGCGGTGACGAGTTCGTCATGCAGCTGTTCAGTGCATTAATGGGCGTAGGCATCATGGCCGTACTGGCCGCCTGGCTGGACTGGAACAAACGCTTGGGCAAGCCTGCAAAGGTCACGACCAAACCCTGAGTGTCAGTCATAAAAAAACCGGTCAATCGACCGGTTTTTTTATGTACAGGCAATTAGCATCAATTGACAGATTGGCCATTAGCCACTGTTGCTTGAGTCGGCTGCAGCTTGAACACATAGAACAGCACGGTCAGCAGGATCAAGAAAGCCGGGCCTACAAACAGGGCAATTCGGGTTTCTTCGAAGTAGGCCATAAGCCCTACCACCATCAACAAGAAACCCAAGGCAGCGTAAGAACTGTACGGGTATAGCCACATACGGTACTTAAGGGCTGCGGCTTCCTGCGGGCTCAGGTTCTTGCGGAAACGCAGTTGCGCCAGCAGGATCATCAGCCAAGTCCAGATCGCACCAAAGGTCGCAATGGCCGTGACCCAGACAAACACCTTCTCCGGTGCCATGTAGTTAAGCACCACACCCAGCAGCAACACGGCAATCGACAGCAGCAATGCCTGACGCGGCACACCGTTTTTCGCGGTGGTGGCAAAGTTGGCCGGAGCCTGGCCGTTTTGCGCCAGGCTGTAGAGCATGCGGCCAGTGCTGAAAATACCGCCATTGCACGATGACAAAGCCGCAGTAATGACCACGAAGTTGATAATACCAGCCGCCGTCTTGATCCCCAGACGCTCGAAGGTCATCACAAACGGGCTGCCCGAGGTGCCGATTTCGTTCCACGGGTAGATCGACAGGATCACGAACAGTGCGCCTACGTAGAACAGCAGGATGCGCCAGAACACCGAACCGATTGCACTCGGGATGGTCTTTTGCGGGTTCTTGGCTTCACCGGCAGTCAGGCCGATCATCTCGGCACCGAGGTAGGCGAACATCACCATTTGCAGGGACATCAGCACGCCCTGGATGCCATTAGGCAAGAAGCCACCGTGGGCCCAGAGGTTGGAAATACCCAGGGCAACGCCATCATTGCCGAAGCCGAACGCGATAATACCGATACCGCCGAACACCATCGCAATAATGGTGACGATCTTGATCAGGGCAAACCAGAACTCGAACTCACCGAACGCTTTAACTGCGATCAGGTTGATCGAACCCATGCTCACCAGTGCCGCCAGAGCCCAGATCCAGCGCGGCACATCGGGGAACCAGACGCCCATATACACCGCGACTGCAGTGATTTCGGCAACACAGGTCACCAGCCACAGGAACCAGTAGTTCCAGCCGGTCAAGAAGCCAGCCAACGGGCCAAGATAATCCTGGGCGTAGCGGCTGAACGAACCGGCTACCGGGTTGTGCACGGCCATTTCGCCGAGTGCGCGCATGATCACCAAAATGGCCAGGCCACCGATGATGTAGGACAGCATGATGGCCGGACCGGCCATTTCAATAGCTTTGGCCGAGCCCAGAAACAGGCCTACGCCGATACAGGCGCCAAGCGCCATCAGGCGAATATGGCGTTCGCCCAGTTCGCGTTTGAGGGGACCGCCTTGCACGCTGTCCGCGTGGGGCTGGTGGTTGCCGACTGGCATAAAAGTACAACCTCGTATTGTTATTGGGTATGCATCAATAGAGCGCTCGAAAAGACCGGCGGATCACCCGTCTTGCCTCCTGATCAGCCCAGGCTTTGTAGGCCGTTAGATCAAAAGAGAAATGCCCTGCTGAGATCGGCGGCGAGTATTGCACAGGGTTGGTGCACAGTCATGCCCCTACCTAGGACCTATTTACCTGTCGCGAGTGCTCTATCCCTACACTTACAAGGGAGATCCAATTGGCTACGGCAAGCGAATCCGGCATCAATGGAAGCCACAAACAAACCATTGCCTACAGAATTATCAGATAAGGCGCACAAAATTTTCACCTGCATCCGCCAGCGTCTACGCTTCTATCAAGCGCAACCAAGATGCGTACGTGGATCTGTCGACTATGGGCGTACTGTGGAACTCCAACTCCAGTAAGACGACGGTGTCATCAGCAGTAATGGACGATGCTGTACCCCCGCCGCAACCTCCTGAGCCAAGGCGTTATGGGTGGCTCGTGTTCGGGCTGATCGTACTGGCAGCATTGGTTGTGCTCGGGTTGGTGATTGCTCAGGAGGTGCGCAGCTCCAAACTGCAAGCCCGTGAGTTCAGCCGCTTTGCCGCGTCCCTGAGCTATTCGATGCACGCAGGGCCCAGCGACGCGATGCTTTATCCCGGTGAAGGCCCCTTCGATAAGCGCTTGGGGTACAGCGCATTGGGCGACTTTCTACCGCGTCTTTTAAAGCGTGACTACGTCATCACACAACAAAGCCGCTTTTCGCCAGCGCTATTGAGCTATAGCGAGAAAGGGTTTTTCGTACCTTATTCGGAAAAAATCCAGACCGGGCTCTCGATCACCGATTGCGCAGGCAGCTCGCTCTATCAATACAATTACCCACAGCAGTTGTATTCAAGTTTTGCCAGCATTCCCCCACTGGTGGTTCACAGCTTGCTGTTTATTGAAAACCGCGACTTGCTCAACCCTGAGGAGGCCCAGGCCAACCCCGCAGTGGACTGGCCACGTTTTGCCATGGCCGCCTACTCCCAGGTCGCCAAGCTCCTGCACCTGCCGGGGCAATCCGCAGGTGGCAGCACCCTGGCCACCCAGCTTGAAAAGTATCGGCACTCACCCGATGGGCTGACGCTATCGGGAGGCGAGAAACTGCGCCAGATGGTCTCGGCCAGCGTGCGAGCCTATCAGGAAGGCCCGCAAACTCTGCCCGCCCGGCAAAAGGTCGTACGCGATTATCTCAACAGCGTGCCGCTGTCGGCCGTACCCGGCCACGGTGAAGTCCACGGCATGGCTGAAGGGTTGCGGGTGTGGTACGGCGCCGATTTCAATCAGGTCAACCAGCAGTTGAGCAGTACCGCCACTGATCCAAAAAGTCTGGCACTAAGAGGCTTGGCCCTGCGCGAAGTGCTGTCATTGATGATTGCCCAGCGCAGGCCCTCACATTATCTGGCCAGAGGCCGTGACGAACTGGCACAACTGACCGACAGCCATATACGCCTGCTGGCGCAAAACAACGTGATCGACCCTGCCTTGACTGCGGCTGCACTCGCCAGCCAGGTGACCTACCGCGACTGGGCGCTGGCGCCGACCTTGCAGCCGAACGAAACCAACAAAGGCATCAGCGTGGCCCGCAGTCGACTGTCCGCACTGCTCCAACGACCGCTGTATGACCTCGATCGTCTTGACCTCTCGGCCACCAGCACCTTGCAAGGCGATTTACAGGGTCAGGTCAGTGACTACCTGCGCCAATTGGCAGACCCCGCCTTTGCAGAAAAAATCGGCGTGCTGGGCCCTTACCTCTTGACCCCTACCAGCACCGCACAAGTGCGCTACAGCTTTACCCTGTTCGAACTAACCCCGGACGGTGCACGCGCTCGGGTACAAACTGACAGTACCGACCAGCCCTTCGATATCAACGAAGGCAGCAAACTGGAACTGGGCTCAACCGCCAAGCTGCGGGTACTGACCACCTACCTGCAAATCATTGCAGAGCTGCATGATCGCTATGCCGCCCAATCCGGCGCCACGCTGAAAAAAATCCAGATCAGGGATCAAGACCCTCTGACTCGCTGGGCTCTGGGTTATCTGATCGAAAACCCCGGCGCCAAACTTGCTCCCATGCTCGATGCCGCACTCAACCGCGAGTATTCGGCCAACCCCGGCGAAGGATTCTTCACCGGTGGCGGCATGCATCGCTTTCACAACTTCCGCAGCCAGGACAATAACCGCGTCGCAACGCTGCGCGACTCGATACGCGAGTCGATCAACCTGCCCTTTGTGCGTCTGATGCGCGACGTGGTGCGCTACACCAGCTATCAGTCACCCACCAGTAACGCCGAGCTGCTCAGTGACGACCGTAACCCGTTACGCCAGGAGTATCTAAGCCGCTTTGCCGACCGTGAAGGCACGACGTTCATGCTCAAGTTCTGGAAGAAGTACCGCGGCAAAGACTCCAAGGCCCGCCTCGATACTTTCCTCGACAGCATGCACCCCACCGCCATACGCATGTCGGCAGTGCATCGCTATCTGTTTCCCAACTCGGATCAGGCCACCTTTAACCGGTTTGTACGCTCACACCTGAGCAGCGACAAAATCACTGACGAGCGGCTCACCAAACTCTATCAAGGCTACGGCCCTGGGGCCTACAACCTGCCTGATCAGGGCTACATTGCCAAAGTCCACCCGCTGGATCTGTGGCTGCTGGGGTATTTGCTCAACAACCCGCAGGCCACATTCACCCAAGCAGTCAGCGCCAGCGAGCATGAGCGTCAGGAAGTTTACAGCTGGCTGTTTAAAAGCCGGCACAAGAGCGCCCGCGACAGCCGCATCCGCACCATGCTGGAAATCGAGGCTTTCCTCGATATCCATCAACGCTGGCAGAAAGTCGGCTACCCCTTCGACCATCTGGTGCCTTCCCTCGCCACCGCGCTGGGCAGCTCCGGGGATCGTCCGGCTGCGCTCTCCGAGCTGATGGGGATCATTCTTAACGATGGCGTACGTTTGCCGGTGCTACGTATCGATACCCTGCATTTTGCCGCCGATACCCCCTACGAAACTCGCCTGATCAACGACCCCGACAAAGGTCTGCGCGTCATGCCAAGCGAAGTCGCCACGGCCCTGCGCGAAGCCCTCTCACAAGTAGTGGATGCAGGTACCGCGCGCAGGGTTTCAGGCAGTTTCAAACTCGACGATGGAACACCACTGGCCATGGGCGGCAAGACGGGGACGGGTGATAACCGCATCGAGAGCATGGGAGCTGGCGGAAGGATTCTCAGCTCCAAGTCGATCAACCGTACTGCAACCTTCGTGTTCTATATCGGCGAGCATCACTTCGGCACCTTGACGGCTTTCGTACCGGGGCGCTCGGCCGAGGCGTTCAAGTTCACCTCGGCGTTGCCGGTGCAGGTGCTCAAGGGCATGGCACCGATCCTCACACCCTACCTGCAACCTGGCACCAACACCTTGTGCACTGCGCCAGCGGCGGCACAAACCGTAGCGAAGTAAGCCCCTAAACACTGCCACCCCCACAGCCCCTGCAGAACGATGAGAATCATTACCGTTCGTCGTCTGCCTTTAGACACTTCTTAAGATATATCTTAAGTTGTATCTAACTTGCAGAGAGGACGAAGATAAAATGAGAGAACATCATCCCCACCACCGCGAACATGGCGCGGGTCAAGACGGTTTCGAAAAACGCACCGGCCGTGAACGCGGCGGGCGCGGCCCCCGAGTATTCGCTCCCGGCGATTTGAAATTGCTGCTGCTGGCGTTGATCGCCGAGCAGCCTTGCCACGGCTACGACCTGATCCGCCAGATCGAAGGCCTGTTCGACGGCGCCTACAGCCCGAGCCCCGGCGTGATCTACCCCACCCTTACCTTTCTTGAAGAAAGCGAAATGATCCAGGGCGATGCTGAGGGCGGAAAAAAACGCTATTGCGTGACCGACCTTGGCCGCCAGTCCCTGGCTGATCAAGCCATTGCCCTGGATGGCGTGCGCATGCGCATCGATGTCAGCAAGCGCTCTTTGCGCGGCCATGACCGCCCCGCCGAAATTCACGAGGCCGTGCACAACCTGCGTCACGCCCTGCAAATGCACCATGGTCGCTGGAGCCCGGACGAGATCCTGCGGGTACACAACTTGCTCAACAACACCGCCAAAGCCATCGTCGATGGCCCTGTCACTGCCCAGCCTGCGCAGGAGAACGCTGAATGAATGCCGCAAACCCTCAGACCATCCACCGGGTCATGCATGAAATAAAACGTCGCAAACTTGAAGTGCTGCGGGTGGTCGACCTGACCCCGCGCATGCGCCGCATTACGCTAGGCGGGCCTGAGTTGGCGGGTTTTATCAGCCAGGGCAGTGATGACCACGTAAAGCTGTTCTTCCCCCAGACAGTCGAAGAACAGGCGGCACTGGAAAATCTGCAATTGAGCGCCGGGCTCAAAGGCAACGTCATGCCGCCCATGCGCGATTACACACCGCGCCGTTACGACTTGAACACCTTTGAGCTGGATATCGACTTTGTGCTGCACGGTGACGGCCCTGCCGCCAGCTGGGCTGCTCAGGCTCAGCCGGGCCAGTACCTGCATATCGGCGGGCCAAGGGGTTCGATGGTGGTGCCGGACATCTTCGACAGCTACCTGCTGGTCGGTGATGAAACTGCATTGCCAGCCATCGCCCGCCGCCTGGAGGAGCTACCTGCCAATCGCCGTGCCTTGGTGGTGATCGAGGTAGAAAACGTCCTCGAGGAACAACTGCTCAACAGCGCGGCCTCGGTCGACGTGATCTGGGTGCATCGCGATGTGCCGGGCGAGGACCTGCTCAGCACTGTTGAGGGGCTGAAGATCCCGGCTGGCGAGTTGTACGCCTGGGTCGCCACCGAAAGTGCATTGTCACGCAAGGTACGCAGAGTGCTGCTGGACACCCATGGTTTGAATGAAGAGTTCGTCAAAGCTGTGGGCTACTGGCGGCTAGAGGGTACAGAAGAGTAATTGCTATCTACATCTCGTAGCAGCTGGCGAAGGAACGAGGCTGCGTTCGAGTGCGAAGCGCTCGTAAAACCTGAAGTAGCGATTAATCTGAAACTCCGATATTTCAGGTTTTACGACGGCTACGCCGCCGCACGCAGCCTCGTTCCTTCGCCAGCTGCTACGTGCGTGTTCTTGGCCACCGATCCAGTAAAACAACAATCAGCGCCACCGCCACAAACCCCGCCAAAATCCCGCTCGCATTGAAAAACGTCTGCGCATAGCCCAGCTTTTCAACATCCACAAACGGGTACGGGTAAACGCCCAGCAGATGCCCGCGCAGCAGGATATAAGCGAAGTACACCAGCGGATACAGTATCCACAACCCGACATGACTCCAGCGCAACACGCCTTTGGGCACATAGAACAACCAGTACAACGCGTACAGCACCGGCATCACATCGTGCAGCACTTCATTGGCCAGCCATTGCAGACCTTCGGGTTGCCAGAGCTGGCGCAGCAGCAGGCTGTACGCCGCTCCCACCACGATAATGCTGACGGCAATGCCACTGGCGACCCACGGCTGCAAGAAAAACGCCCTACCACTGGACGGCCGGGTGTCTGCTGCATAGGTCAAAACGATGGCCGCCAGGGTGTTGGTAAGAATGGTGAAGTAGCTGAAGTAACTCACCAGCCCGCCCACCAGACTGGCGCCACTTTGCCAGCGGGCAAACAGCACCAGCTCAAGCTGAATCGCCAGAGCGCCCCAGCCCAGTATCGCCATCCCCCTGCAGAGCCTGTGCTTTGACAAAGCACTCATGCGCAGATCACGACTCGCGTTTGGTGCGGGCGTATCTCACATACAGCTTCTCGACCTTTTCTCGCGCCCACGGCGTTTTGCGCAAGAACGTCAGGCTCGACTTGATGCTCGGGTCGCTCTTGAAGCAGCGGATATCAATGCGCTCAGCCAGCCCATCCCACTCGTAATGCGCCACCAGCGCAGTGAGGATCTGTTCCAGCGTCACGCCGTGCAAGGGGTTGTTGTTGGGTTCTGTCATGCCGGGCCTTTAAAGCAAAAGAGAGAAAGCCGCGCACCTTAGCCGAGCACCTGCTCAGGGGGAAGTGCATTCGGTAAGGGGCAAGTTTACCCCCGACGCAAGGCCGGTATGAAAGTTCCGCTTGGAGAGCATGAAAGCAATGTTATATTGTAACTTTGGATTTTCATTTAAAGAGCGCTCAGCGCCGCTTCCATTCGTCACCTTGCCAAGGAACCTGCAATGTCCTCCCCTGCTTTCCCACGTCACCTGCGACGTCTTCATCTAACCCCCCTCGCTACTGCACTGCTGCTCGCCTCCCCGGCCTACGCGCTAGAGCTGCAACCGCAAGTCATTACCGGCAACCCCCTGGGCAACAGCCAACTGGCCTTGCCAACCACGGTACTGGAAGGTGATGACTTGACCTTGCAACAGCAAGGCAGCCTGGGCGAAACCCTCAATAAACAGCCCGGTGTGTCTTCTTCCTACTTCGGCCCGGGCGCCAGCCGACCGATCATTCGCGGACTGGATGGCGACCGCATTCGCATCCTGCGCAATGGCGTCGGCGCGTTGGACGCCTCGTCACTGTCTTACGATCACGCCGTACCGCTGGACCCGGTCAACGTTGAACGCATCGAAATCGTACGCGGCCCGGCGGCACTGCTGTATGGCGGCAATGCCATTGGCGGCGTGGTCAACACCTTCGACAACCGCATCCCTACCGCAGCCATCGACGGTATTCACGGCGCCGGCGAACTGCGTTACGGCGGCGCGGATACTACCCGCAGCAGTGCCGGCAAACTGGAAGCCGGTGATGGCACCTTCGCCCTGCACCTGGATGCCAACGCCCGCGAGTTCAATGACTTGAAGATCCCGGGCTATGCCCGCAGCCGTCATGCCCCGGAAAGCGAAGGCGGCGATGAGAAAAAAGGCCGTCTGGGCAACAGCAATGGCCGGCAGGATGGCGGCGCAGTGGGGGGGTCCTACACCTGGGAAGACGGTTACGCAGGCCTGTCCTATAGCACTTACGACGCCAACTATGGCTCACCGGCCGAACAGGATGTGCGCATCCGCATGAAGCAGGATCACTACGCCTTCGCTTCGGAAATGCGCAATCTGCAAGGCCCCTTCAGCTCGCTGAAAATCGACGCCGGCTACACCGATTACGAGCACCGCGAGATCGAGGGCGGTGAAGTCGGCACTACCTTCAAGAACAAGGGCTATGAAGCCCGCGTCGAAGCGCGCCATGTGCCAATCGGCCCGCTCGAAGGCGTTATCGGCGCGCAGGTCAACCGCAACGAGTTCTCGGCCCTGGGAGAAGAAGCCTTCGTGCCGCAGACTGATACCCACAGCGGCGCGCTGTTTGTGCTCGAAGAGTTGCAAGCCACTGACCGCCTCAAACTCAGCCTCGGCGGGCGTCTGGAACACACCGTGGTCGACCCGGATGCCAAGGGTAACGAGCGCTTTGCCGCCGCCGACAGCTCGCAGAGTTTCACAGCGGGCAGCCTGTCCTCAGGGGCAGTCTTCACCCTCACCCCGATCTGGTCACTGGCCGCCACATTGGGCTACACCGAACGCGCGCCAACCTTCTATGAGCTGTACGCGAATGGCGCCCACGTGGCCACCGGCACTTATGAAGTGGGCAACGCCAATCTGTCGAAGGAAAAAGCCGTGTCCAGCGATCTGGCCCTGCGCTTTGACAACGGAACCCACAAAGGCAGCGTGGGCGTGTTTTACAGCCACTTCTCCAATTACATCGGCTTGCTGAACACCGGTCGCACGCTTAACGACGAAGGTGAGCCCGACGCTGACGGCATCCCGGAGTACACCTATTCCGGAGTGCGGGCGCGCTTCACCGGCTTTGAAGCCAAAGATCACTGGAAGCTCAGCGAAAGCGCCTACGGCAAGTTTGCTCTTGAACTGTCAGGCGACTACACCCGCGCGACCAACCTCAACACCGGCGAGGCCTTGCCACGCATTGCCCCGCTACGCCTGAGCAGCGGCCTGCTGTGGGAACGGGATCGCTGGCAAGCACGTATTGACGTCGAGCATGCCAGCAATCAGGGCCGCGTACCGGCCAATGATTCCGGCACCGATGGCTACACCACCCTGGGCGCCAGCGCCGGTTATCACTTCGATGTGGGCAGCAGCCAGTGGCTGGCATTTGTCAAAGGCGACAACCTGACCAACCAGACCGTACGTTATGCCAGCTCAATTTTGCGAGATATTGCACCTGCACCGGGGCGTGGCATTGAGTTCGGTTTGCGCACCACGTTCTAAGCAAACTCGCACCCACCTGTAGGCGCTGGTTTGCCTGCGATGGCGATCGACGCAATTCTTCAGATAAACAGCGTCGTTTACATCGCAGGCAATTCCGGCCGGGGATCGGGGCTAAAGCCACAAATTGGCAATGTTTTCTAAACGCCGCGTCTAGTGCGTATTTCCCGCTAAAAGCCCCGAACATGAGACAAAAAGCCCCTGAGACGAACCGTCGCAGCACACTGTTACAGAATCAGAAATGATCCATGTCACTTAAAGTGCTGTTTCTAAACGTTTCAGGGCTTTATCATTTCCGCATAAAGGGCTGAAACGATTCATTCCGCCCTTAAATCCTGAAGTGCAAGCCCTGCCTCCAAAGACAGCGCTACCCACTGCCACAGCCATACCTATAAAGACTCACTACCTCGACCTATGTCCACATTCCTGAACTTGCGCAAACACAGCGCGTTGCTTCCTGTTGCCGGGCAAAAAGCCCTGACGCTGATCGGCGGCATTACCGCTCTGGGCCTGGCCTCCTGCGCACAGGCGGCACCAGCCTTCGACACCGACTCCAAATGGATGCTGGGTGATTGGGGCGGTACCCGTAGCGAACTGGAAAAACAGGGTTACGCCTTTTCCCTCGACTACGTAGGCGAAGTGGGCTCGAACCTGCACGGCGGCTATGACCATGACCGCACGGCGCGCTACAGCGACCAGTTCGGCCTGGGCACCCTCCTGGACCTGGAGAAGATCCTGGGCTGGGAAGATGCAGAATTCAAACTGACGATTACCCATCGCAGCGGCAATAACATCAGCAACGACCGCATCAACGATCCACGCGTTGGCGGTTTCACTTCGGCCCAGGAAGTCTGGGGCCGCGGTCAAACCACCCGCCTGACGCAAATGTGGTATCAGCAGAAATTCTTCGACCAGAAGCTCGACATCAAGGTCGGCCGTTTCGGTCAGGGCGAAGACTTCAACAGCTTCCCGTGCGACTTCCAGAACCTGGCGTTCTGCGGCTCGCAGGTCGGCAACTGGGCTGGCAGCATCTGGTACAACTGGCCTGTCAGCCAGTGGGCACTGCGGGTCAAATATCACCTGACCCCCGAGCTCTACGCACAGGTCGGCGCCTATGAGCAAAACCCGTCGAACCTGGATCGCGGCAACGGCTTTAAGCTCAGCGGTAGCGGTACCCAGGGCGCGGTACTGCCGATTGAACTGGTGTGGACGCCAAAAATTAATGGCCTGCCAGGGGAATATCGTGCGGGTTACTACTACAGTAATGCCAAGGCAACAGATGCTTACAAAGATGCCAACGGCCTGCCGGCAGCCTTGACTGGCGAGGCGTATCGCAGCAGTTCAAGCAAACACGGGATGTGGCTGGGCGTGCAACAGCAGCTCACTACCCGCGCCAGCGATCAGTCGAGGGGCTTGAGTGTGTTCGCCAATGCCACCCTGCACGACAAGAAAACCAACGCCGTGGACAACTATGTCCAGGCGGGCGTCGTCTACAAGGGCGTGTTCGATGCCCGTCCCAAGGACGATATCGGCTTTGCCATGGCCCGGGTTCACGTCAACCCGGCTTATCGCAAGAACGCCCAGGCCAGTAATCAGGCCCGCGTCATCTACGATTTCGACAACCCGGACTACCTGCCACCCCAGGACACTGAATACAGCGCCGAGCTGTACTACGGCGTGCACGTGACCAACTGGCTGACTGTTCGACCGAACCTGCAATACATCCGTCACCCGGGCGGCGTCAGCCAGCTGGATGACGCCCTGATTGGCGGCCTGAAAATTCAAAGTTCGTTCTGACCAACGGACTGCGACAGCAACCTTGAAGGTTGCGAGCAAACACCTATTTAGCTGATTCACTCCCGCGTCGGTTCGTCTGTTAAAGACCCACCCTCGCGGGAACACCTCAAACGCAACGGAGAACCACACTATGAGCACTGAAGGTGCTTTCAGTCGAAGCCGCCTGCTACCGAGCCTTCTCGGTATCTTGCTGCTGCTAATGGGCCTGGCCATGTTGGCCGGGGGTATCAAACTGGTCACGCTTGGCGGGTCGTGGTACTACCTGCTGGCCGGTATCGGGTTTGGCTTGTCGGGCGCACTGCTGATTGCCGGGCGCCGCGCTGCACTGGCCCTGTACGCGCTGACGCTGTTCGCCAGCACCGTATGGGCACTGATGGAAGTGGGTCTGGACTGGTGGCAACTGGTGCCACGCCTGGCCATGTGGTTCGCCATCGGTATCATCCTGCTGCTGCCGTGGTTCCGTCGTCCGGTTCTGCGCGGTCAGTCGGCCCCTCTGGCTACCGGCGCACTGAGCGTTGCCGTAGTCCTGGCAGGCGCTGCTGCACTAGCCAGCCAGTTCACCAGCCCGGGTGAAATCAAGGGTCAACTGGACCGTGATGCCGTACCCGGCATGACCAACGCCGCACCGGCCATGCCCGATGGCGACTGGCAGTCCTACGGTCGTACCGCCTTTGGTGACCGTTACTCGCCGCTGAAAGAAATCACCCCTGAAAATGCCCACAAGCTGGTACCAGCCTGGACATTCCGCACCGGTGACATTCCTGGCGAAGGCGATCCCGGCGAAACAACCGCCGAGAACACCCCGCTGAAAGTCAACGGCATGCTGTATGTGTGTACCCCGCACAGCCAGGTGATTGCCCTTGACCCGGATACCGGCAAGGAAATCTGGCGTTACGACCCGAAGCTCAGCACGCAGAACGCTGAAAACTTCAAGGGCTGGGCACACATGACCTGCCGCGGCGTGACTTATCACGACGAAAATGCCTACGCCAAAGCCAGCACTGAACAAAGTGCTGCCGAGCCTGCTGCTGCCACATCCAGCAACTCGTGCCCGCGTCGCCTGTTCCTGCCGACTGCCGACACCCGCCTGATCGCCCTCAACGCCGATACCGGTAAAGTGTGCGAAGACTTCGGTGACAACGGCGCGGTAGACCTGCGCAAGAACATGGGCACCTTTGCCCCTGGCGGCTACTACTCCACGTCGCCACCTGCTGTGACCAAAGATCTGGTGGTGATTGGCGGCCATGTGACCGACAACATTTCCAACGACGAGCCGTCGGGCGTGATCCGTGCGTACGATGTACGTACCGGCAAGCTGGTCTGGAACTGGGACAGCGGCAACCCTGAAGCCACTGCACCGATTGCTGAAGGCGAAATCTACACCCGTAACTCGCCTAACATGTGGTCGATGTTCGCGGTCGACGAAGACCTCGGCATGCTCTACCTGCCGATGGGCAACCAGACCCCTGACCAGTTTGGCGGCAACCGTACCGAAGATTCCGAGCGTTATGCCGCTGGCATCACTGCCCTGGATATCAACACCGGTAAAGTGCGCTGGTACCGTCCGCTGACTCACCATGACCTGTGGGACATGGACGTAGGTGGTCAACCAACCCTGATGGACCTGAAAACCGCCGATGGCGTGAAACCGGCCCTGCTGGCTTCCACCAAACAAGGCAGCATCTACGTGATGGACCGTCGCACTGGCGAAGCCATTGTGCCGATCACCGAGATCCCTGCCCCGGGCGGCGCTGTCGAAGGTGACCACACTGCACCTACACAGCCTCGCTCGGATCTGAACATGATCCCGCCGGTCCTGACCGAACGTGACATGTGGGGCGTGACTCCATTCGACCAGATGCTGTGCCGGATCAACTTCAAATCCCTGCGTTACGACGGCATGTACACCCCGCCATCGCTGCAAGGTTCGATCGTTTATCCAGGCAACTTCGGCGTGTTCGACTGGGGCGGCATCTCGGTTGACCCGGTTCGCCAGATTGCGTTCCTGAACCCGAGCTACATGGCGTTCACCTCCAAGCTGGTTCCGCAGGCCGACGTGGCTGCAATGGGCCCTCGCAAAGGCGAAACCTCCGGCGTTCAACCGAACAAAGGTGCACCTTACGGCGTGATCCTGGAGCCACTGTTGTCGCCACTGGGCCTGCCTTGCCAGGCACCAGCGTGGGGTTATGTTGCTGCAGTCGATCTGACCAACAACGAAGTGATCTGGAAACACAAAAACGGCACCGTGCGTGACAGCTCGCCGGTTCCGATCCCGTTGTCCATGGGTGTTCCAAGCCTGGGCGGGACCTTCACCACTGCGGGCGGCGTAGCCTTCCTCAGCGGTACCCTTGACCAGTACCTGCGTGCTTACGATGTCAGTAACGGCAAAGTACTGTGGGAAGGTCGCCTGCCAGCTGGCGGCCAGACCACTCCGATGACCTACACCGGCAAGGACGGCACTCAATATGTGCTGGTCATGGCGGGCGGTCACGGCGGCCTGGGCACCAAAAAAGGTGACTATGTAATGGCGTTTAAACTGGCTGAGTAAGCTTTACAGCGGTTTGTGAGAAAGGCGGCTATCGAGAGATAGCCGCCTTTTTTTGTAGTACGTTTTCAGCAAAATAAGAAAAACCCCACATCAGGCCCCTACCCGTAGGTTGTTTCATAACAACGACCAGTAAAATCTTACTAAAAAAAATAAATCCTCCCACATACAGAGTGAACACTAAAAGCTAAAAATGCGCCCTTGGAAAAAACACTAAAATCCAGGGAGGAAACAAAAATGATCAACAAGACCGATACAAAAAATAAATTCAGCAACTATAAAAAAATGATTTCCATCGCAGACAGCGACTGGACAATTGCTGAATCAAATAAAATATCCAACCTGAACGTCACCATCGAGAGTACGAATTACTTCCGAGATCAGTACAACAGAACCTTTCATCACTTTTGCACCACCTCTTACCTTGGACTCGATTACCACCCGGCACTACTGAAAGGTGCTCTTGATGCCTTAACAGCGCGGCCATCGGAGCGGGTCGAGCATCAGTTACGCTGCACTGCACTGACGAACTAATCCAGCTACAAAACAAACTAAAAGCAAACACTATACTTTTCGACAGCCTGATCAAAACAAAACAACAAGCAAGCTGTACCGCCATTCGGCTCATTCATTGCGGCCAGGCCGAAACAGCAACTCAAGCTGTCGCCTACCTCGCTGACAATGGCTTTTTCACAGCTTCTGTTTTTTTCCCGGTGGTGGCCAAAGATCAATCTGCTGTACGCATAACTCTACGTGCAGACATGACTTCAGAACTGATACCCCAATTTTGCAGCTTGGTGCGGACATACTGGCAGGCGAACAGCTTACCCACACGGGTGTAAGCCACCTGTTCTACGCTAACCCGCAAGCCATAGACATCGGCAGTCATATACCTGATCAAGAGCAACACAGATGCCATACCTACACCTGCCCTTATTAACCAGCATCTCTTGCATGGCCGTTCTTTTGGCGCAACTGGGCATGATGATGTACTTGCCTGCGCTACCACACATTGCCCAAACACTGAGCACCACGCAGAACCTGGCGTCATTATCACTGCCGGTGTATCTGCTGGGCATGGCTTTACCGATGTTGTTATGGGGCAAATGGGGAGCTGCCTGGGGCATCAAGCCAGTCTTGATTGCATCGCTCTTACTGTTCAGTGCGAGTAGTGTTCTGCTGGCCATTTGTGTACAGATCGAGTCCTTTCTCCCACTGCGATGTGCGCAAGGGCTCGGCGCCAGCGGCATGTCAGTAATGGCTCGTTCACTCGTAGCACACCACTTCAAGGGCGATCAGCTCGCCAAAGCACTTTCTTGGTTATCCATCGCATTTGTTGTTTCACTGGGAATTGGGCAATACGCAGGGGCGGTTTTAATGGACACCTTTGGCTGGCCTTCTACCTTCTTCTTCCTGGCCATTGGCGCAACCCTTCACGCCGGATTTGTTTTCCATTACTTGTCAGATTTTAGACAAGCTAACAACGCATCCGTTTGTTGGAGGCATTACCTGACAATAGTTCGTCATGCGCCGTTTCTGCGCCCCGCGCTAATTGGGGGGTTGGGTTACGGAATCATTATTGGTTTCAACACAGCCGCCCCATCGATTTTCCAGACCCTTTATAAGTGGTCGGCAAACGACTATGGGGCATTGGGGTGGGCGATGAGCCTGGCTTATGTGCTGGGATCGCTTAGCGTCAATCGCTACGTATTGATTCGAGGGCAAGCGCAACTGAGAACCATCGCTACAGGCATCATGGTTGTAGGAAGTGTCGCGATGATGCTTGGCGTAATTGCCAACTCTGCATTTGCCGTACTGCTATGGCTGCCTTACTGTTTACTCGTGTTCGGCCAAGCCATCAGCTACCCCGTCAGTTTGTCCGAAGCCAGTGCTCACTCGCCAGTTAACGGGCCTTACTCTATGGCCCTGTGCGGATTGATTCATCAACTGGTAGCTGCTTTCGTTGGAGTGACTATCAGCCTGTTGAGTGTTCAAACACCTCTTTATCTAGCCACTATCTGCCTGCTGCTGGCCGTTGTAGTGCGGGGGTTGAGCATCACTCACTCCAAGCCGTGAACGGGCTCAGTCAACAATTTGCAATGAGCTTGCCCAGAAATCACACAATCGCCCGCAACTTCAACACCCAGGCCTCGAACGCCACGGCATCCATCGGCCGGCTGATCAGGTAGCCCTGAGCCGTGTCACAGTGCCAGCGCTCCAGCAGTTCGAGGGTATGCTGATGCTCCACCCCTTCAGCCACCACCTTGAGCCCCAGGTTATGGCTCATTTCGATGGTTGAACGCACGATCACCGCGTCTTCGCTGGTTTCGTCGAGGTTACGGATAAACGACTGGTCGATTTTCAGCTCCTGTACCGGCAGACGCTTAAGGTGCGCCAGGGACGAGTAACCGGTGCCGAAGTCATCCACCGACAAACTGATACCGCCGTCGCGCAGCTTTTCGAGCACGCCGAGTGAGTGCTCGGGGTCGCGCATGGCTGTGCTCTCGGTGATTTCGAATATCAGTTGCTCGGCCGACAACTGATAACGCTTGAGCAGACGCTCGACGGTTTTCAACAAATTGTCACCGTGCAAATCTTCCGCCGAGATATTCAGCGACAGCTGTAGGTGCAAGCCCTTGTGGTTCCATTCGGCCAACTGGCGGATGCCCTCCTCCATGACCCAGCCCGTCAGCAAGAACATGCTGCCCGTGCGCTCGGCCAGCGGGATAAATTCCGCCGGTGAAATCATGCCCAGTTCCGGGTGCTGCCAGCGCAACAGCGCTTCGGCCTGGCGTACATGGCCACTGCGGATATCCAGTTTTGGCTGGTAATGCAAAAGCAACTGGCCTTCGCTCGCGGCACTGCGCAAGTCCCTGATCAGCTGGATTTGCCGTTGATGGGCCAGGTCGCGATCCTGCTGATACACCTGTAGATAACCTGGCAAGGCTGCAGCATCACGACGTGCAATCGCAGCACGGTTGATAAGCTCTTCGGCGTTCTGCCCATTGAGCGGGTATACCGCAATGCCCATACAGACTCCCAGCGACACCTCATGGCCATCGATGCTCAGCGGGCGTTTCAGTAGCGCGTACAACCGATCGGCCATGGCCACGCCTGCATCGATCTGAGTGCTTTCAAGCAATAACAAAAATTCATTGCCGGTGATGCGGGCCGCCGTATCGCGTTCGCGCAAGGTGTCGAGCATCACACGGGCGGATTCGCGCATGATCAACTCCCCGCCCCCGGGGCCGAAACTTTCATTGATCACACGATAGTTCTCAATGCCCAGATAGATCAGCACCACACTGCGCCTGGCGTTGATGGCACTGCCCAGGCGCTCCATGGCAAGGGTGCGATTGGGCAAATCGGTGAGCGGGTCATGCAGGGCGTTATGCGCCAATTGTTTCTCACGCACGGCAATCCCGCTTTGCATGGCGTTGATCGCCTTGGCCAGAAACCCCAGCTCGTCCCTGCGCTTGAGCTGCACCGGGGTTTCGTAGTTGCCCCGGCCAATACGCTGTGCGGCTTCTGCCAGCAGGCTGACCGGGCGCGAAACTGCCCGCGCCAGCCACAAGGCACCCAGCAATGAAGCCAGCAAAGCGCCCAAAGAGATCAACAGAAACTTGCGGTCCAGCGAGTCGAACGCCTGCATTGTCTGATCCAGGGGGCTTTGCAATACCGCCATCACCTGACCGTTTTGCGGGTCACCGGAGTTGGCCAATTGCAGTAATTGACCCAAAAAGCGTTTACCGTGAATTTCGCTGAAATGAATCTTCGAACCCGGAGTGTGCTCGTTTACAAAGTCGATAATGCTCGCGCTCATCCAGTCTGGCTGAGTGCCCTTCAATACCCCGCTCTCGCCTTGCTTGACCGTCAAAAATGACACTTCAAGGTTGCTCAGTGAACTCAACTCACTGGCGAACACATCGTCCATCGGCATTGCCGAGACCACGCGCACCACCGGCAAAGGCGCCAGCACAACGCCTTGCACCATCATGTAAGGCCGGCCCTCAAGTACGCCGATGACCATTGTTTGAGAGCCGCGACGTGCCAGCTTCAGGGCCTTGGCGTAAGGAAATGCCTGTTCTGCCGGCAGGCCTTTGAGGGTACTGGTGAGGATCTTGCCATTGAGATCCAGCACAAACAGCTCACTGCCGCGCAGACTGGACTCGAACTCCAGCAAGGCGCGCTGGATCAACGAAGGGCTGCCGTTGATTGCCGCTTCGCGGAAATCCGAGTCGTTGGTCAACCAGTTAAGGCCGTACTGGATACGACGCCAGCGCAGCTCCATAAAGCGCTCAAATACCCGGGAGCCGGTTTTAAGCTGTTCCTGGGCCTGATCACTGGCCACGGTAATGGTCACGGCTTTAACGGCGAAGTACACCGCGCCAATCACCAAGAGCAGAAGCAAAGCAAGAAACAGGCTGATACGCGCCTGAAAACTGTTGCGCAACTTCATGCTGCGCCCTCAATCCACTGAGTGAATGCCAAATCCTGCATAAGCGTTCCCTCGACTTCATTGAGAAGGCCAAACAAATGGCTTTCCAGTCCTTCTCTATTGTTATGGATCCAACTGCTGCACACAGAAGATCACCCAATAAATAGGGGCCGTCTACTGTCAAGTTGTTGGCGACAAAGGCCTAGCGCACAGGGGTTTGGCGGATTGTTGCTGCAATCGACGGGTAAGCGGCTACGCGGGTTTCTTCTCCTTACACATGAAAATCTGTTCACCATTGAAACCACTGGCACCGCGCCCCATCTAATACCCATACCCAATTGCGCAGGTGCCCTATGAGCGACCAGCAAGAATTTCCGGATAACACCACTGAGTACACCGATGTAGAACACACCGAATCCGAACACCAGCCACATTCTGGAGGGACTGAATTGGCGTTGCCTGAGCAGAATCTGCCGGACAAGGTTTACATCATCCCGATCCACAATCGGCCGTTCTTCCCGGCACAAGTGCTGCCGGTCATCGTCAATGAAGAACCCTGGGCCGAAACCCTGGAACTGGTCAGCAAGTCACCCCATCACTCCCTGGCGCTATTTTTTGTCGACACGCCACCCGATGACCCTCGCCATTTCGATACCAAAAGCCTGCCTGAGTACGGCACGCTGGTGAAGGTGCATCACGCCAGCCGCGAAAACGGCAAATTGCAGTTTGTGGCCCAGGGCCTGACCCGCGTGCGTATCAGCATGTGGCTCAAACATCACCGCCCGCCGTATCTGGTGGAAGTCGAATACCCGCAGCAGCCCAAGGAGCCCACCGACGAGGTGAAGGCTTACGGCATGGCGCTGATCAATGCGATCAAGGAGCTGCTACCGCTCAACCCGCTGTACAGCGAAGAACTGAAAAACTACCTCAACCGCTTCAGCCCCAACGATCCGTCACCACTGACCGACTTCGCGGCGGCGCTGACCTCGGCCACCGGCAACGAGCTGCAACAGGTTCTCGACTGCGTGCCCATGCTCAAGCGCATGGAAAAAGTACTGCCCATGCTGCGCAAGGAAGTCGAAGTTGCGCGCTTGCAAAAAGAGATTTCAGCCGAAGTTAACCTCAAAATCGGCGAACATCAGCGCGAGTTCTTCCTCAAGGAACAGCTCAAGGTGATTCAGCAGGAACTGGGCCTGACCAAAGATGATCGCAGCGCCGATATCGAGCAGTTCAAGCAGCGTCTTGAAGGCAAAACCCTGCCCGCCCAGGCACAAAAGCGCATCGATGAAGAGCTCAACAAGCTGTCGATCCTGGAAACCGGATCACCTGAATATGCTGTTACCCGCAATTATCTGGACTGGGCATCGTCAGTACCGTGGGGCGTGCTGGGCCAGGACAAGCTCGACCTCAAGCACGCGCGCAAAGTACTCGACGCCCACCATGCCGGGCTCGATGACATCAAGGAGCGCATCCTCGAGTTTCTTGCCGTGGGCGCTTACAAAGGCTCGGTGAGCGGTTCGATCGTGCTGCTGGTAGGCCCGCCGGGTGTGGGCAAGACCAGTGTCGGCAAGTCGATTGCCGAATCCCTGGGCCGTCCGTTCTACCGTTTCAGTGTCGGCGGCATGCGCGACGAGGCCGAGATCAAGGGGCATCGCCGCACCTACATTGGCGCCCAGCCGGGCAAGCTGGTGCAGGCGCTCAAAGATGTTGAAGTGATGAACCCGGTGATCATGCTCGACGAGATCGACAAGATGGGCCAGAGCTTCCAGGGCGACCCGGCGTCAGCCCTGCTCGAAACCCTGGACCCGGAACAGAACGTCGACTTCCTCGATCATTACCTGGACCTGCGTCTGGACCTGTCCAAAGTGCTGTTTGTGTGCACCGCCAACACCCTGGACTCGATCCCCGGGCCGTTGCTTGACCGTATGGAAGTGATCCGCCTCTCGGGTTATATCACCGAAGAAAAGGTCGCGATCGCCAAGCGCCACCTGTGGCCAAAGCAGCTGGAAAAAGCCGGTGTATCCAAAGGCAGCCTGAGCATCAGCGACAGCGCCCTGCGCTCAGTGATCGACGGCTATGCCCGCGAAGCCGGGGTGCGCCAGCTGGAAAAACAACTGGGCAAGCTGGTGCGCAAGGCCGTGGTCAAGTTGCTGGATGATCCCAAGGCGGTGATCAAGATCGGCCCCAAAGACCTTGAAGCCTCACTGGGCATGCCGGTGTTCCGCAATGAGCAGGTGATTAGCGGTACGGGGGTGATTACCGGCCTGGCCTGGACCAGCATGGGCGGCGCGACGCTGCCGATCGAGGCGACCCGTATCCACACCCTCAATCGCGGCTTCAAGCTGACAGGGCAACTCGGCGAGGTGATGAAAGAGTCGGCCGAAATCGCTTACAGCTATATCAGCTCCAACTTGAAACAATTTGGCGGTGATCCCAAGTTTTTCGACGAGGCTTTTGTTCACCTCCACGTACCTGAAGGCGCCACACCCAAAGATGGCCCGAGCGCAGGCGTGACCATGGCCAGTGCCCTGCTGTCGCTGGCACGCAATCAGCCACCCAAAAAAGGGATCGCCATGACCGGCGAATTGACCCTGACCGGGCATGTTTTGCCGATTGGCGGTGTGCGTGAAAAAGTTATTGCGGCGCGCAGGCAGAAAATTAACCAACTGATCCTCCCCGAACCAAACCGCGGCCATTTCGAAGAGCTGCCTGATTACCTGAAGGAAGGCATCACCGTGCACTTTGCCAAACGCTTTACCGATGTGGCCAAGGTGCTGTTTTAAAAGCACTTGCAGGAGCTGTTGTGGGAGCTGGCTTGCCTGCGATGCAGGCAACCCGGTTTAACTGACTGATCACCGTGATGCCATCGCAGGCATGCCAGCCCCCAAAAATTGGATCCAGATATCCCTACAAGTTGCGGTCTAGACACATCTACTGTCATTTCTGACAGTAGACGTTTGGTTGTTTCCCATCCTTAATAAACAAAACCCACAAAAATAATGCAGGAAACGAATATGGCCCTTCATCATCCTGTATTTGAGAACCCGGATGTCCTGAGGCTCAAAGAGTCAGGGCACAAGATTTTCAATCCCAGGACCCGGGGAGAACTCAAGGCCGAAATGCTCGACCGCCCCGCGTTTACCGCGCAAGAAATGACCTTTGCCAGCAGCCAGAAGAAAATCGTCATAACCGGCGAAATCGATGACTTTGGCTCAACCACCTATCGCGCTGTTGCCTTCACGCTGGATATCAATATCCAGTCAGGTATTTACCTGTTCAAAAAAGACGAACACGGCCCCATCCAGTCAATGTCCTATGTCGAGTGCGTTGAAGTCGACGGGCGCCCGGTCTATCACTTGAACCAGGCCAACGTCGGCACCTTGCACCTGAGTGTGGTCGAGAGCTGCTACTGCGCCCGGCTGTTCACCATGGAAGGCCTGGACCACGAAGGCAACAGCATGGAGATGTGCGGCGACTTCAGCATCAGCCCGCCCCATGCCTCCTTCTGATCGGCAAGCGACAAATGGCGCAATTGCCTTCTTGGGTTATGCTGCGCCATTGTGTTTGTCTGACCGGAGCCTTCAATGCCCCCAGTACGTCTTCTCACCCTGCTCGGCCTCAGCCTGCTGACGGCCTGCGCCCAACAGCCGGCACATAACGTGACCGTCGAAGAGCAAAGCGACTGCCCCCAGCAACTGCATGTCGGCCAGCACTTGATCGTATCGCTGCCGAGCAACCCCACCACCGGTTACCGCTGGGCCATCCAGGACTCAGCAGGTGGCGTACTGCGCAGCCTCGGCCCGGAGGTCTACACCAGCAGCGACAATGGCCAGTTACTGGGCAGCGGCGGGCAGTCCACCTGGCGCTTCCAGGTGTTTGCCACCGGCAGCGGGCGCCTGCGCCTGACCTCGCAACAACCCTGGGAGCCCGAGGCTGAACCGGCCCAAGTGTTCGACTGCCCGATCACGGTGAACTGATATGGCATGGCTGATCCTCGCGGTCATGGGTGCCTGCACCTACCTCTACGGGGTCAGCCTGCACGCCACCCTGCTGTGCCTGCTGGCCAAGCCAGTACCGGTGCTGGCTTTGCTCGGCTGGTTGCATGATGCCCCGGCCAGCCCCTATCGGCGCTGGATCAGCATTGGCCTGGTGTTCTCCCTGCTGGGCGATATTCTGCTGGCCTGGCCGGTGGACCTGTTTGTATTTGGCCTGGGCGCGTTTTTGTTTGCCCATCTGGCCTATCTCAAGGCCTACCTGGTGGACTGTCGTCGCCCGGCCTTGCTTGCACTGGCGTTGGCGCTGCTGGCAGGGGTGAGCCTGTTCAGCGTGATGGCGGCCAAAGGACTGGGGGATTTGCTGATCCCGGTGGCGGTCTACGCCCTGGCCATCAGCGCCATGCTCTGGCGCGCCCTCGCCCGCCTGGGCAGCAGCGTGCCCAAGCGCTCGGCCTGGCTGGCCGCTGCAGGCGCACTGGCGTTTGTAGCCTCGGACAGCCTGATCGGCATCGACCGCTTTGTGCAGCCGTTCGCTGCAGCCCCCTACCTGATCATCCTCAGCTACTGGCTGGGCCAATGGGGCATTGCTGCCTCGGTGTTTTCACAGAGCAAACACTGAACGGTTTATCAGACAGACCGCGCATCCCGGCGCTAACTTGGCTAAAATGCCGCCCCTTGAAAATTCCCCATAGCCGGAACTACCGTGAGCAAAGAACCCGACCGTATTTTCGCCCAACCCCTGGCCCAGGTGCCGGACTTCGCCTTCAACGAAGACGTGGTGAGGGTGTTCCCGGACATGATCAAGCGCTCGGTACCCGGTTACCCGACCATTGTCGAAAACCTCGGCGTGCTGGCGGCCCAATTTGCCCAGCCTGACAGTGTCCTGTATGACCTGGGCTGTTCGCTGGGCGCAGTGACCCAGGCGCTGCGTCGCCATGTGCGTACAGAAGGCTGCAAAGTGATTGCGGTGGACAACTCGGCAGCGATGGTCGAACGCTGCCGCGAATACCTCAACGGGCAGAACTCGATGTTCCAGGAGTTGTTGCCGGTTGAAGTGATCGAGGGCGATATTCTGGCGCTGGAGTTCGAGCCTGCCTCGGTGGTGGCGCTGAACTTCACCCTGCAATTTATCGCTCCCGAAGAACGCCTGGCGCTACTGAGCCGCATACGCCAGTCGCTGTTGCCGGGCGGAGCCCTGATTCTCTCGGAAAAGCTGCGCTTCAATGACAGCGAAGAGCATCAATTGCTCACCGAGCTGCACGTTGCCTTCAAACGCGCCAATGGCTACAGCGATCTGGAGATCGCCCAAAAGCGCAGCGCCATCGAAAATGTCATGAAGCCCGATAGCCTCGAAGAACACCGCGAACGCCTGCTGGCGGCCGGGTTCTCGAAAGTCGTGCCGTGGTTCCAGTGTCTTAACTTTGCCTCGTTGATTGCCTTGCCATGATTGATCTGTCCCCTCTTGCCCGGCG
>Ga0302347_1000895_pt1 | contig 40553 bp, 46 predicted proteins | sample PhyWR1_FD_202178 | JGI IMG/M metagenome (GOLD analysis project Ga0302347, IMG submission 202178) | Leaf surface microbial communities from wheat plants in UC Gill Tract Community Farm, Albany, California, United States - DLSL W.R1 (v2)... | ecosystem: Host-associated > Plants > Phyllosphere >... | reverse complement strand
CGCCGAGTTTTTTGGCCCATTTCAGTAGGATATTGGCGGCACAAGAAAATAACTGATTGAGTAGGGGCCAGTTGTTGGCGAAGAGAGGCCAGAGTTTGTCGGGCATAGTGAAGGTGATATGTTGCCATTCGCAGGCGGGGAGGATGTGTTGCTGTTCGGCAATCCATTGCTCGGTCGCTTTCATACCGCAGGCGCTGCAGCCTTTTCCTTTACAGCTGTAGCAAATGTATTTGGTGTGTGTGCAATGGGGTGAAGCGCAGCAATATCGGCGTAATCCCATGGCAGGGGTACCGCAGGCGAGCATGCGCTCGACGACCAATTGAGTCCATTCAGGGATGGCGTCACCGTATTGAGTGAGTAGTTTTCCCCAGCCATCATCAATCTGAAAGAGGAGTTTTGCGGGTCTAGGGATATACATGCACAGGATTATAACGAGCGAGGACAACTGAAAAAAGCACCGTTGTAACAGAGTCTTAGTTCCCGCCGTAGGCGGGCTATTGTTCAGAAGGCTTTTCTGCCGATACGCCGCTGGCACTCCTGATTTGGACTGCCGACGATATGGCGGCGTTTGCCGAAGGTTGGGATCTCTCACTCAACAACGAGGAGGTGAAAGCGGTGTTAGCCAAAATTGGTGCGATAGACGATCACCATTTAAACGGTGTAGGGGCCGACCTTGCGGGAAACTTGCTCAATGCCGTGAAAGACGAAATGCAGCAGGTCACGCTGCCCGCCAGCCTGTTAACCCGCGTGGTGACGTTAGCCGAGCAAGCCTTATGGCCGAAAGAGTGGCAATCACGCGACGAGAACCGCGAGATCCCCGAAGGGATGCAGCACAAACTTAACGACCTGATCCAGATACGCAAATTGTTGCAGTCTTAATTGTTATTCACGCCGCCGTGCGCGGCGTGAATACCCCTTTGATTTGAGGTGCTTCATATGAATGAAAATACCGCACTCAACGCCCTGATTTGCTATCACGGCAGGGCACTGATGTTAGCGCAGGGCTGGCCTGCCCATATTGATGTCGTCCAATGTTATCCGGGGCGCTGGCCGGGGTGGATAAGCATTTACGTGCGATTGAACGCCGCCGAGCTGGTGACTGTCTTGAAACCGTATACCCGCCAGACGTTGGCCCCGATGCGTTATCGGCTTGAAGATGCGATCGACAAGCTGACGGGCAGCCAAGCCGAGTTAGTGCTCTATGGCAACCGATATACGCAAGAGGAACTCAAAACCGTTCTAATCTGTCTGCGCGAGGCGATTAATACAGTATGTGCGCAGGTTTTGGCGGATTCGCGTCGCATTCAGGCGGCGCTAACGTCAACCGGACAAACGGTGTTTGAGCGCTGTACTCGACGCTTCCGACTTGTGGCTAAAGAGAGTGACCAACCAGGTTGGTTGGATGAAAACGACGATACGCTGCCCGAGGTGCTGGACGCCATTCTTAATCAAGGCGCGCGATTTGGCGCTATTGAGCTGTATCTGGTGTGTGAATCGGTTGAACATATTCTTTCCCACGGTCTGCAAGAGGATGTGTTGCGTTTGCCTGAATGTCCCCCTCACCAGTGGTTGGATTGGACGGTGCTACACGACGTTATCATAGAGGGCCGGCGTGAAATGAATAGCCTGCGCGATGCGCTGGCCGGTGTGAGAGCCTCATAAAGGAGGAGGGGGCAGTGCCCCTCTTTTTTCGTCTGACACAGGCAATAAGGACGTCGCAGGCTCGGCTATCTATCGGCCAATCCCCGCAGGCTTGGCCGGACAATGAACCGCTCTCTGTTATTGCGGTGTTGTGACGGCTAACGCCGTGCCGCAACTTTAGCCCTGACGTGTCCGATGCAAGGGAGGCTTCGCCGCCGTCGCTATTTATGCCTCTTCCCGCCGTGATTTTCCCGTCGTTCGTACGCTCAAGTTTCGCGCGCTCACCGTTCAACTCCCGCCGTCCAGAGGTGATGTGTGGAAGGACGGCGCCCTTGCATCCGCCACTCGTTGCAGGGCTGTCGTATCGGCACGGCGTAAGCCGGATCACAGACGACACTGACCTCGGAGGATTTTATTATGGGCAATGCGACCACCACACCTTCTGTCTACGTGGGCACCTACCACAAATACAACTGCGGCAGCATTTACGGCAAATGGCTAGACCTGACAGATTTTGACGACAGAGCCGATTTTTACGCGGCCTGTCAGGCGCTGCATGCCGATGAGTCGGATGCAGAATTCATGTTTCAGGATTGGGAAAATATCCCATCACAGTGCGTCTCTGAAAGCACTATTGACTGGGATTTTGTCGCCGCTTACCAACGCGCTGAAGCAGAAGGCAGCGAAGCCGCTTTTATCGCGTGGGCGGAGTATACCGGCCAGTGTGATTATGACGCTTTTGATGATGCATATCGGGGCGAGGCAGAAAGCGAAGAGGACTATGCCCTTGAGATGGTTGAGGATAACGGTTTGCTCAATGATGTGCCGGATCTGCTTCGCTGCTACTTCGATTTTAAAGCCTATGCGCGCGACCTGTTCAGCAACGGCTATGTGTTCCATGACGGTTATGTTTTCACTAACTAAATAGTATCCGGCGGTGAAACCGCCGGTTAAGGATATAACGATGAAAATTGCGCCGGAAATCCGCGAAATATTGCGTCAATACAAGGCATTAATTAATGCACGTCGACGTGATTCCGGTCAGCGGGAACTCACGACCCCACAGGTCATGGATGAAATTTGTTACTTCATGACTTGTCAGTGTGCTGTATATATTGGTGGACATTTCATCCTACAGGGTGGCAAAGGGCAGTAGTATGATGGCAGGCGTTCGGAGCGCCTGTCTGGTCGTGCCGAAACCCCGTGTGCGCCGTTGGCGCACGGGAAGGTATGCGGTGCTAACGCACCGCTTATCCTCCCGTTTCGTGATGTCAGGGTAGTGTGTTGCGTTGTGTTTCCATTCCGACTATGGCTGTTCTTCTTCCTCTCCATCTTCTCTTTCCTCTTCGTCTTTTCGATCTTCTTCTGGATATACATCCTTCTGCTGTTAGGTCTGTTTCCCTAATCTCTCCAAAATATACACAAGGGACTTTGGGGCACCCAAGGGCGTGCGCCGTTCCGACACACGACGACTGACACAACTAGTCGCGCCCAAACAAACGGGCACGCCAAGTTTTACGCAGCCACGAAACGTGTCTGCGCCCATGCGGGGTAGAGCCGTTGCTGGCAGGTCAACAGCATCGCTTGCTGTGACCTAGTGGTCACGCCGCTTTCACTGCCGGCGATGAATCTGCCGGCGCTAAGGGGGCCAGATAAATCTGGCCTCTTTCCGGTGTCCTTTCTTTACGCCCTATCCTGAGCGCTGTGTTTTCGTGGGTCAGCCTGCGTCAGGGGACGGAAAAGTCAACAGGCCGCGCAAGCGCTGGCCGCATTAATTTTTTTGTCCTCTCTAGTTCGTCTCAAAAAAATGAACGCACCCCCTGTGGACTTTACCGCCGCGCCTGTCGCTACCGTCTTCCCACGAAAAGCCCCTCGCCCCGGAAAAATCCGGCAGAGGGAAATACACCAGAAAGAAGCCAGAGGCTTCAAGGAGCAACATGATGGCGAGCAAAGGCGTTAATAAAGTGATTTTAGTGGGACATTTAGGCCAAGAACCCGAAGTACGCTACATGCCGAACGGTGGCGCGGTTGCCAATTTGTCACTGGCTACCTCAGAAACATGGCGCGATAAGCAAACGGGCGAACCAAAAGAAAAAACCGAATGGCATCGCGTTGTGGTGTTTGGCAAGTTGGCTGAAATTGCAGGGGAATACCTGCAAAAAGGTTCGCAAATCTACATCGAGGGCGCTTTACAGACCCGCAAGTGGACAGACACACAGGGCATTGAACGTTACACCACGGAAATTATCGTCAACGTGGGCGGCACAATGCAAATGTTGGGCAATCGTCGCGAGGCCAGCCAATCCCCCGCACCGCAGACCAGCGGTCAGCCACAACAACAGGCAGCAGCTCCCGCCGCTAAAAAGGCCAGCAAAGGCAAAAAATCCAACACCGCCGCACAGCCGGAACCTCAGCCGCCACAGACGGGGGAATTCCCGCCAATGGATTTTGACGATTCGATCCCATTCTAGGATTTACCTGCCCTGCGAGAGCGGGGCTTAAACAGGAGAACTACGATGTCAAACAATACCAACCCCTTGAAATCCCAGCCCGACGGCACTTTTACCCGTGAACACGCAGTAGAGGTCGCCGCGCAGTATGAGAACGTCGCTATTGAAGACGATCAGGGTACGCACTTTCGTTTAGTGGTTCGTCAGAACGGAGAAATGGTCTGGCGTACATGGAATTTTGAACCGGAGGGCGAGTATTGGCTTAACCGCTACATCGTAAATTATGGAATTCGTAAAACTCAGTAAGCAGTAAGTGAGGTGCCGGACGGTGGGCGTCCGGCAGACAATCATCAATAACTTGATAGGAGTATCAACTATGTCAGTGACCAATGCTAAATCAACCCGTAATGCGAGTAAAGCGAGCAAGAAAACTACCCCAGCGGCACAGGCCGAAGCAGCTAACACCGCGCTGCGTGATATTCCCGTTTCTATGATTACCGTGAGTTCACTCGTCCATTCGACGCTGAACGTGCGTAAACAAGCCCCTGATGCAGCCAAACTGGCAGAGCTTGCCGAGAGCATTAAAGCGGTTGGGGTTTTGCAGAATCTGGTGGCGTTCGAACAGCTAGATGGCCTGTTAGCCGTCGCCGCAGGGGGACGCCGTTTAGCCGCCCTGCAACAGTTATTAGCGGCGGGAGATATTGATAATAGCTATCTCGTTCCGGTCAAAGTGGTATCTGAAGATATGGCGGTGACGCTGTCACTAACAGAAAACAGCCATCGTGAGGATATGCACCCCGCCGACCAAATCCGTGCATTTATCACGCTCAGTGAGTCCGGAAAAACTGCCGCGCAAATCGGCAGCGTACTCGGCTATACCACGCGCCATGTACAGAAATGCCTACGACTGGCGGGGATGGCTCCAGCATTACTTGAGGCACTGGCCACCGATACTATCAACCTCGATCAGCTGCAAGCTCTATCCGCTAACGAAGACCATCAGCGCCAGTTAAACGTATGGCAGAACGCGCTTGCGGGATATTCTTATGAGCAACGACCGGATGCGCTGCGTCGTGAGGTGTTGAGTGATGAAATCTCCGCAGAAAACAACATTCAGTTAAACTTTGTCGGGCGCGAAGCTTACGAGCAAGCGGGTGGCGATTTTCGCTATGACCTGTTTACCGATGAGGGCTTCATCACTGACCCCGCATTATTAGAGCGATTGACGCGCGAAAAACTTCACGCAGCGGCGAAAGAGATTGCCGATGCCGAGGGCTGGAAGTGGTCAGAAGGCCGTTTGTCGATGATCCGCCATTACGGCGAAGATGCGCAGCAATATCGTCTAGAAACACAGCCCGACGCCGATTTGACCGCACAAGAACTGATTCAAATTGCCGAGTGGGAAGCCGAGCGCAACGCGCTGGCAGATACGGAAGAAAATCTTGACCGTGTCATGCAACTCAATGAAAACATTGAGATGCTCACAGAACAGGCCGAAAACCGCGCATGGTTCTATGTTGATCGCATTCGAGGCGGTGTTGTGGCCTCGCTGACGGATGGCGTTCTCTATATCCAGCGTGGCGTGATGCTGCGCGTTGAGGCCGATAATACGGCGAACGTATCCGAGAACACCCAGCAAGAGCCGTTAGTTATCAATAAAAACGTCGATAACGAAAGCCCACGCGATCCCGTTGAGGCTATCAGTCTTCCTCTGCTGACAAAAATGTCATCTGAACGCACTCTTGCGGTACAAGCCGCCTTGTTATTACAGCCTGAAAAAGCGCTGGCGCTGCTCGCTTGGCGCTTGTGTACGCATGTGTATTTAGGATGCACAACGACTCGCCACCCGTTCATGATTGGCTTGACCGTGTCACATTATTCTCTGACGGATAATGCGTCATCGGGTGAGGAAGGGATGGCCTACATCACGTTAATGCAAGAAAAAGCACGGCTGGAGGCGCTCTTGCCAGAAGGTTGGGAGAAAGACTTTACCACCTTCTTTACGCTGGACAACGCTGTTCTCATGGCGCTGATGGCATATTGCACCGTATGTTCGGTTGATGGTGTCCAGACCCGCGACATGGGGCATACCTCACGCAGCCCGCTCGATATGCTAGAAACTACACTTGATTTCCATATGCGCGATTGGTGGCAACCGACGAAAGCCAACTTCTTCGATCACCTGAAAAAACCTCAAATCATTGATGCCTTGAACGAAGCAGGGCAAACAGGTGCCGCGCGTGACGCGGACAAGATGAAAAAAGGCGATGCCGCTGAACTGGCTGAAAGCAAAATGGGGAGTAATCGCTGGGTTCCTGCTTGGATGTGTACGCCCGATGCACAAAAGCCCGCATCTGATGCGCAAAATTCGCCCCTAGCGTCTGAAATTGCCCCATCTGATGCACAAAACAGCGTATCTGATGCACAGAACGATGTTGATACCCCTGTCGCGAACGCCGCCTAACTTGGAGACGCTGCCCGAAAGGGCAGCGGTTTAACACATGAAATTTATTGGAACGCTGTTAAGAAAATCCGAGTTAGACGCGATGAGCGCTGACGAACTGGAACAGTTCGCCGAACGCGGTCAGGACTATCGGCATGTGCTGTCGTGTTCTGTATTGAATATTTTAAAAGTACCGCAGGGATGTGTCGTTGAAGCTGAGTACGGCAGCGAGTTTGGCGGGCTTTATCCTGTCACTATACGGATTGCGCCAGAAGGAGAGTCGCCAGAGGCGGAGTGGTACGTATCGAGCGCAGGAACAGAGTGTGATGGATGGTCTGTCTGCCGAGTTGATAGCGCCGGTCAAGTCGTTGACCTGTACTTTGATGTACATTTTCAGCCCGATCATCTTAACGCTCTGTTGGCAAAAGAAGCCCAGCACTATCAGGAGGTGGCAGCGTGATCCCTAATCATCTTGCCCTCATTCCGCATAACGTCCATCAGTTTGCGGCAACGCAGGCTATCATCGATGTCGAGCGCAAGCAGCTGCGCGGCACGCAACTCGGACAACATCCTTATGCGCGGGCTTTATTCCGGCACTTACGCGGCGGTGCTATGCGGATCACTGCCAAAGATATTCGCTTTGCCGCCGGTGACTATTCGCCAAAAGAGCGGGGCGGGGCGTCCAAGTCGGACTATATCGCCGCCCTCGACAAACTGATAGAGACGCGGGGGATGGATTGCCCGCTGCCGCTGTCGGCCAGCGCGGTTAAGCAGTATTTTCCCGATGAGCACTACCGACTGTCAGAACGAAAAAATCGACAATGGGAACTGCGGTTTGCCCGCGTCGATAAAATTGAAACCAAACAGCGCCAACAAAAGCGCCGCCGCTATCAAACACAGGTGGCGCAGGCACAGATTGAACTGGCGTTTACTACGCCAAGTGAGCTAGCAGCATGGTATAAACGTCAAGAACGGCAGGGGATTTTCGATGACGATCTCATTGAATGCGTCCATGCCTGGAGTCAACGTTTCTGCGGTGTACGTAGCCAGGTATTTTTATCAGGACAGCCTTTGTGGGCGGTGCTTAACGATATGCATGACGAACTCGAGAGCCGAACACCCGTTGAGCAATGGCTGGATACCTTGTTACTGCCTAACAAACTTATGCATCGGACGTGCTGACAACCATAACTGCCGTCTGGGACGGATGAATTAAGCTGCCTGCAAGCAGGCAGCGCTTAACATCTCTTGCTGTTAATGCTTCCGTGGCCAACTCAACTATCTTTGCTATTTCTTTGCGACTTTCATAACGCTTGTAAGTTCTTAGGCTGATGTCCAATTCTTCGGCTGCTCTTTCTTGATCCCACCCAAAACCACGACGCCATAAACGAAGCTCAAAACCCGTCATTTTAGTCTCTCTAAAAGTGCCATTTTGTCATTTTATTCTAATTTAATTAATGTGGTTTGCAATTTTTAATGCATTGTAAGGTGCCAAAATGACACTTAATGAACATGATATTTCGTCATGTGCGACGTCATTTTTAAAGACTCACCCCCTAGGGCGTCTCCTTCGGACCGCGCGCTCGTCCTACGCACAGAGCCAGTCTGCGCCTGTCTCTGCCCATTAGGGCTTCCCTCGCATGACGCAACCCCGTCGCTTGCATGGCCTTGCGGCCAGCCGCTTTCACTGCCCGACAGTTATCTGTCGGGCACTAAGGCAGCCAGATGAATCTGGCTTTTCCGTGCCACCCTCGACCTTGCGCCGTCTACGTTTCCTTTTTGCAGATCAGCCTGCGTCACGGGACCTGAAAGTCAACAGGCCGCGCAAGCGCTGGCCGCATTAATTTTTGTCCTCTCAAGTTCGTCTCAAAAATGAACACGTCCCCTGTGGACTTTCACGCCGCGCGTGTCGCTGACCGTCTTCCTGCAAAAACGCCCCGCAGCCGGTTCTACCGGTTCGGAATGACACCAGAAAGAAGCCAGAGGCTTCAAAGGAGAAATCTATGTATCAGACGCTCAACTACACAAATACCGATCGCATGTTGTGGGATGCCGAGGCAGAACACGCGTACTGGCTCGCGCAAGAAAAAAAATCAATCACTGCGCCCGTAGAAATCAGCGTAGCGGCCTTTCACGACGCCGCTGGGCGCTATTTATCGGCTAACTGGATGTATTTTTTTGATGAGAACACAGACAGCGAATCATTTATGAGTGCAGACATGGTGTGCGGGAATGTGACGGATATTTATGTGCGAGTGGGGGCGCGTTACTTCCATTTCTGTGATCGCGAATCCTGCACCCATCAGGCCATTCTTCAACGCATTACACAGGAGGATTTAGCGAAAAAAACGAACGTACAGATGTAAAAAAGCAGGCTTTCGCCTGCTCTCTCATGCTGGTTTTGACCCATCAAAGATAAACCAGCTTCAATCAATACATGGAGATATAACCATGAAATCTGAAGTCACGATTATTGCGCCTTGTGCGGCGCATGTAAAGCAAAAACAGCAAAAACGTGTTTACCACGGAGACATTTCACCGCAGGCCATTGCGCCCGCGTTGAAATCCTTTGGACGGCACATTGTGAAACAACAACGTCGCCGCCAGTCGGTCAGGATTCCCGCTATGCGTGGGAGTGATTGGGGGCAATTGTTGCGCGCCCTCGAATTAAAACGGGCTTTCGCCTGATTTAACTTTCCGCCTCATGCACAAGCATGGGGCGGTTCTCTGACACGACAAATAGAGGAATTGTTTATGCAAAATACGGCTTTATCCCTTCATCTTGGTGTAACTGATACGATTTACATGGATTCCAGCACAGAGCAGGCGGCGGGCTTGATCCCTTCCGTGGAAATCGACCGGATTATTTCTATACGTGCTGAAGGATTGAAAAAATATACTGATGGGCTGGCGATGTTACATGACGCTAAAGCGTTGTTCTTATCGGTCAGTGGTGATCACTCTACGGTTAACTTTGGACAATGCGTTTTCGATGCCGTTCGCTGGGAGTCAAATCCAAAACGTGACGACAAAGTGATTAAAAAAGGTATTGATGTTGATATATGGCAATACCTGATGAATGAAACAGGCATGATCACTTTAATGAGTAGTAAGCAACAAGATGCATGGGAAAAACAGTTGCACAGTGATGACATGCCAGAAATCACCCTCGATACGGTTATCGCAACCTTTAAACAGTTGAATGCGTGCAAAAGTGATACGTTTGAGCAAGGTGTTATTGACGTGTTTCGCGCGTTGTCATGGGACTATAAAACGAATAACCCGTGTCGTTTGGGTAAGAAAATTATTGTTTCACGTCTGCTCGAAACGTGGGGCAAGGGTTACACAAAAGCAACCTGTAGCAGCGTTGCAAAACTGGATGATTTGGCGAAGCCATTCTACGTATTAGAGGGAAAATCCGTGCCAGACTATCGCGTAGCTGATGGCGCAAGTTTCACTCTATTTTATGACAAAAATGGTTTTTCTGGTGAAGTCTATGAAGGGGAATATTTTTTCGTGAAGTACCATAAAAATGGTAATGGTCACATCGTATTTAAGCGCCCAGAGTTGGTGGATAAAATTAACGATATTGTTTCACGTCGCTACCCTCACATGCTACCTAAGCGCGTATAACATGATCGAAAGCAGGGTTAACGCTCTGCTTTTTAATTGCCCTACGGTTGCATAATGGTATTGAACCATTACGCGACCGATGCGACAACCTGCTAGTTTTGAGATTGATTGACGCTTTTCTTACTCTTCCCCGCTGCTTTCTTTTTAGAACCATTGCTTGCTGAAAACATATCTCTAATCGCGCGTTCACTGACCACAATTTCACACGTTTCTAATGCGGATTTAATTTCTTTCGCTGAATAGCCTTTTTGTGTCGCTAACACAACAATCTGCGCGTGCAGACTGTCCAGAGCATCTTTACTCGATATTTTATCTTTTGAGAGATCCGGTAATTCATCGAGCTTCATTTTCGCCAGTTCAATCTGATCATGCGTGTAAAAATTCTTCGCAGCCATACTAATCCACCTTGTTTCGCTATTTGAACAGAGTCATTCCGCAATTATACCGATAATGCATCATCTTAGGATATCCAATTTACCTCATCATGGTGTCGTGACAAAGCAGGCTGTGCGGGGCATAATAGATAAAATCCAGTTCAAAATAAGGGACAAGATGTGTTTTGTAGCACCGCCTGCACGCAGTCGGCCCCTACAAAACGTCTTGGTCAGGGCGAAGCCCCGACACCCCAGATACGATAAACCTGAGTCGAACACCGAGAGTAAGGGCGATGAGAGTCACATGAGCAAGAGCGAGAAGCGAAACAGAACAGCACTTCTTCCTAGTGTACGCTGCCTTCCAGAAGAGAAGGAAGCCATTCAGGAAAAAGCGAAAGCCGCCGGGCTAAGCCTCGGGGAGTTTTTGCGTCGTTCTGCGCTAGGTCGCCGTATTGATGCTCAATGTGATACCGAAATGATTATGGAACTTCGCCGTCTCGGTGGCTTGCAAAAGCACCTTTTCAAAGAGGGCGAGGGGCTGATGAGTAAAGAGTACTCTCAGGTACTCGTTGCACTGCAGAATGCACTTCTTCGCGTCGGGCGGGGCTAACGATGATTGGACGAATTCCGCCTAAGCGCCGTGATGGTAAAAGTAGTTTCTTAAAACTGGTTTCATATTCAGTCATTCGCGATGAAGACAAACCGGATATGCCGCTCGAGCCTGAACATCCCGACTGGCGTCGTCCTAAATCTAAAGATGAGATATTCAATAGGCTGGTTGAATACGTCAGCAGAAGCGGTGATGAAGGGGTTATGCAAACGTTGAGTGTTGACGAATATGGTCGACAACGCGTTCTGTTTGACGGCGTTTTATGTGAAACAAATAACTTCAGTTTAGCGACAGCAGCTGTTGAAATGAATGCCGTTGCTTTGCAAAACACGCGCTGTAAGGACCCCGTACTTCATTATTTTCTTTCTTGGCCTACGACTGACAATCCAACTCAGGATGAAGTGTTTGAAAGTGTCAGGTACTCGTTGAAAGTATTCGGTATGGAGGGGCATCAATATGTTGCTGCAATTCATGTCGATACTAATAATATTCACTGCCATGTTGCGGCTAATCGCATTCATCCCGAAACATATAAAACAGCGGATGATTCTTTTACCTTTTTGAAATTGCAAAAAACCTGTCGAGAGCTCGAGCTTAAATACGACTGGACCCCGACTAATGGGTGTTATGTCGTAGACGAGAATAAGCAGATTGTTTTCAAGAAACGAGATGAACCGCCAGTACCTCAAGGTTCGGTAGCTATGGAGTATTATGCCGATCAGGAAAGTCTCCATAGCTATGCGATGAGAACGTATTCTGATGATTTGGAAACGCTGATTGTTAAAGACGAACTAACCTGGTTTGAACTCCACAGGTTGCTGGTCAAACAAGGTTTAAAACTCGATAAAAAAGGCAAGGGACTGGCTATCTATTCTCTTGATGAGAAGGACATCACGCCGATCAAAGCAAGTCACTTACATCCTGATTTGACGCTCAATTGTTTGGAAGATGATCTTGGTCCGTTTGTACGAATGGAAGATGTCGGGCGATATACCCTAGACGAAGGTGATACAAGTGAAGATGCACTAATTCACATGTATCGCTATGAACCCCATTTACATAAACGCGATGAAGGGGCGAGAGCCTCTCGGCGTGAAGCTCGAGCTGTTGCTCGGCGTGAGCTGTTCGATCGTTATAAAAAATACAGCAACGGTTACAAACGTCCGAAAATGGAAGGGACTGAGGCTACGACTCAGTTTAAAGCGCTATCGAATCGCTATGCTTGGAAGAAAGAGCAGGTCCGCTTTGTTTTTGACGATCCGTTAATTCGCAAGGCTGTTTACCGGGTTCTTGAAGCGGAACGACAAAAAGAATTTGAAACTTTAAAAGCGCAAATTAAACAGGAAAGAAATGCTTTCTACAGTCACCCTACGAATCGCAAACTGACAAAACAGGAGTGGGTTGGCCAGCAAGCCCTTAAACAAGATCAGGCTGCGATTTCTTGTCTACGCGGGTGGTCTTATCGTTATAAGCGTAATGCGTTAACGCCGACACTCTCAGATAATGCGATCGTGTGTGCGGTAGCTGATGACATCAAACCTTATAATGTTCAGAGTTATGAAACCTCTGTAAATCGCGATGGGACGATACAGTATAAGCAGGATGGCATTGTTCAGATTCAGGACAAAGGAAACAGCATCGAGATTGCCGATCCTTATATTCAAAATGGGCAGCATATCGTTGGCGCAATGGTTATTGCTGAAGAGAAGTCGGGTGAAAAACTGTTGTTCAGCGGAGAAACAGAATTCATTAACAGAGCCTGCAGTTTGGTGCCGTGGTTTAATTCTGATGGTGAGAAGCCACTGACGTTAACAGACCCACAGCAGCGGGTTATGGCGGGTTATGATAAACCTGAAGTACGCGATGATAAGTTTGTGGTGACACATCGTATTGTCGATGAAGAAACCTACTTAGCCTCGCGTCAGCGTGATGACGTTAATGAAAATCGTGAGCGTCATGACCTGAAGTCCAAGAAGAATACATATCGACCACGCTAAGAACTAAATTGCAGCCAATAAAAAACCCCGGAGAGGAAACTCACGGGGTTTTATTGTTTAGACGGTATCGAGCCCATTATTTAGTGGCGGATTTGTTCCAGCTCGTCAGCCGTTAGGCCGGTCATTTTCATCACGGTATCGCGATCGAGACCATTTTGTAGCATGGTGCGAGCAACTTCGAGTTTTCCCTCGAGTTTGCCTTCGTAGCGGCCTTTTTCTTCACCGATTTGGATGCCTTCCATGCGGCCTTTCTCGATGCCTTTCTGTTCAAGTTGTTGTGCGATGGTCATGAGTGCGTCTCCATGTAGCGGCACACGCTGTGCCAGTTCGCGAACAAAAGCTTCAGAGTCTGCAGACTCGCCTGCTTGTACTAGGTAGTGTATCAGCGCTATCACCTGCGGTGAAGAGAGATAATCAGCCATCAATAACGTTACCAGTCGGTCCGTCAGGGTGGCGATATCGCGTTGATGAATGTGTTTTTGCAGCAGGGTGAGTGCTGCCATGCTGCGGTGATCCATGATTTCATCATCAGGGATCACGGTGACATCAACCAGCGGATAGGCTCCGCCGTAGACATTCGCAGCAAGCTCTGGGTCATCAAACTCATCCAGCCAGCGTGTAGTATAGGGATACGGGCTCCGCTTGCCGACATAAAATAATATCGGTATTACCAGTGGCAGTTTCTTATGGCCCGCGTCGAGATGGCGTTGCATAGCTGCGATGGCATAGCGGGTCATACGAAAGGCCATATGAATATCGGGTGAGCTCTGATGTTCGATTAAAACATGCACATAGCCCGTACCTTCAACCGTCTCCACGCCGTAAAGCACGTCACTAAAATACTGGCGAAGGTCATCCTCAACAAAGGAGCCTGATTCAAGCTTTAGCGTGCTGAGGTCGCATATTGCGCGCAGCTCTGCGGGAAGATGGATCTCCATAAAATCCCGTGCGATTTCCGGCTGTGTGAGGAACTGGCGGAAGGTCGCATCATGAGGCGTAGGCGTGCTGTTTTTCTTCTTCATCGATGCAGGTTCTCAATATTGATATGTCTATGATATCACACTTAGAAAACGCGGGGTTTTGGGCCTGATATACTGCGTGTGATATTCTCCAGCTTATTGTATATGGAGATACGTTTTGACCGTTTTATATCAAAAGAATCCCTCCCCAGAGTTAGCCCATATGTGTTGGTGCCTGTTGGTCGCTGTCAAAATGGCGCGCCGTACCGGTAAGATAGCGTCAGATTTGCAGGAACATCTCTTTATCATGCAGTGGCTGGCCAATACGCAGAAACGTCATCTGTTTCCCAAGATAGTGGCCAACGACATCGTCTGGTTTATAGCCCAGGGGAAGAAATATGGTTATGGGGCTAAGTTGTACAACAAGGTTGAATATATTTACCGTTCTAGATCAGGTGCTCTAGCGGAAAAAAGCGCGTTATTCCGGTTTACCTATCTTGTTGAAACACTAAAAACGATGGGATGGTTGGATTACTTATTGTCGCCACAAGAATGGAAGAACTACAGAAAAGCCTCTTCAACGGCCAGTGCGATCTATACGCCAAAAGCTTTGTTACATGCTTCGTTTGATGAGTCGGGGGAGCTTGTTAAACCGTTGCCTTTGCGTTTTACCGGTGATATCTCAGGCTTGCCTCGCCTGATTGATGAGTGTGGGTTTGCGGTACGTTTGTTGCCGGAAGAAAAAGGATTTACCGTGTTAGAGTTTATGCCGCGGACAGACAGTTAATTCACTTGTCACTGCTCGATATTCATATCATGCCGTAGGAACACAGCCTTACAGGCTATCTTTCCTATTTGCTTCTCTTTGCGCGAGACGCGTCAACGCCTCGGCGGCCATCAAACATTTTTCTCGACGCATGGCCGCGACTCACGTTCATGGTCTTCATTGACACAATCAAACAAATCCAACCATTGTCTGGCTGCTCGACGCCACGCCACTTTAGCCTCAAGGGAAAGAGCAAGTTTGTGATGTTTCTCTGCTGTGGTTGAGAAGCAAAATAGCGTTGCATCCGTAGGCTTTGTCGGCTGACGTTTAGGCATCGATTTCTCTTTTAGTGCTGTAATATTTTACCGGCATGAAGGGGTTTTGGGAGCAACGGAACTCAAAACGCCGTTAAGAGGTCATTTTAAATAGCCAAAAATGAACCAGCCAATTTACATCGCAGATTGCCTTTCTTAGCCACCTCTTTTACGATAGCCAAATTAACTATACCCATCTAGGCCGTTTTCAGAGCACAAGGCGCGGTTAATCATCAACAGATTGATTTATCGGATCTTGACCACTCAACTTAGCCTCTTAACCGTCTTTTTGGTTCCACTGCACCCGAGCCCCCTATAAACATGCAGGGACGTTATTCCTTCACGGTACCAGAGTCTGTGAGCAGAGGAGAGTTAAGAGCGTTTAATGAAGAGTAATGATTTGATTTTAAATTAAATAGCTATTTAAATTGGCTAATTAACGGCGTTTTGAGTTCCGTTACTCCCCAAACCCCATTGTTCTATCGAACTGCTCAACATGATACGAAAAGGGCAATATCAACACCTGAAAAGTGGGGATTGTCACCCGCGGAACAATTCTATTTGCTGGCTGCCTAAATAACCAACAACGCAACTTTGGCCAACTTCATGTCACTAATGCGACAGAGCCTCTGAACTCTATAGGTATTCTCCCCCATCAGGATGGGTAAGATGTCAACGTCCTGTATGTATAGCAGACATGACTAGCCCTACTATGCCAGAGACCAATAACTGTAGTGAAAGTGTGACTAAAATAATGCCTGAAATACGCGCTAATGTATCCATCGCACCGGTTGAAAGGCGTCCATGTAGCGGGCCTGAAACCAGAAAAGTGAGAACAATAGTCGGAGCCATCATTAGAATCACTGCAGATAGGATCAACATGCCCTGCAGCGTATCGCTATGCGCTGCTGAAGAAATACCTACAGCAATGGTGCCGCCGCCAATCGATAGTGGAAATAGTAAGGGGACTACGGCTAAATCATCTACATTTTTGGAACTGTCGCTATTGAGTATCGTATTGCTCTGCTCAGCTTTGGTGCCTCGAGTCATGAGTGGCCATCCCTGAAATAGCAATGCTGCGCCGCCAGTTGCCGTTAATGCGTGAGTACTTAATCCCAATGCGCTCAGCATGTAATTGCCCAACCAAATAACAATGAGCATCACCACGACATATTCTAGCGAGACTTTCCAAGCGACTCGACGCAGCGCAGAGTTAGGCACACCACCTAAAATAATCGCAGCTGCCGTCATCGTTGCAGGAGGGCTAAACATAGCTAAAAATGTGATATACAACAGTAGAAATTGAACTAGCCATGCTTCCATTTTATCGTTCCGATCAATGAGAATGGCGGTCAGCATGCCACGCAATTAGCCCACTGGCGAGTAATGCAACCAGTAGATACGTGGCATCTTCCCCCCCTTGCATCAACAAGCTATAGATGAAGCCTGAAAAAACCGTAAGCATTAAAATGAACCCCATCAAGACCAGTATCGCAGATGCATGTATTGCATGGCGTAGCCGCCATGCCACGATAAATACCGCCAGATAACAGATTAAAAAAGTGGCGCTGGCTACGTTGGCTAACGAGCTTAAATTCAAGGTAACAGAAAGCACAAAAACGGTAGCTATCACTAGCATATTCCCGTAGGTTGCCTGACGCCAAAGCACATGTTTAAACAGCGATGGAAGTCTGTGGCTCAGCCCCATGCTGTACATAATGTTGAAAGCAGAAAATAGCGTAGCGTTAATCGCCGAGGCGGTGGCTAATAGTGCTCCAATGGAGACTATGGTAAAACCGACTGAACCTAAAATAGGGTAGGCAGCTTGCGCTACAGCGGTATCAGCATGTTTGGCTAAATCCTGAGGAGAGACATTACCGAGCAAGACTAACGATAGCGAAATATACAGCACGATCGTTACACATATCGCTGTCATGAATGCTTTTGGCATAGTTTTACAAGGGTTCGATACCTTGTCAGATGCATTAGCCATCATGCCAAAACCGGCATACGCGAAAAAGGTTATTCCGACGCTTGATAGCAGCTCATTGGTTTTGGGTAATTGATGAATCTCTAACAATTGTGGCTTTATCGTCATGATCCCAGCGACGATAAGTATCGCTAATATACTGAGTTTTATCGCGACTAAAATCAGCTCAGTGCGTCCTACAGCATTGCTGCTGATGATATTAACCAGAGCCAAAGTACAGATTGCTCCACCCGTGTAGGCACGCAAAAGCCATATTGAAGATGAGTGAGTATGAAACAACTGGAGTGCATAGGCTCCAAAAGTGCGAGCGACCATTGCAATCGATAGCGCTAGCGTGATCAGGTACAGCAATGAAAGCATATTTGCGAGAAAGCGTGAATGAAGACCGTGCTGAAAAAAGTCAATAATCCCACCTCGACTGGGATAAAACGCGCCGAGACAGGAGTAAGCATAACCGGCGAATAAGGCAATCACTCCGCCAATAGCAAAGGATAACCACGTTGCAGAATGCACTAATATTGCCGCTTGCCCGAGCAGAGCAAAAATTCCTGCACCCACCATTGCGCCTATACCGAGCGATGCGACGTTGAAAATGCTCAGTGGTTTATTTTTACTCATACCCATATGCGGCCTAGGCATTATTAACGACCTCGATAGAGGTTATAACCTAACTGCTGAGCGACTGATGCCACCATCTTTTGACCACGTACGCTGTTACCGGCCGAGTCAAGAGGAGGGGAGAATGCAGCAATGCCCATTACGCCGGGCACGACGGTTAATATCCCGCCCCCTACGCCGCTTTTGCCGGGTAAACCAACGGTATATGCCCAATCGCCTGAGCTGCCGTACATGCCCTCCATTGTCATTTCTGCCAAAATAAACGGTGTATTCGACTCGGAGAGCACTCTTTCCTTAGTCACGGGATTAATACCTCCGTTCGCTAAGGTAGCGCCTATTGTAGCCAGTTCAATTGTATTGAGTAAGGTTGAACATTGGCGGGTATATACATCACAGGCTTCCATAGGGTCGCAATACATTGCGTCAGCGGAATACAATAGCCATGCGATTGCGCGATTATGAAAGTTAGTCGTTTGTTCTGAGTGGTTCACTTCGTCAGAAAGCGCAATAGGTGCCCCTGCCAATCTTTGCTGAATATCTAAAATACGTGCCCAGCGGTTTTCACGATCGGTCGCCGTCACTAAACTGACCGTAGACATCGCCCCGGCATTGACCAGAGGCGATAAGGGTTTGCCATTATGCAGCTCAAGGGCAATTACCGAGTTAAACGGAAGGCCTGTTGGGTCCGCGCCAATTTTGTCCTGAACCTGTTGTGGGCCCACGTCTTCAAGCGCTAACGCCAGCGAACACACTTTGGAAATGGACTCCAGAGCAAAGCGAAAATCAGCGTCCCCCTCAGATATGATATCTCCATATACAGTAACAATTGCTACCGCCGCTAAATCACAAGGAACACTGGCTAGATAAGGGATATAGCTAGCATTTTCGCCCCCTAGTAAGGTTTCGTATTGGGAATAGGCATCCGCCACCGCTTGTTTCATATCGTGCAGATCAATTGTCATCGCCTTGACTCCAAAACGTGATGGGATGAGTTGGGAACCGAGATCCCCAACGTTGATAAGGAGGATTAGATTTTTGATATTGGTGCTATAGGCTCATGGGTTTTCACCATCCCCGTCGTCACCACGTCCGTGGTGTGCGCCGCTGAATTTGAAGGGATACCCGGATGACCACTTTCTATTTGCCAAGTGAATGGGGCGAAATCGCTATTTTCATCGCGCCAGTGTGGTTTGCGAACGTAATAAATTACGAATGGCAGTACGGCAAAAAATGCGGTCAACGCAATTAGAATACCGACATATTCGGTCGGACTTCCTACTGAGATCTGACTCGGTGGAATAAAGCTGAAAACGAAGGCCAAGATAGAACCGATCAGTCCGGCACCACCGATAATCCACATACCAATATCCCCACCAGGAATACGATAGGGACGAGGGCGGTTTGGTTGACTGTAGCGTAGATAAATGGCGGAGCTAAACATTAGCATATACATCATTAGATACAGGATAACCGTTAGCTGGCTCATCATCTGATAGGCTGCCTGCACGGAAGGGAGTACTACGAACAAAATGGCCAGTAGAGAAACCAAGAGCGCTTGCAGCAGAAGTATATGCGTTGCCATGCCATTTTTATTGGTATGTTGCCACCAACGCGGCAGGTAACCTGCTTTTGCGACGATCAGCAAACCTGATGAGGGGCCCGCTACCCAGGTGACTACGCCAGCCAATACGCCGATGGCCAGTGCAAATGCCACGACCGGTCCAAGCCATTCCAGTCCCGCCCATTTAAACATGGTGTCATAAGCGACCAACAGGCTTTGGGTTAGGCTGATGTCTGATTGCGGGATCACAAAGGCAATCGCTAATGTGCCCAGCACGAAGATAAGCACGGTACCTAATGCCGCGAGCATAATGGCTATTGGGTAGTTTCTTTTTGGGTTATCCACTTCTTTGACATGGATGGCGTTCATTTCCATTCCGGCATAAAAGAGGAAAATACTTGCGGCTAATACAATGTTGTCAAAGTTAGTGAAGTCAGGAATAACGTCTCCCCATGAGAGTTTGATTTGTGGAGCATCACCAAAGAAGAGATACGAAAATCCTAACACAATCAGAATGATGGCTGGAATTATAGTGCCAATAATACCCCCCCATTTTGACACTTTCGCAAAGGTGCCAACGCCTTTAAATGCGATAAACGTCGCGAGCCAATAGACAAAAAGTACGATACCGAGAACAAAGAATTTTTCAGACGAAAGCGCAGTATCCCATCGTTGATCCGGACCGATGAAGGCCAACGAAACGGCAGCAAACGTCAGCGCGGTAGGGAACCAAACGGTGACTTCGACCCATAGCATAAACATGGCAAGAAATGCCCAGCGAGGACCAAATGCTTCGCCAACCCAGCGGAAAACGCCCCCTTTCTCAGGCCATCCTGTCGCAAGCTCCGCGGCGACCAGTGAGACGGGAATTAAAAAGAAAACGGCAGCAAATAGGTAGTAGAAAATAGAACTTAAACCGTATTCAGCTTCAGCGGGTAATCCCCTCAGGCTGACTACGGCGACAATATTCATAATTGCGAGTGTAGCAATACCCAGTTTCTTCGCAGAGGCAGAAGGTTTTACGGTGTTGGGGGTATTTTCAGACATACGTCACCCATCCTCATTTTTGGCTTATGCCATAGTGGTTTATCCCTTCTTGATTGAACCTGTGATGCACTAACCCGAGAGGGAGTATTGTCCCTCGGCTTAATGTTCAATAATCTTTCAATCATGTTGGGTGGAAAATACGTGTAGCCAAAATAAACGCCGTATTATGTATGGTTAAAGCTATTCTGGCAGGCAAGCCCACCCAGTGATGGATGTTCGCTAAGATAGTGAAGTGATGATTTGAAGTCTTCTAGTAGCAGTTCTGCAAAGTCCATTTCGAAACCACGACGGCACATAATGCGCATCACGACCACATCAGACATGCTGCCGTTAAGGGCGAAGGCGGGGACTTGCCAACCGCGCAGTCTCAACCGCTCAGATAGGTCATACAGGGTATACCCTAAATTAGCGCCTTCTTTGACGCGGAAGCACACCGCAGGTATTCCTTCATTAGCGCCACCAGAGCAGATGAATTCGTAGGGACCTAATTTTGCTATCTCTTGTGCTAAAAAGCCGGCAACCTGATAGGAAGCACTTTGCACTTTGGTGTAGCCTTCACGACCTAAGCGTAAAAACTCATAATATTGGGCGATAACCTGCCCTGCAGGGCGAGAAAAGTTGATCGCAAATGTCCCGACCTGTCCGCCGAGATAATCCACTTTAAAGACCAGCTCTTCGGGCAGTGAAGCCTCATCACGCCATATAACCCAACCGCAGCCTAATGGTGCTAAGCCGAATTTGTGTCCAGATGTGCTAATCGATTTAACACGTGGCAAACGGAAATCCCACACAATATCGGGAGCAACAAACGGCGCTAAGAAACCACCACTGGCAGCATCAATATGCATTTCAATATCCAATCCAGTATCGGTTTGTAGCTTGTCTAGAGCGTCATGCAGCGGCTGAGGAAATTCATAGTTACCGGTATAGGTAACACCGAATGTAGGGACCACGCCAATGGTGTTTTCATCGCAGGCATCAATCATACGTTGCGGATCCATAAATAGCTGGCCAGGCTCCATCGGAATTTCGCGAATTTCAACGTCCCAATAGCGGGCAAATTTATGCCAGCAAACCTGTACAGGCCCGCAAACAAAGTTGGGTCTATTGGTAGGTTTACCCGCGGCTTCCATTCGCTTGCGCCAGCGCCACTTCATAGCCATACCGCCGAGCATACAGGCTTCTGAAGAGCCGATAGTATTTGTCCCTACCGCTTGACCATTTTGTGGCACTGGTGCGTGCCACAAATCAGCGACCATGTTTACGCAGCGCATATCAATTGCTGCCGATTGTGGATATTCCTCTTTGTCTATCCAGTTTTTATTTATGGAGAGATCCATGAGTTTATGAACATTTTCGTCATCCCAGGTCTGACAAAACGTCGCTAAATTTTGTCGTGCATTTCCATCAAGAAAAAGTTCATCATTAATAACTTGAAAAGCGACGTCTTCACGCATTTCTTCTCTCGGGAAATGTGTGTTCTCAGCAATATTACGAATTGCTTTTGAACCGAAACGAGAATCCAACAATTCTGAGCGTAGATCGCTCATACCATTTTTAGTAGCCATTTCTTACTCCTAACAAGTATTTAGCCTCTTTAAAAGGCTAGATTAGCAATGCGACTGGCGCAAGCGTCAAATGAATTTTATGGGTTTTTGTCATGCTCTTAGACGTTTTGATACCCAAATACCCTCTATTTTTATCGGGTAAATCTATTTTTATAATATAGAGATTAATCAATTAGGATAAAGAGATAACAATCGGCTTGCCTCATTCTTACTAAGCTTTATCTTAATCTGATGTAAATAAGTTTGTGGTATTTTTTTTTAAGTCTATAGTTATTAACTGTTGTTAATACATTAATTATCTAGACTGGGGGTTTACTTAATGAATAAAAAATTATTATTAATCAGCATTGTGGGTTTAATCGGTTTTTCTACGTTCACCCATGCGGAAGAAAATAAGAAACCAATTAAATCATGGAGTTGTGAAGAGTTCTTGGCGTTGGATGAGAGTTTTAAACCGACCGCCATCGGCTTTGCTGAAGCTCTTAACAAGAAAGACAAGCCCGAAGATGCTGTCTTAGATATTAATGGTACTGAAAAGGTTATTCCATTGGTCATTGAAGCCTGTAAACAAGAGCCGAAAGCGATTTTTGTTAGTAAGGTGAAATCCGAGTGGGATAAAGTAAAACACGACATGTAAAACATGATGTTTCATAATAATAAGCTCGCACATTGTGTTTCTTATGTTCATAGAATAACCTTATCCGCGAGCTTATTTATGACTGATTTTTAGTAAGAACGTTAAATTTTGAATGGATTATTATTTTAACTTTAGTTGCAATTGTTTAAATATAAAAATGATAAGGTTATTCGCCACGCTAAGGTGTTAGGACAATAAGTACAAATGACATGATTAGCCATCATTTTTATTCGGACAGCTACTATGGGTCATCTTTCAGTTGTGTTTCATCATATTGACGTGGGTAACACAGCATTTATGTTGTTATGTACTAGTCTCGTTATGTTGATGACACCGGGTTTAGCATTTTTTTATGGTGGGCTGGTATCGCGTAAGGGTGTTCTGACCATTATGTTCCAAAGCTTTGTATCCATGGGATGGACAGCCATACTGTGGATCTTTGTAGGGTATTCTCTATGCTTTGGGCCAACGATCAACGGCATCATTGGTGATCCAATTTACTATATTTTCCTCAATCATGTGCAGCCCAGCACGATGTATACTGGTAATTCTGGTGGGATACCCCTGATTGTACATATAGGTTATCAGATGATGTTTGCCGTCATCACTCCCGCACTTATTACTGGCGCCTTTGCCAACCGAGTCACATTCCGCGCCTATCTCATTTTTCTTACGTTGTGGATTTTATTCGTTTACTGCCCATTTGTTCACATGGTGTGGAGTCCTAGCGGTTTGTTCGCAAAATGGGGCGTACTTGATTTTGCTGGCGGCATTGTTGTGCATGCTACTGCAGGTTTTGCCGCATTGGCCGCTGCCCTATATGTCGGTAAGCGAGTGGTGAAGACAGGTGGAAATCATAGTATTCCATTTATTGCGCTCGGTGCGGGGTTATTGTGGTTTGGTTGGTATGGTTTTAATGCCGGGTCAGAACTTCAGGTCAATACCGTTACGGTATCTGCTTTCTTGGCAACCGATATTGCAGCCGCCTGTGCGGCAGTAACTTGGTTAACTATTGAATATCTTCACACGCGAAAGCCTAAATTAGTGGGATTCCTCACAGGCTCAATTGCGGGTTTAGCTACCATTACGCCAGCAGCAGGCTATGTTTCTCTGCAAGCAGCCGCACTTATCGGTATTTTGGCGAGTATGGTCTGTTACTTCACTGTTAATTTGATGCGTAAATACCTAGACGATGCGTTAGATGTGTTTGGCGTTCATGGTATGGGCGGGGTGACGGGATCGATTCTCCTTGGGGTATTTGCTACTCAGCTTTGGAATCCACAGGGTACATCAGGCTTACTCGACGGCAATGTTAACTTCTTTTTCAAGCAAATTGTGGTGGTGGTATTTGCCAGTGTTTGGTCGTTTGTTGTGACCTATGGAATTCTATGGTTTATCGATAAATTTACACCTGTACGAGTTAAACGCGAGTATGAATTGACTGGGATAGATGAAGAACTTCTGGGTGAGAACGCTTACCCAACAGAAAATAGACGAAATCAAAAATCAAGGAGTTAAACCGTTATGAACAAATATTCAATCCCTTTGCTGTTCGGCCTGTTTTCTACCTGTCTGCTGGCGGCTAACATCGCTAAAGCAGCCCAAGATGTCACACCAAGCAACATGACGTGTCAGGAGTTTCTCGATATGAATCCTAAGTCTTACACCCCGATTGCTTTCTGGGTGCTAAACAAAGATACCGATTTTAAAGGCGGTGACTATGTGGACTGGCATGAGACAGAAACTATAGCTACACCTAAGGCTGTTGAGCTATGCAAAAAAAAACCAACTAGAAAATTAGAATCTCTTAAAGAAGAGTTGGAGAATGCGGTTAAAAAGGTCGACTAACGTTTAAAAGCGTGTGCGAAATTATTCTATTGCTTGACTCATATGGTTTAGCCAGATTTTCTCAGACATTATGCCTAGTACGCTGCTGAGTCTGCCAATATCTTTCTTAAATCAATCTTGACGAGAGTTTTTGATGCGGCATCCTCTTTGTTTCTTTAGGGCTTTGAGGATGTCAAAATTATCTTCCCAAGATACTTCTGTACTAATGATGCAGCTTTGGTTAGGTACCAGTAACTGTTTGTATAAACCCGCAAGCTTGATGGTTAGGATTTTAAACCAGTCATTATTAACACTATAAAGCCAGCTATATACCTGCGAAGCAGGGGCTCCTTTCATCAACAACGATAAAAATGCCTCAATGGTTGATGGCATGATAAACAATCCCGCCGCAAGCAGCTGGGTATTTCAGAATAGAGCCAGTTGATTATCCGTATGTGGTTTTTGATACTTTCCACCCTGACTTTTAACATATTTCCCTATCATATTTTCGTCGCCATGCTTTCCGGGGTCAGTTTGGATATAGAAAACTATTGTACTATAAGGACTTCCCCGGCATGTCAACGGCGGTGTTTATGGCTTCTGTCTGTACTACAGTAAAAATAAAGGGGAGAGACTGCGGTACTATAAACGGCCATGATGAATCGTTATCGATTCGGACCCTGATGAAAGACGCTCGTGAGGCTCTCGTTCGGTAAACGGATAAGTATATCCTGTACAATAATCAGATATACCTCACGGGGTCTAACCCTTTATCATCAACGAGTTGCAGGTCAGATGCTTATACTGCTGCTTCGTGCTTTAACTGGCCGAGTACAGCCTGAAATCATCACCGTAATGCAATGATGCCCAGCACAGCCTTGCGTTTTTGGCAGCGATGGTGACAACGGCACGCCAGTATCCTCTTCGCTCAATTAGCGAGCAAACCCAACGACTGAATGAGTCAGTCCTTTTTTCAGCACCAATCAGAACCGAACGGGCACCCTGAACCAGTAGCGTTCGCAGATACGAATCGCCCGCTTTCGTTATCCTGCCAAGCTTTGATTTTCCGCCACTGCTGTACTGCGATGGCGTAAGTCCGAGCCAGGCTGCGAGTTGGCGCCCATTCTTAAAATCATGCGCATTACCGATACTGGCGACCAGCGCACATGCCGTTGTGGGTCAGCTCCATCAACCTCTGACTGCGGTGATCAGCTTTGGCCATACGAGACAGGATCCGATCGTATTCAGCGATGTTATCTTCAATGCGATTAATGTGTTCCATCAGATCATCAACGCATTGCTGAACCTGAAGCGGCAAGGAGTTCTTCTGTTCAGACACTATGTGGCGCAGGGCATCTGTACTCTGTGGAGCGATGATGCCAAATTCAGATATTAAGCCTCTTAATCGGTTATATGTTGCTGTTTTCTCTTCGATAAAACCCTGCTGGGTACGGTGAAAGCATTGCATCGCCTGCTGGCTCTCATCCTTCACGGGCACAAACCGCATATGCGGGCGACGGACGGCTTCACAGATAACCTGAGCATCAGCTGCATCATTTTTACCTGATTTACCAGCCATGCGATAAGGAGAAACAAACTTTGCCGCCATCAGACGGGGTTCATGACCGTACTGCCGGAACAGTCTTGCCCAGTAATGAGCACCGGAGCATGCTTCCATCCCGATAACACAAGGAGGTAAACCTGCAATCAGCTCAGGAAGTGCAGCACGCGATACTTTGGGTTTAACCAGAACAGTTCTGCCATTTTGGTCAACGCAGTGAACAGCGAACACATTTTTAGCAAGATCAATACCGACAGTAGTGATGGTCATAACGAATCCCTCTGGGCTATGTTTACCCCATGATTGCACGATATTTAATCAGATGCATATCCAGGGGACGTTCCTTCCATTCGGTAAGCCTGTTTTTTGTACATTTCTGGGGCTGTTGCCGGAGGTCGTTCACTACTTACTTCATCGGTTGTAACCGTAGCCAGTAGCCTTATCGGCCACTAAGCGGACTAGATCAGCAAGCTACTTGCTTAACTCTTTTACGGTTTGCGCCATGCCTTACCGCAGTAAGGCTTCTAAGTAGTCATCAACTGACATTGGCGGCTTCCTCAGATTGCTACGCTGCGTAGTTACTGCCGAGAGTACGAGCGAGCGATTCAAATCGAACAAATCCATCACAAAATCATCATGATGCAACGCTTCTATACCGAAAGCATCAAGTGCCGGTGCCGGAAAATCTTTAAGATTAAACGTCACTATGATTTCAGCATTGCTACGAACAGCAGCTGCGACGACGTGGCGATCGTCAACGTCAGGTAAATCGACACTATCAATTAGCGGTTCAAAACCTGTAATCATCGCATCGGGAAGCGCTGTATTCATCAGTACGGCGGTGCGTTGAATCTGTTCCGGGGTTAAATCAGCCCTGTTTGCCAAAAGATTCCGCTGCCACTCATCTTCAATAGTGGCTGACCATTTCGGCTGATACAGCCCAGTCAGCCCTAAGCGGATCAGTAAATCCCGTAGAAATGATGGGTAAAGTACGCAAGCATCTAAAACTACGGGATAAGGTGTGTGGTTCATTAGTAAAGTCCACGCTCCTGGCTTAGATCTGCCAACTCCTGCATTGCTTTGTTGCTTTCCCTATCTCGCTGATCTTTGTACTTCATCAAATCGGCGAAAAACACGCGGCGGTGGCGACCTATTTCATGAAAAGGCAGCTTCCCGTCTTCCAGAAGTTTCACCATGTGAGGGCGTGAAACATTCAGAATGTTGGCTGCTTCCTGCGTCGTTAATTCTGCATGTACAGGAACAACTTGAACCGCGTTACCGAGGGCCTGCTCACCTTAAATCGACATAAGCAGCGTCAGTGAATACGTTGGCAGTTCGATCTGGTGGGTTATGTTATCTACGTCCTGAATTGCAATTTTTTGTGTTTCCATTTTTGTGGAGAGGTAGGCGGCAAGCTCTCTTTGTCCACGAACAGATGCCTCAATTGGAAGTGACTTCCTCTAGATATGCGCCTGATTAAATTTCGTGCAATTATGGGGTAAACATTGACCTAGAGGGATTCGTTATGACCATCACCACTGTCGGTATCGATCTTACCAAAAATGTATTTGCTGTTCACTGCGTTGACCAAAATGGTAAAGCAGTTCTGGTTAAACCCAAGGTGTCGCGTGCAGCACTTCGTGAACTTATCGCAAGTTTACCTCCCTGTGTAATTGGAATGTAAGCCTGCTCGGGCGCCCACTATTGGGCAAGATTATTCAGGCAGTATGCTCATGATGTCTGGTTGATGGCTCCGAAATTTGTCTCCCCCTATCGCATGGCGGGTAAGACTGGGAAAAATGATGCAAATAGCTATTTGTGAGGCCGTGCAGCGGCCGCATATGCGCTTTGTACCAGTCAAAGACGAAAGCCAGCAGGCAATGCAATGCTTAGGACAAGACAGGGATTTATCCAGGAAAGAACAGCAGCGTATAACCGTCTTCGGGGGCTGGTATCTGAATTCGGGATTATCGCCTTACAAAGCACTGATGCTCTGCGTCATATTGTTTCTGACCAAAAGGAAACTCTGCCAGATAGTGAAGAGACGTTTAGTGAGGCGAGAAATATATACCTCCGAGTGTAAAACGGGACTCGGAGGATGTTAAGCCCTTCGTCCGTTCACCTCGTAGGTGAGTTACACTCCTCAAACCAAGAAAATATCAGGTAAACCCGAATTAATAACACGGAATTACCAAGGCTATGCTATGCTTAAAACAGTTTCTTGATATTAGTATGATCAGAAATGATGTACTAGGTTAGTATGCTGTTGGTTTTTTTTTCGTTTTTCTCTAAAAAGACATCATTATATAAAACATTAAGTATTATTATTTTTTTCTAAAAAAAGAACAATAAATTCACATTTCAATATATTTTTGAATTTATATAAAAAATATAAATGCGCGAAAAAAACACGTTTCGTCGCATTAATAATCGCCTTTTTCGTTATATCCAGCATTTCCGATCGAAACCACTTCGCTGTGTAGAACTTTATTCCATTAAATTACCTCTGCGTACTATTTTAGATCGTAAAAGTACATTTGCGCAGCATAATAGATCGCATGTATTCTATATCTCAGCAGTAAGTCGTCTGGTGTAAATGTGTCAGTGACTATCTTGTTGGAGGCCATGGATGCTAGATAAAAGCTATACAAATAAATACAATTCAGAATTGAATGGATATGGATTATTAACTCAGGGAGAGGTTAATGATATTCATTTTGGTTTGTTGATGTCAGTCTTTAGGGTAAGTAACGCACGAATGATGCTGGCTCTGAAAGACTTTCTCGTTTACGGGAAAAGTAGAAAAATGGCGTGCAGCGAAAATAATGTCTCCCAAAGCTATTTTTCTATCAAACTGAAGCAACTACAAATATTAAGCCAAACCATGGCGCGAGCATGTATTTATTATCTCTGCGTGGATAAAATATAACGCCATTTTTATTTAGCCCCTGGTTTTTGGTGCCACACTATATTCTTTAAATTGTAGGGAAGGGTTCCCTGCTCTGGGTAGGTATTGCCGATTTATAGGCATTACATTTTTAGTAAAATAAATGGAGAGTATTTTAACATGAAAAAGACATTATTATCTGTCGGTATTGCTGCTGTGGTTATGGCTGGTCAGGCGCAAGCACAGACCGTACTCAATTTCGCAGGCAATGTGACCAGCACAACCTGTGCGTTGGTGCCAGAAGTCGGTGGCGCACAGGGTGCATCTATCAATTTAGGTGATGTTGCACCTGGCCAAGCGGGCACAGCTCAGAAGATTGTTCTTAAGCCTGCGCTCGCTAGTGTGGCTGGGTGTGGCGATATTACCGCGAAAGATGTCAGAGTGTCGTGGGTTGCTGACTTTGATAATAACGGTTTGGCAAACAAGACGGGCAGTGCTACCGGATCATGGGTAGAGCTCAAGGCAACCAACGCCAAGACCGCCAATACCTTAGTGAAATTAGGTGCGGAGAACGTGGACTTCTTGGGTTCTGAGATTATTACCATGTCTAATGACACCCCGCCTGTTCCTCAGTTGACGACTGATGGTGGCCTGAAGTTTGATGCGACCTTGAACGCTGGGACAGCGCCAGGGACGTATGTTAGCACCGCCAGCTTTAGCGTGGCGTACAACTAAATAAAGTCATGATTTAGGACTTGGTTTTTTATCACATAAAAACCAAGTCCCTTTTCACAATGTAAAAGGAAAATATGATGGAGCGCTATATTCCTCGCTTATCATTGTTGACGGTCTGTTTATTCCCTTCCCTCAGCACAGCAACGGAACTGAATACCGATTTTTTGCAGGGAACCTCTGTAGTGCCTTCGGTATTAAAGGAAGGGGTTAAATATCCCGCGGGAGAGTATTACGTTGATGTTGTTCTCAATAAGCAACGGATTGGGCGAAGCGATTTACATATTAATCCCGAAGAGGAAATCAGCAATACATTATGCCTCAATCCAGACTGGCTCAAAAATGCCAATATATTTTTGCGCAGTAGCTATTATTCGTCTGTGTATAATAAAGAAAAAAATTGCTATGCATTGACGAATAATACGCACACGTCGGTGCGATTTGACCATGGCCATCAGCGAATTGAATTTTCTATTCCGCAAGCTTATCTGCTTGAGGAGACGGACGCTGAGCGCTGGGATTACGGTGTTAATGGCCTGCGCCTGACTTATAACGGCAATTTCTCCAAAACATCAAATGAACGTGTTAATGCGTTTGGTCATACGAGTTTAGGACTGAATTTGGGACGCTGGGTGTTATCGAGCAATATGAATGCTTCGCGTAACGCATCGGGTAACACCGAGTTCACCACCAACGACCTCACCGCGTCCACGGCGATAAGCCAAATACGTAGCGACCTCTTGCTGGGACGCGCACAGACCCGCAGTGAGTTGTTCTCCGATTTTGGTTTTTATGGTGCATCGCTGCGCTCGAACCAACGCATGTCGGGCAATCGTTCGGGGGGGTATGCACCGGTTATTTCCGGGGTGGCCACTGGGACGTCACGTATTACTGTCAAGCAAAATAATTACATCGTGTATTCCAACGTCGTGGCTGCTGGGCCATGGGAGTTACGCGATATTAATGCGGTCAGCAACGGTGACCTGACAGTCGAAGTTGAAGATGAGTCTGGTCACAAGACGACCACGGTTTATCCCGTTGCAACGCTACCGACACTGCTACGCCCTGGGGAGTTTAACTACAACATCGCGGTGGGTGAGAAAAACGGTAGCAACGAACTCAAGCAGGCATTTCGTTCAGGCTCGGGACTTTTTATGCTCGGGAGTCTGGATTATGGTTTTAAACAGTTCACGGGCAATATGGCCACGCTTGTCCATGGCAAATATCAGAGTGGCGGCGTGGGTATTTCTAAGCCGTTAGGGCGATGGGGAGCCGTGGCCGCCAGTGTGAACGTGGCGAGTGCCCAGTATGATAATAACGAAACGAAACAGGGGACGAGTGCCTCGTTAAAATACGCCAAGGCGTTCTCTGACCGAACCGACCTACAGCTGCTCACCTTCCGTTATCAAAGCCGGGGGTATGTGGAGTTTTCAGATTTTTATCCGGAAACGCCATTGAATCATGAAAGTCGCAAAGCGCGCTATGAGGCGCGGTTGTCTCAGCGCTTCGATAACCTAAGCATGAGTGCTTCGTTCTGGCAACAGACGTATTGGGACCGGCCTAAGGATGCGTTAGGCGCCTCGCTTTCCACGGGTTCATCGTTGAGAAACGGCGTTTCGCTCTATCTGAGCAGTAATTGGTCACAGAGCGGCACCCGCTCTAAAGATGATTACTCGCTGTCGTTATCGCTGAGTATTCCTTTTACGCTTAATCGCCGCCAGTATTTCAATAACAACAGCGTGGGATATAACCGCGGTGGCGACATGAGCTATAACACGGGGATTTCTTCCACGGTGAACGAGCGCTTTAGCTACGCGTTGAGCGGTAATTCCACGGGGAAAAACACCGGTGCATCTGCCTCTGCCAGCTATGCTTTTGATGCGATTCAAACCAATGTGAACGTCTCTCAGGATAGAGAGCGGACGAGCTATTCAGGCGGTATCTCGGGGTCGGTGATTGCCACGGCACACACTGGTGTACTGTTGACCAAACAAAATGCAGACACGTTAGCCGTTGTCAAAATCAAGGATACGCCGGGGGTGACATTCAACAACTCCTTGCCGACCAATCGTTGGGGAAATACAGCGACCTATCTCTCGTCATATTCGTCTAATGATATCTCGATTAATGCGGGAAATGTGCCGGATGACGTCGAACTGCTCCACACCTCTTTCCGAGTGGTGCCAACGGAGAAGGCGATTATTTACCGCGAGTTTGGTTTCCAGTCGGTGCAACGCTATATCCTGCGTGTCAAAAGCGCTCAGGGGGTGACATTGACTGGGGGGAATGCCGCCACCGAGCAAGGGCTCAACGCGGGGCATATCTCGAAAAATGGGGTGTTGGTGATGAACATGTTGGCGCCACCAAAAACGATTACGGTGACACAAAGCGACGATAAACGCTGCCAATTCTCCCTTAAGGGGATAACGGCAAATTCCAATTCTGTACATGAGGTTCGGTGTGAATAAGGTAAAAACGTTATTAATGGGTTCTGTGGTGACATTGATATTGAGCAGCCAGGCCATGGCGGCATTTTCCTTGAATGGCACCCGTTTTATTTATCATGAAGGCAGTAAAAATCTCTCTTTTGAAGTGACGAATACCGCGAGTGACACCTACGGGGGGCAGGTATGGCTCGATAATGTGACCCATGGCAAAGAGGACGTGCACATTATTCCTTCGCCCCCATTTTTTAAGGTTGGGGATAAACAAAAGCAAATTGTCCGCCTGTTGAAGGTTGGGGATGGAATGCCTGGTGACCGTGAGTCGCTCTTCTGGCTTAACGTGCAGGAAGTGCCCCCGAAGCCAAAAGATGCTGAGGGAAGTTACCTGGCCATTGCGATGAACACACAGGTCAAGTTGATTTATCGACCAAAGATACTGGCTGCAGGGCGTCAGGGGGCTGAGAAGAAAGTCACGCGAGTGAACCGTGATGGGGTGACCTATTTAAAGAATCCGACACCGTACTACTTTGCTGTTTCAGACGTTAAACAAGACGGCCAATCGGTTCCGTTGAGCTCGGCGCTTGCGGAGGGGATTGCGGTGCTGGCGCCTCATTCGGAGGCATCGTTGGGGAAGGCCGTGCTGGGTAAAAAGGTCACCATTGATACGGTGAATGATTGGGGAGGGGTTGATACCCATTCCATCGACTAACCCTTGAGCACACGCTGTGGTCATCAGCCGAGAGAGAATCATGAAAAGAAAGAGATGTGCCCGACGCGCGAACCGAGTGTCTATCGGTCTATTCCTGCTGACGGCTCTCGCGTGCAGTCATGGCTACACCAAACAGCCCAGTTCTGCGACGGCAACATTGAACATCACCGTTACGGTGCCGCCTTGTGAATTGAAACTCCCGACGTCAATAGCCTTAGGGCAGTTGCCGAACGGAGTCACTAAACAAGACGTCGATATCCAGATAGTTTGTGCGTCATTCGTCCGTACGGCCTTGTCGGCGGAGGTGGTTGGCGGGACGGTGCTGGGGAAAGATAGTCTGGTGATGGCGGGTACGGGGCGTGCGGTGTTACGCCTGAAGGAAAGGGGTAGCAACAGTTTCATTGTTCTGGATACGCCGACTGCGTTTTGTGATATCGACGACACAGTGCTGAACAAAACCTGTCGTTTAATGACAGAGACCACCGTGGTTCCCTCGGATAAACGAGGCCCTGTCACCGCGGCCGTCAAGCTGACGATTCGGTATCCAACCTAGATTAGGACATCAGTGTCATAAAGAGGACCGCTATGCGAGCAGAAGAACCGGAATGAGCGCAGGCGTATCACTGGCTTTGCCACTGTCGGCGCCATGCGCCAGCCAATGCGGATGTTTGGCACGTGCGTTTTCACTGGGAAGCGCAGGGGGAAGCACTATGGCGGGCGGTTCGTTCAGGGGCGTATCGGTTACGGGCGATGCAGTGCTGGCGAACTCATGAGGGTGAGCAGGTCGCGATGTGGGACGCACAAGATGCGCTCGTGCTGAAGTACGTGGCCCTGAAAATCAGCGCCTGCTTGCCCGTACACCCTCGGTGTGAACACCTGAAGGGTCATGGCGGACGTAAGGCCTCGCTCCATCGTATTGCTGCTGCGTTAGAGCACGGCCTAGGCGATGAGGTAATGCAGTTCGTGTGTCGTACGGATATTCGTGGCTACTACCAGCATATCCGCAAGCCGATGCTTATGAACCTGCTGATGCGACATGTGGATGACCCCTGTTTGTTGTCCGTGCTGGAACAGTATGTGTACTACAGCGTGGAGGTGGGGGGTGAGTTTCATACCCCGCTGACGGGTATCCCGAGAGGCTGCGCGCTTTCACCGTTACTGGGCGGGGCTTTGCTGTACCACATAGATGAGCATTTTTCACATTATTCGGGGCTTTTGTACGCCCGGTACATGGATGATTTTTTGCTATTGAGTCCCCGTCGCTGGCCGTTGCGGCGTGCGATACGGGACCTGAATGATTTTTTCGACCGGTCTGGGTTTGAGAAACACCCGGATAAAACCATGATTGGCCGGCTGTCGAGAGGATTCGACTGGCTTGGTCGCGATTTTAACGACAGGGGCGCGCAGGGAGTATCTGCGCGTTCCCTGAACAAACACCGTGAGCGGTGTCGTCGGCTTTATGAGCAGGCACGCAGGCGAGGCCAAAGTGAGAGGGCTGCGCAACAGCGTGTGGCGATGTACCGGGCTCGGTGGAGGGTAACGGTATGAACTGGTCAGCGGGCATCTATCGCCCTCTGCCTAAGGGAGCGGCCCGCGCGTTGCCATACCCCCCGTAGGGGGAGTACAAACCCGCCACATGGCGATACCTTGAAAATTACCTCTACCGTCCGCCATGCCGCGAGCGGACAATGATTCAACAAACGGTCCCCCTCCGCCTCGGTTGGCGCGGGGGGATCGGGGAGATATGTCTTGAACACAATAATTAAACAACTCTGCATCGCCCTGTGGCTGAGGAATAAACCCCCGTTGTTGTCGGTATACGTTAGTGCTATCTGCACGCTCTTCGTACCTACAAACGCGCTATCATCGGGGGCTGTCGACCTATATAAATACCATACGACGGCGATCAGATATTACTTCGGTGACAGTATTACGACTACCGGTGTTCCCACGCTCTCGCAGTCTGGTCGTGGTGATGGTTCTATCGCCATTACGAGCACGCTAGACACGTCCTGGCACCGTGTAGAGCATACCCGTCATTACGATATTAATGCATTCCTTTGCTCCGCCCCGATTGGTAATCGATTCTATGTGGAAGCGGATTCGTCGGATCGTGGCGTATCCATGTATTTTGAATCTAACTACGAAATAAGGTTACTCAAAGGTAGGACAGGTCAACCTCGGGTCACGAGCAAGGGATCCGTAAACTGGTCCGGTTCGTCCGCGACCTCGCCGCTATCGTACACCACCACACCGTCCGGTATAGTGGCGTTTAACGGTGATGGTGCTACTGCTTCCGTCTCTACTTGTATGAATGATAATTATTTCGAATCGGGGGACACGGTATATATGAGGTTCACTGGTGGATACGTTCGCGTGTCGGGGTGGCTTCCCGGCGGGGATTATCCCCGAGGGCACACGACATTTACAGACTTTAAGCTGAAATACTCGTCCGTGTCTGGTGACCATGTAATCGTAATGCATGGCCTCTTCTCCGATTTTATCGGCCGTCCTGTCGTTCTTTCCTTGTCCGAACTTCCCCTCGCCGTAAAGGTGGACATCGGTGCGGTAACCTCCCTTGCGCTGCCTCTGGTCTTCGCCGGTGGGGAAATGCGGCCGCTGGGGAACTCCGGTGGTTTCGCGCATCATCTAACGCTGACTGTATCGGGGCGTGATGTAAAGGACGTAGTGGGGAATAGCTTCTCCGCGGGGGATGTTCGCATCACGCTTACCGACCCCAATCGACTGCTTGCCGATCCGCTGGACGTGACCGGGGCGCAACACTCGCGAGTTAACCTTTCCAAAGCTGAGGGGGCGGCGGTGACCGAAAACCTGACCGTCACCGTTGATGCCCGCGGGTCGAAAGTGGCAGGGGCCTATGCCCCGGTGTTATTGAATTTTACCCTCCGGGCCATCTGATGCCCTATTGGGCGACGGGTACAACGCGAACCGCGGCTATCGTGAGCGCGGTACGAAGACTAGGCAACACCTCCGCGAGCGGGGATGAGGGATGTGATGATGAATTACCGTATTGGAGTCATGCTGATGGTGACGTTGGCGGCGCCGGTATTCGCGGATAGACAAGAACCGTCCAGTGCAACGGTGGGGAGCGAGGTTGTTGTCGAACCCGATTATACCGCCTTAGAAAAGCGGGTGGCGGACATCGAAGCGCGGCTGCGCCAACCCGATGAGAATGATGCTTCCGAACAGCCGCGTCGTGGTGTATCTGACCCCAGCGCCTATACGATGGGGAAAATGATGGCGGACATTGCCGTCGAAACGTTGTCGGACATGGAGGAGTTTGGCCTGTCTGCAGACAGAAAACAATTGGTGCAGGGCTTTACCGACCGATTGGATGACGCCTTGCAATTGGATGAGCCGACGCTGATGACAGCCTATAAAGCAATATCGGATAAAGCACAGAGTGAATTTATAAAGCGTGAAAACGGTGCTCTTGCGCATATAGCGAACGTGGCGAGAACGAAAAACACCCTGGAAAAAAAAGACCGCTCTGTCTGGATTGGCAACCAAAAAGGCCAACAGTCCGTGCTGAAAAACCAGCCGCTGGTCGTGTCTTATTCTGTGCAAAAGCTTGAGGGCGTCCCTTTTGTTTCTGTGAAGAACAGGGAGGTCAAGTTTGATGCGAGCCTGTCTAAGGTCTTACATAAGGGTATCTCGCTGGCGGGGAAAGGGGGGCATGTTGAATTGTATATTTTGGCCAGTGAACTGGTGGACGATGTGCCGATGCCTGAAACGATAAAGCCTTACGATGTCATCCAATACTCTATCTCGGTTGCTGCGCAATAACTCGGGAATGACCACACTCTGCGAGAGGGTGGTCCCGTCTCGTATACACCTGTTCCTCATGTCATCCCTGAACAAACTCGGTGCACGTTGTGGGCCGGTGTGCAGGCGAGGCAAAAATAAGTGGGCTTTGTTAAGTAATGGGGGGGCATTACCCCCGCTGGTAAAAGAAAACGATATGACAATACATCGACTGTTCGGCCTGTGCCTCGTTACGACTGTTCTTTCCGGGCTGTTTTCCTCTCCGGCCGCCTTCGCTGCGGAGGTTACGGGTGTGTGGGGGGCGCATGCTACGAGTTTTCAATTCGGGGATGAAATAAAAAGGACTGCCTCCGGGGCACCCTATTCATCGACGATAATCAGCAAACCAGGTAACCCAGACCCTACCGTGCGCTTCCGCTTGTCCTCACCAGCATATGTGTACATAGACAACCAAATATGGACATCAAAGATGGACTCGAATCTTTCCATCCCCGAACTCTATTGCGGATTGTCTCCGGCTATGTGGGTGAATGCGCGTCCGATGTTCGGCGGGGTGGGTATCGATTTACGGGGCGAGCTCGATTTTGATATCACTATTGCATATGCCCTCACGCGCGGAAATACGCATTGGGAAACACACCGAGCAACATACAAAGTTCGTGATTCTGGCACCTCACGGATAGAGAATAGGCGTGTACATGCCAACACCGCATCATGGCATGGTGGGTCCGCTCAAGCGTGTATGAATGCCTTCCCGTCAGTGGGCGAGTACGGTGAGATATTGCTGTCGGTAAGCATGACTTACGGCTCACTCTATGAATTCTACCCAGCGCCGTCCTTCGGGGGCGAGGTTGCGGTGACTACCATCTTTGGTTTGGATTATTACAATTCTCCATGGTTGACCGTGGGGGAGGACTTGGCTGATTTTATCCCGCCGCCTGTACTTTTGCACCTCCCTACCCGTGTTGTGTCATACGAAATTGAATGGGGAAAAACCGTGACCGTCGACCTGCCGCTCGAGTTCCGAGGGGGACCCATTGGGTGGGGGGAAAATGCCTTCACCCATACCTTGTCCCTACAAGCTGCGGGGAAAGATGTTCATTCCCCACGAGGTGACAGCTTTAAGGTAGGGGATGTGAGTGTCACGCTAGGCGACCCAAATAGGCTGTTGGCGGATACGCTGGACGTGACTGGGACGCAACGCTCACGGGTTAACGTGTCTAAAGCCTTGGGGGCGACTGCCGTAGGAAAACTGACTGTCACCGTCGACGCCCGAGGGGCAAAAATCGCGCGGGCCTACACGCCAGTCTCTTTGAATTTTACCCTGCGGGCTATTTAATGGTCGGGGGGGCACAGGGAAAAAATGTATCTGACCTCCTCTTCCCATTTTCGCTATCCAATAACACGATGCCAACGGGTCTACAGGACGATTACATGAAACAGACATCGGTAGTTCAACAACGTATTGCTATCTTTGGTGATTGCTGGCCAGAAATTGAGGGGGTTGCATATTTGCTCGAAAAAACGGGCAAGGGGTGCCATATCGAAACTTATCATACCGCCGACGCGTTTTTTCATGATATCGAAAATCACCCGGCTGACTGTATTATTATCACTCTTCCACCGCGTGGCTATGCCTATTTCCTTTATCAGGTATCCCTTCGATGCCCGCATACCCCTATTGTCGTGCTTGCCGAGAAGTTTTACCTATCGGATAGGGTCGTATTGGAAACCTTAACGCTATCAGGGCTCTCCTTTGCTGCATTGATTGGGTTTCAGTATGATAAAATATTCGGCCTATTTCCAATTGACTCGCGTCATCTTCGGCATTACTCCAAAGAAGAATTCATTCGTTATATGAATAAAAAAATATTCAGTGCCCTGCATACTCAGGGAATGACCCATGCACAAAGAGAAGTGCTTACCCTGTTAGCGAGAGGTTATTCTAATGCCAAGGTGAGTCGGTTACTGAAAATAAGCAACAAAACGGTGAGCACTCATAAACAAAATGGATTGATGAAGTTGCCGCAGAAAAAAGACCGGCTTGCACTGAGTCAAGGGTTACAGGTAACTTGTCATATGAAACTTATGCCATGATGCGGGCATATTTATACCGCAATAGCGGTCTGGATATTGAACTCTCGCACCACACAATATCAGCCTATTCCATTTTACTTCAGCAATATGCAAGACTGGTTTATTCGTGAGACACAAAAGAAAATTACTCTGTATTTTATTCATACCGCTATTCATATTTTGTGCTTTCTTTATTCACAAATCAGGTCCGTCGTATCCCCCATTGTTTGACGAGGTGATGTTTGAAACCACCATCATGGAGATCCCCGATAACCTCTCAGGCCTCACTTGGGATGAGAGAACGGGCACCCTTATGGCGGTGACCAATAGCCCGGCTCGGGTTTTCCAACTGGATACAAACGGTAAGGTGTTGCAACAGATAGCGCTAACGAACATGGTGGACACGGAATCGATTGCCTTTATTGAAGAGAACGGCTTCTTTATTGCCGAGGAAAGAACGCGGTCTATCACCCCGATAACACTGGATCTGACGGGGGCACGCTATACGCGACGTGCGCCGCACTTTGTGTTTGATTTAGGAGGGAAGCGTAACGCGGGTATTGAAGGCATTGCTTACTCAAAGCAACACGACACGCTTTTTCTTGCCAATGAAAAGCTCCCTGCGACGGTGTATAAGATAACTGGTTTTATGCGCGGTCCTCATCGAGGTGTCAAAATTGAAAAGGTATTCTCATCCATAAATGATATCTCAGGTTTGGCTTGGGATGAGACACGCCAACGTCTCTATGTCTTGTCTGATGAAGCTAAAATGGTGATTGAGATGGATATCGATGGTGTCGTAGCGAGGAAATCATCTTTAAGCGGTGTCATCAAATATATTCCGCAGCCGGAAGGGATTGCGGTGCATCGAGATCAACTTTACATTGTCAGCGAGCCTAATCTATTTTATGTCCTGAAAATGTTACCGGTCCAGTAGGGGAACGCCCAGTTCTGGGTGGTTTGTTTTAGTTCATCAGGTGGTTAGTTACGGTAAAATCTTGCGTTACGGTTTCATTAACCTGTACCCGTATATGCAGCCTTGATGGTTAGGATTTTCAATCATTCATTATTAACATTATAAGGCCAATGCTATGCGTGCGAAGGATCATCCTCTTTCATAAACAACGATAAAAATGCTTCAATGATTGACGACTGATTGGAAAACATTCACTTTTTGGCATAAATCTAAATTTAAGACCGATCTTCCCTACGCCGCTAATAGCCATCGCTTCTTTTCTAGCTGCTGACGGCGTTGAGCAAGCAATACCTCGGCTCGCGAACCGACTTCCGCACTCGAAAACACCATCCGATCACCACATAACACGCACTGATAGGGATCGACATTCGTAAATTGTTTCATCAACGCGGCATAGCCAGGTTTAGTGGGTTTTGTCTTTACCTCCATCTCTAGCGCTGCATAGACTTTTGGCAATAATTCACCGCGTTTGCGGTTTGACAGAAAACCGTAATACCGGACCATTTTAAAATGGCGTGAGGGGATATGGCTGATGTAGCGTAGCAGCATCTCTTCCTGACTCAGTATCTGCCTTCGATGTTGCTGCGTACGGTGGTCATAATAGTGATGGATCACTGCGCCGCCTGTGTAATGGCGCAACGCGGAGGCCGCCATCGGCGGACGTTTCAAGTAGCGGCCAATGTAGTTGACGTTTTGTCGTGCATGTTGGGTCTTTTTCGCAAAGTGGATTTTCCAGCGTCGTTGGAATTGGACCTCAAGGAACTGGCACCACTCACGATAGTCACGAATATGCGCATAGCCAGCTGCGGACAAGTCTAACTCGGCGTAGCTTTCCCGCAGCAGTTTGATGACGGCCTGACGCCAGTAAGCTTCGACGACCTTCTTTTTGAAGTAAATCGGCCGCCAAACGCTGTGTTTAAGGGATAACCCGCCGCGGGTCACGGACA
>Ga0302347_1000893_pt1 | contig 40713 bp, 37 predicted proteins | sample PhyWR1_FD_202178 | JGI IMG/M metagenome (GOLD analysis project Ga0302347, IMG submission 202178) | Leaf surface microbial communities from wheat plants in UC Gill Tract Community Farm, Albany, California, United States - DLSL W.R1 (v2)... | ecosystem: Host-associated > Plants > Phyllosphere >... | reverse complement strand
AAGGCAGCCGGGTACAGACGCTATCGGGGGCTCGGGTCAGCGCGTCCGTTCAACGGCAAGATTCTTCGGCAGGCGGCGCATCACTTCCACTGCAGAAAGAGGTCGACGATTATCCAGATTGCGCAAAAAATTACAACCTGCTTTTATGATTCTTTCCCCGAAGGAGTGACCGATGGACTACCGCCAGCTAGGCCGCAGCAACCTCAACGTGAGTGCCATTGCCCTCGGCACCATGACCTGGGGTGAGCAAAACACCCAAGATGAAGCCTTTGAGCAAATCGAATACGCGAAAAACGCCGGCATCAACTTCCTCGACACCGCCGAGATGTACCCGGTCCCGCCCAAAGCCGAGACCTACGCCACCACCGAGCGCTACATCGGCAACTGGTTCAAGGCTCGTGGCGACCGTGCCGACTGGGTACTGGCCAGCAAAATTGCCGGGCCGGGCAACACCATCGACTACATCCGTGACGGCAACCTGAAACACAACCGCGCTCACATCGTGCAAGCGCTGGACGCCAGCCTCAAGCGCCTGCAAACCGACTGGATCGACCTGTACCAGTTGCACTGGCCAGAGCGCAGCACCAACTTCTTCGGCCAACTGGGCTACACGCACAAGGCCGACGAAGACTTCACCCCGCTGGAGGACACCCTCGAAGCCCTCGACGAACAAGTCAAAGCCGGCAAAATCCGCCACATCGGCCTGTCCAACGAAACCCCGTGGGCGACCATGAAGTTTCTGCAATTGGCCGAGAGCCGTGGCTGGCCACGCGCGGTGTCGATCCAGAACCCCTACAACCTGCTCAACCGCAGCTTTGAAGTGGGCCTGGCGGAAATCGCCATCCGCGAACAGTGCGGGCTGCTCGCCTACTCGCCGCTGGCGTTTGGCATGCTGACCGGCAAGTACAACGGCGGCGCCCGCCCGGCAAAAGGCCGCCTGAGCCTTTACAGCCGCTTCTCGCGCTATTCCAACCCGCAATCGGTTGCCGCCAGCGAGCGCTACGTCGCACTGGCTCGCGAACACGGGCTGGATCCGGCACAAATGGCCTTGGCGTACGTCACCCAACAACCGTTCGTGACCAGCAACATCATTGGCGCCACCACTATGGAGCAACTGAAAAGCAACATTGCCAGCGCCGATCTGAAGCTCTCGGATGAAGTGCTCGCAGGCATTGAGGCCATTCACAAAGAGCAACCAAACCCGGCGCCTTGACCCTACCCCCCTGTAGGAGCGAGCTTGTCTCGCGATCTTTTAAATGATCAAAAGATCGCGAGACAAGCTCGCTCCTACACAGCGGTTTAACTCCCCCTCCCCTAGACACACAGGAAAAAACATAAGACGATCCAGCCGTAAGTTGACCAATTTCACCTATAAGAATAATCAAACCATGTCTACTCAACTCTCCACGCCCTTGCGGCGCGTCAGCGTTTTGGCCACGGATCAGGTGTTCGCTTCTACCCTGATGCAAGCCAAGGATTTCTTTCACCTGGCCAGCCTGCGCCACGGTAAACAATTGGGCCAAGGCTTCAATGCCAGCTTTGAAACCCGTCTCGTCAGCCCCGACAGCCTGCCCGTAGGCAGTTTCAGCAATGTGTTGCTGCCCGTCGATGGCGGCCTGGATGACGCTGACATCATCATTCTCCCCGCCTTCTGGGGCGACTTTGACACCCTGTGCCAGCGCTACCCGCAGGTCATGCCATGGCTGCGCGAGCAACATGCACGCGGCGCCGTGTTGTGCGCAGCAGCCACCGGGGTGTTCTGGCTGGCAGAAGCCAGCTTGCTCGACGGTAAGGAAGCCACGACGTACTGGCGTTTTTTCAACACCTTCGCCGAACGCTTCCCACAGGTGCACCTCAATCAGGACAAGCACCTCACCGACGCCGACAACCTGTATTGCGCGGGCGGCCCTACCTCGGCCTGTGACCTGTACATCTACTTGATTGAGCGTTTCTGCGGCGCGAATATCGCCCAGGCCGTGGCCCGCGACATTCTGTATGAAGTGCAACGCAACTACTCACCGGGGCGCATTGGCTTCGGCGGGCAAAAGCTGCATCAAGACGTGATTATTTTGCAGATCCAGCACTGGCTCGAAGAGCACTTTGCCGACAAGTTTCGTTTCGAAGACGTGGCCCGTGAACACGGCATGAGCATCCGCAACTTCATGCGCCGCTTCCAGATCGCAACGGGGGACAAACCCCTGCATTACCTGCAGCGCTTGCGCATCGAAACCGCCAAGGGCTTGCTGTCTGCCACCCGCAAAAGCATCAAGACCATCAGCTACGACGTGGGCTACGACGACGCCAGCTTCTTTGCGAGGCTGTTTCGCCAGCACACCGAACTGTCGCCCAACCAATACCGGCAGCAGTTTCAGCAAGCGGCGTAATTTGGGCAGACAATCTGTAGGAGCGAGCTTGCTCGCGATCTTTTGATTTTTTAAAAGACCAAAAGATCGCGAAACAGCGCTCAACTAAGGCTTGTGGGCGCGTGTCAGGTATTCGTGGGATTGCATTTCGAGCAAGCGGCTCAGCGTACGCTGGAACTCGAAGCTCAAACGACCACCGGTGTAGAGGTCTTTTAGCTCGACTTCAGCCGAGATGATCAGCTTGACGCCACGGTCGTAGAACTCGTCGACCATGTTGATAAAACGACGCGCGATGTCGTCGGTTTTAACGTCCATTTGCTCAACACCGCTGAGGATCACGGCGTTGAAGATCTTGCCCAGTTCAATGTAGTCGTTCTGGCTACGCGGGCCATCGCACAGCTCGCGGAAATCAAACCAGGCCACATCATCACAGGTACGTAACGCACGAATGGTGCGGTTCTCGATGACCAGGTCATCGTTCTCGACCGCCCGAGTTGAGTTGTGCGTCAACGCTTTGAAGCTCTCGCGCAGGCACGCTTCTGAGGCGTCATTGAGCGGGAAGTGATACAGCTCGGCTTGCTCAAGATGGCGCAAGCGGTAATCGACACCGCTGTCGACGTTGACGATATCGGTGTTCTGCTTGATCAGCGCAATGGCCGGCAAGAAGCGGGCACGCTGCAGGCCGTCCTTGTACAGACCGTCCGGGACGATGTTGGAGGTCGCCACCAGGGTCACGCCGTTCTTGAACAGCTCTTCCATCAGGGTGCCGAGAATCATGGCGTCGGTAATGTCCGACACAAAGAACTCGTCGAAACAGATCACCCGCGCTTCATCGGCAAAGCGCTTGGCAATGATGGTCAGCGGGTTTTTCTCGCCATTGAGAGTGCGCATTTCTTCGTGCACACGCTTCATGAAGCGGTGAAAGTGCGTACGCACCTTCTGCTTGAACGGCAGGGCATCAAAGAACGTATCGACCAGGTAAGTCTTGCCCCGGCCCACACCGCCCCAAAAATACAGGCCTTTGACCGGCGTGATTTCTTTTTTGCCAAACAGCTTGCCCAGCAGGCCAGGCTTGCTCTGCGAAGACGCGACCAAGTCGTCATAGAGACGCTGCAGGTGACGCACAGCGTTTTCCTGCGCGGCATCGTGGAAGAAGTCCGGGCGTTTCAGATCAGCTTGATATCGTTCTAGAGGCGTCATAATTCGCTAGCTGGGCAACAAAAACGGGCCGACACTTTAGCGACGGCCCGGGGGAATGGCAATCAAACCTGGGACGAAACGTCGCAGTTTGTCAGTCTTGCGCAGGCACCAAGGCCAAGCGCAACGCTTCGATTGCCGCATCACGTGCTGCGTCATCGGCAAATGCCGGGCTGTCGGCAACACTCGCACCGTCCAGCCAAACGCTGAAACTCAAACCGTCAGCGCGTACATCCAGCGCTTCACCCGATTGCAACTGCTTGGTCACCTGCCCCGCCGTTTTGCCATCGGCGAAGCTGCGCGACAGCAGCAACTGCTCGCCATCAGCGCTCAACAGACGGAAACGGAAGCTGCCGTCTTCATCGCGGAAGCTGACAAAGCGCGGGCCTTTGGCGGCCTTCTTTTTGCTTGCCGCCGTGGTTTGTGCAGCGCTCTCAAACGAACGCAGGCCCACGGCTTCGCGCAGCTCATCCAAAAACGGCGTTGCGATGGCACGGGCTTTTTGCGCGCCGGCCTTAAGAATGTCTTCCATGTCTGCGGGGCGCGACATCAGGTCGTGATAACGCTCGCGCGCTTCGCCCAATTCAGCGTCCAGCAGTTTGAACAGACGGTCTTTCGCCTCACCCCAGCCCAAGCCCTGCAACAGCTCGCTACGGAACTCAGCCGACTGCTCAGGCGTCGAGAACGCCTGGTACAACGTGAACAAGTGCGAGTTGTCCGGATCTTTGGCTTCGCCCGGCGCACGGGAGTCGGTCACGATCCGTGAGATCGCACTTTTCATGTCTTTGGCGCTGGTAAACAACGGAATGGTGTTGTCGTAGCTTTTCGACATCTTGCGACCGTCAAGGCCTGGCAAGGTTGCCACGCTTTCCTCAATCAATGCCTCAGGCATGGCGAAGAACTCTTTGCCATTGCCGAACAAGTGGTTGAAACGCTGACCGATATCACGGGCCATTTCAACGTGCTGGATCTGGTCACGACCCACCGGCACCTTGTGCGCGTTAAACATCAAGATGTCCGCAGCCATCAGCACCGGGTAGCTGTACAGGCCCATGGTGATGCCCGCATCCGGGTCTTCACCGTTTTCCAGGTTCTTGTCCACCGACGCTTTGTACGCATGCGCCCGGTTGAGCAGGCCCTTGGCCGCCACACAGGTCAGAAACCACGCCAGTTGCGGGATTTCCGGGATATCAGACTGGCGATAGAACGTCACACGCTCAACATCCAGACCGCCCGCCAGCCAGGTGGCTGCGATTTCCTGACGCGAACGCTGAATGCGCTGCGGGTCATCACATTTGATCAGGGCGTGATAGTCGGCCAAAAAGTAAAACGAGTCGGCGTTGCTGTCACGACTGGCAAGAATTGCCGGGCGGATAGCACCGGCATAATTGCCCAGGTGCGGCGTGCCGGTGGTGGTGATACCGGTGAGGATACGAGTACGAGTGGTCATGGGTAATCGCTTATCAGGCTGTATCAATTCAAAAGGCGTGGCGCTACCAACTCTTTGAGTTCGGGCAGCTTGCCGTGAAAAAAGTGTCCGCATTCTGCCACTTTCAGCAGCTCATGGGGGCGTGAGAGGTCTTTTGACCAGTCATAAACCAGCTGTGGATCAATCACTTCGTCGGTTTCAGGCTGGATAACCGTGATGGGGCACGTCTGTGGCAGCGCATCTTCATCACGCAAACGCATCACCGCAGGCGCGACCATAAACAGGCGTGCGAGCTTTTCGCCCTGCGCCTCCAGTCGTCCACCCAGGCTGGCGGCGACAAAACCACCGAATGAAAACCCCAGCAGGGTCAGCGGCAGATCCGGGTAATGAGCACGCAACCAACGGGCAGCCGCCAACGCATCGTCGACTTCGCCAGTGCCCATGTCGTGGCTCCCGCCACTGGCCCCGGTGCCACGGTAATTAAATCGCAACGTAACAAGACCCGCATCGCGCGCAGTGCGCTGCAGGGTCGAGACCACTTTATTCATCATCGTCCCACCCTGCACCGGGTTGGGATGGCACAGCAACGCGAGGCCGCGCGGCTCAGCAGAATCGAGGTATAAAGCTTCCAATTGGCCAACCGGGCCATCAATCACTACGGGGGTTTCGCGGGTAAGCAAGAAGGAACTCCGTGACCTCAAAGTGGGTCGACACGTCTAGCTGATAGATTCTGTCTGGCATATTTGCGAGTGCATCGCGGTATACAGCGCAGGTCCGAGCCGTTAACGTAAAGCAAAGCCGTTTATAGAGGAAGGACTCGTGGAAAGCTCGCTCTTAATTTGGTTGTTGCCGACCCTGGCTCTGGTTGCCGGTGTCGTCATTGGTTTTCTGGTCGCTCGTCTGCTGCCGAACGCCGCGCCTAATCGCACGCAGCGTCAGCTGGACGATATCCAGGAACGTTTTGATAACTATCAGGGTGAAGTCGTTACCCACTTCAACACCACTGCCAATCTGGTGAAGAAACTCACCCAGAGCTACCAGGAAGTACAAGATCACCTCGCCGAGGGCGCCAACAGCCTGGCCCTGGACGAGCAAACACGCCAACGTTTGCTGGCTGCCCTGCACTCTGAAGCCCCACAACCGCACCGCGAGCGCCTCACCCCGCCGCACAGTTCCGAGCCGCCGAAGGACTACGCGCCAAAAAGCCCGAACGCCCCCGGCATGCTCGATGAGCACTACGGTCTGAAGAAGTAATTCACCCGGCCAGACGCTCAACAAAAAGCCCCGCGATCAGCAATGATCGCGGGGCTTTTTTAGTGGGCGCTGGAGTCACTCCCCAGGGTTGTGACTCCACCTGCCACGTTACGGGTACTGTTGAACCTGACCCTGCTGCTGGTAGTTCATGCCCGGAATCGGCATCAGCGTAATTTGAACACGGCGGTTCTGAGCACGACCGTCCGGGGTGGCGTTGCTGGCAATCGGATCTGCCGGGCCTTTACCGATCACCGACAGGTACTGACCGCTGACGCCCTGCGACGTCAGATACGTTGCAACGCTTTGCGCACGCTGTTGCGACAACTGCTGGTTGAAAGCGTTGTTACCGGTGCTGTCGGTGTAACCCACGATCTGGATCTGCTGCTGGTTGTTCAACTGCTTCAGCGAATTGGCGAGGCTGTTAAGCGGCTGATAAAAGCTTGGCGCAATGTTGGCAGAGCTGGTGGCAAACGTAATGTTGCCCGGCATCACCAGGGTAATGTTGTCGCCTTGGCGCTGCACTTCAACGCCGGTGTTGGCCATGCTGGCGCGCAGTGCGGCTTCTTGCTTGTCAGCGTAATAGCCGTAGCCTGCAGCCCCCAGACCCGCGACCGCAGCGCCAATCAGCGCACCCTTGCCACGGTTGTTGTGGTCAATGGCAGCACCGGCAACAGCACCGGCCAAGGCACCCAGACCACCGTACTTGGCGGTATTGCTCATGCCCGACGAGGCCTGGCCCTGGTTGTCATAAGGGTTAGGAGAGGCGCAGCCGGCCAACAAGGCAATCGCACTTGCAGCAACAATCAAACGACGCGAGATAAACATGGTGAAGCTCCTACTTAATCTTTCTGGGTCAAAGGCCGCTGGCAGTAGACCTCTGTGGAACGTTGGAACACGACCAACGGTAAAAATTCCATTACATCTTGTTTAAGCACTGTTTAAGCGCGAACAAACGGGTTCTCCCGCATTTCATCGCCTAGACGAGTATCCGGGCCATGCCCGGTCACCACGGTGGCGTCCTCATCCAGCGTATACAGCCGCTGCTTGATCGAACGCACGATAGTGGCCTGATCACCGCCCCATAAATCCGTGCGCCCAACGCCGCGACGAAACAGCGTATCGCCCGCGATCAACAGCTTAGACTCAGAAAACCAAAAACTCATGGACCCAGGCGTATGCCCCGGCGTGTGCAGTGCAACACCGCATCCACAGGCCAACTCTTCATCGTCGGCCAGCCAGCGATCAGGTGGCGGCACCGGCGTATACGGCACGCCAAACAATCCGCATTGCATCTCCAGGTTGTCCCACAAAAACTGGTCTTCCTTGTGCAAATGCAGCGTAGCTCCGGTTTTTTCCTTGAGCTGACCCGACGCCAAAAAGTGATCCAGATGCGCATGGGTATGGATGATGCTCACCACCTGCAAACCCAGCTTCTCCAGCCGCGCCAGAATCAACTCATGGTCACCGCCCGGATCCACCACAATGGCTTTTTTCGTGAGCGGATCACCGATGATCGTGCAGTTGCACTGCAACGGCCCGACGGGGAAGGTTTCGCGGATGAGGGTGGGTTTTGCTGGATTCATCAGTGTTCCTGTAAAAGCTTGATCTAAAAATAGAGGTGATAAGAATTGCAAAATCGGGCATTTCTCGTGCGGATGCTCAAGAAGCACACGACCACTGTTAACAAACCATTTCATATCGTAGCCGAACCAGATCAGCCAGCAGCTCTTTGCTAAGCCCCCAATCCAACGGCTTAAACCCTTGTAAAAAGGCAATCGCGTAATGGCTTACAACAGACCCTGGAAGTCCTTCTCAGATCAACTTCAGCAGTTGAAAGATCGCGGCATGGTTGTGACCGATGAAGTCGCCGCACTCAACTACCTGGAGCGTATCGGATATTACCGCCTGACCGCTTACTGGTATTCCTTCAGGCAGTTTCAGGTGGCGCAAGACCCCGTCACTAAACAACTCAGCACGGTGCGTACCGATCAATTTGAAACCAAGACTCAGTTTGTAGATGCCGTGGAGCTGTACCTCTTCGATAAAAAGCTACGCCTTCTGGTAATGGACGCTCTGGAGCGCATTGAGATTGGTCTTCGCGTCGATATCGTTTACCTGTTAGGTCAACGCAATACCTTCGCACACCTGGATGCGACAGCATTACACCCCACATTTGCCGGCAAGGTAGACAAACGCAGTGGCAAAACCACTTTCGACATCTGGCAGGATAAATACAAAGGGTTGCTGGATCGTTCCAAGGAAGATTTCGTCAAACATTACCGCGAAAAACACGGCCCACATTTACCTCTGTGGGTCGCCGTAGAGATATGGGACTTTGGCGCCATTTCACAGTTACTGGCCATGATGAAAGTCGCGGATCAGCAGCAGATTGCCAGCAAATATGGGGTCAACGATTGGAAGGTCTTCAAAAGCTGGGTTCGCTCTCTCAGCTACCTGCGCAACCTGTCCGCCCACCATAGCCGTTTGTGGAACCGCAACATGACGGATCAACCCGGCCTCCCAACCCACAAAGGAGACATTGACTGGTGCGATGACTTCATAGGTAAAGCTGACCTTATCGCCAGGCCTTTCTTGCTGCTCAGCATTGCCAGGCACATGATCAAGGTGGTTTGTCCGCGTACTGAATGGCACCTGCGTGTGCAGCAACATTTACAGCAATTTCCGCTGCAACATTCAAATCGCAAGCTGTCCATTGCGGACATGGGGGCCCCGGCCGGGTGGGAAGGGTGGTGGATCAAATAGATCCAGGCCGAAAAATAAAAAACCCCCGCGTAAGCTCAATTAAGCGCAAAGAGGCGGGGGCCGTGTTGGGGCCAATACTAGAGGCCATGTTCGAATTGATCAAGCACTTGCTAAACCGCAGGCGCGCTCAAAACTTCAGCCCCACGCTCAACGCCACAAAATCGCGGTCGCTGAGGGTGTTGTAACGCCCGCCAAAGAAGTTGGTATACGACAGGCTGCTCAAGTAGGTGTTTTCGTATTCGGCATCGATGCCCAGGCTGATGGCCTTGCGGCCTTCGTTGAAGGTGTTGTCCGGGCCCGGCGAGTAGCCGCTGACGTCATGGGACCAGCCCAGGTTGGGTTTCAGGTCGAGGCCGGGCAAGACTTTGTTGTAGTCCCACACCGCACGGGCACGATAGCCCCAGGCATTGGCCGTGGTGAAGCCGTCATGGCCGTCAGAACCAAACACCGGGTCACGCCCGTAACGCGCCTGTGCGCTGTTTTCCAGCCCGGCGACGTGGATCACTCCGACCTCGCCGGTCAGCGTCAGTCGATCAGCGCCCATGGCGTTGTCGAAGATGTGCCGCAACGAGGTCTGGAACTGGGTGATTTCTTTGCGCCGATATCCCTGGTTATCAGCACCCGGCGTCACGCTCAGTGGGGACGCATCGGCAAGGCCGGGCAACAGGGTCACGTTGGCGTACAGCAGGTCGTTACTGTTGAGTTGTACCGGCGCGTTGGGGCGGTAGCTCAGCTCGCCTTTCCAGACCGTGCCTGTGGATAACGTGGTGTTGAAGCTCAATCCATACAGGCGAATGTCTTCGGGGTATTCAACGTAGTAGCTGGCGTTGCCGGCCACTATCATTGGCGCCAGGCCGCCCGTACCAGAGGCAGTGTTGTACACCGATTGCGACGCCGCACGACCACTGAGGATCGGGTCACGGCTGTGGTAGTTCATGAAGAACGCACCAAAATCGGTATCCAGCGGCTCAAACACGTAGTGCAGGGCCAGGCCAAATTGCCCGTTGTTGCGCGCATCACGATCAGCCCCGCGACGCACCAGCACGCCCTCCTCGTTCACCTTGACTCCCGCCGAGGTCAGCGCGGCAAGGTCGGCGACATTCAGTGCAGAGCGCTTGCTCATCACCCGGTAATTGCCGCTGCAGCCATCGGCCATCACGTCAGATTGCGAGAAGAACGTCCCGCAGTTATCGGCTTCGGACTGTTCCCAGTCGAGCTGGTAAAAGGCTTGGGCAGACAGGTTGTCGGTCAGGTTTTGCGAAACGTAGAACAGGTTGACCGGGACCAGGCCATCTTTGAAAGCGCTGCCGGGGCGTCGATAAGCGGAAACGTCCGTGGGGTTAATCGCATTGATCCCACCGCCGATAAACTCACCTTCGCCCCAACTGACCACTTGTTTGCCTACACGCACCGACCCCGGCTGATCGCCAATCGCGTAGTTGTGATAGACGTAGGCGTCCAGCAGTTGCGTGCCGGCCGACTGCGCCGACGCCCGGCGACCGCTGTTACTGATGGGTTTGAAGGGGCGACTGTCGTCTTGCAGCTCAAAGTCGTACCAGTACTTGCCGCGCACATAGAGACCACTGTCGCCTACCTTCAGCTCCAGGCCGTGAACGCCGGTGAAGAGTTTCGAAAAGGTTTCGCCGCGTTTGAAATTGAGACGGCCATCGTCAGAAATTTCAGAGTGACCTTTACCGCCATTGTTGGCGCCGATGAATTTGCTGTCGGCCTTGGCGGTGGACCAACTGGCGCCGATGGACAGTTCGGAGTCCAACTGGCCTTCGACTTCGCCAATGTTAAAGCTCACGCCCCAAGCGGGCCCGGCGAGCACCGAGGCGAGGCTGACTGCCATGGGCAGTTTGGCTCGGCACCAGAACCGGCTGACTGAGGGCATTGATACTTCTCCGTGCGCACGCTGCAATAAGCCCGCAAGGATGAAGGAAAACCAGAATTTGACAAGATCGGGCGTAAACCAAACCACGGGCTTCGCGAAAAACCCGATGGGTGCGAGACAACGGGGGGCTTCGCCCCCCTTCGCAGCCTTCGGCAGCGACTACGGCTCTTTATGGATCAATGCATCTCGGTGAAGGCCAGTTTCACGCCCAATGCGACCAGTACCGCGCCCATGGTGCGGTCAAACCAGTGGCCCATGCGGGCAAAACCGGTGCGCACGCGCTGATGGCTGAACAACATGGCCACCATGCAGAACCACACGCCCGTCGCCACCGCCAGGTACACCCCGTAACCGGCCTGGATCGCCAGCGGTGTGTGCGGGTTGATCACAACGGTGAACAGCGACAGAAAAAACAACGTCGCCTTGGGGTTCAGTCCGTTAGTCACAAAGCCCGAAGTAAAGGCGCCGCGCGCGGTGCGCTCGCCCACCGGCAATGCCGCAGCAACAGCGGCAGGGTCCGCAGGCTTGGCGCGCAGGGCCTTGAAGCCGATGTACAGCAAGTACGCTGCGGCCAACCACTTGAGCGCGTTAAACAGCACAATCGACTGCGACACAATGATCCCGATACCCAGCAACGAATACCCCACATGCAGGAAAATCGCCGAACCCACGCCCAGCGCGGTAAACATCCCCGCACGTCGACCGTGGGTCACGCTTTCACGCACGACCACAGCAAAATCCGGCCCCGGGCTGGCCACAGCCAACAAGTGAATCAAGGCGACAGTCAAAAATTCTGTCCAATACATGCACGGCTCCATTACAAATTGTTTCTTCTGTTAGGCTCGACACCTTACGCCTTCACTCGACAGCACAAAAGGTACAGTTGATGACGAATACTCACCGCGCAGTCTTCCTTGATCACCCGTCTCTTGACCTCGGCGATCTTGACCTCAGCCCCCTGCGCAATGCGTTCAGCGAGCTGCAGTTGTACACAGACACCACGCCAGACAACATCATCGAGCGCTTGCAGGGCGCCAGCGTCGTCATCAGCAATAAAATCCTGCTCAACGCCACCACCCTCGCCGCCTGCCCGGACCTCAAGCTGATTTTGGTCGCTGCCACCGGCACCAATAACGTAGACCTTGAAGCTGCGCGCGCGCATGGCATCACCGTTGCCAACTGCCAGGGCTACGGCACGCCATCGGTGGCGCAACACACCCTCGGCCTGCTGCTGGCGCTGGCCACACGGCTGGTCGATTACAACAAGGCCGTGGCCGACGGCAAATGGCAGCAGGCCAAGCAGTTCTGCCTGCTGGACTTTCCAATTGTTGAGCTGGAAGGCAAAACCCTTGGCCTGTTTGGCCATGGCGAGCTGGGCAGTGCGGTGGCCAAACTGGCCGAAGCTTTCGGCATGAACGTGTTGATCGGGCAGATTCCCGGCCGCCCGGCCCGCGCCGACCGCCTGACGGTGGACGAATTGCTGCCACAGGTCGACGCCCTGACCTTTCACTGCCCGCTCAACGAACACACGCGCCACTTTATCGGTGCCCGCGAACTGGCGCTGCTCAAGCCCGGCGCGTTTGTGGTGAACACCGCGCGTGGCGGCATGATTGATGAACAGGCGCTGGCTGATGCCCTGCGCAGCGGCCACTTGGGCGGCGCGGCCACCGACGTATTGAGCGTCGAACCTCCACGCGACGGCAACCCGCTGCTGGCCGATGACATTCCACACCTGATCATTACCCCGCACAGTGCCTGGGGCAGCCGTGAGGCGCGGCAGAGAATCGTCAACCAACTCACGCAAAACGCCGAAGCCTTCTTCAGCGGTACAGCGCTACGCGTCGTCAGTTGATAAACTGCGCTCCTTTTTTGAGGAGCACAGTATGGATCCGCGCAGTGAAGTACTGCTTCGTCAGCCTGATTACTTTCAGGGTTCGGTACTGTTAGTCGGTTTACCGGCTGACGAATTGCTCAACGCGCTGCCCAACGCCCACGGCTGGTGCTGGCACGCGGGCGATCAGGCGGCACTCGATGCGCGCTTTGCCGGGCGCGTGCACTTTGGTGTCGAAGTCCCGGAGCGGGCCTTCGACACTGCTGTGGTGTTCCTGCCCAAGTCCAAGGAACTGAGCGATTACGTGCTCAAGGCCGTGGCCGCCCGCCTGCCCGGCGCCGATGTGTTTTTGGTCGGCGAAAAGAAAGGCGGCATTGAGGGCGCGTCCAAGCAACTCATCCCTTTCGGCAAGCCGCGCAAGCTCGACAGCGCGCGGCATTGCCAACTCTGGCAAGTCACCGTCGACAACGCCCCGGCAGCCCCCGTGCTTGAGCAACTGGCACAGCATTACGAGCTGGAACTGGCCGAAGGCCCGTTGAAAGTGGTCAGCTTGCCGGGGGTTTTCAGCCACGGCCGCCTGGATCGCGGCAGCGCGTTGTTGCTTGAACACCTGGACAAACTGCCCAGCGGTCACTTGCTGGACTTTGGCTGCGGCGCGGGTGTGCTCGGTGCCGCGGTCAAGCGCCGTTATCCGCATAACAGCGTCACCCTGCTCGATGTCGACGCCTTCGCCACGGCCAGCAGCCGTCTGACATTGGCTGCCAATGGTCTGGAAGCTGAGGTTATTACCGGTGACGGGATCGACGCTGCGCCGATGGGTTTGAATGCCATTTTGAGCAACCCGCCGTTCCATGTCGGCGTACACACCGATTATCACGCTACCGAAAACTTGCTGAAAAAATCGGTCAAACATCTGAAAACAGGTGGCGAACTCCGACTTGTGGCCAATAGCTTCCTGCGCTATCAACCGCTGATCGAAGAGCAATTCGGGCACTGCGCCGTCAAGGCTGAAGGGCAGGGTTTTCGGATCTACAGTGCGAAGCGTCGCTGACAGTTTTTGAAAATCAGGGCTTGCCGTATCGGATTTGCCTAGGCAGAATCCGCTCCGTCCTAGGGGAGTAGTCTCCCACGAGCAACACGCTCGTCCGGCATGCGTCAACATACTTGGTCAACAGACCATGGCGCATGCGACCCAGGCGTCCGCACAGACGGACCAGGGTTTGACAAGACCTATGACACGAACACCTTACCCGGGGCGGGAAGGCTGTACGTGTCATAGCCGTGTCGACCCGCCCCTGGAAAATTACCTGATGATGCTCGACTCCTTACTCATTCCAACTGCAATCGTTGCCTTGGCCGAAATCGGTGACAAGACGCAATTGCTCGCCCTCATTCTTGCTGCGCGCTTTCGCAAGCCCTGGCCCATCATCGCCGGCATCATCGTCGCGACCCTTGCCAACCATGCTGCAGCCGGTGCCGTTGGCGCCTGGTTCAGTACGTTCTTCACCGATGTGATGCTGCACTGGATCCTCGCCGCGAGCTTTACCGCAACGGCACTGTGGACCCTGGTGCCCGACAAAATGGATGACGACGAAGCCAGCACCGCGCGCAAATACGGCCCGTTTGTCACGACGCTGATCACGTTCTTCATTGCCGAAATCGGCGACAAAACCCAAGTCGCAACCGTGATGCTGGCGGCGCAATACCCGGATTTGTGGCTGGTGATTATCGGCACCACCCTGGGCATGTTGATTGCCAACGTACCGGTGGTCTTGGCCGGTAACTTTGCCGCCGACAAACTGCCCCTGACCCTGATCCGCCGACTGGCAGCGACCGCGTTCTTCGTGCTGGCTCTGGTGGCTGTGTACAAGGCAATGGTGACGAGCGGCTGGGTGTAGCCGACCCCTGATTACCGTGGGAGCGGGCTTGCTCGCGATGGCATCACCGCGATCAATGACTCAGACCGCGCCCGCCGTATCGCGAGCAAGCCCGCTCCCACACAAGGCCTGTACGCCTCAGGTTTTCGGGGCCTGCTGATAAAGCGGCATCACCTTGGGAATCGCCGCTTCCAGCGAGGCGATCCGGCTGCTGGAGGCCGGGTGGGTACTCATGAATTCAGGCGGCGAGTTTTGCGAAGCCTGGCCCATTTTCTGCCACAGGGTAATCGCGGCGTTCGGGTTGTAACCCGCACGCGCCGCGAGCTCCAGGCCAATCAGGTCTGCTTCGTTTTCATTGCTGCGACTGTTGGGCAACGTCAGGCTGTAATTGACCACGGTATCGGCCAATTGCATGCTGTCCTGACCCAAGCCGAGCAAGGCGCCCGCGCCCTGTTTGGCGATCTCGACGCCGTACGCCTTGGACATGGACTCACGCCCGTGTTCGCGCAAGGCGTGGGCAATTTCATGGCCCATGACCGCCGCAATTTCGTCGTCACTCAGGTTGAGCTGCTCGATGATCCCGCTGTAGAAAATGATCTTGCCGCCAGGGCCGCAGTTGGCGTTGAGTTCGTCGCTCTTGATCAGATTGACCTCCCAGTTCCATTGCGCGGCATCCGGGCGAAACACCGGCGCCTGGGCAATCAGCCGATTGGCAATGGCCTGCAGGCGTTTGGCGTTGGCACTGGTTTTGTCCAGCACCCCTTTGGCGTTGGCCGTGCTGACGGTTTCCTGGTAGGACTGCGCGTACATTTGGTCAACTTGCTGGCTCGACAGCATGCTGAACATATATTGCTTGCGCTCAACCCCCACCGCGCCGCCCTGGGTGGTGTTCACCGCCTGGCAGCCACTGAGCAACACCCCTGCGCCCAGCGCGCACATTACCGCTAACTTACCCATCGAGGCTCTCCATAAAGACGGTCCATAAAGGTGGCGCGCATCGTATCTCAACCCGGCGTCAGGCACTCAGGCGCATTGAGTTTGGGGTCGTTGACCAGATTGGCCAAGGGCCGCTCGCGCAACGCGGCTTGCGGGCTGGCGAGCAGCGCTTGCAAGGCCGGCAGCGGCGTCTCGGGATCAAGCCAGGCTTGCTGTCCGGCTTCATCGAGGATTAAAGGACGACGCTGAGTCGCCGCCGCCTGGGTCACCACGGCCGTGCTCAGCCACACATGCCCTTCGACCGGATACGCTTCCCAGATCCCGGCAAAAAACAGCGAAGACCCCACGCCCGGTGTCAGCCAATAAGGCCGCTTGCGCGCAGTGCCACGCCATTCATAAAAGCCGTTGGCCGGGATCAGGCAGCGCCGCTGGCGAAAAGCCTCGCGAAACATCGGCTGTTCCGCCAGGGTTTCGGCACGGGCATGGGCAGGCGTACGCGACAGGTCGGTCATCCACGACGGCGTCAGCCCCCAACGCGCCCGCGCCAGCTCTCGCTGCCCGGGCTCCTGGCCTGCGCGCAGGATCAACACCGAGTCGTTGGGTGAAATGTTCCATTGGGCCTGCTGGTCCGCCGGGAACCCGGGCAAGGCTGCAAAGGCAGGGCTCCAACGAAACAAGGCAAAACGTCCACACATGGGGCTGCACAACTCTTCTATATAGATACAGTGAAAAAAGGCTGCTCAGCAGTCCAGTACACCCGCAAAGCTTTCAGGCTCATCACCCGCCAGCGGCGAGGCGCCATTGTACGCATCGATCAACTCGCGTGCCTGTAACGCTTGCTCATTGGCGACCGCCAGCCCGAGCAAGCCCAAGGCAGGCAACTCGCCCGTACCGCCCACCAGATCACGCCCCTGCAAGCACGCAACGATGCCTTCACTGGCAAGCATGCCCAGTAAAAGTTCAGCTTCCATCAAATTTTCTGGCTCGTAGATTCGCTGCATATCACCTGCCTGCTACTCGTTTTCACTGTGTACATCGAGCATCCACTCCTGGCCGTCGGTCTGGAGCGTGAACACAATCGGCCGGCAGCACACCGCGCAATCTTCGATGTACTGCTGATCGCCCGCCGTCAGATCAAGCACTGCTTCGCCTCGCTCGCCGCAATAGGGGCAATCATAGTTCTCAGTTTCAAGCATCGCGGTCTCCAGAGTGACTTGTGCGTATAATCGCCGGTCTATTAGCAGGGCCCTATTTTTGTCCTGCCCTGTGTATTAATCCTAGCCGCTTCCAACAAGAGAACATGATGGGCGAATTCGATACCATCCGACCTTACAGTGACACTGAAGTCCCGGCTGTACTGGCCCGACTGCTCAGTGACAAGGCTTTTCTAGATATCCTCACCCACTTTCGCTTTCCACGCCTGGCGGGTGCATTCGGCTGGCTGTTAAAACCCCTTATAGCGCATCGCCTGCGCAAAGAGTTCGCGAACGTGACATCGGTCGCGAGCTTGCAAGACAAGGTCGAGGTGTACGTCGACCGCACCATCGAGCATGCCACAGACGGCGTGACCTATACCGGCGTCGAGCAATTGAAGTCGGGCACCGCCTACCTGTTTCTGGCCAACCACCGCGACATCGTAATGGACCCGGCCTTCGTCAACTACGCCGTGTACCACGCAGGCTTGCCAACCCCGCGCATCGCGATTGGCGACAACCTGCTGCAAAAGCCTTTTGTCAGCGACCTAATGCGCCTGAACAAAAGCTTTATCGTGCACCGCTCGATCACCGGGCGCCGCGAAAAACTGGCGGCGTACCAACTGCTGTCGGCGTACATCAACCACTCGATTCGCAACGACGGCCAATCCATCTGGATCGCCCAGGCGGAAGGCCGCGCCAAAGACGGCGATGACCGCACCGACTCTGCGATCTTGAAGATGTTTCACATGAGCCGTAAAAACGAGCCTTTCGCCGAGGTCATTCAGTCACTGAACCTCACCCCGGTGTCGATCAGCTACGAATACGACCCGTGCGATCAGGCCAAGGCTCGCGAGCTGTATATCCGCGCGACCACGGGCACGTACAGCAAAGCCCCCGGCGAAGACGACACCAGCATTGCCAACGGCATCACCGGCTACAAAGGCCGCGTGCACGTAAACTTTGCGGCGCCGATCAGCGAAGCATTCGAGGACAGCAAACTGCTGGCCACTGAAATGGACCGCCACATCCTCACCGGCTACCGCCTGTTCCCGGCGCACTACCTGGCGTATGCCCAGTGGGCCGATGCCGACCCGCAATTGCAGGTGCCGAGCGCAGCCGAAGTCTTCCCGGAGCAAGAACTGGCCAAGGCCCAGCAAGAATGGCAACGCCGCCTGGACGCCTGCCCTGTCGAGCATCGCCCGTATCTGGTGCTGCAATACGCAATGCCAGTGCGCAACCAGTACCGCGTCAAAGCCGGCCTGCCGCTGTAGGAGCGAGCTTGCCTCGCGATCTTTTGATCTTTAAAGGGTCGCCAGGCACGCCAGCCTCTGGCAAAACATGACAACCGGCCTAAATTGCCCTGTCACCGTATCGTCATGAAGAGAGGCCACTCTATGGCCCCTCGACACTGACACGGAGCTTGTCATGCTGCACGCTGAAAACCAGGATCGCCTCTATCTGATCGCCCCGAGTGATGAACAACAGGCATTGATCGAGAGCTTCTCCTTTAACGTCCAGGATCGTCACTGGTTGGTCTATTGCGCGCTCAGCGGTCACACCCATGCCGATCTGCCCGAGCTGGACCTGCTCACCGGCATCAGCCGCCTTGAGCCCTACGCCGAGGCCGCATGAACCTGGCAGACACAAAAAAGCCCGAACTCAAACCGTTCGGGCTTTTTTGTGGGTCGATGTTTACTCGCCGAGCAAACGACCGACCGACGGGTCTTCAAACACGCGCGTCAGGGCATCGCTCAACACGTCGCTGACCAACTTGGTGTTGGTTTCCTGATTCGGCGCCATGCCGAAACGCTGATCCAGCGAGGCGCTGTAGCGACCGCTGTAAGAACGGCCGCCATTGCGCACGTCAGAGCGGAAGGCCGCACCGATGGTCGCTTCGGTGACGTACATGGTGTCTTTAGGCGACTGATACTTGAGTTCAGACAAGGTAACGGTCAATTGCGGTGCGTTCCCGCCATTGGCTGTCGGGGTGTAGCCCAGCAAACGCACAGCGGCTTCAGCTTGAGCTTGCAGCTTGGGGATCACATCGGCGCTGCTGACGTTGATCGAGCTGGTCTCCGGGTACATGCCACCGCGAGTGCCCAGGGTTGGCGAAGGACGACCATCCACCACGCGCACGACCACAGGCTGACCACGGCCGACAGGCGCGATTTGCTTGGTCAGTTTAGGCTGCGGACTGAGTTGTTGCGGGCTGTGGGCGCAGCCGACCAGAGTCAAACTGGTCACAGTGATCAAACCGAACAACAGGCGTTGCAACATGCTCATCTCTCCAGGACTGGATAAAACCGGACGCCAGTATAGCGGTGCTGTACCTGCGGTCACCAGCCGCATGCTGTCACCACCTTGTCATGGCCGATACATCGTCATGTCACGACCCACCGGTAATGTTTGACCTACTGACTCAACAGGTGCTCCCCATGAACAGGTCATGGTCGTTATTCTCGTTTCTACAACCTCATCGCTGCTACGCACGCCTGGACTCGATGGGCCGCTGCCAGGCCTTCAAGCAGTGCAAACAACCGCCGGTCGGCGACAATTGGGTCGAGATCGAAGAAATTCGCCTCAACTGGTTGCACCAGGTACTACCTGCCAGCGCCCGTATGCCTGCGCGGGCAACGCGTTCAGCGGTGCTACCCGCACTCGGCCTCTGACGGACGCACCAATAAAAGTCATTTAACAGGATCAATTGCCCACGTTTCTTCGCTACAATCTCCCCCCGATTATAAGGACGTCTCCTGATCGGGCCTCGCAGCATCGCTAATGTGCTTTTATTAGCTCCTTCGTACCGCCCACAGAGAGCCGCCCACACAGATCATGTGAAGCTGGCAGCTTGCTGTTTCCAACACCAACCTGCGCCTTTGCCCGATCTGCCAGAGCTGCCATGTTGCTCGGCCTGTGCGTTGCATACGCGCACGCGCCAGTAGCGGTAGCCCTTTTTTGAGGTTCACGTCTTCAAGAGAGCGTGAAAAAAACGGGTTTTCACAACTTCACAAGAGTGTGGCGAGCAAATGAAAAGTTTTGCGTCTGAACAAGCACCATTAGCGTCTGCAACATCCTCACCCAGCAGGAACTTGATCGGCTCCAGAGCACGGGACTGAAAGCCTGTCCGCTTACGGATTTGGTTGCACAAACGGACGCTCTTGACCTTAAGTCGAATTGCCTCCCGAGCCCTGAAATGCGTTCATATGAACCTTGAAGGCCCGGTTGGCGGCGTCCGCTGAAGCTGCAAGAAATTGCGATGAATCGGACATGGCGATCCTTGTCATGAGTGACCAGAGCCCCTATCTAAAAAAGGCCTTGGTACACCTGGCAGCTATGCCGTCAATTAGGTGCCGTAGATTTTGGAGACGCGTTAATGGCGCATAACGAAGCAGTCGACGTAGTACTGGTTGGAGCGGGCATCATGAGTGCCACCTTGGCCGTGCTGCTCAAAGAGCTCGACCCTGGTATTACGCTGGAAGTTGTTGAGCAGATGGATTCGGGTGCTGCAGAGAGTTCCAACCCGTGGAACAACGCAGGCACCGGCCACGCTGGCTTGTGCGAATTGAACTACACGCCGCAAGCGGCTGATGGCTCGATCGACATCAAAAAAGCGGTGCACATCAATGCCCAGTTCGAAGTGTCCAAGCAGTTTTGGGCCCACCTGGCCCAACAAGGGACCTTCGGTTCGTGCAAGTCCTTCATTAGCCCAGTGCCTCATCTGAGCTATGTCGAAGGCGAAAAAGGTGTGGCCTTTCTGAAAAAACGCTTTGATGTGCTGAGCAAGCACCATGCGTTTGCTGACATGGAATACACCGAAGACAAAGCCAAAATGGCTGAGTGGATGCCGCTGATGATGCCGGGCCGCCCTGCGGACCAAGTGATCTCGGCCACCCGCGTCCAGAACGGGACTGACGTTAACTTCGGCGCTTTGACCCAGCAATTGCTCAAGCACTTGGCCAGCGCTGAAGGCACGCAGATCAAGTACAGCAAAAGAGTCACTGGCCTCAAGCGCAATGGCAGCGGCTGGACTGTCAGCATCAAAGACATCAACAGCGGTAGCACTCGCCACGTCGATGCCAAGTTCGTGTTCCTGGGTGCAGGCGGCGCGGCCTTGCCATTGCTGCAAGCCTCGGGCATCGAAGAAAGCAAAGGTTACGGCGGCTTCCCGGTGAGCGGTCAATGGCTGCGTTGCGACAACCCGGATGTGGTCAAACACCACCAGGCCAAGGTGTACAGCCAGGCCGCCGTGGGTTCGCCACCGATGTCGGTTCCGCACCTGGACACCCGCGTGGTTGACGGCAAAAAATCGCTGCTGTTCGGACCTTATGCCGGCTTCACCACCAAGTTCCTCAAGCACGGCTCGTTCCTTGACCTGCCAATGTCGATCCGCCTGGGTAACATCGGTCCGATGCTGGCCGTTGCCCGCGACAACATGGACCTGACCAAGTACTTGATCAGCGAAGTGCGTCAGTCGATGGAAGAACGCCTGGAATCCCTGCGTCGCTTCTATCCACAGGCCAAGGCTGAAGACTGGCGCCTTGAAGTGGCCGGCCAACGGGTTCAGATCATCAAGAAAGACCCGAAAAAAGGCGGCGTGTTGCAGTTCGGTACCGAACTGGTTGCCGCCAAAGACGGCTCGCTGGCCGCCCTGCTGGGTGCGTCCCCTGGCGCATCGGTGACCGTGTCGATCATGCTGGACCTGATCGAGCGCTGCTTTGCTCAAAAGGCCACCGGCGAGTGGGCTGCGCGCCTCAAGGAAATTTTCCCGGCACGGGAAAAGACCCTGGAGACCGACGCCGAGCTGTATCGCGAAATCAGTACCCGCAACTCCGAGTTGCTGGAACTGGTTGAGCCAAAAAAGGCTGATACTCAACTCGCGTAACCCTACGCTGGCGCATTGATTGGCCACCCAAAGCCCCTGCCCTTACGGGTCAGGGGCTTTTTGTTGGCTTAAGATCTAGCCCATCGTGAACAGCACCCGTGTGCCGCCATTGCGTATAAATTCGTCATCGTCCGGCACGGCAATAAGCTCAGCCGCACAGGTGGCTGCAACCACCCCCGTTGATTTGGCCTGAGCCCAACGATTGAGGTTTGCCTCACCCGGCGTGAGGTGGCCAAAACCGAAGTGACAGGCCTGCTCGCCCTGGCGATAGGTAAATGCCTCTGCGCCTCTGGCGACGGGCAGGTAATACATCAGCTCCTGGCTGGACTTGGGTGCTACTACAAAGTCGTGCCCGGCGTTGTCCGGGTCTTCCAGCCATGAAAAATCATCTCCTGGCGTGATGGCATGGCCACTGGCATTAAACACCTCCACCTCCAGCACCTCATCGGCCGCCAGGGCAGCCGAGCCCAAAGCGATCAGTCCTACTCCAAAGACCAGTGTTTTTATCACATCGTTAAGGCGATTCATGGTTCGATTCCCTTCAAGTTAAAAGACAGCCCAAAGTCCTTTTGGGCATCCTTGAGTATTGTTCGCCCACACAAAAACACCCCGTCGCAAAAAGCGCAGGTTGTGTAGGAAGTGTCTTTGTTGGTGCCTATATAAAGGAGTAGGAGCGAGCTTGCCTCGCGATCTTTTGATCTATAAAAGATCGCGAGGCAAGCTCGCTCCTACAAGCTGGATCAGCCGCGTGCCGCCTCGATGAGTTCGATGTACTCGGCAGCATTGCGCTGGTCTTTGATGAGGTCTACAAAGGTCTGGCCGTGCTCATCCTTGCCATCCAGATCGTAACCGGCCTCTTTGAAAAAGGTCAGGAAGCGTTCGAAGTCGTCGATACGCAGACCGCGATAACCTTTGATCAATTTGTGCAGTGAAGGGGACGTCGCGTCCACAGGTTCAAAGTCCAGGAACAACTTGATCTGCTCATCGCCAATCTCATCACCAATCAACTGCTTCTTATCTTTACGCATGTCCGACTCCAGCCTGCTGATACTTCACGAGGGCCGCAGTTTACCCAAGGCTCAACGCGCACGCACGCTGCCGGTGTGCAAGTCGGCCCAAATATGGCCATTGGCATAGGTCAAAAACTGGCAATAGACGATGTCGTTGCGCAACAAATCCATCACCACGCGGTATTGGGACAGCGGATAAGACAACGTCAGGGTTTTGCTCTCACTGTCAAAAGCCGGCTTTTTCAGGCTCTTGCTTTCACCGTCGAACGAAATCAGCACTTCGCGCACGGTCGCGCCCTGGCTCAACGGTTTGCCCTTCAAGCGCACCAACAACGACGCCGTGACCGGAATCGGCTGCTGATTGGAGGGGCGCTGGCTACCTACCACCACCGAATACGACGTCACCTGCATCAGTTGCTGTTGCTCAGGCTTCTCGCTGCGCAACTGCAAATCATCGGCGGGCAAAAACTGTGCATGGGCAGGCGAAGAAACCGCGGGCGCTGCGGCCAAAGGCAAGCTGACGGTCAACAAAAGAGGGGCAACACAGCGAAATAAGCGGTTCATGACCTGCTCCGAAAGGCGAGGCAGGCACTCTAGCACGCACACGTAACAAGCCATGACCGGTTATCACACCGCTCAGGCCGGTTACGCGCCTTCACTGCGTCGGCCCATTACTGGGCCATTAAATGGCCCGACTCAATCCGCACATGCCGTGGATGAAAACGCGCCAGGCTGCTGCGGTGCCCCACGCTGACAATGCTCAGGCCCGGCAGTTGATCGATAAGCGCCTGATACAACCGCGCCTCGTCCTCTTCATCCATCGCTGACGTCGCTTCGTCCATGTATAGCCATTGCGGGCGATACAACAGTGCCCGGGCAAACGCCAGTCGCTGCTGCTCACCGCCCGACAACACTCGCTGCCAGTGATTGGCCTCGTCAAGCTTGGGGATCAGATGCTCCAGGCGGCAGGTGCGCAGCACTTCTTCATAGCGCTCAGACGGGTATGTGTCGCCGCTCTGTGGATAACTCAGCGCCTCGCGCAAGGTGCCAATCGGCAGGTAAGGTTTTTGCGGCAGGAATAACGCCCGCTCATGGGGCATTCGAATCGCCCCGCCGCCTTGCGGCCAAAGCCCGCCCATGGCGCGCAGCAAGGTACTTTTACCGCTGCCGGAGCGACCGCTGAGCATTAACCGGTCACCGGGCGCAACGTTCAGGCTTGCCCCGTGCAACAAAGGTCGGCCATCGGCCAGGTCCAGGCTCAGGTCATTGACGCTTAATGCCCCACCCTGGGCCTGTACATCAATCGCCGGTTGGCGCTGTTCGTTGTCGGTCATGGCCTGACGGAAGCTCAGCAGACGATCACAGGTGGCGCGCCACGCCGCCAAGGTCACGTAGGCGTCGATAAACCAGCTGAAGTTCTCTTGCACATTGCCGAAAGCGGAGTTGATTTGCATCAGCTCACCCAACTCGATCTTGCCTGCGAAGTAGCGCGGCGCTGCCACGATAAAGGGGAAGATAATCGCAATTTGCGAATAACCGGCCGTGAAAAACGTCAGGCGCTTGGTCACCTTCATTTGCGTCCAGAAGTTGTGCCAGACCTTGCTGAAGCGGCTGCTCAGGCGCTCAAGCTCGTTGGGTTCGCCGTTGTACAAGGCGATGCTCTCGGCGTTTTCACGCACCCGCACCATCGAAAAACGCAGATCCGCTTCGTAGCGTTGTTGTTGGTTGCTCAGGCCAATCAGGCGACGACCGATCAAATGCGCCAGCCAACTGCCAACCAAGGCATATAACAGTGCGCACCAAAACATATAGCCGGGAATGGTGATACCGAAGACTTCGATGCTGCCCGACACGCCCCACAAAATAATCGAGAACGACACCAGACTGACCACATTGCGGATCAAGCCCAGGCCGAGGGAGAGCGTACTGTCGGTGAAGGAGTTGAGGTCTTCACTGATGCGCTGGTCAGGGTTATCGGTGTAACCGCCCTGCTCCAGCTGGTAATAGTTTTTGTGGGCGAGCCAGCGCGCGAAGTGCTGCTCGGTCAGCCAGCGCCGCCAGCGGATAGTCAGCATCTGCGTGAGATAAAGCCGGTACACCGCGCCCACAATACCGGCGGCGGCAATCAGCCCGAAGTAGCCGATCAGGTGCCAGAAGGCTGCGCTGTCTTTGTTTTCCAGCGCGTTATAGAAGTCTTTGTACCAATGGTTGATCCATACCGATATGCCGACGCTGACCAGTGACAAGGCAATCACCGCGATCAACAGCAGCCAGGCCCTGGCGCGCTCCTCACTGCGCCAGTAAGGCGTTATCAGCCCCCAGACGCGAGGAATAAAATCTCCACGCACAGCATCATTTACAACAGAAGGCTCAGCGTTCTGATTCATCGTTCGGGCTCGTTGGGAGTAAAGAGCAACCTGCGAGCCGGTCAGGACGACCGGCGCATTAGCACGTTGTAAAACAGACTAGGGCCGGTGGCAGTTTCGTTGCAAATTGAAACGAAACTGCGACAGCTTCTGTTCAGCGTCGGACCGGACGCTTCTGCAGTTTGCGCTGCAAGGTACGTCGATGCATGCCCAGCGCACGGGCAGTTGCCGAGATATTGCCTTCATGTTCGCCCAATACGCGCTGAATGTGCTCCCATTGCAGGCGATCTACCGACATTGGGTTATCCGGTACCAGCGAGTCCAGGTCGGCGTGCTGGCTTAGCAGGGCCGCCATCACATCATCCGCATCGGCCGGCTTGCACAGGTAGTTGCAGGCGCCGCGCTTGATCGCCTCGACCGCCGTGGCGATGCTCGAATAACCGGTCAGGATCACCACACGCATGTCTGGATCAAGTTCCAGCAACTTGGGCAGCAGCACCAGGCCCGAATCACCTTCCATCTTCAGGTCCAGCGTGGCGAAATCAGGCACGTCCTGCTGAGCCAGAAGCAGCCCTTCTTCAGCGGAGCCTGCGGTGCTGACGCGAAATCCGCGTCGGGCCATGGCGCGGGCCATGACGCGGGTAAATGTCGCGTCGTCATCCACTAACAACAAATGTGGCAGCTCTTCGCCTTCGACCTGAATCTCTTCACTCATTTTCGCTTCCTCGGGAGACACGTGGCAGGCGTAGCTCGGTGAGCGTGCCGCCATCCTCATGACTGTAGAGTTTTACCGAGCCGCCTGCGCGTGTCACGCTGGCTTTGCTCAAGAATAGGCCCAGGCCGAAACCTTTGCCTTTGGTTGTAAAAAACGGTTTGCCGATTTGTTCGGCAATGGCCAACGGTACACCCGCACCGTGGTCACGAATACTGATGGTTAAATCAACGGCGTCCCAATCCACGGTCACTTCGAGCCCTTCCGGACAGGCGTCGGCGGCGTTGTTGAGCAAGTTGAGCAGCGCCTGGGTGAGGTCTGGCGGTGGCGCCAGACGCGGCACCGGCGCGTGCCCCAGGCACTGAAAGCGATAGGTCGCTTCCGGGCGCATCAGGTGCCAGCGATTCAACGCCTCATCGAGCCACTCGGTAACGTCCTGAACCTCAATGGCCAGACGACGATTGGCTTCAGCGGCCCGAACCAGCTGCTGCAAGGTCTCTTTGCACAACTTGACCTGGTCCTGCAGCACGCTTAAATCGTCCTGCAATTCAGGGTCCGGGTGATCGCGACGAATCTCCTTGAGCAGCACACTCATGGTCGACAACGGCGTGCCCAATTCATGCGCCGCACCGGCTGCCTGGGTCGCAACCGCCAGCAATTGCTGGTCACGCAGGCCTTCTTCACGGCGCAAAGCGCGCAGTTCTTCTTGGCGGCGCAGCTCTTCGCCCATTCGGGCGGCAAAAAAAGTAATCACCGCAGCTGACAGGGCAAAGCTGAGCCACATGCCGTAAATCTGCAGTTTCTCGCGGAAGAACGGCGCCGCTTCCACGGGGTAAAACTGCATCAGCAGCAACGTGTACAGCGCCAGCGCGATGCCGGTCAAAATCAGCGAATAGCGCCAGGGCAGCGTCACCGCCGCAATGGTCAACGGCACCAGGTAATACGACACAAACGGGTTGGCCGAGCCTCCGGAGAAGTACAGCAAGGCACTGTGGATAAACAGATCACAGGCCAGTTGCAGCGCGTACTCAAGCTCGGTAACCGGCCACGTGGTGCGCAGGCGAATCGCGGTAAACGCGCACAGTAACGCCGAAAAACCGAGGGTCAGACACAGCTGAAACCAGGGCAGCGGTAGCAGATGAAACCAGTAGGCGATGCCCACCGACCCCGCCTGTGCGACCAGCACCAGCATGCGGATAAACGTGAGACGCCAGAGGTTCTGGCGAGTTGCAGACAAAATTTGAACGGGGGCGAGCATGAGCTCTCCTGATGAGTGCTCCAGGCGACCGCACGGAGTATAACCAAGCTGGCGGCCTGACAGGCAAACGTGCGGCAATGGGCCACAGTGTATTTTTTGGAAAAACCGCTAGTAGCCCCTGACTATCCTGTGGGAGCCGGGCTTGCCCGCGATTGGATCGACCCGATACAACAGACACCCAGGCGGTGCCTGCATCGCGAGCAAGCCCGCTCCCACAGATTTATGGCCCACCCATTTTTGCGCCCCCGGCCTTCTCTGAAGTTGTATCGAAAATGTAAGTAGGCGAACTGAATGCCGCCCACTACAGTCTTATAAGTCTTGCTGACCTCACCCAAGGAGCTTTTATGTTTACTGTTCAGCGCACTGCCGCCCTTTTGACCCTGAGCCTCGGCGCTTTCGCCAGCCTGCCGGCCCTGGCTGAAGGGGTTAATTACAATCAGGTCTCGTTGCGTGCAGAAGCCAGTCAGGAAGTGCCGCGCGATCTGATGATCGTGACGCTGTACACCGAGGCGCAAAACACCGACTCAGCCAAGCTCGCCGCTGAAATCACCACCGCGATGAATAAAGCCATCGGCCAGGCCAAGCAGGCCAAAGACGTGACCATGCGCCAGGGCAACCGCAACAGCTACCCGATCTATGACAACAAGACCCAGAAAATCACCGGCTGGCGTGAGCGCGCTGAACTGCGCCTGGAAAGCACCGATTTTGCCGCCTTGTCCAAGCTGACCGGCGAACTGATGCAAACCCTGAAAATGGGCAACATGCAATTCACCGTGGCCAACGCCACGCGTAAAACCAGCGAAGATGCATTGCTCAAAGATGCGGTCAATGCCTTCAAGGCCCGCGCTCAACTGGCCACCGATGCACTGGGCGGCAAGGGCTACAAAATCGTTAACCTGAACCTCAACAGCAACGGTTACCCGCAGCCCTACATGCGCAGCGCCATGATGATGAAAGCCGCAGGCGCAGCCATGGATTCGGCACCGACACCTGAAGTCGAAGCCGGCACCAGCGAAGTCAGCATGAGCGCCGACGGCGTGATTGAAGTTCAAATGCAATAAGCACTTTGCCACACCCCAAGCCCTTGCAGCCTTCACGCTGCAAGGGCTTTTTTGTGCCCGCAATATCAAATAGCCCACGCACAAAAAGGAGTTCTCCTACGAACAAACAAACATGCGCCGACATATTTTCCCGCCAAGAGCCTAGATAAGTAACACCCCATCTGGATCGAACGGCAGCTGCACGTGAACGGTCTATGGTTAACCCAGAGCCGCGATGCGTCTGTTGCACCGGCCAGGATGGGGTAAGTATCGAGAGGCTGATTCACCGGGTCGCCCTCACACTAAAAATGACAAAAAAGAGGTCTCCATGTTCAAACACGCGGTCATTCCTTTATTGATGGGTGCCAGCCTGCTGGCAAGCGCACCTTTCGCCCAGGCAGCCACCAACCTGGTGTATTGCTCTGAAGGCAGCCCGGCCGGTTTTGATCCCGGCCAATACACCACCGGCACAGACTTCGACGCCTCGGCCGAAACGATCTACAACCGCCTCAGCGAGTTCGAACGCGGCAGCACCAACGTCATTCCCGGGCTGGCCACGAGCTGGGACATTTCACCGGACAACCTGACCTACACCTTCCATTTGCGGGACGGCGTCAAGTTCCACACCACGCCGTACTTCACCCCCACCCGCAACTTCAATGCCGACGACGTGCTCTTCACCTTCAACCGCATGCTCGACAAAGACATGCCGTTCCGTAAGGCCTATCCCACCGAATTCCCCTACTTCACCGACATGGGGATGGACAAGAACATCAAGTCAGTCGAAAAAATTGACGACCACACCGTCAAGTTCACTCTGAACACTGTCGACGCTGCCTTTATCCAGAACATGGCCATGCACTTTGCCTCCATCGAATCGGCCGAGTACGCCGACAAGCTGCTCAAGGCCGGCAACCCGTCCGACATCAACCAGAAACCCATCGGCACCGGCCCGTTCGTGTTCAAGAGCTACCAAAAAGACTCGAACATCCGTTACACCGGCAACAAAGACTACTGGAAGCCTGAAGACGTCAAAATCGACAACCTGATTTTCGCCATCACCACCGACCCGTCGGTGCGCATGCAAAAGCTGAAAAAAAACGAGTGCCAGATCACCATTTACCCGCGCCCCGCAGACCTGCAGTCCCTTAAAGAAGACCCCAACCTGAAAATGCCCAGCCAGGCAGGCTTCAACACGGGTTACATCGCCTACAACGTGATGGACAAGATCAAAGGCAGCGACGAACCCAACCCGATGGCCCAGCTCAAGGTTCGTCAGGCGCTGGACATGGCCGTAAACAAACAGCAAATCATTGATTCGGTGTATCAGGGCGCAGGCCAGTTGGCGACCAACGTCTTGCCGCCGACCCAATGGTCGTACGACGAGTCGATCAAAGACGCGCCCTACGACCCTGAAAAAGCCAAGCAACTGCTCAAGGAAGCAGGCATTAAGGAAGGCACCGAAATCACCTTGTGGGCCATGCCGGTTCAACGCCCGTACAACCCGAACGCCAAGCTGATGGCTGAGATGCTGCAATCGGACTGGGGCAAGATCGGTATCAAGGCCAAGATCATGACCTACGAATGGGGCGAGTACATCAAGCGCTCCAAAGGCGGTGAAAACGGCGCGATGCTGATTGGCTGGAGCGGCGACAACGGTGACCCGGACAACTGGCTCGGTACCCTGTTCGGCTGCGACGCGATCAATGGCAACAACTTCTCCAAGTGGTGCAACCCCGAGTTCGACAAACTGATCACGGCCGCCAAAAACACCACCGACAAAGAGGAACGCACCAAGCTCTACAAAGAGGCCCAACAGTTGCTCAAAGAACAACTGCCGCTCACACCGATCGCCCACTCAACGGTGTATCAACCGATGCGCAAAAACGTTGAAGGTTTCAAGATCAGCCCCTTGGGCTTGATGTCCTTCTACGGCGTCAGCGTTGACAAATAAGTAACCCGTGAATGCGGCGACAACGCCGCATTCACTCGCTCTACAAGCAACTCAGAATTTCCCTTCATCTTTAAGCTACCCCGTACTACAGCAGAGGCTATAGGACTCCCGGAAACGTCCTACAGCATTGTCAGCTCCGACGCATTTACTCACATACCTCGCGCCCTCTAACGTCTAGCCACTGCCGGCCCATCAGGCCGGATGGCTGATGCGCTGAACCCGTACGCCGCTCACAAGGCGCGTAGTCAGCGCTCATAAAACAACAAAAAGGATGGGGATCGTGATGCATAAACCTCTGGTTTTGTCTGTATTGATCAGCGCCGGCGCACTGGCCGGTAGCCCGCTCGCATACGCGGCCAATAGCCTGGTGTTTTGTTCCGAAGGCAGCCCTGCCGGTTTTGATACCGCGCAATACACCACTGCTACCGATAACGATGCTGCCGAGCCGCTGTACAACCGTCTGGCCGAGTTTGAAAGGGGCGGCACCGCCGCTGTTCCGGCCCTGGCAACTCACTGGGAGGTGTCTGAAGACGGCCTGACCTACACCTTCCATCTGCGCGACGGGGTCAAGTTTCATACCACGCCATGGTTTACCCCGACCCGAGACTTCAACGCTGATGACGTGCTGTTCACCTTCAATCGCATGATCCACCCAGACCATCCGTTTCGCCTCGCCTACCCCACCGAGTTCCCTTATTTCAGCGGCATGAGCCTTAACAAAAACATCGCCAGCGTCGAAAAAACCGGGCCGCTGACCGTGGTCATGACGCTCAACGCTGTAGACGCCGCCTTTATTCAAAACCTGGCCATGAGCTTTGCTTCGATTGTCTCGGCCGAATATGCCGAGCAACTGCTCGCCACCGGCAAACCTGGCGACATCAACCAAAAACCGGTCGGCACCGGCCCCTACATGTTCCAGCGCTATCAAAAAGACTCGAACATCCGCTATGCCGCCCACAAGGGCTATTGGGATCCCAGCCAGGTCAAACTCGACAGCCTGATTTTTTCGATCAACGTCGACGCCTCGGCACGCATGCAAAAGCTGCGTAAAAACGAGTGCCAGATCTCGCTGAACCCACGCCCTGCCGACCTGGCCGGGCTCAAGGCCGACCCGGCCTTGCAGGTTATTGAAAAGCCCGGTTTCAACCTCGGGTACATCACCTACAACGTCCAGCACAAACCGCTGGACCAACTGCCCGTGCGCCAGGCTCTGGACATGGCCATCAACAAGGACGCCATTCTCAAGGCGGTGTATCAGGGCGCGGGGCAAAAGGCCGTCAACGCCATGCCGCCCACGCAATGGTCCTATGACGACACCATCAAGGATGCGCCCTACAACCCGGAAAAAGCCAAAGCACTGCTCAAGGCCGCCGGGGTGAAAGAAGGCACAGAAATCACTTTGTGGGCCATGCCGGTGCAACGTCCCTACAACCCGAACGCCAAACTGATGGCGCAAATGCTGCAATCCGACTGGGCCAAAATCGGGCTCAAGATCAACATCGTCAGTTATGAGTGGGGCGAATACATCAAACGCACCAAACAAGGCGAGCATGACATCAGCCTCATTGGCTGGACCGGTGACAACGGCGACCCCGACAACTGGCTCGGCACCCTTTACAGCTGTGACGCCATTGGCGGCAATAACTACTCGATGTGGTGCGACAGCACCTACGAGGCACTGATCAAAAAAGCCAGAACCCTCACTGACCGCGAACAACGAACCGTCTTGTACAAACAGGCCCAACAGTTGCTCAAGCAACAGGTTCCGATCACCCCGATTGCCCACTCAACGGTCAGTCAACCCCTGAGCGTCAAGGTCAAGGGTTTTGAGGTCAGCCCCTTTGGGCGCAATACCTTCTCGGGCGTCAGCCTCGACGACTGAATAACCCTTTAACCCACCCACGTTTGCGCAGGCCACCCCACGGTGGTCCGCCAAGGCTTTGCCCGAACAAATGTTCCAACGCTCTAAACGGAGCCACACAGCTGTAACGCATAACAAAAACGACAATAAAAAAGCACAGGAGCCTCAACCATGAAACTTGCAAGTACCGCGCTGTTAGCCATAGCCATCAGCAGCCTCAGTACAACCGCCCACGCCGATGATTTCATCGGTACCCAGCTTAAATCCGATGCCAGCGAGCAAAGTACAGCTGAGGGTTTTGTCGAAGGCAGCAGCCTGAGCGGCACCACGCGCAACTGGTATGCGAACGAGCTTAAACGTCGGGGTGGCCAGTTCACCTACAACGATCATGGCACCCGCAAAACCACGCCGCGCCGGATCAACTGGACCCAAGGCACCATCCTTGATTTCAGCTCGGGTTTCACCCAGGGCACCGTGGGTTTCAGCACCCAAGTAGCGGCGTACAACGCCATCGCCCTGGATCGCGACATCAATCACATCGCCGGCAATAACAACCGTACCCTCAGCCGCAGCGACGGCGATGCGGTTGGCCAGTGGAGCAAGCTGGGCCTGGCGAACATCAAGGCGCGTGTCTCCAACACCACACTGACCGTAGGCCGACAGAACTTCAGCAGCCCCACTATCGATGTGATCGGTAACCGTGCACTGCCTTCAAGCTTTCAAGGGGTGGGCTTGCGCAGCGAAGAGTTCAACAACCTGATTGTCGACGCGGGCTCCTTTGACCGCGTCTCGCCGCGTACTGAACAAAGCTTGAGCAAGTTCCGCAGTGAATATGGCGCCCTCGGGGTCGAAACAGATCGCGCCAGCGTCGCAGGCTTCAGCTATCAGCCGTTCAGCAGCTTGAAAACCTCGTTGTTTGCTACCCACGTCGAAGACTTCTGGAACCAGTACTACGTCGGTGCCGTGCATGACTGGGGCGACAATGCCGTGTTGGGCCTGAACACCAACTTCAACTATTACAAGACCCTCGACACCGGCAAAAAAGCCATGGGCGAGATCAATAACGACACTTACAGCCTGGCCTTCGGCCTGACCCATCAAGCCCACACCGTGAGCCTGTCGTACCAACAAGTGGTCGGCGACGAGTACTTCGACTACCTGCACGAAACCAACGGCATTTACCTGGCCAACTCGCTGCTGTCGGACTTCAACGGCCCGAACGAAAAGTCACTGCAACTGGCGTACAGCATCAACATGGCGCAGTACGGTATTCCCGGCCTGAAATTCAACGCCTACCACGCCCGCGGGTGGGACATCGACGGCACCCACTACAAGGGCACCGCCTATGATGTACGCAACATGGACGGTGAAAAGCATTCGGAGTACAGCGTTGGCACATCCTATGCAATTCAAAGCGGTCCATTGAAAGCTACGGCCATCCGCGCGACCTACACCACGCACCGTGCCAGTAAAAACCAGTCTGACGGCAGCATCAATGAGTTCCGCGTGGTCACGACCATACCGTTCAATATTCTGTAAACGTCTTATAGCGCTCGACAGAACAGCGGCGGGCTCAAACAGCCCGCGCCGTTCTTGGCAGGCTCAATTAATCAGGAGAGGGTTGCCATGAAAAAATACCTACTGCGCACCGCCCTTGCCGCCGCACTGCTCAGTGCCGCCGTGAGTGTTAACGCCAAAACCCTGGTGGTGTGCACCGAAGCCAGCCCCGAAGGGTTCGATGTCGTTCAATACAGCACGGCGGTGACCGCTGACGCCTCGGCAGAAACCATCCTTGACCGGCTGGTCGACTTCAAGCCGGGCACTACCGATGTTGAGCCGGCCCTGGCAGAGCGCTGGGACATCAGCCCGGACGGGCTGGAATACACCTTTTACCTGCGCCCCGGGGTGAAGTTTCAAACCACCGACTACTTCACACCGACCCGCACCCTGAACGCCGACGATGTGATCTGGAGCTTTCAGCGCCAGCTCGACCCCAATCACCCATGGCACGCGCTCTCGCTGGTGGGCTACCCCTACTTCGAAAGCATGGGTTTTAAAGACCTGCTCAAAAGCGTCGAAAAAGTGGACGACATGACGGTCAAGATCACCCTCAACCATGCCGAGTCGCCGTTTCTGCGCGACGTGGCCATGCCGTTCACCTCGATCTATTCCGCCGAATACGCCGACCAATTGCTCAAGTCCGGTAAAACCGCAGACCTCAACAGCAAACCCGTCGGCACCGGGCCGTTTATCTTCGTGCGCTACAACAAAGACGCCCAAGTGCGCTTCAAGGCCAACCCGGACTACTTCCGTGGCAAGCCACCCAGCGACAACCTGATTTTCGCCGTGACCACCGACAGCAACGTGCGCCTGCAAAAGCTCAAGGCCAACGAATGCCAGATCGCCCTCTACCCCAAGCCCGACGAAGTTAAAAATATCCGCCAGGACCCTAACCTCAAGGTCGACGAACTGGCGGCGCTGATGACCAGCTATATCGCCATGAACACCAGCCACAAGTACCTCAGCGATGTGCGGGTGCGCCAGGCCATCGACATGGCGTTCGACAAGCAAACCTACCTCAACAGCGTCCACGGTGCAGGCAACGCCCTGCTGGCCATCAACCCGTACCCGCCGACGATGCTGGGGTTCAACACCACCCTGCAAAGCCCGCCTCGCGACCTGGACAAAGCCCGCGCCCTGCTCAAGGAAGCCGGTGTGCCTGAAGGCACCACCTTCACCCTGTTCACCCGCAACGGTGGCGGCCCGACCAACCCCAACCCGATGCTCGGCGCCCAGTTGCTGCAGTCAGACCTGGCCAAAGTCGGCATCAAACTCGACATCCGGGTCATGGAATGGGGCGAAATGCTCAAGCGTGCCAAAGCAGGCGAACACGACCTGGTTTCAACCGGCTGGGGCGGTGACAACGGCGACCCAGACAACTTCCTCACCCCGCTGCTGAGCTGTGAGGCCGCTAAAAATGGCGAAAACTACTCACGCTGGTGCAATAAAACCTTCGAGGACCTGATCACCAAAGCCCGCAACAGCAGTGAACCCGCAGAGCGGGCGGCACTCTATGAACAAGCACAGGTGGTATTTCATCAAGAACAACCCTGGATCAACGTCGCCCACCCTATGCTGTTTACAGCCATGCGTAAAAACGTCGAGGGCTACACTTTAAGCCCACTGACCCATAATAATTTCGCCACAACCCAGGTGAAGTAGAACAATAAAATACCCGCCAGCGTCCACCCCGACACTGGCGAACTGCCTGACCGGCTGATGAGGAACACCACACGATGTTTAGTTTTATTGCCCGCCGAATAGGGCTGTTGATCCCTACGTTTTTCGGCGTCACCTTGCTCACCTTCGCCCTGATTCGCATGATCCCCGGCGATCCGGTCGAAGTCATGATGGGCGAGCGTCGCGTCGACCCCGAAATGCACGCTCAAGCCATGGAACGTCTGGGCCTGAACAAACCGCTCTATGAGCAATATTTTGATTACGTCGGCAAACTCGCCCACGGCGACCTCGGCGAATCCTTGCGCACCCGTGAAAGCGTGTGGACCGAATTCACTGCGCTGTTCCCCGCCACCCTTGAGCTGGCGGGTGCGGCGCTATTGTTCGCGGGCATTTTCGGCTTGCTGGCCGGTGTCATTGCAGCCCTCAAGCGCGGCTCACTGTTTGACCACGGGGTGATGGGCATTTCCCTCGCGGGGTATTCGATGCCGATCTTCTGGTGGGGCCTGATCCTGATCATGTTCTTCTCCGTGGGCCTGGGCTGGACCCCGGTTTCCGGGCGCATCGACCTGCTCTATGACATCGAGCCGAAAACCGGCTTCATGCTCATCGACACCTTGCTTAGCGACGAACCCGAAGCGTTCTGGGATGCGCTGCACCACATCATCCTGCCCGCCATCGTGCTGGGCACCATCCCCCTGGCGGTGATTGCGCGCATGACCCGTTCTTCGATGCTCGAAGTGCTGCGCGAAGACTACATCCGCACCGCCCGCGCCAAAGGCCTGTCGCCTGCCCGGGTGGTGTTCGTGCACGGCCTGCGCAACGCGCTGATCCCGGTGCTGACCGTGGTCGGCCTGCAAGTCGGCACCCTGCTGGCCGGTGCCGTGCTCACCGAAACCATTTTCTCGTGGCCCGGTATCGGTAAATGGCTGATCGAAGCCATTGGCGCCCGGGACTATCCCGTGGTGCAAAACGGCATCCTGCTAATCGCCTGCCTGGTGATTCTGGTCAACTTCGTGGTGGACATCCTCTACGGCTTTGCCAACCCACGCATCCGTCACCAGCGCTGAGATCCTGACCATGAGTACCTCGACCAATAGCACTGAAGTGGATCAAAGCCTGCTTTATCCCTCCCCGTACAAAGAGTTCTGGCACGCCTTCGCGAAAAACAAAGGCGCAGTGGCGGGCCTGATGTTCATGAGCCTCATCGTGTTCTGCGCGGTGTTTGCCCCGTGGGTCGCCCCGCATAACCCGAGCGAGCAATACCGCGATTTCTTGCTCACCCCGCCGGTGTGGCTGGAAGGCGGCAACTGGCAATTTTTGCTGGGCACCGACGAACTGGGCCGGGACATGCTCTCGCGCCTGATCGCAGGTTCGCGCCTGTCACTGTTAATCGGCTTGTCATCGGTGGTGATTTCGCTGATTCCGGGGGTGATCCTTGGCCTGTTCGCCGGGTTCTTCCCGCGCCTGCTGGGCCCGAGCATCATGCGTTTAATGGACATCATGCTGGCCTTGCCGTCGTTGCTGCTGGCGGTGGCGATTGTCGCCATCCTCGGCCCTGGCCTGATCAACACCGTGATCGCGATTGCCGTGGTCTCGCTGCCGTCCTACGTACGCCTGACCCGCGCCGCCGTGATGGGCGAGCTGAACCGCGACTACGTCACCGCTGCACGCCTGGCCGGTGCCAGCTTGCCGCGCCTGATGTTTATCACCGTGCTGCCCAACTGCATGGCGCCGCTGATCGTACAGGCAACCTTGAGCTTCTCGTCAGCGATCCTCGACGCCGCTGCCCTGGGGTTTCTGGGGTTGGGCGTGCAACCGCCAACGCCCGAGTGGGGCACCATGCTCGCCTCGGCCCGTGACTACATCGAACGTGCCTGGTGGGTGGTGAGTCTGCCCGGCCTGGCTATTTTGCTCAGCGTGCTGGCAATCAACCTGATGGGCGACGGTCTGCGCGATGCGCTGGACCCGAAACTCAAAAACGCCGCCTGAGGAGATTCCCATGTCACTGCTAGAAATCAAGAATCTCAACGTTCGTTTTGGCGACGCCAACGCCGTGCCGGTTGTCGATGGTTTGAGCCTGTCTGTGGATAAAGGCGAAGTACTGGCCATCGTCGGTGAATCGGGGTCGGGCAAGTCCGTGACCATGATGGCGCTGATGGGCCTGATCGAAGCCCCCGGCATTGTCACCGCCGACGCCCTGAACTTCGACGGCAAAAACATGCTGACCCTCAGCCCGCGTCAACGCCGGCAAGTGGTCGGCAAAGACATGGCGATGGTCTTTCAAGACCCGATGACCGCCTTGAACCCCAGCTACACCGTGGGTTTCCAGATTGAAGAAGTGCTGCGCCTGCACCTCAAGATGTCGAAAAAAGACGCCCGTAAACGCGCCATCGAACTGCTCGAAAAAGTCGAAATCCCCGCAGCGGCCAGCCGTATGCAGGCTTATCCACACCAGTTGTCGGGGGGCATGAGCCAGCGTGTTGCGATCGCCATGGCCATCGCCGCCGAACCCAAACTGCTGATCGCTGACGAACCGACCACCGCGCTCGACGTGACCATTCAGGCGCAGATCATGGATTTGCTGCTCAACCTGCAACGCGAGCAGGACATGGCCCTGGTGCTGATTACCCATGACCTCGCCGTGGTCGCCGAAACCGCACAGCGCGTGTGCGTGATGTACGCAGGCCAAGCGGTCGAAGTCGGCAACGTGCCGGGGCTGTTTGACGTCCCGGCGCACCCGTACAGCGAAGCATTGCTGGCGGCCATCCCGGAACACAGTATGGGCGCTGCGCGGTTGGCGACCTTGCCCGGCATCGTCCCCGGCCGTTACGACCGCCCGCAGGGCTGCTTGCTGTCCCCGCGCTGCCCGTACGTGCAAGACACCTGCCGCCAGCAACGCCCGGCCCTTGAACCCAAAGCTCACAGCCAGGTGCGCTGCTTCTTCCCCTTGAACCAGGAGGTGGCGTAATGACTGTTGTTCTGACTGCCCGTGATCTGACCCGCCATTACGAAGTGTCCCGCGGCCTGTTCAAAGGCCATGCCGTGGTCCGTGCGCTCAACGGTGTGTCTTTTGAACTTGAAGCCGGAAAAACCCTGGCCGTGGTCGGTGAATCCGGCTGCGGCAAATCAACCCTCGCCCGCGCCCTGACCTTGATCGAAGAGCCCTCCTCGGGCTCATTGAAAATAGCCGGGCAAGAAGTGGCAGGCGCCAACAAGGCCGAACGCAAACAACTGCGCAAAGACGTGCAGATGGTCTTCCAGAGCCCCTACGCCTCACTCAACCCACGGCAAAAGGTCGGTGACCAACTGGCCGAGCCGCTGCTGATCAACACCGCCCTGAGCGCCAGCGAACGCCGTGAAAAAGTCCAGGCCATGATGAAACAGGTCGGCTTGCGCCCTGAGCATTACCACCGCTACCCGCACATGTTCTCGGGTGGCCAGCGCCAGCGCATCGCCCTGGCTCGGGCCATGATGCTGCAACCCAAAGTGTTGGTGGCCGATGAGCCGACCTCAGCCCTCGACGTGTCGATTCAGGCCCAGGTGCTCAACCTGTTCATGGACTTGCAGCAAGAGTTCAACACCGCTTACGTCTTCATCTCGCACAACCTGGCGGTGGTGCGGCATGTGGCCGACGAAGTCTTGGTGATGTACCTGGGCCGCCCGGTAGAAATGGGCCCCAAAGAAGAAATCTACACCCGGCCGCTGCACCCTTACACCCAGGCGCTATTGTCGGCGACCCCGACCATCCACCCGGACCCGCTCAAGCCGAAAATCAAAATCGCCGGAGAACTGCCCAACCCGCTCAACCCGCCCTCTGGTTGCGCCTTCCACAAGCGCTGCGCGTACGCGACCGAGTTTTGCAGCACTCATGAGCCGTCATTGCGTGTGCTGGATAATCGGCAAGTGGCTTGCCATCATGCGGAGCTGTTTTTGCAGGCGTAGCGCAAAACCCTGGCTGTAGGCGCCAATGCAATTCACTTAAAAAGGGTGGGAGCGGGCTTGCTCGCGATGGCCTTTAGAGCGCCTCATTTATTCGGCAAAACGCGTCATCGTTAACGACTATCGCGAGCAAGCCCGCTCCCACAGAGTTAAGTGACCAGTCAGGGTTTATGTCTGGCTGTCGCCATCGTCGGCATCGCTGCTGTCATCGCCAGAGCTGCCGTCCTGGCCGTCAGCAACACCAACACCACTTAAAGCGGGCGATAGACCTGTTTGGAATAGCCAGGCATAAAAAAAGCGAAGCCCGAAGGCTTCGCTTTTTTAACCCGTAAACGCCGGAGCGCTTAGTGGTGCTCACGCGTTGCGCGGAAGCTGATTTCTGGCCAACGCTCTTCCATCAACGCCAGGTTGACGCGGGTCGGGGCCAGGTAAGTCAGGTGTCCGCCGCCATCGACGGCCAGGTTTTCAACGGCCTTGTTGCTGAACTCTTCCATCTTCTTTTTATCGCTGCTGTCGATCCAGCGCGCGGAGTACACAGTGATTGGCTCGTAGGAGCATTCCACTTTGTATTCTTCTTTCAGGCGGCTCGCGACCACGTCGAACTGCAGCACACCGACGGCGCCCAGAATGATGTCGTTACTGCGCTCCGGGAAGAACACCTGGGTGGCGCCCTCTTCGGCCAGCTGCTGCAAGCCTTGGCGCAACTGCTTGGACTTGAGCGGATCGCGCAGACGCACGCGACGGAACAGTTCCGGGGCGAAGTGCGGGATACCGGTGAAGCTGAGGTTTTCACCCTCGGTGAAGGTGTCACCGATCTGGATGGTGCCGTGGTTGTGCAAACCGATGATGTCGCCCGCGTAGGCTTCTTCGAGCTGTTCACGCTCGGAGGAGAAGAACGTGAGTGCATCGCCGATGCGCACGTCTTTGCCAGTACGCGCGTGGCGCATCTTCATGCCCTTTTCGTACTTGCCCGAGCAAATGCGCATAAAGGCGATACGGTCGCGGTGTTTAGGGTCCATGTTCGCCTGGATCTTGAACACGAAGCCGCTGAATTTTTCTTCAACCGGCTCAACCACACGCTCGTTGGCCACACGGGCCAGCGGCATCGGAGCCCAGTCAACCACCGCGTCCAGCACGTGGTCGACACCGAAGTTGCCCAACGCCGTACCGAAGAACACCGGGGTCAATTGACCGTCTAGGAACTCCTGCTGGTTGAACTCGTGGCAGGCGCCCTGCACCAGCTCAAGCTGTTCGACAAAACGATCGTACTCGTCACCCAAATGGGCGCGGGCTTCGTCGGAGTCAAGCTTTTCGATGATCTTGGTTTCGGTACGTTCATGACCGTGCCCGGCGGTGTAGACGATGATGTAGTCGTCTGCCAGGTGGTAAACACCCTTGAAGTCGCGGTAGCAACCAATCGGCCAGGTGATCGGCGCTGCCTTGATTTTGAGGACGGCTTCGATCTCGTCGAGCAATTCGATCGGGTCACGAATGTCACGGTCGAGTTTGTTGATAAAGCTGACGATCGGCGTGTCACGCAGGCGGCAAACGTCCATCAGGGCGATGGTCCGCGGCTCAACACCTTTACCGCCGTCGAGCACCATCAGCGCCGAGTCGACCGCCGTCAATGTGCGGTAGGTGTCTTCCGAGAAGTCTTCGTGGCCCGGGGTGTCGAGCAGGTTGATCATGTGGTCGCGATACGGGAACTGCA